>JAAUXT010009968.1_pt1 | contig 18966 bp, 27 predicted proteins | sample 7278171 | NCBI WGS metagenome assembly JAAUXT01 (sample SAMN14350112, study PRJNA611818) | marine sediment metagenome | isolation source: surface marine sediment (1.8m) | place: French Polynesia: Moorea | collected 2018-08 | reverse complement strand
TGATGGTCTGGTTGTGTCAGTTGTTCTTGCGTGTGAGTCCGTACATATAGCACATTGGCTGTTGGAGATAGCAATTGAGACACTGTATTGAGCCTCAGATACAGGAACCCAACCCAAATATCCATTCAGACTTGTCCATAGGGGGGGTGGGGGATGGACAGGACAGGATGGGACAGGACGTCTTGCCTGAGATGCCATATATATACATCACATTCACTATTGGAGATGGCAATTGAGACACTGTATTGAGCCTCTGATACAGGAACCCAGCCCAAATGTCCAGCCAGACTTGTCCATAGGGGGGGGGTAGGGGACGGACAGGACAGGACAGGATAGGATGGGACGGGACGTCTTCACCGAGGTGGCATATATAGCAGAAAAATTTTTTGGTGAGCCACTAAGTGCTCTTCCCTAAAGGGACATCGCACAACAAAACAAGAACAACCGGACGAGATATTCCCGCAGGCACGTGAGAGGGTCATGCGCAACCCACAGACGCGTAGGAAGGGAGCGACTCTGAAAACCTCGCCTTGTTGTTTTGTCTTTGCTCTTTCTTGAGAAATAGAGACAACACGCACGAGTTTGGCCTGCAGCGCGGAGTTCTCTGAGCGCAGCATCTCCTGGACGTCGTGGAGCCGCGACTGCTGCAGCGCCACCTCCGCCTGAGCCTGCAGCATCCAAACCGGAAGTGAAACACTGCACGGCATATCACACACACACACGCTCACACACATGCACGCACACACACACACACACACACACACACACACACACACACACACACACACACACACACACACAAACACAGCACCGGGAGTCACATACGGCGCCGTGACGCAGTGAGCGCCTCACCTTCTCGAGACGCCCCTCGGTGCCCTTGACCTGCTCCTGCAGCTCCAGCTTCTGCGACAGGAACAGTTCGCGCGCCTGTGTCAGCGACGCGATCTCCTGTCGACAAGAACGTGCAACAGCGTTGAGTTGTGCGCGCGGGGACAAGACAAAGAAACAGCATTGCGCCTGGATTTACCCAGCGGAATGAGGTTGTGTGTCGACACCAGGTTGACCTTGACGGCTCAAGCCTTTCAGTTTCAGCACAGCACGTCGGTTTCACGTACTTCGGCTTTCTGTGTTTTTTCGGCGTCCAGCTCGGCCTTCACCTCGGCGAGCTCCAGATCGACTGAGTCCCGCGCGTCGCGCGCGTCGTCCAACTGCGTGGTCAGCTCCGCGAGACGCGTCGCCAGCGTCTCCTGCAGCGCAACAAGAGATGCTCTGAGCTTGTCCCACGTTTGTGTCTGTTACTCTGCCTCCAACACGAAACCTCCCATGTCTCTCCGTCTGTCTGTTTCTGTATCCCTCCGCTTTGAATCTGGCCGCTCCAGCCTCCCTGCCTCAACGCTGGCCTTTCAAAATGCATCTATTTGTCTCTCCCGCCCCCTACTTTGCCTCTGGCATCTCCGGGCTGCGCGGAAACCAGTTATGACCGCGCATGCGCGAGTGAGAACTACGCGCGCACCTTGTCTGTCTGCAGCGCGTCCTTCTCCCGCGTCATCGCATTCACAGCCTCGTCCAGATCCAGAATCTTCTTGTCCAGAGACTGTTTGACCTGCAAGACGCGAACAACGATCCTTGAGCGCGCTGGGTATTGCTTGTTGCAGACGTGAAGCATTGTTTTTGCACTGACAATGGTCTGATGGCTTCGAGAGCGTCGTTGAACTTGCTGCATTGGAGTTCAATGTGTTCCACATGCCATTCCCAAATTTCACATACGCGCGCCGACGCATACCTCACAACACCCTGCCCTCACACCCTCCCACAGTATGCACACCCTCCCACAGCCAGCCCCCTCCCACTTATGTGCAGCCCCCAAACGCAAACATACACATCTCCCACACACACCCTGGACGCGTGTGCAACTTCCCGCACACAATTGCTCCCCACCCACGCGCACCTCGGTGAGCTGGGCGAGCGACTCCTCGGCGGCGGAGGCGCGGGCGGTGGCGTCGCCGAGCTGCGTCTGCAGCGCGCGCGTCTCCGCGTCGGCGTCCTGCGCCGCGCGTCGCGACGCCGCCAGCTCCACTTCCAGCTGCGTCTGACGCTCCGCCACCTCCTGAAACAAAAAACACACCGGTGTAGACACGCGACGCGCATTGCGACGCTACGCCTGAGGAACGCCAGGGAGAGAAGCATGTATTGAGTGGTGGATCTGTAGGAACGCGTCGCTTTCAGAATCAAGCCAGAAATCACGTCGGATGCACCTGCTCTGATTGCAGTCCAGCCCGACCCTGTCAAGAGAACTGTTGCAGGTTCAACCGACCAAATCTCGACACTTGATCTCAACTGCTACGCGTCAGATTCTGCACACCCAACGCCTGAGTTTCCCACTCTCGAAGCTGTCGAGTGGCTTCATTACACAGAACTCGATCACGTCAGGACAAAGGGAGGAGTTGAGCCCCTGGTTTGAACCAAAAAACACGCGACGTCCTTGCTGAGCATTGATTGTGCCTTCAGCCTGACAGGATTTGAACCAAGTTTGGTCCGCAAGTGAGTTGCACGAGGCTTGACGTGTGAAGGGGCCAATCACTGCGCTCCCACACACCACAACTGACGCGTCACCCACTGAACGAACCAGAGTCCATGGCAAGACTGCCGCGCTGTGACACCAAGCACGATTGTTTTTACTTGAAAGGCCTGGAACCTTGTCGTGCTGCATTTTGTCATTTGTGCGCAACGTGCGACAAGCTGTGTTCTTGTGATGCTTCAAGAGACGATCAATCAATCGCGTGACTGATCTGTCTTCTGTGCTGGATATCAAAAGCCGCTCGTATTCTGCAATCGTTGTGCAATCGTTTTGCAATGCGATGCTTGATGCCTTGACTACGACCAGTCTGTCCTCACTTTGAACTGTTTCTGCATCTTGTACAGCTGACCGTCGAGGCGCGAGTCTTTCTCTCTCTTCTGAGCATCGTTCTCTTTCTGGGTCTTTTCAACATGAAAAATATGAAGTTCCCTCCACTGGGCAACAGTCGGCAAGTTCTGGCAGAAAAAGGGATTCGCAGCGTTCAGAACTGTGCGTCGCCTGGCAACAAACTCAAGGTTTGTGGAACCGAAAGTGAGAAGCGGAAGTGAGCGACACTGACCTTCAGTTTGTTTTCAGCTTCGCTCAGTTTCCCACTGGTCTCCTCGAGACTTTTCTGCAGCAAAGCTTCCCGCGCCTTGGCATCGTCGATCTGCAAGAACAAGAACAAGTGTCAGCGCAAACACGCGCGAAACCGAACGGAACAGAAGCAGTTGCCTCCAACAGATTTCGCCTCAATGCCTTTGCGCCGACGGTTCAGCAATACTCGTGTGCAAGATTTCAAATGCAGAGCACTGCCTGACGTTCAGCATTTGTAAAACTGAAACGATGCAGCCGACGCTGGAATCTGGAGACCAGCGTACTGCGTCGCAAAACACCCCGACAGAAAAGCAAACTGAGGCGACGTTTTGGGTCTGGCTCGCTATATCAGGAGCACGCATGCTCACTGACCCTCGCCATGTGACCACTCTCCGCTCGTGCGCATGTTCACTGACCTGCGCCCTGTGGCTGTCCTCGGAGCTCTGCACCTGGACGCGCATGGTGCTGATGGCCTGGTCCAGCCCGGACACGCGCTCCTCCAGGATCCCCTTCTCACCGCGCATGTCCGCCAGCTGCGTGCGCAGCTCCTCCTCCGCGCGTGCGCGCTCCGTTGTGTGCTCCTGCCAAGTAGAAGTGAAGGTCAAGAGGGCGGGGTGAGATGCAAGTGGTGGTTGGGCAGGGTACATTCGATTTGCCCTCCACCGATAGTCTGTGTATCTTCTCGTATTGCCTTTGTTTCTGTGGGTTCCAACGCACCTTGTGATCGAGTGTTTAGTGCTGAACAATTATCGACTCGCAACAGGTTTGCGGTGTCGCTACTGTGCGCAACTTGGGTTGAGTGATGTTGTTTGTTGAATGCTGCCCAGCTTCCCAAGAGAAACACCCACCGAAAAAATCTTGGAATTGCCTTGAACCTGCTTGAATCCCTACGCTTACAACCTGCACACACTTGTTCTTATCCTGGACATGTACACGGACAGAACATGAAAACTGAATTTTGCTACTTTGCTGTGGATCACGAGGGGCCTTAGACAGTGAGGCCGCATTCACACTGTGGTGGCTGCACATTGTGTCACCAAACAGACGTCGACGCAACGTCCCCTGACGGGTTCATCTGGCACCAGTGGTGAAGCGGACCGTCAAAGCGTGCGAGACGAAGCCCATTTCACACTGGACACGTCAAGCGATGCGTTGAAAACGGAAACGCAACGCGTGACGTCTCCAGTGTGGATCAGGCCTTACTTGGATTAGTTTCTGTATCACTTTGGAGTACCAATCGTGATACTCGTCCTGAAAGGTCGTTGCGAGAAGAGAGAAAACGAGCAAAGGTTGAAAGGGTGAAACTTGTTGGATTTCCTTTTACGCGTTACACGCGGCGGCGTCAATGCGCGCTGCCTCCGCTTGGCGACACAGCGCTGGATGAACGTGTCGTCACTTTGGGCCCAACAGGCAGCCCAGGTTCTCAGCCCACCGAAGGGTTCAATCGGACTCGGCTTTTCCTTCTGAAGCCGGCCGTGACCTCCGAACCGAACGCGGCGTGACCCCTGACCTTCTCGGTGGTGAGCTTCTCCTCGAGCAGCGTGTTCTTCGCCCGCAACTCCTCCAGCTGCTTCTCGTGCTCCCCCGCGAGTCTCTGAGTCGAACTGCTCCACGTTTCCTGCAGCGAGAGCGGTCGCGTTCGATTCGGATGATTCGAGTTTCACAGGCTAGCAAGTGTTCACAGTCTATCAATGTTTACAATGCACACGTCTTGCGTTACGGCTCCGTTCGAGTCCACAAGCGCTGCCGACGCCGACTACAACTACAGACGAGACGCATGCCGCGTTCAGGATGAATCTGGGTGCTGTACCTTCTCCTTCTCGAGGTCCTGCTGGGCTCTGCTCAGCTCCTCCTGCAGCTTCCTGACGCTGTTCTCGGTCTCGTGCAGTTTCTTCTCCAGGTCTCCCTTCTCTTCATTCAACTTCGCTCGTTTCTCCTCCAAGCTGTCCAGCTGAAAGAGTCACGCGTCGCTGTGGTGAGATACATTGTGTGGCTAGGCGCGAGTGACAGCGCGCGCTGTGTGTAGTGTGTGTGTGTCTGTGTTTACGCGCGCCCGTGCGCGCGCGCGTGTGTGTTATTGGCCTCAGCAGTGAGCATCTCGAACCTGCGCCTGCAGCTCGGTTCGCGTCTGCGCAGCGTCGCGTCGCGTCGTCTCCGCCGCCTCCGTCAGGTGCGCCACTTCCGCCTCCAGCTTTGCCTGAACCTGCAGAGAGACGCCGCTGTGAATCCGCGGGTCGGGTTCATGCGCCACGTATGGGACGTTGTTCTCTGCACTGCGTCGTGCCAAAATGATACACCATTCACTGATTTGTTGGTGACAACAAGGCAGTACCCAGCAATCATCCCGAGACGTCCTCTTGTTGGTGTTTACTATCAACAGTGGTGTGTCCCACCTTGCTCAACTAGGCGGTGGTCTCACCTTGCTCAGTGGGCGGTGGTCTCACCTTGCTCAGCTGGGCGGCCGTATCGGTGACGGAGTTTTGCGCCTGCTTCAGCTGCTTCTCGAGCTCGGCCTTCGCCTCCTGACTCTCGCTCAGCGACGTCACCTGAAACACGTGACGTGGGCACGTCACGCGCTTGTGCGGCTTTGCAAACCAGCGGCCATGATGCATCTGGTGTCAACCTGTCACACACTGTGCTCTCCGGTGTTTTGTGCTACAAAACTTTCACTCACACCAGGCAGAAAGGACCACTGTTCAGTTCCCAATTTCCGCAAATCAAAGTAGGTCCGCTGCGCTCTTGCGCACCCAGCCAACGCGCACCCGCCCGCTCGCTCACCTTCTCCTGCAGCTGCAGCTCGAGCTTGGCGTGCTTCTCCCTCAGCGTGGCTAGCTCGGCGCTCACGTCCCGGATGTTGGCCTCGTGCTTCCGGTTCTGACCCTGCTGCTCCTTCAGCTGCCCGCTCAGCTGAAATACAGTCGCATTCATTCATTCACTCATTCATTCATTCATTCATTCCCTCGCACATTCCTTTATTTGTCCACTTGGTCCCTTTCTCCTCATTCATTCACTCACTGTGTAACCGAACGCCTCACGACCAAATGCACGACACGGAAAGAACTGCTCATGGGGTTGATGCAAACAACCTGGACACTGAAGCAATACGTATGATAGAAATATTCTGGGTCCGTTGACGAAAACGATGAAAGTCACTGAGGGCAACTTCAAGTTGCAGAAAACAAGGACCACGATGGGGCCTGCTACCACGGTTGACCCTTGACACCACACTGACAACACCACTTCACCTCACGTGACGCGCCCTGTTCTCTGAGGACCCGGCCTCACCTCGTCGATCTGCGCCTGCTTCTGCGCGGCCGCGTCGCTCGCCGCGCGCGTCTGTTTGCTGAGTTTGTCGGCGGACGCGGCGGCGGACGCCTCGGCCTGTTCCGCCGCCGCCGTCGTCTCCCGCAGCGAAGCCTCCAGCGCCACCATCTGAGGAGGCGCGCGAAAAGGAATAGTTTTTCACGGTTGCTCAACAGACACGATGCTATTATTGTGGTTTTCCACTACGACACATGAAATGGGACTCCTTTGCCCGTTTTTTCATTGTCGTCCTCCACGGTGAACCCAAAGGGGTTTCACGACACTCAGTTCGCGCCACATAAAGTCTGGAGCCGAGTTTATGTCCATCGATCACACCGGAAGCTGCGGAGTGACACGTGCGCCGTGTGAACTGGGAGAACGAGCTACGCACCCGCTGCTGCAGCTGGTTGTGCTTCTCGTGCTGCTCCTTCAGGGTCCCCTCCAACTGCGTCGCCCTGCTCTTGCCGGCCTCGATGGTGTCGTGCGCCTGAAGATTAGGGCCAGTTTTTGTCAAAACGAAGGCGCGAAAAAACGAGAAAGCCAAGCCTAGCAACCTTCGTCTGACGTGCCCGGTGCGCCACCCGATTGTCCACGTCTGCACCCATACAATGCACTCAATCACACCCGTCCTCAGTCACACACGCACGCGGCATCAATAGCACACACACACACACACACACACACACACACACACACACACACACACACACACACACCTGCTGGAGCTGCGCCGTCAGCTTGCTCATCTCGGCGCTCTTCTCCTCGGCGGCGGCCTGCGCCGTCCGTAGGTGGTTCTCGAGGTCCGCGCGCTGCGCCGTGCGCGCCGCCTCCGCCGCCACCAGCACCTCCGTCTGAAGCAACCATGACGGAACCGCTATGCGCTGCGCGACGTGTCCGAGCTGGTCGATGGACCAAAATGGCTGCGACCCATAAGAGGACGGGGAGACGCACCTTGGTGTTGAGCTGCGTCTCCGTCTCGTGGAGTCTGCGCAGCGCGTCTTGCAGCTTCTCCCCCTTCTCCCGCAGCGCGCTCTCCAGGCGCTGCTTCTCGTCCTCCAGGCCCTGTGAAGTGCATTTCAGGACGAAATTTATATTGCTGTTCAAGGCTCTTCAGCGAGACCTGTGTTTCCTCCAAGGCAGCTGCGTTCGAAGTCAGGCACGCCTTGCGCACGATGCCTCTTGCGCTGCGTCTCAGCCTTCGTGACGGCACTGCGTTGCTCAGACGACACTGCGCCCATAGAGAAAAGCGGCACAGAACACGGTGTGTGTGCCTCGCCTCGTTTCGTTCGGACCCGTTACAAGCTTCTTGTCCTTTCACCAGCGGCAAGAGAACACTCGCGTGGACGGCACAGTCTGATTGTTGATAGACGCAGCCGTCTTCAGTTGTTGCAAGTTTAGAGAGGCGCAGAAGGCAAGTAGATAGAACTACACTTGTTTACAACTCTTGGTTTCTCTCAGAAGTTGACTTCCCGCACGTTTCTTGTTGCATTGAAACAAAAGTTAGAAAGCACCAGAGCCCACGTCAACTGAGGCAGCAGTGTTTGCCTCGGAACAGATCGAATTGACAAGGTTTCACTCACGGCAATTGTCCGCTGGTAAAAACGAATACAATTTCAAATGTACAAGCCGCCACGGTACTTTTGAAGATTCCAAAGGGCAATAACCTCTGTTCACAAACTTTGCCTTCTTTGACCACAACTGGCACCACGATGAAGGTGTGCTGGCAGAGGTCTCTACAGTGAATGCTGCTTCAGGAAGGTTGTGAAATTGCTGCTGAGCAGAATGCTCGCACGAAAAGCAACTTCCAAGTTTTCTGACTGAGACACGGGAAAGGCAATAGTCTGTGTGTGCATGTGAATGAGTTAGTGTGTGTGTGTGTGTGTGTGTGTGTGTGTGTGTGTACTTGTACCAGTGTGCGTGCGTGTGGACCTCATGAGGAGCGTCCCTGACCTGTGCGTCACTCTTGGCGTCGTGCAGCTGTTTGTGCAGCGTCTCCATGGCGACCTGCGCGTCTTTGACCTGCGTCTCCAGGTTCCGCTCCGTCGTCGCGAGCTTCGACTGCAGCAGGCTCTGCAACGCGCAGCGGGCAGTGCTCAGGCTGGGTCGCACCACGCACTCTTCCTGATCCAGGGGGTTAGGCTTGACCACCCTCCAGCCCCGCAACAACATGTTCTGATTTTTGCTGCTGATGCAATATTTCAAAACGTTTTGCGCGTGCGATGCAACTTCAGCAGTTGAAGTCAGGGGCCCCTGTCACCTGCTTGTTGTCCCGACTCAGACCAAGGTCGGCCCTTCCCCACCGCAATGGTGGATCTGCTTCACAACCAGACCGAGAACGAGCAAGAAGACAGAAGCTCAACTCACGTGGTCTTCCTTGAGTTGTTGTATCGCGGTCTCCGTCCCTTCCCCAGCCTCGATCTACAAACACGGAAACAAAATCAACAAGGCCGCAGTCAGCCGACGATTCGACAAAGTTTGTTTGGCAGTTTCACAAGATGATTCGCTGGATTCACAGTGGACGCCTCAACTCGGCGTTGCGTCGCTGTTTTTGTCAATGCGCGAGATTGACTCAGCAAGAGACGCGACGCACGGCGCGTCTGGAGTGCGGCAGGCACTTGAAGCCTGAGACTCCCTCCCCTCACCTTGGCGAACAGCTCCGTGCGCTCCTGCTCCATTTTCGCTGTCTGCTCCTTGAGTCCCGCCACTCGAGTTTCCAGCTCCGACAACTCGGCTTCTCTACAAACAGCCGAATCAGAAACTGTCTCTCTCCGTCTTGTGTGTCACACAGCTGCACGCACACCCTCTCACACACACGCACCTGGTGGTGAGTTTGCGCGTCTCCTCGGACAGCTGACTCTCTTTCTCCCGCAGCGCCACCTTCAGTTCCTGACCCGACGCCGTCTGGCAAAACAACGACGGCGCGTGCGTCATCTCAACAGGAAGTGTCATGTGTTGCGTCCGTGCGTCGATAAGGCGCGCAGTAAGTCGACGAAAATATGCACGCACGCGTCCAATGCGACACAGGTGAAAAAAAAATTGATCCGGAAAGCAAGGCTTCACATAATGTGTGAAGACTTCAACATTCCGAAAACGGACTGACCTCGGTCTGGAAGTGATCCTGTAGGTCGATCAGCTGGTGCTGCAGGTCACTGAGTGCGCTGTCGCGCTCCTTCACCTTGTTTTCTTTCTGAAATCAGCAGTGATCACAGATTACCCGGGGTGCTAAAATGCAACCGACACACACACACACACACACACACACACACACACACACATGCACGTAGACACACGCAGACGTCTGCACATACACATATCTACACACGCACACCGCATACTTACAGCGCGTCCCAACACACACACACACACACACACACACACACGCACGCACCTGCTCTAGCTCGGCTCTGAGCGCTGTCAGCTGCTGCTCCCTCTCGTGTTCGCTGCTCTGCGCGGATCGCCGCAGTTCCACCAGCTGTTTCTGCAGCGTCTCCACCGCAGCGTCGCGCTCCCGAACCGCGTCCTCTCGCTGGTCAGAGAGTGCGGAACGTGTGTTCATCGTAACATCAGAGAAGCAGAATCAAACTTCACGTGCAGTGCGCCGAGCGTTGCCTCATTGTCAGCAATGAACAAAACGACACACACATACACACACTTACCTTCTGCAGATCTCCCTGCAGCTGGGTGAGGTTCTGCTGCGTCGCAGTCAGCTCCTCCAGTTTCTGACTCAATTCCAACTTTTTGTTCTCCAACTGCGTCTCAACTTTGTTCTTCTCCGTTTCAAATTTCTGGCTGGAAGACTGGAATGAGAAACAATCCCAGGTTTTGAGATATCCGCCAAACGCTGCAAGAGATACCGCATCGTTTCCCGGTGAAAATGCCAAGCCGCTCATGCCGCCATTCGGACCAACAGAAGACACGTTCGATTCCACCAGCAACTGGTGCTGTGTCCGCCGCACCAGCCAAGTGTGGTGCTCTGCTAGTGGTATTCTGTTTGTTGTGCTGGAAACAAAACAAACAGGAAGTGGCGGTCCCTCTTGCTGCGGAAACCACCAGGGGCGACTCTGCGATCCACGAGCTCTTCTCGCGCTGTTCACCGAACCCTCACCTGGAGCTGCACCACCTGCACGCTGAGGTTCTCCAGCGCACTCGCTCGATCCTGAACCTCGCTGTCGAGGAGCTTCTTCGACTGCTCGATCTGGGGAAGAGAACCGAAAGATCAGACTGAGGATCTGGGGAGACAACTGGACTTCAGACTGAGGCTGGTCTCACACTGGATGTATAACAATGAGCTACGTGGTGGCCGTAACACAACTGACTTGGCGACGCAGTGCAGGTTCACCTGTCTGGGGACGCAGACCTCACTTTGTACACGGAAGCAACCCATGACACAAGCAGCGTGACCTCAGCCTGAAATGTACCTGATTCAGCGTGTCCTGCAATGAAATCACTGTCTCTTCCTTCTCGCGGACTTCCTTCTCTTTGTCCTTGAGTTTTCCCTCGTTGTCCGCCAGCTCCTCCTCTTTGTTCGCAAGGTTCTTCTTGAGCTCCTCCACTCTCTCCTCCCTCTGTTTCACGTCGCTCTCCATTTCTCCTATTCTCGCTGCGCTTTCTCTGAGCTTGCTCTCCAAGTCAGTGACGTTGTTTTCTGCAGCTTCAAGTTTCGTCAGCGCTTCCTTCAGCTTGGTGTCCTTCTCCGCGAGGCTGAGCTCGGTGTCCCTCAGCTTGGCCGCGGTCTCGGCGAGTTTGGCCTCCCGCTCCCGGAGGTTCGCCTCCGTCTTCGCCATCTTCCCGTGAAGTTCCGCGGAACCTGAGCTCGACTCGTTCAGTGCGCTCTTCAGACTGAAACACGCGCAAACAAGAATACTTGCCACACCAGACACGCGTCTCGCCTCCTTGAACTGAATACGAAGAGCTTTTGTAAGGCTCGTCCACGCAAGATGCGTCACGCGTGGCGGAACTGGTGAAAGAAAAGCTGATTACCTGCGGACCTCCTCGAACTTAGGCGCCTCGGCGAGCTGCACCTCCAGCTGTTTCAGCTTCTCCTGAGACCTGCAACAGACACAGCAGGAGTGAACGCATGCACACACACATCACTCTCACCCTCTCTCCGACGCAGACACACACCTCGTCTCTCTCTCTCTCTCGCTCACACACACACACACACACACACACACACACACACACACACACTGTATCGTTCTCATACCCACACAGTCAGACGACAAAGGAGTGAAGACCAGCTGAGTTCAAGATCAACAAGCCTTCCATTTACCGATACTTGAGCAGTTCCAACTCGTCCTCTGCCACTCACAGTTCGTATTTCTCCTGTAGCTGTTTGAACTCCACCCTCAGTTCGTCCTGCTGTTTCTCTCGCTCCTGTGTCATCTGGTCCATCAGGGTCTGCGCATGCACCAACTCCTGCCGCAGCACGAGCACGTCATCCGCGCCGGGCCTGCGGGGTTCAAGGTCAAGTTGATGCCTCGTCTTGAGTCTCTGACGAGTCGACTGCTGGAGTGTGAGTGAAGTTGTAACCAGTGGACGTACCTCTGTGCAAGCTGTGTCTCCAGTCCCTGTGCGTATCTGTTCTTCTCCGTCAACTGGTCCTGCAGCAACAAACACATCGTCTGAGCGTTCGACGTTCGACTCTGTTGTCACTGTTCAGGTCGCTGGGCTCCGTGGCGATGCAGACTCAGTGACGAGAACAAGGTCACCACGAGCTGTGCTTGCAGTGTGGGCCGTGCCCAAACCAAAAACTTTCTCTTGGAAGGCAGCCTGACATTTTGCCGCCGGTATTCCCATCCCCGTCGGACGAACAACACAGAAAAGAAACAACTTGTTTGTGGACGAATGAAGCTGCGACACAACACAGCACCAGCAGCACGATACCACGATCCCCTATTTCCTCCCGGCATCCCCTGTCCGTGTTCCATTCACACTCTTCCCATTTCTCTGTCAACATTGTTTTTGTTGTTTTGTTTGCCCTTGCAGTTATTTCGTATTGCACGAGGCACTCCTGGTTCACACAGGGTCCGCGCGAACAAGAGCCGTGAAAACTCTTGAGGACACGGTCACGCATGCGCGGACGAGGCGTGCCCCGCGGAGTGATTTACACCGAGACTGGCCGAAGCACCGACTGTGCGCAGCAACATCCAGCTTAGTCTCAAGAAAGTGCAAGTTTACAGACAGAGCCTACCCCGCCGTTCACCGCCTCCTGCGGGTCAAACAAACAGCGTTAGCGAACCTGCGCACGTCGTGTATGACAAACAAATCCAAATTTTCAAACTTTATGAAAAGCTCCAGCACCGACAAAACCCCACAGAATTCACATGTGTGTGTGTGTGTGTGTGTGTGTGTGTGTGTGCGTGTGTGCGTGTGAGGGTTTGATGTCTGTGTGCGCGCTGTTAATTTGGGCGTCTTCGTGTGGTGTGTGTGAGGTGTGTGTCCTGTGTGCGCGCCACACCTTGAGCGTCTTGACGTGGTCCTCGAGCGCGGCGCGCTGCCCGTCGCTCTCGTCGGCGCGCGCCTTCGCCGCCACGATGTCTCCCGCCTGAAGACGACAACACGAGCAACACTCAGCACAACCAACACACGAAGTGCTGTTCAAAATTCCCCAGACAGATCCACCGAGGACTGTGTTGTCAGCTTCGTTGACTCCAAGGCTGCTGGTGAAGCAGGAAACGTTCCTCGACCCGATACATGTTTCACATTGAGTTAATCTTGCGTTGTGCCCCAACAGATTAACTTTCGCACGCAAACGAACCACAATGAACTCGACGCGAAAAGAGGGTCAGTTGTGCTGATCAGCTTTTCACACTGAAAGCTTTTCGCTCTTTTTGGTCAACATGCCATTGCATGTTGACGCAACAGTGTGATCAAAGCTGACTTCACTCGCACTGACCAGTTTTGCGGCTTTGCCCTCAATCGTCTCCTTCTCCTTCTTCATGTCCTTCAGCGCGCGCGTCGTGTCGTTGAGCTGTTCGCGCAGCAGATGCACCTCCGACGACACTGCAGCGAGACGGGTGCGTGCGTGTGCATGTGCGTGGTACGCGCCCTTGTTTGCAGCACACGATTCGTTCACAAATTTGAAGTTTCTCAGTTTTCGCAAACTTGACTGCCAGCTTCACCACACCAACTGGTGGGGTCAGATTCACCACAACAGCTGGTGAGGTCAGATTCACCACACCAACTGTTTGGTTGACTTCAGACAAAAAGAGTCGGTTTCTTCTCGGACACGCCTCGTACACCCAGTGTTGTGTGTACTTACACAGAGTTCGACTTTCCTCGGAAGCTTTGAGTTGATGTCGGAAGAGTTCCAACTCATCCCGGTCCTGAAACAGAGCAAATCCGTGTTCAATGTCCCAACAGATCTGGAGTACACGTTGTTCCGTTGCACTTTGTGAAGACGATCGTGAAGAAGACGCAAGGAATCAGCAGTTAGTGAAAGAAATACTGTGAGTTTCTGCGTTACTGTGTTGCGACATGCATCAACGTTTATCTTGGCGATCATGGAGTGAGTGAAATGGATACGGTGAGATCCCTGATTGTTTTGAAGTGAACAAACCCGAGTCCAGTTCACAACTGTCTGTCTGCCCACCTCAGCGCTCACTCAGTGAATCGTGCAGCAAGCGGCCATGGCCACAGACATGGTGTGAACTGTGAGAAAAGCCTTGCTGTACAAAGTGTGGATCCTTCAACTGTGTTCACACTGGGCACGTCATGCGTGGCGTCTTCGAAAAGGCCAGAGGGCCTTGTACCTTCACCGCTTGCAAACCAGCGACACAGTGACACAAAGGCCTCATGCGGGGGGGGGGGCGGTTTCAGCCTGGGCCTCAGTCTTGGAGACACAGAATTTGCAGTCATTTTATAGGCGAACGAGGGGCGGGCGGGGGGCGGTTGCTACAGGCGCAAAGTCGGCTGTACCTGTTCTGAGAGAGGGATGACGCCCCCTGCGATCTGCAGCCTCGTCATCTCCTTCTGCAGCTCGTCTATGTACCACTTGTCCTCCTGCGTGCCAAGCGTGGGCCCGGGGTCACACTGAGGTGTGATGCGCTGCGTCCATGCACCAGTCTGTGGGCTGCACCAACAGACTTACACTAGGCCGAAACGCATAACACCCAACGTGAACTCGGCATTCTGGTTGTCTTGTGTGCCAAGCGTTAGCAGAGCCCACACCAGCTGCGCACGTGCTGCGTCCCAACACAAACGTTTGGGCTTCGCATCGCTCAGTGCCTCTGATTTGTGCACGGACACAACACACCCAGCGTGAACTCTGCCCGCTTCTTGTTTTCCTGCGTGGTAAGCGTTACGCATCGCTAGGATGGCGGAGTTAGTGTGCACGTTCGTGGACGGATGCAATCTGGAACGACAGCCGGGGAAGCGCGACGAATTGCCACTTGCCCAGCCTCAACCCCAATCACCTGGATCCAGCGGTGGCGGATTTCACTGTTGATGAATGTACGTCAAACGTGTGGGAATCGACGATTTTCTCCGTGCAAGTTTGCAGTGGAGTCCCGGGTGAGGTTACATTGCATCCGTCCTGCTGGCTTCTCGTTAAAATGTGTGATTTACTTGTCGCTAATTTGGTTGGTATGCATGCATTTGGCTTTTGTTATTTCTATTGTTAGACTTTGGTTAAGAAGTGTCCGTTTTGTGCACCAGATGAATGTGACGCGATATACTTTTGGAATTTTTGCGTCTCCATTCGAGTCTTTGGTTCCTTCAGCTTCCTGCAAATCAGGATTTCTCGTCAAATCGAACAAAACAAACAGAACACGCGAGTCGACATCTCAGAGTTGAGACTGAGAGCAGCATGCAACGTCACGACTGGGACATCGATGTTGTACCAACGTTGGTGTGCACCAGCGGCGGGTCCAGGGAGAGGCTTTGATTTCTGGGTCCCCTGACCCTCCAAAACTAACGGCACCCCCGCTCTGTCTGTCTGTCTGTCTGTCTAACACACACACACACACACACACACACACACACACACAGCTCACTCACACACACAAACTGATTTTGCACTGCAGGCACGAAGTGTTGCTACAATTTTCAAAGTTACAGTTTGGATCCCTTCAAAGATTTGCTTCCCTCTCACCTCGACGTCGGACACACTGGAGGTCTCACACCACAACAAACATTTGAAAAGCGCAGGAACTGGAAAACAGTGGAAGTCTGGTGGACGTTGCGTCCTGGCTCGCAGCGTCGCGGACCTTGACGTGTGCAGGGCGACTCACCTTGAGCGAGACGCGCAAGTCCTCGTTCTCCTGCCGCAGCGCCAGCACGTCCCCGTCCCTGCCGAGAACGAGAAGACGACAGGTGTTGACGTCTCGGGCAATGGCCAAAAATGTACTATTGTGGGTTTTCACAGTCTGAATATTGCATTTGAGAACAAATACCTTCAAGCCGAGGCAAGGGGACAATTCGGGGCGTTTTGATTGTTTTTCCCGAATCGACTTCGGCGCAATGAGCGAACCACATTTCCCCCCTGGATTCGTTTCTGACCATCCATGAACGTGGCTTGACGCAAACTGCCCTTGAATGGTTCGTTCACACACGTGCTGAGTGTTACGCATGCGCAGACCTGTTGGCGCTGATGTCGACGGCGGCGCCTCCTGGCGTCGTCGGAGAGTCGTGCGCCTGCGCGAAGTGCTCCTGCAGCCGCTCGGGCTGGTCGAACTCCTGTTTACACATCGGGCAAATGAAGCCCTGAAACAAAGAGCACGTGTCGGTGAAGATACGCGCCGCTCTGAACGGTCTGAAACTGCCTGGGTGGTGTGGGGGCATTTGACATGCTTCCGGCAAAGATCCAAGTCACCTCACTTTTTCTGTCCGCACCCACGCTTCAGTAGGTCGGTGGATGCAAAAGACAGCACCCAGATAGGAATTGAGCATTTTCTTCCAGCAGTTGTGCTCCAAGCGACACAACAGCAGATCTATACGCGAGAATGTATAAACGAATTCTGTCAGACAACCATGCATATTTGGAGACATGCACGCTGTCTGTGATTGTTCAACGTTTCCAAATTCATCCGACTTGCAGTCGGGTTCATCCGAGACGCAGTGCTCTCTTTGTGCTCACAGCCGGCCTCAGCCAAACAGATAACGCAACTGAAGGCTGCGAAGTTTGACGTACCTCGCTGCCAGCTGAAGCTCCCGGGGTTTGCGCAGTCGGCTGCGTGGAAACAGGAAATAAAGCCTCAAGCACCGCTCATTTACATGCTCCGGACGTACAACCGTGCGCAGGGAGGGGTTCCGCTTCCGGCCGAGAAAAAGGTGAAGTTTTGCGAACAATGCACCAGTCATTGAACGGTGTCAGAAGGTATCAACAGGCACACCCGCAGTTCATCTGAATCAGGATTTGTTCTTGTTTCTTGTGTACAGGACAGAAGGAATTCACGACCTGGAAGCTGAAAGGCCATCCCTGCGCATTCGAGTGCAAACCACACAGTGAGGCAGGACACACAAACACAGAAACAGGCAATCAATTCAACTTGTGCTTGTCAACGACCTCGTCAAAAAGCAACTAAATTCTGCAGCTTTCCAGACTTAACAAGGTGCTGATGGTGAGTTCCACAGCTTGCACTGAGATCTTAGAATCACCATTGCAATGCTGAACTGAAATTCGGTGCGTCTTGACAGAACTTCCCTTGAAAATACGAGAGATTTTTGTCTCTCCTTGTCTTGCTGTCTCTTTGAGGCCTTACACAACAGTAGAGTGAAGATCTGTTGCCTATTTGTGCAACTCACCGTTTCCGCATGGTTGGTGGCGGGCGGGATCGGGGCGGAGGTCGGCGGGGCGGACGCGACTGCCGCGGGAGTCTCGGTAGGGGCGGAGCCCGGGCTTCCGGGCGGCGGGGACGGGTCGGCGTGGTCCTCGTCGAAGTGATGCTGCAGCAGCTCCGGATGCGAGAAGGATTTCATGCAGATCGGGCAGAGGAAACCCTGAAGGGGAGAAGACACCAAGACCGTGAACAACCCTCAAGATCCAGGGTCAAATCCGGAGGCGGCCCCTTCCGCATAGGAAGATTTGGAGAGGAGCAAGAGTGTGCGCCAGAAATTTGACGCCTTGAGGTGATTTTCGGCTTTCAATTGACCCGTTCGAATCACCTGATCATCACTTGATACAAACACTTTTTTTCAGAAATTATCCGCTCCAGTCAGACAAGAGACAACAAGGTTCATGGAAGCCAAATGCAGCAACCAACCACCAGAACCCAGGCGAACTCTCACGAAAAGCCGGAGAGCACATGACCACTCACGTGCTGTCAATTCTGTGACACCATCAGTCACCACGTTGAAACATATGTGCTACAGCTGACTGGTTGGAGTCCCTTGTCCATCACACGTTCAGTCACTTGAGATTCAGCGCACACTGGTCTGTGTGGGACCCACCTCTGCCTGCTGCTGCTGCGGCTGGACACTCCCACTCTGGTCGCTGCTCGGTTTGCGGTCCCTTCCACCGGACGATCCAGAGCCCTGCGAAGTATGACAGTTTGCATAAAGATTGTACAGTAACCCAGCGACATGCACGCAAACTTTTCAGCACATTCCAGGCAAATTAACTCACTTTTTCGGGCTCCTTTTTGCGAAAACGACGCAGCATGTTTACAATATGGCGACGTCCATACACAGAGCTGGCCGGCAGAGGTGGTGCTCAGTTTCTAAAACTTGGCTGAATCAAACTTCGCTCTATTTTCAGTTTTGTGAGAACTTACAGTACTAATCAAAATTGCAAAATTTATTTTAGTCTTTTTTCAGTTATCAAGAATGGTTTGGAACCAAGGTCGCACGGTTGTCAATTTAGACATTTAGAAAGTACGTGAAGAAAGCTCTGGCGCCAAAGTGAAAGAGGGCGAAAATGTGAATAGAGTCTTCGAGCAACATTAGCAACTCGAAGAAACATGTAGATCCAACACAAATCATTGAAAGTGCAAATTCAGGGCTTTTTCATGTTTCCAGCTCGTGTGTTGAACAGAGTCTAGCCCTAGACTCTACCACAAACTCAAACTTTGTAGATCTAGATCTACTGTGATCGGGTTGCTGCTTCAGTGACATGCACAAGTCTTGTTGACAGGAAGTGAGGGTTTCTCAAACTTTCTGGGTCTGACATGAACTGGAACCACGTTTGTTTGTCTTCGTCACAGTAACATCACCTGCAGATGTTTGCGGGAAGAATCACTTGACCTGGTTCGTCTAAGGTTTCCAGCTCACTCATTGAGGTGAGTCCAAGCCTTTTTGAGTCTCGTGTGGAGTGACATGAATTCCACTCACCTTAGATGTTGGGGTTCGGGCACGTCTGTGCCATCTGCAGAACCACGGTCCTGAGACACTGGTTGGGCAATGGTGCCCCACCGTTGAAGTACTGATCACCGAGTTAATTACCAGGTGATGTGTTGGTGGCAAGCATAATCTCCATAATTCACTGATCATATACCTCACCATGGACTGCTTAATACAAGACCAGGCTTCAGTTTGGATCACATCCATGCTTCCAGAACACAAGAAAATGG
>JAAUXT010103983.1_pt1 | contig 18967 bp, 24 predicted proteins | sample 7278171 | NCBI WGS metagenome assembly JAAUXT01 (sample SAMN14350112, study PRJNA611818) | marine sediment metagenome | isolation source: surface marine sediment (1.8m) | place: French Polynesia: Moorea | collected 2018-08 | reverse complement strand
TCATGGTTGTCCTCTTGTTCAGTGTTGCGGTGAAGCAGTCCAGTCACAGATCCATCATCACTTTCAGGATTACTTCCATGTTGACCAGGGCGGTCATTCAACATCAGGTTTCGCAGATCTTCTTCAGTCATGTCAATGCGGCTTCTTGTGTTTCGCGCCATTTTCACATAATGGCGGCAGTTGCAGGCATGTGGCAGTTGCAGGTGTCAACAAAATCCATTCACAGAAGTGAAGTACAATGGAAAGAGCAGTAGAAATCCAATTCAGAGTAGTCCTGACATATTCATAGTCCAGTGGGTACACACAAGAGACATTGCACAGCCTCGGTAGCACAAAATCAGGAAAAATTGCACAGCTTCAAACTTGCACTTCTGACACCATGTTGTGTTTATTGAGATATCTGAGGCGGGCAGTCAGTGCTGCCATCACAATACCAATAACATAGAAGTGATGACTCAAATTATGTCATGATCTTCTGAGGGGTAGTGGAGAAACTCTTGATTGAAATGGAACTCTGTTTTGACATATATGTTGTACGAGGTGTACTTTATCATACCTGAAAGTTTTGTTCTATTTCGCTCAATGCAAGTTGCTTAAATAACAAAATGGTTCGAATAAGTTTTGGATTGAGGACAATTTCTGTCGCACAACATTGGTCTGACATCTGCTCACAACTCGCCGAAGGCTTCAGCAAAACGTCGCTGGTTCTGGAAGGCAATGAGCTCCCCGCTCTGGGGGCAGATCAGCGTGTCCGGGCCCTGGGCTGAATCCCACAATGGGAGACAAAAATGTCACCTTGCCCATCGCAATCAGGTGCTGCAGAATTCTCGTCGGAGGTTTTGCTCTGCATCCCCACTGAAAGCTGGCGATCTGTTCGCTCAAATTTTTCTTGAACCTTCACTGGTGCTCTTTTTGGCCCTTCCAATTTCTAAAATTTCCATTTGACACATTCACGAAAGCTCGAACTTCTCGTACCTGTTGCCGTCCATCAATGAATTGTGTTCTGTGGGAACAATGTGTGTTTTTCTACGGATTGTGATTGTCTAGTGGTAGGAGAATCAAGTGCTGTTGGAAAATGTTGTGCGAGATCTCCAGTTCTGTGCAACCTGAGGCTTCGCAAGACCAATTCTACAAGACCTGAGGCCTCACAAAACTTGGTGTACCAGCAGTTCAGCAAGGCCTGAAGTTTCACAGAACCACCGGCAGATCAAGGTTCTCTGAGACCTCAGGCCTCGCATAGCTGAGGTCTCGTAGAACCGTGATACTCGTACCGGACAATTTTATGTGGTTCCTGAGACAATTCAATTCAAGCACGCCAACCTACTCACCCTGACACACGTTTGAAACAATCTCGTGCTGATTGTGCGTGCAAGCTCTCCTCATGTGCACGCTGAACTCTCGCTGTGGTGTTTGCAGGTCCACTTCTCGTGCGTGGTGGTTTTAACCATGTAGACACTGCCCGGTTTCCGGTAGTCTTCACATTAGCACCAGCTTCCGATACAGTAGTTCACTTCATACAGTATCCAGTCAACCTCCATGCAAGTGCAACGCAACACCATTAATTTGCCTGTGACCCAGTTGCTCTGCTTTGTTTTGATCCAGAGTTGGAGTGATCTATGTCTGTGTACGGTAACCTGCTGCAAGCTGCTATGCGCGTGTGAAAAAAAATCGATGTCTGCATGGCCTATTGTAGACAGGGACCGAGACTGTGATGGCAGAGCCTCAACCTCCTTCAAACCATTTGGAGCTTGCCCCTGTCCCGCACGACTTGCACTTTTCGGCAAAACACCGATAACGTACGAGGTAATATCCAAAAGTCCTGTCCGACATGACATGACCATGGCACCATCGTGACTACACACTCGCGTTTGCGCGCCCGATCAGGACTACAATCGATACATGAGATCGCTCAACATGACGGACAGGAGTTTTGGATATTACCTCGTAGTTCCTGTGTGTTGAAACCTGTGTCATGATGTGCGTGCAAGCTTTCACGAGCGACTTCAGGACAAAACACAAGTCCATCTGAAGCGAACATGCTTTTATTGTGACGAACATGATGTACACGGGACACGGTTTTGGCTGATTCTTGGGTTCAAACAGGTCTTTGTGAACTTCGTTTGCGTTGCAGCTGCACAGAATTCGGTGAAAAACGTGCTCTTCACAAGTTCTGTTCATTGTTCTGCAGGAGATACGGAGTAACATCCAGATTTTCACAGCCGGAAGAGGAATCACATTGAAAACCAGCTGACAAACGTTGGTGTACGAGACGTACGCGCGTTAAACCCACAAGCAGCAGTGCCTCAACTACATGTGCACGAGTAATGACTGAGTGGAATACGTACAACATGCGCACTCGTTCATTTTTGTCAAGTTGAGGTTGACAGTTGAAAAATGAGTTCCCATCAAACAGGGCGTGTACGTCCGTTGTACGAGTGTACAAACCCACAGGAACTTTATTGTCGGCAGTTTAAAGAGGAAAAAGCCAAATGTCACCTGAAGACAGGAGTTTTCGCAAAATGCATTGGACCAAAAGGATCCAGTGATCACACATTGTAGAAGTAACAAAGAAAACATGAGCACTTGTAAACTCTGTTCAATACAAGTTTCACTGCTTCACATTTCACAAGAAAAGCGTCTGCTACAAATCACCCGAGCAGAGTCCAGATCTAGTCATGTAAATTCACGTTTTGTGCCTTCCCAGTCAAATCTGGGCCTGACGTTCACGTAAATGTGACAAACAGACAAAACCCACTCAAGAAAAGGATACAGACTCCAAATCAACACTTTTACTTGCATTGACACTAATCAAATAAGAACTTCGTTTTAAAATGAAACTTGCGTTTCAATTCAGACTGGTATCAACATTGAGTAAAAGTGCTGCTTTGTTCAAAAAAATATTGTCGGTACACATATCATAAAAACGACTGACAACATCCAAATCTAATATCAACAATTCTGCCAATAAAATTAAACGAGAACAAATTTCTTTTGCTATTTGTTCAACAGAATGAACGGCGCTTCATGTTCCCCTGCAGTCGTCGTGTTGGTACGAGTACTGGGACCTTCCGACTGAACATCCTTCTTCAGCACTAGGAAAAACGCAAAACACGAACATATATACGTACAATGAACACAAACACGAGTGTAAATGCATGGAATAATAGGTGCGTCCAAAAGGACTCTTAAGAACAACCTTCAAAATCCACGTCACATGTTCCAGTAAAAGGAACCAGAAAACAACAAAACATCAAAATGGGGAAATCAGAAACAGAAATACGTAATCAGACGCGACACTGATAAGAAACAAGTTTCAAAATGAATGCGAATGATGCACAACACGTTCGACAACAATCAGATCCTAGCTACACACACAAAAACACCTTTCTGATATTGGCATTGTACAATACTCAAATTGATATGTCAAAAGCAAACGAACCAAACTGGACAGAACAACCATGTCTACGACAACATCAAAATTCTACCACCAACGAACAAGTGAAATTCAAATGTCTCACAAATCACAAGTTTCACACCGAACTACATCAAAAGAATAAATAAATGCACAAACAAGATGTGTGACTCACAAAAGTTCGACTTGTTTCAACAAAACGCGTATGAACAATTTTGTTCAGCACTTGCTTTTCCCATCTCCTTCGCTTGAATTCTTCGTGGGAATCTGAATTCAAATTGGCTGGAGGACTTTCGTCCCCTGAAAATGCTTTTCACCCCAACTGTGTGTGGCGATACGGTGCCATCTTTCTCTTTTACCCGCAGCCACCACAGCCACCACAACCTCCACACCCACCTCCGTCACAACCACACCCTCCTCCGTCACCGCCTCCTTCGCATCCCCCGTCTCCCCCACACCCACACCCGGCCGCGTCCCCACTGTCCCCTCCGCAGCCGCAGCCGGCCGCGTCCCCGGAACTAGTCTGGGTGGGGGCAGGGGTGGGGGCAGGAGCCGGGGCGGGGTCTGCGGATGTCGCTGCAACAGCCTCGTGCGCGATCTCCTGGTGCGTCCATTCCAGGCTTGAATACTCGCCCTCTGTCCCTAAGCCCCAGGTCAGGGTCATGTCTTGATTGTCGTCCTGCAGTGCGTGGGGAAAATAACAACCTGGAAAGAATGGAAAGAAACTTCCGGTGAACACAACCAAGCCAAGGTACAACCAGGTGTAACTGACGGAAGGTTTTCCGCAGCGTGATTTGGACAGGTCACTGGCTGTAACAATGACACGTGAACACGTGCCAGTTCTTGCAGATGAGTTGCACTCTCAAGAAACTTTTGTTCACGTACAAGGCAGCAGTTTTTCCTACAAAAAACATGCTAAAAAAATCAAATCTAACCAGGCATGGCCAAATGGGGTTTGTCTTGCCTTTGAAAAATTATCAATACAGATCGCTGCTCCAAACATTCTTCCATTCTCAATGAATACAACAGCAAATATGCAACGAAAGTTAGAAACACAAACTACAAGGAAACAATTCTGCTGAAAGTATCTGCACAAGACATGCAGAGTCATCAACCAAAAGAAGTCTAAACTTGATGACCTTCTAATTGGGTCTGGGACAAGCAGAGATTGATCATCTGATGGTCATGAGAATCACATTTGAAGTTGTGATGATTTGCCCAAATTTTGGCATTCTCTGTTGCAGGAGTCGGTAATTATGGGAAAGAAAACGTTCCATTGGAAAACTGCCTCGTAGTTTCTCGATTGCACTCAGAAAGATTTTGCATCCAAGAATTTGCTCGTACCTCCGGCGTACTCGCTCTGCAAGTAGTAGATGTTGGGCGCAGCCGGGTCGTTGTATCCGAGCCAGTAGGCCAGCGCCACGTCGTCCATCGTGTAGTTGCCGACCTGACGCCGTGTCGAGCGGAACCCGTTCGGAGGCGTCGTCTCGCGGCCGGACGCGTCACGCGTCGCTTCTGCGACAGAAGGGAGAGGTGAGCACGAGGATATCTTCACTGCTCAACTTTGCAGTGTGCCTTTTGCTGGTAAGGCGTTGCTTCAGTGAAATGGGTTCAGTCTCCAGACACAGACATTGGAATTAATGTGGGAACGTTCAAGTCACCCCAACAGAACCTACCCGAGTAGCTGGGAGGAGGGATGCCCTGGATCTGGCTGGACCGGCTGACCGACGGGTTGCACAGCACGAACAGCATCGCGACGGCGAAGCCGCACGCCACCTCCGCTGCGATGTACTCGCTCTTCTGCAGCAGATCAGACCCAAATGAGAACGTGCAAAGAAGAAGCGTACTCACATATGTCTCGAGTTGCTTCGGCTTTCGGACTTGCGTTACCACACTGGTGTTTTGTTCTCTTGACGCCAATTGCTTGTCCTGACATCCAGCTCAACTTGATCATGTAGGATGTGTGGCCCATGACGTTGGGAGGTTGCGTGAAGTACGCTGTACGCTGTGAACAAATAAGCCACCCACCTTCTTGACGCTGATTTCACCGGTGCACATGTTGACGGTGACGTTGTTCAGCGAGAACTCGAAGTCGAACGGCTCGTACTTGTTGCGCCGCGAGGGGAGAGATCGGACGAGGCACGGCTTCGTGGAGGAGGACTTCTCCCGGGGAAGATAGTAGCAGCGCACCTGCAAGAACCCGGGGTTCTTCTTCGCTGAAATAGACATTTCGATGCGTGTGACACTCACGTGACCGGGAAACGGCAAAGTGTGTACCTTGCACCGTCAGTTGACGGTCGGGAGCTGTTAGTTCTTCCTTGAAGCCGAAACGACCGACAGTCAAAAATTTTCCATTCGTCGGTGGTTGTGGTCAGCAATAGACACGGATTCTCTGTCGAGTCATCCGAAAAATAATTTCATGATTTGACTCAATTTCATTGTACAGGGAAGAAGTTTGACTCACAGATTAATCCCGTCTTGGCGGCGCTGCGCAGCACCTCCCAGCGTCCCACGATGACGGCGTAGTCTCCCTCGGCGTCCTTCACCAGCATCGCGCGCTCGCCGAGCTTCGGGTCGACGGTGGGCAGCGCCTTGGACATCTGCGACTTCTGCAAAGGAAAACACAATCGGTTGGCGCGAGAGAACACACGCGCACAGCGGCCGAGTTTACTGAACTGTTCCAAGTATATTTTACTGGCGTGGAAAATTAGCGTGTTGCAGACAGATGTTGCGTTCCTCCCAACGAACCGAGTTCTTGCATTGGAAAAAGTCCTGTGGATCTGAACTTACCAGAGACATGACACCAGGGACGGGCAGCTGGCTCTGTCCAATCAAATGCGCGATGGCGCGAATCTTGTCGTTGGAGATGGTGACGGCTGACATGGTCGCCTCCTTGGTGTGGACGACGGTCACGTTGTAGCACAGTCCGCCGTTCATGTTGACCAGCCTGAATACGAAATGCGGACCAATTCAATTTCTCTCTGCTTCGCCTCTTCTGTTTCTTTTCAACTTTCTCTCCCAACGTTTGTGTTGTTCTCTCACGACTTTCTATCTCTCAATCTGTGTGTGTGTGCGTGTTTGTGTGTGTGTTTCCGTGTCCGTGTCCGTGTCTTTGTTTGTGCGACTCCTGCCAGCCTTTCTCACCTGTGTTCAGCAACGCTCCCGGACACGTTTTGTTTGCAGGAGGGGAGCGGCACGCCGGTCCACAACTCCTGCGGAATCACGTCGAGCTGTCGCGTGCAGCAGGTCGACTCCATCTGCAGCAGGCAGTCTCCGCGTATTCCGACCAGTCGCGAGGCCCGCTTTTGAATCTGCAGCTCCATCTTCAGCTGAATTGGGGAAGAAGTTTTTTTAAATCAAAAAAGTTTCGTTGTGGCAGGTTAAAGGCACAACAAACCACTTTGTGTGAGATTCTATTTTGTACAAGAACTGACCTGGGGAGAAGTTTTCATCTTGAAGTAGCTCTTGATCTTGTCTTGTGGATCCATGGTCAGGTTTTCCTTCAGCAGGACCTGGATCCCGTCGCTGGAGAGACTCGAGTCGCACGGCAGCTGCACGTCCACCACGGCCACCGCCTGACTCTCCGACAGCCAGCCGCACAGTCCGAACATCCTCCTCTGCATCTGCAGCGCGATCCGCAGCCCCCAGTACTTGTCGCTTTCAAAGCTCTTGATCACCTTCCCGCTCCACGATGTGCTGGGTCCTGCAAGCAAAGTTGATGGTTTCAATGATTGTGAGTGTGACGAGGTCCATTCAAAATGGCAATGTCAGAATCCACAGGATGCGATGACGAAATTTTTCCTGAATCAGCGTCACAAATTGATCGCCAACGAGCCTTCTGAAATGCTGAGAATTTTATTCCTCCCACCTTTCAGAGAAACGGCGGGAATCCGGTTGTGCAGCACTGAGATTCTCGGGTCCTTGTCTCGGGAGAACTTGAAGCAGTCCAACTTGAAGTAACAGCCGGGAGGACACTCAAAATCGTCGATCTGCAACGAAGGATATTTGGTGCAAAATTATTATCTCAAATCGCTCACAGGCTGACGTGTGCAGATGGATCCTTGGGCATTGAGGTCGTGCAGAACCCTGTGTCAGAAAGGGACAAACGATCAGAGTCAGAAAAAACACCACGAACCTGCAGGTGTTTGACGGTGATGCTGAAGGTGTTGGCGGAGATGTTAATCTTGCTCCGCTCGCTCTCGTAGCTGATGTGGTGCCTGGGAGGGAGGCCCCGGTACATGCAGCCGGTCGAGTTGTAGGGGACGCGATACAAACGCTGGTACAACGTCGCTGTGCCCGTGTGGGCCTGAGTGTGACAAAATACAAAACTTTAATCCAAGCTACGCACGAAGCGAGACAGGCAGATGTATCAGGTCTGTCACAAAGTTTCCGCTGATGTGCGACAAAACAATGAGTGGTGCATTTTTGTACCAGTATACATCAATGGAGACTTCTGCGACAGACCTCCAACGTGTTCACTAGTTCTGCAATCGCGAAAAGAACGAAGGTCAGAATTGCAGGCGTTCACTTCCTCTGTTCCCAAGGGCAGGTTGAACAGGTCCGTCGTTCAACACATCCACGCAGACTCAATTTGCTCACCGCACTTACCGTGTTGAGTTTGGATCCTGGCTGCCGGTCCTGGTCCGTATCGTCGTGGTCGAGCACGTAGCCGAGAGCGTCCTCCATCGCGCTGCGGTAGTTCGCGACGCACAGCTGATGCGAGTGCCACACAAGGTCGATGTCGTAAGTCGGGGTCAGGAACTGCTCCCTGAGAAAGTAAACAACAATGTGCAGGAAATTCTGCATAGGGCTGAAACCTCATGAATCTGGCACATTTATTTCTTCCTGAGAACGTAAAATTTTGTATGAAGGCAAATGGTGAATGGGGCTTCTTCCTCACTGTGTCGTGAATGGGGCGCACTTTGTCTACCAAACAAATTCAAACCGAACAGGCTTGATTCCAAACTTGGCTTCTCTCTGACTGCTTGGGCGTCTCATTCAAGAACAAGTGCTCGTCTCAGTTTCTTTTGTTACAGGTACGCAAAGGCGCCAATATGGTTGCCAGTCCGCCGCTACGTCATTTTGACAATCCTCTCACTGATCCTCTCACTGAGAAGAGTTCTTACAAAGAATGCCTCACTTGAAAACTTTCTTCATTTCGATGAATCTCTTGTATCTGCGGATGGCCTGCTGGATGAAGGTGGAGTCCTTGTAGTGCGGCAGGGACACATTGTAGAAGAAGTCCCTCTGCCTCATGACGGCCGCCTGCAGGTCGTACTGGATCTCGGACGTGTACTGAGGCGGACGACATCCGCCCACCCGGTGGCAGTCGACCTCGAACCGCTCTTCACCAAACCGCTCCCTGATGATTGGTATCAGTGTGCGTGTCACCGGGTTGATTTTGTCAGGTGTTGGCCAGAAAATACAGATGACTGTGGGCGATGGCGTGCAGCAGTGAATAAAGATTTTTTTGTGGGAGAGGGCAAAACCAAACAACAACAGTGCAGGACCTTCCATTGGTTTCTGGAGTCAATCAAAACTCCTGGCACATTCCACAGAGTGTGGAAAATAATCTGATTGACAGTGCAATGCACTTGTCCAGCAGCACTCACCGGGTGAATCTGTTCCACTTGTCCTGTGTGGCGACTTTGGCCTGGGCGTACAGGGCGCTGTTCTCCCACGGCTCGTGGTCGAAAATGTCCCTCGCGATCCGCTTTATGTCCGCAGCATAGCGCAGCGGGCTACAAGCAGGAAAGAGTGGGGTCTATACAAGCAGTTCACGGTCTCATGTGGATTTGGACTCGGGTCCGGAACACACAGTTCTCTGCTCATTGTGACGCAAAACATTCTTCGTGATTCAGGTATCTTTAACCAGGGCAAACCAACCCAGGTTGCTTATCCCATCCCCTGGGTAAAGCTAATTATGACCACGAGCAAAATCGGGAACCTTTACTTGCGTGTCTGGCTTCAAGACGTCGAAAACACAAAGAAGTGAAACGAGTAAAAGACCGATTCTCCTCACCTGAGCATGTGACAGTGCCAGATCCAGTAGACATCCAGGGGAGGAGCCAGTTTCTTTCTTTCCCTCCACGAAGTAGACTTGAGTAGTTGCAGCCATATCTTTTCATACCTGGAAGATGTTCAGAATATATTTCACCACTGGCTCAGACAGATCCAGCTGTGAGACTCATCCACTGGACGTGTTGAAAGTACTCGAGATCTGGTGCTTGAAACCAAACACAATGCGTGTAAGGAAACAATCAAGCTCAAGGCTGCGCGCACCTGTAGATGGCCCTCTGCAGCGTGTTCCCCTCCGTCCAGAGCCCAGGACACTTGTCAATCTTTTCGAGGAACCACAGTTCTCCGTTGACAGCGCGAGTCAGCAGCTCAGTGTCGATGCAGTGCTGTGGCATTGTTTCTGGACTGTTTCTGCAAAAGTGTGATGGAGTGTCTCAAAACGAAACAAAGCTCTTTGCCAAGGCTCTTCCGGTAAGCAGCACTTTCCTCCCCACGACAGAAATTTCTGTTCCGCCACTTTGATGGAAGTTTCCATGAAGCTGCAGCAAAGCTGCGATCAGAGATGCTGACACCCGCGGTTTTTCCAGATGGAAACTTCCATTTTGCTCTCCAGATTTGGGGCCAATCGAACAAATGGTCAGCTGCGAGTATGCACATTTGTGCAAATCGACCCACTTTGACAAGTGCTTACCTTCAGCGCACATCCCCAGAAACAGGCATGTGTGTCTGTCATTCATTCATTCACTCATTCATCACTGAAATTAGACAGGTCAAAACACTTTTCTGAGCTGACCAACATTCTCACTGACCATCGACCACATGAAATGAAACAAGCACAACTCACCTCTAGTTGCAGCACGCCCGTGTGACTCGGTCTTTGAGTCTGTCGGGCGAGGGTTCTGATGTTCTTCACTGATTTCAGCGCCTGTTTTCTGCTTACAGTCTGGTTTTATACCAATTGCTCTGGCAGCTTTACGCACGATCTGGTACTTACAGTCAGTGCGCACAAAATAACCAGACATCCCTTTGCATTGAAGGTAATTACAAGTCGAAGCGAACACAATGCGAACAGTTGTTTACCCTTCAAACACACCCCCAATTCTGCCCAAACCTATACGGCATAACATTTTGGTCAAAAGCACAAAATAAGATTGTGAAAACGTGCAATTTCACAATTCACCAATGACCGTTGCGAGCCTCTGTGGGTCCCTGTTCCCGGCGATTGGACTGTAGAAGCTGTGCAGAGCACAACATCCGGGAGTTCGGATCAATGGGCTGGAGCTGCATGTCGAGCTGAGGAACGACCATGTGATGCTGAGCTGGTCACGACCACCTGACTCACCGAAACCAAACTGCACTTGTCGAAAGTCAGGTTTGGCTGAAGTGAAAAGTCAATTGACTTTTTGATGAAGGCCAAATGAGTCTCGAAAGGGTTGAACGGAACTCCGAATATGCACGCAGGGATGCTTCGCATCGTGTTTGCTCTGGGCGCTCAACGACATTGGTTCAGAATGAGCTTTCATCATTGGTGAATACGAAAAAGAATAATGTGGCAGATTTGAAACAATCAATTCATCATAATTTGCCAAAAGGAAACGATCAGCTTTCCCTTATGTCGGAGCTCTGGGGTCATGGTCTTCAGGATTTTGGCCGACAACTGCATCGGCCTGCAGAGTGGTCTGGAATGTGTGATTTTTCGTGGGTGCATGGAAGTCAAGGTCAGGGAATCAGGAAGTGAAGATCGTTTGTTTACGTCTCCTGCGGGCAAACACACAGCTTGATGGATTCCAAGGAACCACGGTTCTGTGTACAAGAACTGAACCAGGCTCCAACCTGTTGTAAAACGTTTGCAGAAACAGAGGTTCACAAGGAACCTCGACACCGTTCTGTGCTGGAATTTGGTCAAGCAAAGCGAGATCTGATGAATGATGTCTTATCAAGAACCACGCAAAGTAAACCTGCAGTACTGGTCTTGCATTACACGTCAACATCAAAAGCCTACTCTTGGGGACCAACCAAGGTGCGCAAATGACTTCCAAGTGCAAGCTGAACGAAATTCAAAAGCCACTGCACGGCTTTCATGTGGCTCAAATCCAGGGCACTGTTTCTTCAATGAAAAAAAAGACAATGCACACACAGAACCAAATACGGATTCAACAGTTTATTCTAAAACGTTTACCGGTTTGTACTACAAATTTACAATGAGTTCTTCTGGAAGGGGAATGTTACATTCGCGTAACGTGACCTTTGGACCTGTACATTCAAAATTATTCATCTCTACAACATCTTAAAACATCTGTAGACACCTCAGAAAAATATCACGGCTCAAGCTTGATTCCTGAATTTGTTGTAAAATTGCTGAAAGGAAAAAAACCGGGGCCAGTCTGGGTCTGCGTCGTGGGACACAAGAGGGTGGGAGGGATCAAGTACAAATTCGACATCACTCAACGACGTCCATTTCCATTCACTTCGTGCAGATCTTCTGCAGAACGGAGACTGGGCACACCCAGCCTAAACCAGTCGTGAACAATGTAGAGCTGGCTGAAATCAGCACGAAAACAAGCCACGACCGTCGTCGAAAACTTCGCTTCTCATGCATGCAGCGAAAGTTTCAGGGAAGAAGGGAGATACGTAAATTTGGCATTGTCTGTTGCGAACACGTACAATGACTGAACAACAGAGGCATCATACGAGATGCTCCCACGTTGCTTCAAAGTGAAAACAGCACATCATCTGATGAGGGAGCTCACAAAGGGAAAAATATATCTCAGTTAACAAAATGGAAAATATGACACGAACCTGTGCTGAGTATTTGTTCAGAAAACAGCGAGCAATTATCACAATAAACCGTGAAGATAAAAGTGTACACAACTGCTGGTTACCAGCATGACAAACTGTACACAATTTGGCTTGAATTGGTTCAACAATTCTTGTCGCACTCACACACCCCAAATCAACCACCACTGTTCCAACAAAAAAAATTGTGAAAGGCTTCAATCACGCAGTCTGTGGTAGGGGCCACAGAGATGTTGATCGATGCGTACAAACCCCCCCCCCCCGCAAATGCGATGGTAGAATTTCGCTTTGAGGTGGAACCCTACCAAGGCCTGCGACAACAAATGGTACACAATCAACGTGACAAATTAAATTTCAAAAGTTCGTCCCTCCCCGCCAGGATTGGGTTGGGTCTTTCCCTTGCTTACAGTCCTGGATCCGCCCAAGCATGCCAAAAGGAAAAGCCACTCCTCTGCAACAAATTTGAAGTTTAGCAATCACATCAAGCAGACACCAGTTGTTAAGTGAATAAGAACGTGCATTGCTTTTGCTACAAAAGCGATATGTTTCTACTCAACAAAATGACGAACGCAAAAAATTGCACAAAATAGACATCTCTGTTGTCAGGACAAAAATATGACGAAAACGGTCACAGCCACCGCGGAAGGTTTCACTCTGGCCACACACACAAATCTCAACGCGACGTTCCACACGCCCGATTCAACTGGTGAACGTTTCGTTTGACAGAAATGTGGGTCTCAGTACACAACAAAACTCATGTTCAAGCGTCTCTCAAGGGAAATACTTAGTTTTTTTTCACAATGATTCCCAATCTCAACCAATTCTCTTGCAGAATACACAACATCCAAACATTTTTGAGGGTTGTAAAATGCAAATGTGCACAGACGAAAATGAGTACGAAAGACAACGGTCAAAAACAATCGCACAGGTTCTTTCCACAAATAACAGATGGATGCGTCCTTTTTCTCCGCACAAACTACGCAAAAAGTACGGACAGAGAATACCTGCGCTATTTTGAACAGGTGGTCACTCCGTGGTACCTCGTAGGTTTCCCAAAAAGCACGGATGAGCGTGCATCTCTGATCCAGATGCCAGACCAAAGATCAATGATCACCACACACTCACAACAATGAGGTCTGTACAAGATTTCCACCGAACACAGAACCAAAAATTGTCGGTGTCTGCAGCCCGTGGAATCTGAAGTATTTGCGACAAACCATTTGATCCAGCACTTCCTCCTTCATGGTTTCGCGTGTCAAACAGCGTTGTGACGCAAACAGTGCAGTTCAGTGCCAAACTTGATCAACCTGTCAGTGTCACAACTTTGTCTTTTTCTAGAGGCAGACAAAACGGACTGCAGCTGTGTCGACCTGTGCAAAATGTACACGTGCCATTGGCGTTCACACAACACAAAACGCATCAAAAATATAGAAACAGAAGCCGCATGCGTTGTGTCTGGATTGCACGTCACGCTTTGTTGTTTTTACAAAGCTCCATCATGAAGTCACCACTTTCGGACAAGAAAAGTACACAAAACAATCCGCCATGCCTGGGCGTTGTCATTTTGCACTCGAGCTTGCAATGGTAGCTCTCCTCTTTCACACAACACAGAAAATGTTTCTATGTCTCACACACAATTGGTTTCTGGTCAAATGTTCGTCGGTTCACCGGAACAAAGTAAATTTGAAACACCAAAACATTCTTTCAATCTGGAACCAGTGCAACACCAAAAACAGACATTTTGGAATTCAATGTTTCCTCAAAGATTCGGTTTTGTTTCCAGCTAATCACAAGGGTCAAATTTATGTTTCTTATTTTCCTTTTCTTGGATCTTGAGATGACTCCTTCACAATTTTGCGAAAACACCTTTTCGCAGCAACAAGTCACTTTGTCAAAAATACTTTTCTACACGATACAAACTTGGATGACCCGTGAAAGACGTACAAAGCAATACATTGACAAGTTGCGTCTTTGGCAAAATCAGGTCCTTCTGGACAGACTGACAGTTTAATAAGGGGGAAAATACTTCCAACAAATAACGCTTTACGCTTTTCAGATTGTGCGTAAAACACGGTAGTTTTCTCCGCCATCTACTGGAGCGTGAGAGCAGTCCAATTCGTCAAGTTGTTGTTCATGTTTCTTTTCCTGAAAATGACGCAGTGAGTTAACCTCCACATCCGCCACAACCTCCTCCACAACCTCCTCCACATCCTCCGCACCCGCCGCACCCTCCTCCGCCGTCCGCACCGCACCCTCCTCCGTCTCCGCCTCCCGCGTCGCCGCCGCCGCCGCCGCCCGTACACGCGCCGGCGTCGCCTCCCACGCAGCCGGCGGCGTCTTCAGCGCCGCCGCCGGAGAAGGATCCACCATCCCAGTCGACGTTGCCGCTGATGGAACCCGTGTCGACGGTGGAGTAGTTACCCTCAGTGGCGCCGCCGTACTCGATCTGCTCCACCGCGACGTCCCGCTCCGGAGCCATGTACGTGAAATCTGTCGGAAAATACAGCAAATTCATCTCCACAAACAAGGACAATATTTTGCTGTCGTTTTGTTTTCGGTGTTGCAATGTGGTGGCACAAAACCCATTTCTGTTCAAAGCGAGATTTGTGTAAACTCATGTTCAAAACAACACTGAAAATCGCGGAGGGCACGTACTCTGATCAGTGTAGGACAGATAGTAGCTGGAGGGCACGTGGCTGTCATAGAAACCAGCCGCGTACGCGAACGTGATATCGTCGTACGTGTACGTGTCGCAATACGTGTCTGAAAATTCCACCCGCTTCTTCTTGTTCTTGGCCTTGGCATCCTTGGCTCCACACCCGCTCTCGGTGTTGTTCTTGACGGCCTCGTCATACGAGGGCGGGGCGGGGATGTGTCCATTTGCCGCGGCTCCCTGCGGCGGAACGAGTCCATTTGCGAGGTCAGCGCCGCCCTCGGCCCCCGCGCCGCCTGCGAGCGACGACGACGCCCCCTGCGCGGAACGTGTTTCCGGTCGCCCGGTCCACGGGTTGCAGAGCACGAAGAGGAGCGCGGCGCCGAACGAGCACGCCACGTTGGCGGCGAGAGCGTCACACGACTGTTGTGGATGAAAGACCAAGTGATGGAAACAAAGCACGCGCTGGTCTAGCTGGTTCATTATTTCGAGGTGTGATCACATTATCTCGATGTCCAAGAAAATTATGTGATTCTTCGTCTTCAGTTAAACAGGCAAATTTCCCTTTGTTAGTGCAGGCAGGGGAAGCTATTCAGGAAATGTTTTCTCACACTTGAAAACAAACCTTGTCGATAACAATTTCTCCATTAGCGAGGTCCATCGTCACGTGACCGATGCGGAAGCGGAACTGGAACCGATCCCCGGGGCCGCCGCGCCCCGGGCAGTGCAGCAGGTGCGCCTTGTGCCGCCGCAGGTTCAGGTACTTGATGCGCAGGTGACCAGGGTTCCGCAGCGCTGCAACAACCAACCGTGACCAAAACTGAAGAAACGTCCGAGTTTCGCAGTTGAACTCAAACAGTCGGACTCCAACAGGCAGAACCATCACAGCAACAGATGAGTGTGTGTGCGCCACACAAATTCGAACAACCAACAGAGGGTCAGTAGTTTCACACTGTGCAAAAGTGCGCGAAGAAAGCCGGTAATTCTTTTGCTTGACACGACCTGAGGCAAAACCAAAGTGAAACACTCACTGGGCGCCGTCTCCTTGTTGTGTTTCTTGAGCGCAAGCCAGCGCCCCACGAGGACGGCGTAGTCTCCGGCGGCGTCCTTGACGAGCACAGCGCGCTCACCTTTCCGCGGGTCGAGCGTCAAGAGCGCCGGGAATTTTTGCTTCACCTGCCGAGGGAGATTCGTGCGCGCGAACTGAAGACACTTGTATGGAGATAAAATTCTGCTCGTTGCCTTCCTCGAACAAGAAAACACTTGCGGGGCAGGTCTGTTCAACGTTGGCGGTTGTTGTTTTTTTTTCAAAAATTTCAGTGGAAAACCTCTTCTTTGTGGCAGTCTGAATGCATCCTCTTTTTCTTGGAAAATTGACAACACAGCTACACATTCACCACAGCCAAACGAGCTGCATCACTGGAAATGACCTTGACGAGACAGACAAAGGCTTGACGACGGAGACATGAAGAACTCACCCTGGCGGGGATGGGCAGCTGGTTGATTCCAATAAGATGCGCCACGGCCTGAAGTTGATTGGCGGCATTGGTGACCATGGCAGCAGACATGAGCGCCTCCTTCGAGTGCAGCACGGTGATGCTGTAGCACTTGTGTCCGTAGTGACTGACGACGGAGTGCGTCACCATGGAGCCGCTCGTCGCTGCGATGTGTGGCGCGAGAGGCACCGGGCGCCACATCTCCCGACTCAGGCTCCTGTGAAACAGACAATTCAATGTAATGAACATCGTTGTCATTGCATCCATGGGTCAGCTAAGGCGTTGCTTCAACAAATTTGTGTTGCCTCGTCCTCTCGTGGAAACAATTTTCAATGCGAAAACAGAGCACGAAAACGGGTCTTGGTGTTGCGCACGGAACTTACCCCTGCGTACTGTACGTCTGAGTTTTAATTCGTAACAGACAGTCGCTTCTTGCTTCGTCTCCCCCGCGGCCCCGGTACGTCGCCGTGAACTCCAGCTGCACAAACAGTACATCCGAATCGTACCAGTACGAACAAATCAGTCAACGGACCAAGCCCATTTCTCAGGGTTTCCGCCACTGAGACGAAATTGTTTCTCTCCTGATATGAAATACACAGCACCAGGCGCAAACGGTTTTGTTTTTGCCTTGTTCACAGAGTCTGCACGTGCGTCACTTGTACCTCGTCTGCATTTCTAAAATTGACCAATCCTGTGTGACGCACACACCTTCGCAGAAACACCGCAGATTTCTCCCGCACCACTGACTTCCAAACCCGACGCGCCTGTCCTGTGTCCCTGTGAGGAAGGAAGGACCCACGCACCTTCACGTTTCCGCAGAGTTTGTTGCAGCTGCGCACGTTGACGGTTTTGCTGATCTGACGAGAAGCGTTGTGCACGACCGTGTCGTCGGCCAGGAAGGGAACCACCTCCCAGGCCACCTTCGTCTTGTCTCCAAACAGCAAATTGTCTGCGGACACAAAACGCTTTGCTCAGACACTTCAATTTTGATTTGGCTGACTTTTCAGTCCCAATTACATCTAACTCTTGCTTCTTGCATGTGAGACAGAATACGATGCCGCCCCCCTTCTTCCGTGTTGTTTGTGACGGCATGATCAGAGACAACCTTGTTCGTCGTGCTTTGCCCCTTCTGCAACCACAAGGGACATTCAGTTTTGCACAAATGTTGTGAAATGCACATTGTGTTCTTACTTTTCTTCAAGTGGAGGCTGAACTGCAGGTAGTAGTCCTTCGCCGTATCAAACGTGAATTTCGGGATACTCGTTGCGGCCTCGTGTGTCCACGACGTGTTCGGACCTGTGAACATGTGCAGCACAAATAAAACTCTCCAGTGTTGGACAAATTTGCGCCAAAGTCACTTTGGCAAACAGAACAAATAATCCATTTGAAAGCTGGATTCCAAATCTGTTCTGTGTCATTGACGTAATCAAAGTCCAGGCTGCTTTTGCTCCGTTCATCAAGCTGGACTGCACCACTGTGCACTGGGACGCAAAGTTCACACTGCTCAGATAGAGAACAACAGGTTCTCAGTTCCCAACGACTGCAGGCGGAAGTCGCATCAGAACAGCGCTCACCTTTCAGCTTGACTACACAGACGTGGTCAGTGAGAACCATGTCCCGCGTCACTTTGTGGATCTCCAAGGAAAAGTTGTATCCGTCGGGCGGCGTAAACTCCAGCAACTGAAACACGCAAGAAACTGAAAACATGAAAAAGCAGACAGGTCATTTCACTTGATCGGGCGTCCATGGAAGCACAGCCAGGAACCCAGGGACACACCTACCCCAACATCGCCCAGTGCCTGAAAAAATTGCAGCGTCTGAGATAAACAAGAAGCTGCTGAGAGAGTGCAGTTTCGACATGCTGTGGATTCAATATTCTCACGGACACAACGACCCAAGGGGTCCACCCGCAACCTGATAATTTCCAGCGGTTCACCAAAATGGGCAACTTTTCCCTCTCGACAGTGCATGCCCATTGTATTGAAGGCCTTATGCAACGAGAGTCAGCGAAATGACGTCAACTGCAGAAACAAGGGTTTTTGCCTGGTGTCTAGTGCAGACAAGCCGCGTTTGCACACGTACGTTTGTTAATCGGATGGCGTTGTTTGGAATCAATCTGCGCCTGAAACACTATCAGCTGAACACCATCGATCCGCACGCAGAACAGGCTCGTCTTTCCTTTTACAGTCAATCTGCATTTTGTCTTCATCATCTGTCTGGCCTTCCGCTGTAATTTTTGCTGACGTGTTGTCACACCAAACAAGACAGCTGAGAATTTTCTTCAGTCGAACCACAAGACGACACCGCTCTCCAACATCCCCTCTTCCAGCGACAGAATCACCCAGCGAAAGTGCAGAATGCTTCCAAGCGTGTAAAACTGACATGATGTTTGGCCAGCTTTTCAGAATTATTAGGTGATTTGAGGTGGGTTGTGCGATTTGGGCTGATGAGCCAAATCCGTGTGAGCCAAATCAAAGCACCTATAGGCAGCATCTTCCAAAAGTATGTCTACAGCACTTTCATGGTCAAGATGAGGATTGATTTAGGATCTTTAGGACTCTTTTGGTTCATTTTGGGTTGGGGATAATGTAC
>JAAUXT010037686.1_pt1 | contig 18969 bp, 16 predicted proteins | sample 7278171 | NCBI WGS metagenome assembly JAAUXT01 (sample SAMN14350112, study PRJNA611818) | marine sediment metagenome | isolation source: surface marine sediment (1.8m) | place: French Polynesia: Moorea | collected 2018-08 | reverse complement strand
TCAGATAGGAATGTACCTGGTTAACGTTGCATAATTGACTACTAATGACTTCGACGCAGATGATGAGTGAAAATGTAACCATCCAGGGTGAAAAGTGCATTGTTGTCATCAAAACGCAGATACGAGTCAAAATGTGCCCGTTCAGGGTGAAAAGTGCAGTGTTGTCATCGAAATGCAGATACGAGTGAAAATGTGCCCATTCGGGGTGAAAAGTGATGGGTAGCAGTGTTTGGACGAAACCAGTAGAAATAAGTACACTGTCAGTGTCAGAAGTGCACCGTTGGTACCCCGAATGGTATACTTATGAGCACAGCAGGGTGCTTTCCGCTCAAACAGTCAAATTCAGTGTCAGAAGCACCCATAGGTAGTTTCCACATGGACGATCGTCGAGTCAAAAGGGTACTGTTACGTTTTCGGACCCTACCCTTCTGACCCGCCAACAGCGCCCTTGCGGCAGGGTCCACCGCACAACCTGACACAAAGAACTGCAGTCTGACGGTGACGCAGGACCAAGAGCTTGCAAGTCGTCCGCTTTGCGCTGTTCTGCTTTGAAAAACCGCGCAAGACCAAGCGTTTCACATCTTCAGAGAAGAGGCCTGTGTGCAACGGAAACACAATTCAAGGCTTTTCAGGGAGAGAGTCATGTCAACCCACAAATCCAAGTGTCTCTTGGAAAGTCTGTAAACAAGTTGGTCGACAGGTTCGAAAGTCTTTTTGATTTGTTGATCCCGATTGACAGTGCCACGCTGATAAGACACTTTTGACTCGTTGGTGACAAATCAGAAAAACTTAGCAATGTGCAGGCAACAAGTATGTTTTATCTAGAAAAGGTCAGAGATTGCACTTGATCATGCTAGCACATATTGATCCGAATTATATTTGCCCAGCGAAGATAACAAAATTTTCGAGTGTGCCAGAACAGTTTATCATTCCGCGGCACTCGAGTGTGGAAGGGAAGGAGCGCTCACCCCGGTGAGCCTCCCCGAGCACCTTTTCACATTCTTCTCTTGAAGGTTTGCCTTTCTGCATGATTGGCATCCGAGAGGAATGGAACGTCTGTGCAATCTGGAGGGTGCAGGGCAGCAGACTACATGCGCACAGCCTTCCAGGGGTGTTCCTGACGCTGTTTAGATCACATATCCAAATCCACGAAGCACAGATATTTAAACACACCTTAGATTCGGCAGTGACTTCAAAGATGTGTTGTGAAAAACAAGAGTGGCTCTGGTGTGTTTTGCTTGTCACTCCAGGTCGAGATGTTTGGCGCAAAGCTGCATCGCCACATGCGTTCACTGCGGTGTTCATTTTCACCAAAGCAAAACACATCAAACTGCGTAACCTCCCGTCTCAAATGTTGTTATTTGGAAAGAAAGCATGGCTTTTGTGTACTTAACACAGCCTTAGTTGATTATCCGCGAAGTCTCTGCAGAGCTGAGATTGTCAGCGCATTGGCCTTGGGTTTCTTCTTGCAGCTGAGCCTCACCTCTCATGGAAAGACCCATAAACTTCACCTTTGTTCGCATCCATGATGCCGGTGTTGACTCATTTCTCAGAACTTTTCAAAGCAAGGGTGGTTCTTTGTATTTGGACATGGCAAGGTTGCCTCAAAGAAGGCAGTGCCTTAATTTTCGCGAGAGCTCTCTGGTGTGAAAAAATGGCCAAAATAAACAGCGGTTTCTTTGGAGTCATCACCCCAGTAACTAAACCGTAGCTCATTCTGAAGTTTGGAATAAATTTCAAAAGTCAACACTCCCAAATCAGCAACAATTGTGCAGTTCATTTTCTGTACCACAGGGAGTTCAATTGAAATGTCTTGGTTGCTCTGAACAAGAAACGTACAAACACGAGTACGTTGTTGGTAATTTGACATCACAAAGAGCTTGCATCAGAATGAGATGTGTCCCCAGAGGCGAACGTCTGATTATTTTTTTTTCGATTCAACGAATCACCTTGTGAATGAGAACGATGTCCAAAAGAACGCAAGAAAGTTCTTCGAAAGTGCAAAGCAAAATATATTCAAATGCTCAATGCTTTCACACAAATATTAGCTTAACAATGCAACAACTACGCGGTAAAAACACGCAAAATACAAGTTTACCCAGACATCTTGATTCGCGACAGCGCGTTTGCCTCCAGCAAACTCAGGAGGGGACAAACGATCGAAGCTGCATGTTAGGAGCGTCTCGCTTCGATGTCGAGAATTTTTGACGTCTTTTTGTTTGCACGGGGAGGCCAGGGCGGAGAGTCCCTGCACTCCAAGGATCCGCTGAGGAGGGTCTCAATAACATCAAGTCAATTTTGGTTGTCCACGACAGTAAGTTTCGAGATCATCACAAAGTCACTAAAAGGTGGTTTCACATGTCGTTGCTCATGCTGAAACTCCTGCTATTTCGCAAACACTTTACAGCACCAGGATCATAAAAGTCTGAAGAGGGGTACTTGAGGTATATTCATACGGTGCTGAAGACAATAAATTTAATTTCCAAGTGGGTTATCAGCAAATCATGACTTTTGCTACACCACAGAGATAGTTCCTGTGTCGGCGCCTTGGCGCAGTCTTTTCGGTTTGTCCATCCTCAGGCCCGAGGAGGACCCAGTCCTTGCGGTGTCGGGGGAGCACACCCCACTGTTCGGTGGTGCGTAGTAATTGTACTGGGGAAACTGTGGTGTCTTCCTCTCGGGTTGGCTCCCGCACAACCTGGTGAAGAAGTTCCGCCACGAGTTGATCGTCTTTGAGCTCCAGATCCACATTCCACTGGTGATGCCCACAACAAGTGACATGAAGATTTTCAGCATGAAAATCACCATGCTGGGGTGATTGTCTGTGTCTGGCTCATGCCACAGGTCTCTGTTCATGTATTCGTAAACATAGCAGACAATGACACTTGTGGCAGGAACGGTGTACAAAACGGAGAAGATCCCAATTCTGACCATGAGAACTTCCAGTTTGTCAGTCTTGAGGCCGTCTTGGCGCACGTGTTTCCGGATTCTGAACAAGGCGGTGAATCCAGCGATCAAGAATGACGTCCCAATCGCCAGGTACACGATGTGTGGTGCGATGACAAAAGTCATGAGAGTTTTCGAACTTTGGTTGCCAACGAAGCACATGGAGGTCAGTTCATCTGCATCCACGTTCCGCATGACGAGGATAACAATTGTTTTTACGGCGGGGATGGCCCAGGCAGCAAGGTGGAAATACGACGAGTGCCTCTGGATGGCTTCGTGGCCCCACTTAAGTCCAGCAGAGAGGAACCAGGTCAGAGTCAGCACCACCCACCAGATGCTGCTTGCGGTTCCGAAGAAATACAGCAGCAGGAACACAATGGCACAGTCGGTGTTTTCCAGGCCTTCCTGAATCAGCATTCTCAATCCAGAATGACTGTCGGTGTCACAGGCAATGGCGTCTGCACCAGCAATCAACCTGACGATGTATCCAATGCTGATGATGTTGTAGCACAGGGCGAGAATCACGATGGGTCTTTCAGGGTATCTGAACCTGGAGGAGTCGATGAGGAAAGTGAGAACCGTGAACAGCGTGGAAACGAAGCAAAGCCCCGCCCAGATGCTCATCCAGATGTCTGCGAAGTACTTGTCCCTGTGGGTGAAGAGGTCGTGTTCACCGCACAGCAGAGCGCACCTGTCCGTCCTGTTTATGTAGATGTACTTCTCCGGCTTGTTGTACGACATGCAGCTCTGCGCGTGGACCGGTTTCTCGATAGGTGCGACAGTCTGTGGTTTTCCCTTGGGAGGCAGCTTGTTGATGTCTCTGAAGTTTCCTTTGTCGGGTGTCTCCGAGTCGGAGTCCTCAGCTTCGGGGCCCTCCATGCACATGTGCTCGTGGTTGTTCATCAGGGGAAACTTGGAGCAGTTGAGGGCCGAAGGCCACGAGAACCCGAACTCCTGCAATTGGTAACAACGTCAAGACGATAAGTTTTCGTGGAATTGACATCGAGGTGAAAACAGATCAAGATTGCACACTGCAGTGCGTGTGTGTGTGTGTGTGTGTGTGTGTGTGTGTGTGTGTGTGTGTGTGTGTGTGTGGACGTTTTGTGAAAAGTTCTCACCTGAAGTACTGGTTGGCATCGCTTTCGGACATTCTCACAGATCGGTCTGCACGGACCTGCAGGTTACAATTGAACAAACGGAGATAAAGGAATGACTTTCACAGAAATTAATTGCTCAAACGTTTCCACAAAAGCAACGGTGGCGTTCTTTCTTGACTCTGAATCGTCAAAGTACTCAGAAAAGAAGCTGGATATTTGTCAAATTTTGTCGACAAAAGTTCTCACCTATGGGATGCAACACCTTCGGACTGCAAACAGGCACGTACACTGCACACAAGAAGAAGCGTAGTTGCGAACTGCAGCCGTACTGAATGAGGGGCGTGAAGGTCTGCAACTGCATCCTTATTCCAGACTGACTGTCCGTGTCACCAACCAAATTTGGCATACCAGTCACATTGTACCCGAGTCCTTTGCACATGTCAATGGTGATCGGCTCGCAGTCGCGAACTTTCGCATTCCCCATCATGTGTTGCATACTTTGTGCACCAACGCAGCTGAGGACGGTCGCCAGAAGCGTCGCAGCCCGGATGATCCGTGCACAGCAGCCGCAACAACCTGCCATTGTCGCCTCCCGACGCGCGACTGATCCTCCACGCTGATGACTCATCGTTAATGAAAGTATCACGTTCAAAGGAATGAATCCCGCTTTGATGAAGGTGATCAATGGCCTACGCGGATTGCGCACGAGCACGACGCATCTTCAATCAACAAGACACCAGCACCGCCGAGGCAACTGCGAGCACGATGTCAATAATCACAGAGTCGAGAGTTGCGCCAAGGTACCTCACAGGTGCACATCATCAAAGCTTTTTTCCTGGTTATTTCTCTGGCGATGCACGATGTTCTTTCAGTTGGCTTGCCTGGCTGGGTGAGATTCCATTAAACACTTCTAGATACAGCCAATTGCACTGGCACGCGTCCTGACTGCGGCAGTCCCGACCCGATCATCAGACGGGTCCCTTCAATGGAAGAAAGGCGAGTTACACGGCATCCTGCTGATTCCGATGGTGTCCAAAACAAAAGTGTCAACACGAAGCTCGGGCTGCACCTCCTCCAAACGCTTATCAGTTTTCTCCTCTGAGGCTTATCAGGATGACGAGCCCAGCCAAGTCCTTTCCCATTCCACGAGAGTGTTACAAACAATGATAACTTCCAAAATTTTTCGGAGAAGTCTTTCTCATCTCAGTTCACTTCTAGGCACACACATCTCCTTCACCAGCTTGATGGAACAACTTTCGGTCTGCATTTGTAACGCCGCTTTCGTTAGAAAAGACCTGCCGAAGTTGCACTACCGACAGTTCACGAGCAAATGCGTTTGCTCCGAGTGATCCTTTCATATTTGATTTCACCTTGCCAGAACATTACTACGGCAAACTAAGACGAGTGTTTGATTTCCACTTAGTAGACCCAATGGTTGCCTGCGCTCTTTGTGGAAGACCCCGCCTCTCGCTTGACGCACCCGAGCAGACTGACAACGCTCGGAACCTCGTCATTGGCTCGTGCATTTCCCTCACTCAGGTCCGCTTTGAAACCGCTGCAGGGGTGGGGAGGGGGAAAACCGTCGACAACAACGCAAAGGATTCGCCTGTCATTAGAAATCGATTTCATGCCATTTAGTTTGCAGCACGTCTCTATTTGGATCCTTTTGTTAATATTGGCGTTGTATAGAAGGAACAAGCCGACACATTCGAATCCCTAGTCTTTTGTATTCATGTTCCAAACTCGTCAAGTCGGTGCACTTTTATCGACTTGTTCAGCAGGCTGACTAAGAGTTTTCCCTGCACGATCAATTGCCCCCTCTGATCTCGTTACATTTGAGTAAAAATTACTGAGCTACGCCTGAGAGGTAAATCAGGCGAAATCTTCCCAAACACTTCAAACTGTCGTCCTTGTCAACCACGGGGATACTCCCCCCACTTTCCTCCGTTATCAATACGTCGAGTCCGTGAAGGTGCCTGGCTGAAATTGATGCTTTTTTTTGTGCAGGCATGGAACTATTGTGAGAGTGAACACATCTCTGCGTGCAAGCACTCAAAAGGTGAACAGAAATAGATTTTTAATTTTTGCAATGAGGACTCAACTTGATAAACTACACAAAAGATGTTCGGTACTTGAAATGAACCCAGATAAGGAACAAAGATTAATGTTGCAATGAAGAGTATTCTGTCAATTGAGTGAGCAAAAAGGTCAAGAAAATTTTTCGAGGGGTTCCGCCTTCAAGTGCTAAAATGACACTCGACCTGCATTTTGCGGCTTGCATGCTGCACGCCCACTCGGACGACCAACAAAAAATAACGTGCGGCAATCACAACGTAGGATTCACAATTTAGAATTGCGACAAGACTGAAACTCGCTCTTCTTTCGCCACGCGCAACAAAATACGTGAACGACAAACGACACATCTCAATACAAGCGAAAAATTCTCTTCAGCGAAACAGTAAAACATTGTTGTGTCTCCTTGGCGTGCACTCGAGTTTGCAAATCCGAAAGCTTCAAATGCAGACAGAACTATGTGTGGTGCACCGACGTGCGGGTTTATTAGAATTCAGCAGGTAGGGACGCGAGAGACAGCGAGCAACATGAGCTCCAACAGCAATGTAATGCATCCCCAAACCCCTGTCTCTACGATAAACACAGCCCGATCTGTCAACGCACCCTTTGTATATTTAGATGATAAGCAAGGAAATCTTATCGCCCGAAAGAGCTTAATATTTTCAGACAGGCTGCTCACTATGTAAAGAGTAAGCACAAAAAGTCGGGAAACAGGTAAACACAGGTCAGAGCAGTTCCAACAGGATTCTATTGCTGACGCTTCATTATGTTTCCCCCATTCAATGCTCTTCAGCAGCATCAATTATGTTTTCAGGGCGAATTGAGCTCAAATCCCTGTGTATTTTCAGATGAATTGTCAAGGACTGAGGTCTACCAACAAGCTTTCCAGCTGCGTTCAGGTGAAAGGTTTCAAATCGTTCTCAAAGTCCCATTGAAGAGGAATCAAATGTCTGTTTGGAATGGTTTGAACCTTTTAACTTTTTATGGAAGCCTCAACTTGTGAACAATAGCATCAACGTGCAACACAATTTGATAAACCGTGATTGTGGTTCGAATGCGTTGTGGAAAATGAGGAGACCTCGAACTTGATACACACACGAGAACAAGCAAAGCGCTGTGAGGAATTTTTCGTTTCAACTGGTTGTGGAATTCAGCACATTCTGTTCTTCCTTCACGTTTGGATATTTTTGGTCAAACAATTTTCCAACTTCCGAACGACACAAGGGAATTTAGCACGAATGGAATTCACGCTCAACAGCAGCATTGAAGTCACCACCCAGGCGCAAGACGTCTCAGTAAAGCAAGCAGCAAACTGACACCGCGAGGAGTCATGCACCCGCAACAAAGCGTTCAGATTCAAAGAAAAACGCACACCTGAGCCTGATCAACACCACACTCTCCAGAATGGGACGAGTTGCTTCATCTTCACCAAATCACCAATGTCACTCGGGAACAACGTTGTTCTCAAGCAACAAAGGAAGCGAGAAAACAGGCGTCGCAGAATCTTCAACAAACTGTTGTCTTCCCTCAAATTACACTTTTGACACTTCAAACCTTTACAGGTTTCACAGTCATCGAAGTTGCGAACAGCCAAGTTCGAAACTGACATCAAAAGCTCAAAGCATCAGCGCTGGGGTTGCCTTGCCCATGTCTTGAACATACGAGTTTTAGTTCAATGCGCATGCATCGAAAGAACACAAAAATCTTCCAATCAACGGACGCTTCTCAACGTTTTCCTGAATTCTGTCCCACACACAACGTAGATTATGAAGTTAGTTGCGGAGTTGAAGGACATCAACATATTGACGACGATCACCATGTAATCATGGATATCGTGAAGGAGCTCCACTTCATAATCCAGTGTCACATTCACAGTCTTCACGACACTGGATATTAACACCGGAGTCTGCAAACAAATTGAAAACAAGTCCTGCAAACATTGCAATCAGTCAGATCAAAAGCGGGTGCGCCATCTCGTACAAAGCGCACATCGTTGTCCCCGTGCTGATGAAGGACACCTGTGACTTCTGGAAGGTGGAAGAACACTGTGTGTTGTCTTCGTGGAGCATTCTCCCAGTTGTCCTTCCTGAATGAGAACCCCAAGTGTCCTCTGACCCAACCCCTCTCTGCATTCAGGGCCTTGTGTGTGTGAGAGCACCTGCCTACAAAGTTTTCAAAAATTTCCAAAAAGTTCGTCCATGGATAAAGTATTTACTTTTTGTGAAAAATTGTGTTCCCACCCCCTGCAAACATGTTTTGTGACAGGCCAATTTGAAAATAACAACTCAGATTAGACCATGCGTGGAAACATGTTCACAAAGCCCCTTCCACCGCGGAGAAAAAAACAAACAAACGTGAGGCATCACAGTTGAAAAAACGCGCTCAGGCCGCTGGAAGCAGGAACTCGCCAAAAAGTCTGTCCCTCACACCATAATTTCAAAACGTTTTCAAAGTTCTTGAACCTCTCCACTGGTTTCTCAGGAAGTTTGATCATCCATTGCCTTCCGGCCGCCTCGCTTGACGATGAGAGGGGCTGGGAACAGACACCACGCGCAAAAAAGTTGATCAGGAACGCAAAGCTCTGAACACAGACGCATCGCGAGCCATGACATCCCAGTGGGAAGGATGGTTGGAACTGTGGAACTGCCTATGTTTTTGATGCAGGTGCTAGAGGAAGGATCAACCTCAAAATTCTGTCAGTGGCGGACAGGACAACCGTTGGTCCTGCCCCCCCCCCCCCCCCCCTTACAGGACATCATACCTCTCGCTTTTGCAACACGGAATCGTTCTGAAATTCGCGTCTGTGTTCAACTCAGTTTTTGAACAAACTGCACGAACTTTTACTGACCTGGCAGACCAAGTAGGTGACGGCAACGACGATCAACATGCGAGTCAGATTGTCGGTTTTCTTGATTCTGTCCACGCAGTGCGCGCCGTCTCCGACCACAAATCGAGCAGATCTCCGGAGACACTGAAACAGACGGTGAAGCAATGACGAAGCTGTTCAACAAGTTGCCGCAAACTTGACAGTGATCTGAAACTGACAGCACCGCCAGATAGAAGGCGTGTATTCGAGCGCTCACCTTGACTAGTCCTCTGGTCAACGCCACAACAGTGACGACAGGAATCAGACCTCTGAGTATCGTCCTCAACACGATTGTGTAGATGATGTTGAAGTAGATATTCTCACCGAGCTCCGTTCTCCTCTGCGTTGGCAGGTACACCCCCAGACATTCGTTGCATCTGCACTCTACGTGCAACTCAAAAAATCTTGGAATGTTGAAGGCTACGGAAAACAAGAACAAGCCGAGGACCAATGCTGCTGTGTTCCTTTTGTTCATCCACAAATTGGCCTTCAGTGGCTTGGCAACAATGACATATCTGTGCAACGTGACTGCCAACACCATGTAGGAAGCAAAGGCCTGGAATATGGAAGCCAGTGCAGTCCAGTAAGGCCTGATGTGTATTGACCAGGCAAGTTCCTCTCCAAGATACACGTACTTCGAGATAGTTGGAAGCATTCGGCTGAAAATGTTTGACAGCAGATATAAAGTGTCTGCGAACGCCAAGCACATCAGAAGAACCAATGTCTTTGACCCTTTTCTTCGCCTCTGAATTTCGAAGACACAAAACGACAATACATTCCCAAAGATTCCAACTGGGACCAGTGCACCCAGCAGATAAATGTACATCACCTGCATGAAAAGTGGATACTTTTCATCGCAGTATCTGATTTCTGAAGAATTGTCGCAGCCCATTTTGTCTTTCCCCTGTCGACCGAGTGCTCAATCTGCACACACCTACCACTGACCATCTGCTTTTAACCCCAACTCCGGGATGTCGTACCGGAGAATGAAAACAAGGTTATCAGATAAGCCACTGCAGCCGTAATTAATTGCTAGATTTTGCGTTGGCTCCAATCGCCTCTGACTTTTCCCGGAATCAGTACTCAGAGACGTAATTATCGAGGCAGCGAGAAGACCTTGTTGTGTTCATTTCAGAGCCGACCAGTTGCTACGAACTTGGCAAATGTCGGTCAAACTTTGACAACGTTCACACTCATAAATATTTATTTTCCAATCATCCAGAAGTGAACACTTCGTGACCGTTACACTTAACGTCATGAGCTGTTGTTCCCAGAATGATAACATGACCCCAAAAAATACACCAAACAACAATGACAAATCGTGACGTGGCAGTCTCGTGAAATCACTCCAGGACTGTGTGATGCAAAACTGGGAACAATTCCGGAATTTAACGGTACCAAGGAATACAAAGACGTCAGACATAGAAAAACACAGGGACCTGTGAACTGCGATGGCCGTGAGTCGTCAACAATTCCAAACGTTTCTGTGTGCGATTTGTTTGAAACTTAGTTCTGTGTTCTGAGCTGTGAACTGATCTTTTTTCTTTCTTTGGATCAGACAGAAAGTTAACTTGTACACCCCAGCCCACAAAGCACATTCAACACCAACAAATGAGGGACAATCATCGTGGAAACTACGGCTGCAGCCATAAACGAGTTCCATTCACTAAAAATCCCAGCGACTTCCCACCTTTTGCTCGGGGAAGCTGCCCTCCATGCCCCGCTGGACGAGGATCTCCTTGAAGACGTGCACGATCTTGGCGGCGATGTGGTAGCTCTCCTGCGTGCGCGCGAGCCCCAGCGCCTGGTGCAGCGTCTGTATCACGGGCATGATGGGCGACACCATGGTTCCTCCTGTCACAAAAGCGTCGAATCGGCCAAGTCGAAATGCGTACACAATCCAGAGAAAAAGTGCACTGAAATTTGAAAGCAATGCACGAAACTTCGTGTAATTTCATGCTTGTTCGTCGAAACAGTTGTGGATCTGCCATAACCACCCAAGCAAAAATACGCACGCATAAACAATGCACGCCCCATCTTTTGTGTTGAAAAGTGCCAACACATCGAAAAAAACACGTACATTTTGAGGTGACTTGTTGGCACAAGAAGGTGCTTTCGGTTGTTACAGCAGTTACTTTTCTGCAGTCTGGAAGCTGTGACACAAACCAGGCGTCCACACAATTCTAGCAGGTCAAGAAATGAAGGATTCTCACCCACAACTGTGAGCTGCTGTATACCAGTGGCGTCAAACTTGGACAGAGCGTACACGGCTGACGGCGCAACGCCCCTCATCTTTTGCGTGATGTTGTGCAGTAGAATCTCGTTCGTCAGGCCCGTTGCTCGGCTCAGTTTGAAAACGATGTCCGCGTCCGTGAGCTCTTTGCTTTCCTCCTGCGCCGCCCAACGACCAAATCTGCAGCACATCACACAAGACATCACTCCAGTGCGTGGTCTTCAAACTCGTGTGACGTATCAGCATTATGACTCGCCAGTGGCAAGGTTCTACTGATTCGAGGGAACAAGCAGGGGACCTCTCAGTGTTTCTCCCCAAAGTAAAGGTGAAGAAGTGTCCCATAAGGTTTGAGAACACTGCTCAAAGCAGGAGAAAGAAATCTGCATGACCGACCTGTTTTCATCAGGAACATTCATTGCTGGCTCATTAACGTTCTTCCCGGAGGCTCCGAACGTCTCTGAGGATCTGGTTCGCTCAGCGTGGCTTCTGTCCCTGCCGTCCCTCTCGCTATGTCTGTCCCTGTCTCTCCTGCGCTCCCGGCTGTGCTCCCTGCTGCGGCTCCGTCTGCGCCGCCGCTCGCGACTCGTGCTTCTCGTTCTGCTCCTGTCTCGTCTGTACCTCCTGTCCCTCTCCTCGTGTTCCCTCGTCTTCTTGTCCAAAAGCGCGATCTTCTTGTCGAGCTCGGCGATTCTTTTGTCAAACACGTCGGTATCAACGGATCTCGATCTCTTTTCAGACGGACTTCCTTCACTTGTTTCAAACGGGTCGTACTTCGACCTTTTAGAAGCGTCCTCTTCTCTGGCGGCGAGGTCGCTCTGTCGTTTGGCCTCCCAAGGAGTTTTGGATTCGAATACGTCGCTGGTGGCAGCTGACGTTGCCCTGTTTTTCACCCACGGAGCCGTGCTGGCCACCGCTTTGGGTTCAGACCGTGGCTTGCTCCACGGTGGCACAGTCGCCTGAGCTTTGCCTTGTGAAGCCCAAGGCGGTGCGGGCTTCTCGGCGCGAGTGCCAGATTGAGTTTTCTTCCAAGGAAAGTCGGCTGACTTTTCTTGTTGGGACGACTCATGTTTTGACCAAGGCGGACTGCCAAGTTGCCCGGTCGAGCCCAAACCGCGGAACACCTCTGGCGTCTGCTTCTCACTGGGTTGTTGCTGTTGACTTTGCCGAGCCCACGGCGGGGCGTTCACCGCGCCAGATTTTGTGGTGGAGTCCGATTGGCCGAAGGCGGATTTTTGCGGAGAGGGAGCTTTTTCTTGTTGACGAGCCCATGGTGGTGGCTCTGGTGCAGATTTCCCGAATTTTGAGGCTGCTCTAGATTTTGATTCTTGTTGCCTTTTGTGCCACAGCTCTTGAAATTCAAAGCCCTGACGTTCTGTTTCAAGCTCCCGACGTTGAGTCTCCTTGGATGACACTGGTGACGAAGTTCTTGCAGAATTCCTCCTGGCCTCAATTCTTTCGTCGATGTCGCCACTGGCCGTTACCCAAGGTGGGTCCGCTTTCTGCTTTGACGTCAAGGACGTTTCTCTGCCAAAGGTGGTCGACACATCCTGTTCTTGCGAACTCGTCCCTGGAAATTAGAACACAGCAAAATCAAAATACGATTCGGCAACACGTGCAATGATTGCCAGAAGCTGAAAAGCCATCACCTTCATCGGCACCAAAAATTCATTTTCGCGCTGCTGAGAGCAAGTCCTACCGGCCAGAGCCTGGATGGTGTTCATGGCGTCCTGCAGCTGGGTCATCTGCTCCGGACTGACTCCCTTCTGCGCCATGGCCGTCCTGAGCGCCTCGAGCTGCGGCTGCAGCGACGCCATCACCGAGCTCGCGTGGCTGCTGATGCCGCTGCCCTCGTCGCGAATAGACGACTGAGTGTGGGAAGGAGAATTCGACAATCAGGATGAGACGGTAGGAATCACATAACGAGGGGTTTTGCAGTTACTTCAAAGTCCTGCGTCCTGGTATTCAGCAAAAATGCCACAGTTCCGTTTCATGATCTCGACCCTCACACGAAGCAACTGACAACTGACACACTCATGAACACTGGGTGTGTCTGCCCGGATCAAGACGCACCTTTTGTGGGAATGAAATCACCATGATTTCCATGTGACCTGATGCCAGAGAACCAAGGCAAAAGTTGGGATGCGTCTTGTTCTTCAGTGCGACTTGTGTTAGGGGGAATACCGTTGTTAATATGAAAAGACTGGACGCAGCAACTCACCGATGTCAGTGATTTGCCGAATCTTTCTTTCTGCGCGAACACGTCAGCAACAGACGGTGTAGACGACGCCAGATCGAGTCCAGGGATCCGCGCCGGCACGAATCCGGGAGGGGGCTGGCTGAACAGTCCTGCAAGTCGCAACCAAACTGTCAAGTCCGGTGTCACCCCAAACAAGCGATTTTTTGAAAGCTGTTGTGTTCAGCTGTCTTCGAGGAAGTTACATGCCAGAGTGCGGCCAATGTTCATGCGGAACATACCAAGAGGCGGATTTTGTATTTGCGACAGAGTTGGCTGGCTGAACGGCAACCTCACGGATGGCTGCCCTGCAACAACACGGGAGTATGAAACGGTGCTGTCACGTTTTGTTCAGTGATGTGTTGCAAATCAACGACGATACGGTTCGTACCTAAGCCCACGACTGGAATTCCTGGGACGCCAGGCACGGCGGCCAACATTGCGGGACTCACGGCGCTGGGTACGGGGGGCGGCATGTTCATCATTCGCACGGCAGCACTTTGCAAGTTCTGCTGCGCAAGGCCTTGCACGCCTGTGTCAAAAACATACGACAGAAGGTATTTAGTTTGCGAGTGAGATACTCGTCTTCGTGTCGACTGAAGCCGTCCAGTGTCAACATTTCTCACCAGGAGTTGGCACCACAAATCCCGGTGGCGGGAACCTGGATGTGGCTGGTCGCGCGAGGCCGACGCTTGTCGGGAGTGACGCTGTTGGCTGCGGAACTGGCGTTGGGGTCCCCGTTGTTCTCGGCTGTTGCAGAGCAGTCAGTGAAGAGCCCAGTGTGCTCTCTTGCGGCTTCCTCTGTGTGTCTTCTGTCTTGTCTTCTTCCCTGTAGAAATGAGTCAACAGCCACGTGCAGAACTGTTTCTCTTCGCAATTTTTGACGAAGAAGTCAACGACTTCGGTGTTGGTCAAACTATTGTCCTTGAGAACTAAAACGGCGTGCGAAAGGCAAGAAAACGAAGACTTACGTTTCCAGGAGAAACCCCATCTTCGTCGCAATGTACTTTATTTTCTGGACAACGTCCGGTTTCGGGAACTGGCTGTTGGCTGAACAAAACATCAATCACAAATCAGTTATAAGTATCTTCCAACACAACAAGTACCGGCAAATTTAAGTTTTGAGAACAGATGTTTCAAACAACTCACGTCTGGGATGTGGGAAGGACAGGTCGGGTATTCTGTCTCTGAGCGCTCTCCACGCCTTGACGGCCGATTCCCTCACCACGTATCTGACAAAAGTCCTTCCTCTGCAAAACATCAATACTTTTTTCTTGATTCCGTTGCAACTTCAAACTCACGCGTCCCTTTCTCGAGCATGTTTTGATAATTCTGCAAAACTGACAACAATGCCACCAAACTCACCCTGGCAAACTGTTGTAATCCTTGACCAAGCCATATCGCATGAACGCACTCACTCCATCCTGCAACACAAGAAATGAACACATGACACCAAGGATTAAGGTTCCCGGGAGAATGAAGTCTCACAGGTAACAAAGGACGGCACGTCCTGGACTGCTCACCTCAAACGTGGCGAAGTGATTGTCGTTCACGAATGTCAGCGCGTAGAACTCCAAGTTGTCTGGTTCAAGCCGATCAGGATCTTGATGCCCAAATCTCGTCGACACATTCTCCCTCGCAGACGACCTGTCCCCGAAGGACGAAGTTACTCCGAACGTGGACGAGTCGCCTCCGAACGAAGTTTTGTCGGCGCCGTATTTGGACCTTCCACTGTGTGCGTCGGTTGAGACGAACGACTCGTCTCTGTCAGTTACTCGAGGGGAGGGTCTCGGACGCGTCAGCCTCTGTCGGACGATCGTGAGAAACGACAAGTGCATCATGCTGGAAACTGGCGGACCGACCGGGTATTCGGTGCGAATTTGTTTTCGTGCGTTTCAAATACGACACACTGCCAATCAGACTCGCGCTGACCTTTCTTCCGGAGCCGTTGATCTGCAGCTTGCGGCCTTGCATGGAGAACGAATCGATCTGGAAAATTCACACTCAAATGACAACATTTTGAGATCAGTAAATTGTTCAAAAAGAATCGACAAAACAACTGGGAATTTCCGGTTTTTTTGTCGAGGATTATCAGAAAAATTTCGGGCACCTTTTCACGGAGAATGTAATCCACAACAGTCGGGTCCGTGAACTCCACAAAGCCGAAGTTTCCTGCTCTGATCAACTTGACGAGTCTGACAGTGCCGTAGGGAAAGAACAGCGACATTATGTCTTCTTCCGAGACCTGAATCACACAGAATGGCAAATCATTTTTTTCAGCATGTTTCGAGGACAGTCTTCTTCAGACAAAGAAGTGCCACAGACAACAGATCCCAGCGTACGACAACAAAAGCCTGCAACTGGTGTGTTCATCTTCGGCGGAAATGAATGTAACACTTACATTTTCCGGATAGTTCCTGATGTAAAGGGATCTGTCTTTGTTTTCGTCCAGCGACAGCTCGGATGATTCCGTGTCGCCTCCACCGCCGACCCAGGTGACCTGAAAAATAATCAAGACAACTTGCTTCAACCTCTCAGAGTGATCGACAAAGTCTCTTGATAGAATGCGCAGCCGAAGGCGTCTGTGTGTGATCCAAGTAAGTCCGCCCACAGGGGACAAACTTCGAGTTTGAATCATTCATTTCATGAAAGGTGCTGGAACGGTGCGATTCGGTGCTTGTAACAAAAACATCATTGCAAAAGTGTAAAGTGCAAAAGTGTAATTAATAACAGTTGACTGTTTTCCAGCTGCGTTTTGTGTTCTGGAATCAGGTGGGTGTGAATTGGGGTGAGCCTTTTTATTTCAGCTGGGGGGTAAGAAACACACCTATTTGACAACAGAATAACATCAGTACACAGTTACCCTTCTCTAAGTTATATTTTTCCTGACACAGAGGGTGATGGGATCCTGACAGGGCCATTTGATGGCATGGTGCACCAGTGAGGACCATAATTTCCTTTGAACAGGTGGACATACATTATTTCTGGTGCTGTTTCTGTATTTCTGTCAGGTACCAACCAATCTGTCCAGTTTTTCAAATTCAGCTTCAGATTATGTTGGACAGAGTAATCTAACATCAGCTACAAAAGCACATACAGAGGACATACAAACAGTAAGTGAGGGGAGTGCTCAATAGAACCTGTGATACAGAGACAGTGGCGTCTTCCTGATGTGGGTGTCTCAGCTTCTTTTCTCCTGAAGTAGTCTGGTTCCACCTGGACGGGCAGTGCACAAAGTCATCTGGGCTTGGGGAGTCCAGTCGTAGTTTTGGAATGTGCGACTTCAGGTATCCTGCTTGTTCATATCTGGGGTGTAGCTGCAGGAACAACTCCAAGCATTCACCAGCAAATCTTCAGCATTCTACTGCCCTTTTCCTCTGTTATCTGGAAGCTTGGTTCCAGCATCCAATGTCAGGATCTGTTCCCCATTCCTCAGATTGTTCTCCATGCCAACCTCTTCTACGACGTCACACAGTGTGGTGAACCAGGGGTGGTTCTAGTAGCGCTCCAGACTTCACTGCGCTGCTTCACTGCACTCTGCTGTGCTGCACACGATAATTTTTTTGAGTCTTTGCCCCACAAAATTCAAGTCGACTTTCAGTTCACCTTTTGAGCCTGTGCTGCCAGTTCTCGATGTCAGGAAACCACAGTATGTGTTTGGCCCAGAGTCCTGCCTGCAAGAAGGTAGGCATCACCAAACAAACAATTTTTTCCCCCATTCACATCAGTGCACATCATGAGCACAATAGTCTGCACAACACAACTCAACACCATTGCACATCCGTAAGTCTTTCACTTCATGTTTCAACAGAATTTCTGTCAAAAATTCTGAAAAATATCTTCTTTTTTGCCACAACTAATGTTTTCAAAGCTACAGAGGCTTAAAACTGAAGACAGATGTTCAAATAATTTTGGTGAATGAACAATGAACCAAATGTGAACAAAACCCGCAAACATCAAACCCTTTGTAGCAACAAACTTCTTTTTAGCCCACAGGACTTGGCGATATTTGTGCAATTCACACACTTGGTCAAAACTGAAAGCAGAGCCAGAAACACACCAACCCCAGAAAAATTCCTTGTTGGCCATTTTGTTTTTGACTTCTTGTGGACATGCAACAAGTTGTGCACAATCTGAAAGTAAAATTGAACAATTGACCAAACTGTAGCAAACATGTTTTCCATTCTTGATGCTGACAGGTAATTTCCAAACAATTGTTCTTTGGTACATATCTTCAAATCACCCAGAAAACGACACACAACACACAAGATATGTTGTTTTACCCCCAATGTCAACAAAAAGCAGGCACCTCCTGGCGGTTACCACATTGGCAACTTCCAGTCTTCATGAAAATACAACACACCATTCCAGAAATACACAAACATAATAACAGCATTATTTCTCCTCAAGAACCAAGAAATATCAATTTAGATGTGGGTTCCAGAGTATACACAGTGATACAAACAGAACCATGTCTACCTCAGAGTTTTCACCAGAAGGAAAAAATGTTCAAATGTTCAGTCCAGAGCGCACCAGTTGAAACAGGAACAGCTGTCATTGTTTCCTCAAAAGAAAACCCTTTTTTTAAAATGTAGACTTGGGAAAGAAAAAAAGACATTGCAAAAATTGGGTCTCTATTTACAATCTGAATTTTCGAGATGTTCTGGCACATGTCAGGTTTTTGGCTGATTTGAGAAGGTTGATTCATGTCTCTCAGTGTTGTCATTTTTGTTGTGGTTTGTTTCTTCTCCCCCAAATATGTTTTGTTTCTTGTTCAACATGTTTGTTGTGTTCACTTCACCTCCCCCTCAAAATACAAATAAATAGATTCAACAAGTGCCAGGATCAGAAAAAATAGAAATATGAAACTTCATTTACATTTTGTATCACTGTATACTCTGTTGGATTTTTGTGATTTTTTTGTGAATTTTGGTACAGATAGGTTTCTAAAAAGTGTTATGGTTGAGAAGGTATTGTGTGTGTAAGAGGGAACTTGGTTTGAATTGAGTCAGGAAGAGGTTTGCCCATTTGGCTGAAGTTTTCTTTGTGGAAAAACACTTTTCAGGGCTTTCAAACCCCATCTTGAAAACGAGAATGCCACGGGCATTAAGTCGCGTTGTGAGTTCACCAAAGCTGCACATGTCACGGAGTGATGAGACAGTTTGGAGAACACGAACACAAACAAGAGAAGCAGTGCCAATGGATATTCTTTTGAAACTCGACTGCAAACTACTTTCAAATATGTTTCATATGAGCCATAGATCATGTCTCTATCATAAAAAGAACCTGAAATTTAGCCATTTGCATCTTGTTGCTAAGGAGTTTTGCATCTGGTTGCTAGGGAGGTTGTCATGGACATTCTTTTGAAACACCTGCAAACTACTTTCAAATACCTTTCATATAAGCCATAAATCATGTCTCTATCACAAAAAGAACCTGAGATTTAGCCATTTGCATCTGGTTGCTAGGGAGTTTTGCATCTGGTTGCTAGGGAAGTTGCCATTGACATTCTTTTGAAACT
>JAAUXT010004051.1_pt1 | contig 18975 bp, 23 predicted proteins | sample 7278171 | NCBI WGS metagenome assembly JAAUXT01 (sample SAMN14350112, study PRJNA611818) | marine sediment metagenome | isolation source: surface marine sediment (1.8m) | place: French Polynesia: Moorea | collected 2018-08 | reverse complement strand
TGTCCACGGTAAGCAGAGTTTTTGCCCCAAAATGCAGGGTGCATTGCTGACTGTCCACGGTTGAGAGTTGTCCACGGTAAGCAGTGTCCACGGTAAGCAGAGTCGACTGTACTTAGTTGTCACAGAAAGACACTGTTCCTGGGATTTTGTGTTTTTGTTTCAAACTGCATTGCAGGCTATTGCTGCGTGCAACTGCGTGAATCCAGTTTGTGGGGACGTGAAGTGTAAGAATCCGCCCCTCCCTGGGTTACCTGTTCCGTGTGACACTGAAGCGAGATGGTGACTGTTTTGTAAGAATGCAGAAGCAGGCCTGAGGTCGCAAACTTTTTTGTACCATAAAAAACAGGTCGCGTTTCAAAGCCGACACTTTCTGAGGGACATGAAAGAAGACCCAAGGAAGCCGTTTCAAGAGATTTGATACATTGTAAAAACACCAGCTGGACGAAGTGAACCTTCCGAAAATGTGTTCAGAAACCAAAGACAAACTTAACTTTCAGTTTTCTGCCGTTTGCGGAAAGCGCGCATTCTCACCACCCCAGTGGCTGCTTGTTTGCAAAATTCATTGCAGCTCAGAGCCCAAGATAAAAAAGCAGCATTTTTTGCGATCTTTCGTTTCCAGATAAAAGATTCAGTGAGGAGCAGAATTTGTGTTGTGTATGAAGATAGGTTCTTTACTGACAAAATTCTGTTCTTGTCAGTCGGTTGGCTTGCAGAAGGCAGGTATGCTGTGCTGAAGATGACTCGAACAGACGTCAAGACAAAGGCTCGTGGAGTTCTTTGCATACAAAGTGCCTGTAACAAAAGCGGCGTGTGGTGATGCGAAGGGCTCAGGTGAAGATTTGACGCAGAGTCTTGGATATCAAAGAAAACAGACAGAAAGTGCTGCTATGGTTTCCTTTATCTGCATGCAAAACTGTTGCCCTCAAAGGGCTTTTTTTAGCTTTTGGAAGCACAAAAAATTGTCGCTTGCTAGAAGAAGCACAAGTACAGCACAACTGTACTAGCTTGATCCAAACCTGTCCATTGTGCGTCCCTCAAAGTCTGATGTCAGATGAACTTGACCGTGTTGCAAACGTTTTGCGTCAAACACAGTACACAGTTGGAGAACACAGCAACATCTATCGTCTTCCGTGTTGTTTGTGAAACAACCGCGGCAACTGGACCCGCCCCAGAACAATGTTCCTCTGTTTGGCAGTGGGACACGTTTCACTCAGAAACTGGGAACAAGACGGAAGGCTTTGCTTTGGGGCCGAATTTTACCTGCATCACACCTTGTCTTGACGTCGACGTCAGACAAACAAAAAAGTATTCTCGCAACACAAACATTTTGATGTTCCGCAGTATTCACGAATTTCTAAAGATTTAAGAGATGGAGACATTTGCTTTGAAATGTCAGGAATCAACTGGTGGATCTGTTTGAGGCTTTGAAACCAGATGTGAATGCTTTCAAAGGAATGCTTGGCGACATTGTTTGGTACACACGATACGGTTTCTCCCGACAAAAAAGGGAACAGTAGACAGTTTCTCTCCGAGGAATTTGCAATTTTTGGAAAAATTGGAAGGAAACCAACTGCATGAAGATTGAACTTCGAGCTCTGCAAATTGCGCAGACATCAAAAGCCTTTTTCGTCTCGGCAAACAGACCGTGTGCGCCTGATACCGACAACACACATCGGACAAAAAAGTCGGTCGGGAGACAAGGAATTCATTGGTTTCAAGGCGCACAGACTTGTTCGCACGTTTCATACACAGGTGCACCTGAACGAGCCGTGGGAAGATGCTGGGCGGAGCACCCTGCTTGCTCGCGGCATTTGCTCGTGAACGGTTTTTTGACAAAACGAGCGCTCGTTTTGCTCTTTTTTCAAGTGCCGTGTTTCTTTGCTCCAAATTGAAAGTCACTTGCCTGTCTACGCCAAGTCTTCCCAGTTGAGTCAAAGAAGCAAGAAAAAACGATCCTGTCGAACGAACGCTCTGAAGAGGCCATAAAAACAGGATGCTTTTGTGCATCTTTTGTCAAAGATGGCCTTCCTGTTCCCCTTTCTTCTTTCATTTGGCAAACAGCTATTTTGGGTTCTTTCTGGACTTTTTCTTGCTGCACCCTGGATGAGCTGGCGAATGCACCTGGTGAACCTATTGACTGTGAGAGGATGGAAGTATTGACGAGAGCGGTGTATCCACCCTCATGTGGAAGAATGTCACAAGGCCGCTCGCCTCACTTTGTCACCAAACATTCTGTGCACATGTCCTGCATGCTGACGAAGTCTGGACTGCTTTCTGACGAACAAGGCATTCGATATTGTAAAGAAGCCATTGCTTCACACATGCCACATTTTGTACACTGTCACATGTTTCTGTTCAGACGTGTCAAACAATCCAAAGTTAGAGAATCTCAGCAATTCGAACATGGCTCCCGCACCGCCTTTTCCAACCCAAGGCCCGCCAGAGCTGCTCCAGTGAAACGCTCCAAACTACCAGCAACTTTTTTGGGCGAGATCAATGACAAGCCTTTTCAAACAAGATTGCTCCAATCGAAAATAGATCAGTTCTGGGGAAACCAACTTTCCGCACGCAAGACCGCAACCTGGTCTTCGTGAGCAATTCTGCATACGTTAGGACTTTGGTCGAAATCTTTCTCTCTGTTGGATCTTTAGTTCAATGAGGACGCTGAGACATCCACGTCCCGTTGCATCTCTGGTCCTTTCTTGTCCACCAGAGCATCCCCATGAAGTGCAGGCGAATGAGTTGCGTCGACAAAATTACGAGCACAAAGAACTCACCCAACACAGAATCACTGAACGTGTGATGACCAAAAACAGAAAGCTCTGCTGGAGGCTGCAGGTGATTTTAGCCTGCAACGATGCGCTACAAATGGAACATTTTGTCTAAAAGAAGTTGGATTTGTTCCCCAAGGGGCGGATTCCAGCAGGTTACGCCTTGCGCCTCATTCCCAGCTCTTGAAGAGAGCCAGATCGGTAAATTGCGTCAGTTTTTTGCTTCATTAGATGCGACACATCAGTTCAAAAGTTTTTTTTTCAGGACAGCACTTTCGTGCACTTTTGAGTCCATTTTTTATCAACAATACCAGGCAGCCCGAAGTCAATTCCACATTCAGGCAGGTGCATGTCAATAGCCGTCACACAGCAACCTTGTCACTTTTTTTCATGGGAGTGCCCCACGCTGTCAAATTGGCTCATCAAGGTTCCCTTGAGAACGCAACAATTTGCGACACACGCAAGCTTTCCGAAGCACCCATGCATACTTTTCAGGGAGAACAGTTTTCAAAGACAAGAAGTGACTCATTCAGAAGCACAACTTCGTCGTGTTGTCTCGGCCAAGTTACGAGAGAAAGAATCTGTCGGTGGTTTGTTCTTTCAACAACTTCTTCTGAGTGTCACGCTTGACCGAATGTCACGTGAGTGAATTGTTGAGCACGCCCAGTTCGCATGAGATGCAAAAGCAGTGCTGGTCACAGAGAATTATAGCAGCGAAGATCTCCTGAAAAAGTTAGTTGAAACTAAAACTCCAAACGCTCATTCCAAAGTTGTCAAATAAGGACCCGCACTTGGATCGCCTGCGAATGCATCAATGATGCTCCTGCGTTGGGCGCAGCAGCCGATGCGCAAGTGCGGCAAGTGTTTGAAAAGAGGAGGATTGAGAGTGCTTCAGTGCACGATTATGGATCAGGCTCCAAACGTCCTGGATCAAGTTAGTGCGCTGCTATTAAAAATACATCGATGTGAACAAGAATCTTCTTTGTCGCAACATTAGACGACTTGGTTTCCGTTGTTTTACGTTGAGGCATCAAAAACTCGCACACGTTTCCGCGAAGTTCGTCCCTCGGCAGACTGGCGCGAAGGATGTGGTTCCCTGAGACACCTGAAACCAGCAACAAATGTGAACGCGCTCTTTGGTAAAACAACATGAAATTTGGTCGAAGTCTCTTTCAAGTACAGAACGAGTACTTTGGAGATGGAAATGCAACCAACAAAAATTACAACTTCTGTGTTTTCCTTCAATATTCTGTGTTTTCCTTCAATATTCTGACAATTCACAAACAATGGCTGCTGCATCTTGTCTCTTTTGAGTCCGTTTTGCAGCAACCTCAAGTGTCAGGTTCATGCACAACGTCCAAAGGGCTGGAAACGGTACTTGTGAAAAAATTAAAGACCGGACAGGCCCAGACAGGAACCAGAGAGCTGAACAGTACGACCACCGTCACGGAAACAAAGTTCTCAAGGAGGGAGGATTCTGAGCGAGTGTCTGGGCCTGCTTTGGTGACACGACCCGCCCAAAGAGAATGGAACACACTCTTCTCAACAACAAAATCCGATGACATCCGTTTCTTGCGTCCTTTTCCAGTGTGCATTTTTTCGCAAAATAAAAGAATGGGTTTTGCGTCAGCCATTTGAGTTTCCTTTTTTCAAAATACACAAGTTGTGTTGCCTGAAGGAATCTCTGTGATGCAGTGTTTCGTCAGAAAGTTCACAATTTGAAAAAAGCACGACAGCTCACCTGTAGAAGCGAGACCGGCGTTCAGAAGAAATTCGGGCAAAGGAAACACATCGAACACAAATTATCCTGACCCTGCAGCAGATCCGCTCACTCGAGGTTGAGTAGCAGTGAGCAAAAGTGTTTCCCATTGTTGCCTCTCAAATGAATGTCAGCATTCCAACTTTAAAATGATTTCCGTGGTAGATGTACGCGTCTTTTCGGTCGTGACTCGGGTTGTTGTCCTGACGCAGACCACAGGCAACGTGGAAATGGACATGTGCTGTGTGCATGTACGTAGAGACAACCAAAGGCTTCGGCCGCACGTCCTTTTCCGCAACATTTGGTCAACTGTGATTTGCTCAATCCCCCAACACCTCAGTGTAAACAAAGTAAACATTCGGACGAAACTTTTTTGGACTCACAATGGACGTACATGTCCTTTGCGGTATATCACCTGTGCGAAGGCTTCCATTTTGTACACAGGGCATTTTTGTCAACGAAAGAAAATTCACAAAGGAATTTTTGTGAAAGTGTATTTACAAACACACACGAACACTTCTGATGAACATACATGTACAATTTTTCAAAACTGAAGGCAAATTCATTCAATCTTGACAACAGCGAAAGGAACCTGATCAACACGTTGACTGGGGTTTTCTTTCCGCAGCGGCTCAGATCTAGCGGCAGGGGAATCCAGCACACGTTTGGCATTCCACCCACCCGCTGGGAGAAAAAAGCTGGGTTGTTTCACAAATATTCCAATGTTTGCGCAAAGCTCTTGTTTGTCCATGTGGGACAAAGACGTCATAATTTCCGCGAACAACGCACACTGAATGACAAACTGCTTTGGGGGCTGAAGTAACCTCAGATGAACTAGTCGGCAAGATTGAACGTGTGTCGAACTCAACAGCCAATCAACGCTGACGCTGCAGTCAGGGACAGAAGATGCTCAAATATCAAAGAGAAACCACCTCTCCTCGTTCCTTCGCACTATTCTCCACGTTATTCCTGTAATCCTCCAGCTCCATGACAGGTTGCAAAGGGTCTTTGAATTTCACATAGCTGTTCCCCAGCTGATTGCCTCCAGGTGAGGACGCTACTTTCAGAGAGCCACCATTAGATTGGTTGTGAACTGCTGAAACGGGATGGAGAGAAGTCCTGGCACAGGCCTCACATTCGTCAAGGGTGGCTTTGGGGGTGGAAGGGGAATAGACCACATCTGGACCCTCCTGCTGCTCGCAGGGACACTGGAACGAAGTCACATGGCCCATTCCGCTCTCTCGCGAGAGCTTGGCGGCCTCGTTGTGGGAGATGTACGTGGCATAGGGGTCAGACTTGTGTAGGAAGGACGCGTACTGACTCTTGTCCTCACTGAAGTCACACAGCAGGGTGTTTTGTCTTTGTTCCGCTTCCTCTTGATTCTTGCTTCTTCGTTTCCTGCAAAAGCGAAGAAAAGACACTTTCCTGCGTGTGTGTCGAGGGGCATTTTCTGGTTTCCACACAACTTCTGCGCTCTCTGCAGACGTACTTTTTTCTGTGCACTGTGAGGCAGATGAGGAGTCCGATGCCGATCATGACGCCCAGGATCAAGCCGATCGACACAGCGATCAAAATGCCTGAAACAATGAAGGCGCAAACATCGAATGACCGCCTTGGTCACAAAGAGCATGAAGACACAAAGCTGAGCTTGTGTTTGGGACAACACAAACCAAATCGCTGCACGCAACTTTTGTTTGGTCAGGAAATTGTTTTCAACCTTCTTCTGTCTTTGAACGCAAAAAAGCAGAAACAATATAGTTCAGGGTCATCTTTCAGGTGTGAGGAAGCGTGAGTTTTTTTACCATGCTTAATCGTGTACTTTGATTCCCGTTTCACAGGTTTCTGCATTGTGGTTGAGACTGCAAGCACAACATAAAAAGTCAAAGGTTCAATGATAATGTGTCAGAGAGCATCTCAGCCGATGTCAAGTTTGTAGTCTGCCACATTGAAAGAGGAATGGAATCAGTCTGGAGCCGGCAAACGGAAGGAAACCGCGTCTGGTGCCTTGCACAAAAACGCTTCCCCTGCTTCGCTGCACGGTGGAGCCGCAGCATATTCGGACAATCAGAAGCACCTTCTGTAAGTTCTACAGTGCAGTTGCGCAGGTCCCCGATCCAGGTGTTTCCTCGACAGACAAGGTGCCACGTCTCCTGCGACGCCCGACACTTGACGACGGCCGTCGAGTCGGTTCGTCTTATATCTGCGTTTGGGACCTCCTCCAGATCTGCGCACCCGATAGCTGAAGGAAGACCAAAACCCGTCAGAAAAAGTTGGCTCCCTATTGAATGAAAGATTCCTGCTCTTTTCTTATTGTTAGTTGTCTCAAGTAGTGTACTCACTCCTGTACTGCAGCAACGTCGACTTGCTGCCCTGATGAACATTGTTGGGATCTGGCTGAACGAAAACCAGCACCTTGGAGTGGATAGACGTGTAAACCCGCTCTTCCCTCGCACGAGGTTCACACAGAGACACCTAAAATTTGGATTTTGCATCACAGCGTGAAGGTAAAGCAGAACACAGTGTTGCCGAATGAAAGAAAACACTTCGAATGCGGCAGAGGTGGCAAGATACAAGATCAAACGACACAATTCCTGAGCCTTTACAAATTATTCTGTGCATGCCTCACAACGCAGGTAAAACGAATCCTCTCCAGCATTTGTGTCCTGCAAAAACGCATCCTTTGGATTCATGTTTTGTGTGAGAACGTTTTGCTCACGGGGTGTTGTTTGGAGCCGTCGCTGACGAGGAGCAGGTTCCGACACTGCGCCGCAGCCGACGCCGCCGGTTTGCGCTTCTCCTCCGACGCGAACGTGAAGAGCGTCAGCTCGATGCGCTGCCCGATCTCCGCAGATATCTGAACAGAGCACAGTTTGTAGTCAAAAATTTTGAGATTCGGCCAGGTGAAAGGCCAAGAATGAGGCCAAAGTGGCAATTACAATTTGCAATTTGGGGATCATGAAAAATCTCCTCAAGGTACCCTGAGATGTTCAATTGGGCAGTTTACAAGCAGACTGGGGGCAGGGTGCAGACTTGTGATACTCAGCACCCAAGGAGGACCCACCAACAGCGACGAGAGCACTTCCACAAATCAGTGCTGTGTATCGTCATATATCGTGTCTCGTGCACATTATAGGGGATCCATTGTCATAATCTTCGCAATTCCTTTGCTGAAAAGCCAACATGCAGCGTAGCGCACGGTTTGTACCTGCCAGGGGCAGGTGGTGGTGCCGCCGCGCCCGTCTTGTCCGGCGTGAAACGATATGTAGCCGCTGGTCTCGGTGGTTGAGAGAACGCCGGCTGCTGGACAGTCCTCGTCCCCCACAGATTTCTCAACTGAAACAAAAATATACATTGAAGGTTTTCTCACACGTGTTGGTCTCTCTTGTTCTGCATGCGAGCAGAACCAATTGTTTATTGCCGAACGAGACGCAAAGGTATCCAAAAGGCAATCGCACTGGATTTCGATTTGCCGAACCACACCACACTCTCGTTTTCCATCCAGGCATTCTCCAGTTATTTTCGATACACAACGGTGTTTTCAATCTTCAACGACAGGCACCTGGGACATTGTCTTTTGACTTGGAGGAGGCGACTTCCTCTCCGCCTCAGGGTGTCAGTTTCTTAACATATGTTGTTGTCTGAAAGAAGCAGGATTTGAAGCCAAACACAACACCCCGGACAGATGAAGGAAGACAATTCTCAACGTCGCCAAAAACGCAGTCATTCCCACCAAATCCAATTTTGTGCATCGGAACTAACATTGTTCCAATTTCTCCGAAATCTAAGTTGGACGTCTGTCTGTCGTGCAGTCGTGGGTGAAGAAAGCCAAAAGTGCACGTGTGTCGCTCTGTCTGCAGGATGTTGTGAACCCTGACCGACAATGACATGGAGCAGTGTGTAGCCTGCGCAGAGTTGCAGGTTTGACACACCCACAAGATGCGGCCAACGCTTTCTGCTTTTTTTCTTGAAACACCACCAGACAGTGACTTGCGTGTGACTGGGAGGGCCGTGTGTGAATCGCGGCCAATCTAATTTGCCCTGATGGATTGAAAACAACTTGAGTTCTCAGGGGATGTTCACATCGCATCTGATGCATCAGAACCGTAGTGTTCTAATGAACCTGCTTCCCTTGGCCACTGACGAAAACAGTTCAAACTGAAGACAGCGCTCGTGGCTCCAAATGTCATAATTTCCAACCTGTCACTCAGCACGAATACAGCAGCTTCGTCCAGTTGTTCATACCCAAATTGCACCACATGTACCTTTTCACACTGACCGATGCTCTTGTCTACCTGAATTTGACTGCGGTGGCATTTGGATGCACGTGTTCTGACAAAACGTGACAGTGTGTAGTCTCTCCTGTCACAGTTAGTCTGTATCTATTCCCTGATCTGCAGCATGATAGAAAGGAACGTCCTTGTTTCCTGGTACTTGCAAATCATGTGATTCCTGGAGTCACCATCAGTCTTACCTGGTGTAGTTCAATACTTGCATCTCTCCCCTTCCATCAGAACATTCAACACATTGTCGGTTGTCTGTGTGGCTCAGCGTACATGTACTTTTCTTCTGCATCAAACATTTCTGAGACGTTGTTTCACAGGTGAGCACTAGTTGATCACACGACCAGAGCATTTTGTTTCAGAGCGAAACTATTTGACACCAGATCTTGGCAAATACATCAGGTCAATGCAGTAGGGGTAAATGTTTTGATGCAGACGTCAAAAGACCTCTGGTTCACTGAAACCTCGAAACAAATCACGTGACAGAGGCAGAACGGGGGTCTGACCAAAGGGATCCGACAAGGAGGAGGAGACGTCTGCTTGGCTTGTTGCGTACAAAATGAGAAGACAAGGAACAAATTCTCTTTCGAATGCAGGTGGGCCCTGCCACCAGCCTTTCAACATTATTCGCTTGCCTCCAAGTTGCTGAACAGTTTTGAGGTGAAAGAACCCTGCCTGTGCCATCTTTGACGACTTTTGCGTTTCATTTTTTGCCTCGTGCTTCCTTGATTGTTTCGTTTCAAGTTCGTCCGCAGACCAAACAAATAGGAAGAAAGGATGTGCAACATTCCATTCGGTTTGACGAGCGTTTGGTATCATTTTTTAAAATTTGACTCGACGAGTTGGCTCAACATGCACACTGGAAGCTTCTCCAGACGGTCGACAAGTGGCTCATTGACTTGCGTGCAACCAAACATCTCCATCCTGGTTGGAAATACAGTCTGACACCCGAGTGACTTCACCGGAAGGAAGCGCTCAACATCATCCGGTTGGTTGTTTGCAAGAAATCTTGAGCTGCAATTTCTGTCCGCCGCCAGACCAAGGACGGACCCTGGAGTGATTTCCGCCCATCACTTCTGCAGCGTTGCACGTCGTGTGAAGGAAACAGAAGTGTTTTTGTCTCGGTTCCTCATCCCCAAATTTTACCAGGATCTTCAACAGAGTACAGTGCTCTTTCATGTGACAAAATGCTGACGAGCCATTGCAGAACATCTATTCAGTCTGGAAACCTACTTGTCAGCTCGTCATGCAACAAAATCCGCAGGTAGAGCTGCAAACGGGGAAGGTCAAGGAATTCATTATGGCTGCAGGGGATTTCACCCAGGCTTAGGCCCGCTCTCCAAGGCAATCAAATTTCCTTACAAATACGTGGATAGGAAACCTGCATTATTGGACAAGGTGTTGTGCGCTGGTACAGAGGTTTCAAGAGAGGAGTCACAAAATCCTGATGCCTCGCTTGGGGTAGCGAGAGACTCAGCTTGAGCAGAAAAAACGTGCTTTTATACTACAATGAGAGAAGAACAAAAACACAACAAAGGACAACTGTTCGCCCCCCACCGCTTGGTGCAACAAAATCAGGATGTTGCACAAATCACCAACATGCTCAGGCACCCCAAGCTGGGAAGCTATGTGCAGCGAAGGGCGGGGCCAGGTTGACCCTCACAACAGCGAAAATGCTGAAAAAAATTGCTGTCCGCTGAGACGTTCAGCTCTGTCAACACAAGAATTATCTTTTGTTTAGCCAGCCAGAACATTTTTGAAAGGGCCAAGACATAATTCAGTTGTCTTTGAAATGAAGAATTTTTCGCAGAAATCTCTGATATTTGGCTCACGACCGGGGACATTTTCTTTGCCTCTGCAGATAGCTAACTCGGAAAGCCTTTCAGACACCACGCGCATCCCACTCACGCGCACACTCTGAGAACAACAACGGGAAATGGCGGAAACTCACGATCACCCCAGACGAATATTCCCAAACTAGCTTATCTATTTAACTTGTGCTCTGACCCGCAAGCAAATCTAATTTTCTGTCAATCTACAATTCCATCGTGCTTTGGGAAACCGCTCCTGGTGAGAACGAACAAGCCAGCAAAAAACAAGCCGTTTCCGTCCCAATGCAGCTTTTCTGTTGACGAAATGTCGCTGCGCGTCAAATTGTGTTTGCTTGTCATCTCTTTGTCAGGGAAACTGAAATTTTCAAGCGTGTTCTCGTGACACAATTGCGAGCAGTTTCCATTTATGGAAGGTTTTGAAGCGCCTGTGTGGTTGCGGAAGCCAACAGAAATCTGACTGATAAAATGTCACAGACGGATTGGTTTTGGGTTCCCATGCACAAAGCATAAGAACCTTGTGAAGGGATTCGGTTCACACGGAACTTCAGCACGCAAGATGTCCACTGTGGACAATCTGACACCACTGTGGCTGAATCCCAGGCACCTTTGCAGAATTTCAAGGAGTTGCCCTGTTTCTGCTTGCTACTTGATGCAATACATAACAATCCCTACTCCGATCTCCAAAACAGAACAATTATCAAGACAGGAAGAAACTTTATCCCGACCATACACGCTGACTACAATGCGGGAAGAACGAGTACGTGCGAATGTTGAGCGTGGAGCACCGCTGCCTGACCTGCAGTTCTGCGTGCTGCGTGCACGTCACGGAGACGCACAACTGTTGCGTCCAGCAGACACAATAAAACCAAGAAGAACCAGTTGTGCATGGCGCACCTGTTCGTCGCTCCACAGCTCCGCAACTGCAGTACGTCCACCTCAAATTGCAGCTTGAAGCACACAACATGCACGATGAACGATGAAAAATTGAAGTGGACATATTTAGCCGAGAGTACTACTGAATTATAGATGCTTGTTGTACACGGCATCAATGCATGTAATCATGTATCACAGTGGGGGATCACTGATAAAGCTTCATTACCATTGCTCTGACCTATCGGAGAGTATCGCGTTACAAAATTAATTCAACAACGCCGTCGCATGTGAGTCCCGCAGCGACCCCGTCACGAGAGATGAGATTTCCACGAGGACTCCTCGAGACCCAGGTCTGCATGCTGCAGGGATCAAAACGAGACTGCAGAAAGGGCGAACCTGGGCAAGGCTGCCGTGTTGTGCAATCAAGGTCAGCACAACTTCGTGGGTGCAACAGTGTCCACAGGGGACGACCTGCACGAGAGGCAAAATTACTTTGACAAGTCTTGTTCTTTATGTTCTCCACCATGTCCCCAAAAACATCTTGACAGGCGTTGCATGCAACAAGCTCCCCGTCTCACACACAAATGCACACAATTTATAACGTTTGTGAAAGAGTGCTTCTAGATTCACCAGATCAACATCGAACATATGGACAAAGACCAAAACAACACAAGATCACTGCAGCTTTCTGGAGAGGGGGCGGGGCGCCTTTGTGTACAAAACAAGACTCTCAAAATGTCTTTTTTCAGCTTCCGTTGATTGAGTAATCTTTCGACACACTCAACACTCAACAACCATGCAAAATAGTTTTCTTCAAACACAACTGCATTGTGTTCCAAGAATTTGAGGTCACGTGTTCGTGTTTGCTCTCGCCTGTAGGATTGAGTTGTGATCCCTTTTCTACTCTGCCTTTCCTCAGCTGCAAAGTAACCAAGTCTGGCAGGGTCAGGCCAAAGATTTCCTTTCTCGGTGAGACTGGGCTGACTCATTGTCGAAAGCTCTGACTCACGGACTCACGGGTCGAACAATACAGCTCGTACTTCTGTTGCAATCTGTGAGCACACGAAAAAACACTGTCTCAAGAATTTCTCGAAGACAAAAATTGTCCACTGAGTGACCAATTTGTTGATTCGTTCAGGATTTCAGTTGCTGAGCTCCGGCCGATGGGGTGTCAAGTTGTCTGTATGAGGGAGGATCACCCATTGCAAGAAAGCTGGGACGACCACCACTAACTTGCTGCAAGAATCTGTTCTCATTGGCAAACAAACGACAGTCTGTGACACAGAAAATATTGTGAGGACGGTGTGTCCCGAAAGCGTCTGTTCATTTCACTACCCTCAAAGCAAATATTCCCTCTCCTTGGAGGGCTCATTTTGATCCTGCACAATGTCGCGGGTATCCTCAAAAAGAATTCACACAAGCGTTCTGTTGGTCCAATCCCAACCAGAACGGGCTTCTTCACCCACATAAGAATTCATTGAGAACTCTTCAGGTCACTAACAGTTCGACACACATTACAGTTTCAATCACTGTACGGTTTCAGCCATCCCCAATCATGTCCCTGACTTGTAACTTGATTTGGACTTCAGATGCATCAGATAGTTGGACTGATACACGGCCCGGGATCCCGCGCTCTCGCTCCAAGCCTGATTACGGCTCATTCTACTTTCCGCTAAAATGTCAAAGTGATCCGCCCGCAAGCATTGTTGTCCAACAGAATGTGGCTGCAGGAATGTCTACCAAACGAACAGTCCATTCTCCCGAAGGGAAAATTTGTGTGGTGCAGTGTTGGAGGCACGTTCGTGAGTAGACAAGAAGAGCAGGTCAGAATGGAGGCTCACCAACATACGAGTGCATCTGCGAAGAACACGGAGAAATACTCACTTGATATGCAAGTGTACTGAGCTTCCAAATAAGGCATCAAGTCCTTCCTACATGGCTGGAACTTGACCAAATCTGTGTCCAAAGTCTTAATAGCACAGGATCTTCTCCCAGAACAAATGCTGTCCATATAAGGCAGAACATCTGCATAACAGCCAACAAAGTAGCTGGTTGTGAGGCACCTTCCAACCCTCATCCTTCCATATCGAGCTGAGGTCATCATGACAACACTGCCATGAGGACAGGTGGCATTGAAGACGTCCAGGTGACAGTACTCCTGCAACTCTGAAAAGAAACAAAAGAAAAACTATATACAGGTAAACGAGATGTGCTTTTGAATCGGTCGGGTTGTTTGCCACCTTTCAAAAGTTTTCAATCATACTGCTGGCTGAAGTCTTTTTTCCTTTGAAAAAATCTCCCAGTAAAGCGTGGGAAGAAGCATTGACAGCGTTCATCAAACATCATTTAACAAGCTTTATTTAGTGCCAGGGAGCGACATCTAAAACTCTTTGCAACGCAGTAATGGAAAGCTGTTGAAGTTCTGACATTCCGACTCCTGAGACTCGTTTGAAAACAGTTCCTTTTGTGTGCACAGAGCAGACGTCAGAATCAAAACTATTTTGCTTCAATTATGCAAAAAACAAATTTAAGTCCTTTTACATTATTGTCTGAGAACACATGACGGTGCCTGGTAAATTTGCTTGCTCTATCGGAAAGCTCAGCGAGTTCACGTACTGATTATGTGACACAATTCAAGACAACAAACGAGTACGCCTGTGGTGCTTCCTGTACGTAAGACTACAAATTGTGACGACAGATGAAGGATAGAACTCACTCGGCGAATCATTGTGCAGTGAGACCTCCCAGGAACTTTTGAGCATTTGAATGCACTTTACGTGATTCTCAAATGCAAGATTGTGCCGGTTTTGCTTTTCCATTTGATCGCTTGTGTCTGTACCTTGTGCTCCACACCCAAATGCGGACACGTACGAGCGCAGAACAGGTCACAGTTGTCAAAGCAAAACACCGCTGTTTTTGGCGCTGGGTTCACTATGTCCACAGCAAGAAAGTTTCTTGTTTCTACGCTGACAAAAAGCCTTCGGCGTCTGACTTTCTCTTGTCTTGTCACTACAAACGGGGGTTTTCAGCTTACCTTGTGAGAAACCAAATGCCAGAACAGCGAGCACCAAAACTAACAGATGAGCCGACTGTTTTTGTAGCCCGGAGCGGACCAGTGTTTCCATTGTTCCTTTGTTGTCTCCCATGTTTTGCTTCCTGCAGGCTGCTGCGCCGTACACCTGAGTCACTGGTCGTGTGCAGTGAAGAGGGTAATGCTTGATCTCAAAGTCAAGTCTCCTCTTCAAGTTCAACTTTGTGTTTGTCGTTTTCTGAACTTCCTTGACGAACCCAATGAAAAGGTTTCAAACTCGAGGCATAGAACAATGCGTCCTGGCACACAAATCACGACCACATTCGGTTTCATTTCGGCTGACAAGCGTATTTGTTTCCAGTACATTTCACACGTGAAATTGGTCCATTTTTCCTTGCAATTGAACCGTTTGTCACGAAATTATGCTCCTCAGCAGACAAGTTCAATGTCCCCCTTTTTGTTGTTGCAGCTAATCAGACACATCGTTACGCCCGAAAATGTCATGAGAATGTCATCATCTGTTGTGCAGCCTGATCATCTTCCCTGTGAGGTTTATTCCTGCAGGTGATCCAGTTGTTCAGGCGTGGTTCCCAAGTTGTTTTCGCATCAAGCGGAAAGCGAGTTTTGCGAAAGTTTGTGTGACCCTATTTGTGGACGAGCAGTGTCCGAGATGTAGCGCTTGCTACGCAGTTCCTTTCCAGTTGCATTAAATTTCCAAAATTGTAGCAAATCCGTCAGCCACTCTTGTGTCTAAGCTGTGCACGATGTTAACATTTGCACAACGCAATAAATTCTCAAAGTCTCTCAATAATTCAATTTCATAAGTGTCACGCGCGTGCCCTTTCCGAGCATTATTCATCAATTCGCAAATGATCAAATCACTGTGTGCTACAAAAACTTTCGCGTTCTTGTCATCCACGGAGAATTTATTGTCCAGCTTTGCAATGCATGTCAGACATGATGTTCCTACACGGGGTAGCGGTGTTTGCGTGTGTCACAAACCACAAGTGAAGCTGCACTTTGAGGAGTTTCATCAATGCAACTGCCGACTGCACTTTTAATTGACAGCCCCGCCCGCTGGATGCATGAATGCATCGTGAAGCTGCATTTAGAAACCAAGTTAAACTTTAAGCTGCCAAGATCCCGCAGAAGCCCTCACGACCCTTCTGTGAGTTCGGAAAGCCTTGGGACGCACAAGAACCCCACCAAGGAGTCCGTTCTCCGTTGTCATATGATTCACACTCCAGGTGACCACTCGTTGTCCCACCCTGAATTGTGGGACAGTCAAACCCTGCAAATTTCACACGGTCTTTGTCACAACAGCATGCAAACGGTTGTTACGACTTCACTCTGCTTCTCTGCTTTCTCAACCACAGCGAACAAGCTGTGTCTGAATTTGGTGCCACCACGACGGTGCTCGCGCCAGGTTTGGAGACAGAAAAATTGTGTCACAAATTCGAGCCCCATTTTCGCAGGCCCACCAGCCATCACACTAGTTGTGCCTGGGAAGTTTTGCTCATGACCACTGATGCCCGGTTGGTCTTCCGTTTGAGGTGGCGAACTTCACCCTTCGATGGAGTCCAACTTCTCGTAGAATGTTGGCTGGCAAGACCACGAAAAATTTGAACTGATATTCCCCGGGAAAAAAGAGAAGTTGGTCACACAGGTCCTCACTGGAGACCAAATCGATCTTTAGAAAAATTCTAAGATGAAAAGGCAACACTTGCGTCCGCAACGCAAAAGGAGGGTGAGTTGGTTCTTCGGGGATTGGTGGGCAGCAAGATTTCAGGGTTCGTCTGGAGAAAGGGAGGACTGACAAGGGTGGGGTTGCAGAAATAAATGAGCAGAAATGCAAACTCACCTCTGGCACAAGTCGTACACTCTTGCTCTGACCAGACGTGTGCTCACATTCCAGTCTGGATGTCAGGCGAGGAGAGAAAATCCGAAAGTATTCACAAAAGGGTGACCAAAACTAAATCAGCTCTTCGCTGAATTATTTCAGCAGAACATTTTGTCAAGCAATCCTTGTTTACTTCTAGATCTACCAATAGCGAGACAACTTCCGTTGTTTCCGTTTCTCGGTTAGTTTGTGACACTTCCCAAGCTACAAAAGGTTATCAATTCAGACCATTGCTCTCAAGTCTTCAGGGATGGCCCAAGCCTGGAGTGTGAAGGCTGCCTTGCAATGGAAGGGCAAAATCTGACAGACAAGCTTGTTCTCTGATAAACATTAACACTTTTGCTTTGCCACAAACTGCGCGTAGTCTCGGAGCGTCTCCATACCAGATTAGCTTTGGGTGCACAAAATCTGCAGTCTCCAGAATTTTTCCGTGTGCCAACACTTACTTTCCTCACAAAAAAAGAAGCTGCATTGTTGAGAGTGAACTGGTTTTTTTCACGCTATCTGATGGGCAGCAGCGCATTGCGTGACATTTGACACGCGAAGATCTGAGAGATATCGCCTCGGCGGAACATCTGTCCCGCTCCGCTTCGATGCAGCCTGTTGACTGGTGCACATTTGAGTGGCGTACGTGTTTAATTATGAAACAGAAAAACTCCACGATATCTTTGTCATCTTCAAGTTGAAAGACTGCTGTCCTTTCTCTGTCGGATCCAGAATTGAAGTGGAAACCTGAACCTGTCCAAAATGGGGTCCAACTGCCCAACTCAAACTTTGCAAAAATAAACGTAAAAAAGTTCGCTGCCCCTGCGGCACAAAGAAGGGCAATCCAACCGTGTCTATTCTGCACGAGGAAACAACTGACCATGCAGGTTACTCGTGTCAGTGTCAAAAACAAAATGCTGCACCTTGGCTTTGTTGCCTTGCTGAGGGAGGAAACGTTGGAAAATTGATTGATTAACAATTGACAAATGTAGGAAATCATTCGCTCAGCACCAGCACCTCTCAGAGGGATTCTGGACACAACTCAACAACAAAATAATTTGCAAAAATGCCGTCCAAGCACAAACTGGAAACCATGCAGAGAAAGTTGAGAGTGCATACCAACATTTTGCAGAAGTCGTTTTCAAACCTCAGTGCAGATGCAAAGGTCCTCCAGAGGTTCACTGGAGGGCCCATGGCCGAGGGAATCCTTTTGTCTCCAGACTTTTCAAGATCTGTTGATAGTATTGTGTCAAGTAAACGTCCCTGCGTCCTTCAGAGAAAAGGGTCATCAAAAGTTTGCAACTTTACAGCCACATTCATGACTCCCCAATGTGAAGCAGCTTGTCAACACACAAAGACCACTGAATGTTTCAAAAAATTCACTGCTTTGACTAGAAGAAAAAAAGATGGGTAAATTTTTGGGGTGGGTGTTGAACTCTGCTGCTGCAGTGTGTGCAGCTCAGAGCATGAGAAATGCAGCAGACCACAGAAAAGCACAGATTCCAACTGCGAACTTCATTGACGTCATTCATCTCTGCAAAGATGTCTTGTCAACAGCGACGTTTCAATTTGAAAGATGAACCACAGGAGGTTCCTGTGTATCTTTGCAAAGATCAAGCATTGTAAGATGATACGATCTTGCGTTCGTGAATGCTGCAGCTGCACGAACAGCAATGCATTGCAGGCAATAAAATTTGCATGACCAGTCAGACAAATTTGCCAAACTCATTATCGCAATATCGCAATACATTTCTGGATCTGGTGACAGTTGGCCTGGTCGATCATCAGCAATTTTGCTCTGTGACTGTGACAAATCGTTGTTTCCGAGAATATTTCAGGAGCAATTTAGGCCAGACCAGTTGAGTCTTTTTGGTCACAGGTATTATATTTGTTGTCATTTTCATACTGCTGGAGGGGCTTTCATGTGAAATTTGGTATTTTGTTCACATAATATTTTGCAGTGGGTTTTTGGTTGCTGAAAAAGAAAGCTTGATTTCATGGGGTTTTGGATGAAAAATGTACACCAGCCAAATTTGTGCACAAAGTATTTCGTGTGGAAAAAACAAATTGTTGAGGTTGCAAAGCGAATTTGTTGCAATGCCCAAGGTATTGAATAGAGTTTTGCATTCCTTATTTGGGGTTGTTGAGTGGTTTGCAATGATGTTTTTAACACTGGTTTGGAATGTTTCACAGCTTGTTATGTACCAATATATGAAAAGTACACGTGGAGATGTTTGTCAAGGCATGGCCACAGGAAGCATTTTTGGTTTTGTGGCAAAATGATGCCAAAACTGAACTACCGCAAACTCATTGAGAAAATATTCGAACAAATTCTCATGTAACTTGTGTGAGAGGGTTGTACTTTCAAAAGTTGTCATCTATTAGGTTGTGCAGAGTCCATCTTGATATTTTGTGCAAAAAGCAACACATCAAAACAAGGAAGTCCGGTAATCGGACCCGGATGGTCGCGTCATCAGTTTCGGTGCTCTCTTTCCCGCCAGCTGCCATTTGTTGCTGCATCGTGCTCTGCTGAATTTTCTGTGT
>JAAUXT010014264.1_pt1 | contig 18984 bp, 19 predicted proteins | sample 7278171 | NCBI WGS metagenome assembly JAAUXT01 (sample SAMN14350112, study PRJNA611818) | marine sediment metagenome | isolation source: surface marine sediment (1.8m) | place: French Polynesia: Moorea | collected 2018-08 | reverse complement strand
CTACTGTCCACAAGCACAAAATTGATATTAAGCATCTATTCCCTGTCTAATGTATATAAATATTTATTGTAAAAATATTCAGAATATTTAAAATTGTATGTAAAGGCCAACAAGGCCAGTACCCCCCTAGTGGGGGAGGAGTATGGTGTGACACACCAGCTGCAAATTAGAACCACCGCTGGACAGATGGCACCACTGTATACAAAATAAATAGGGCAGTTCACGCCGTCGAGCTCAGTCTCACCCGAGATACCAACCAGTGTGTTTGTGATATCACTACAACCCACCTGCCTCTTTGCCCCGTCTGTGCAGATTTGGTGTCCAGCAGACGGCCCATCACCTGCCACTTGGCTGGAACTTTTTCGTGCGCAGCTTTTTGATGGTCGCGGTAGCCGGCCATGTAGGTGAAGCAAACTGTTTGAACCCCCTTTGGTCCTCCCACTCCCCCCCCCCCAACCGAGACCGTTACCCGCAAGTCATCACACGCCACCCTCTGTGCGACATGACAGCATAACAAGATAAAACTTGACCACCAGGTCCCATCTGCCAGGACTTCTTGTTTCCTGGAAAATTTCAACTCGAAAAAAATTTCAACATCAATGAAGGTTCGGTTTCCGTCACAATGACAGAATCAAGCTTGCCATGGTCAATTCGAAGATCCAGCTTCAGTCATTTGAGAACATTTGGACCCGTCGAAATGATTCAAATCAATGCACCGAGCTTGGGTAGAGTGGAGAAGTATTTGTTTTCTGTGTGTGGCCTTTGCCTTGCAGAAGTGGGCGGAGAACTTAACAAGCAGGAGGCTTAGAATTTGCAACATCTTCGAGATGGGAGACTCTAGCAGGTCGTGTTCATCAAACCCTGTTGCGGAGGATCAGCCACAGGTAGGCAGGAGAACGTCAGTTCCTTCATTGAAACTGACGCTTCAAAAACCATCGCACTTGCAGTTTGTCCTGAACAAACCAGAACACCAGTCCAGCACACAGTACAACACACGCAAGAACACCTTCCCCGTTCCTCAGTGTAGTTGCCAGGGAAAAGTTCTGTTGACGAGTTCGAAGAATCTTTGAGAATGAGGTCTGAAGTAGTCGACGAGGATTTTTTGAGTTTTCTGCTTCGTGGAGCTGTAGTGATGCACGTTGCCTTGTTTGTGTGGAGGACTCTTCACAGTGAAATGTGGCTTCAGCCCCAGGAACTTCTCCACCTGTCTCAAAACTGCAAGACGAAACAGTTGGAGACCTTACAAATGTGCAGCAAAGCTCCCGGTAAGAAACTGCGCAAAGGTTGGCAATCATGATTTCACGTGCTTGTGACTGGGAGCAAGTGAAGTACCACGTAGAACTCTTTGGCTCCTTTAACATTCACAGAACCAGAATTACACTTGTCAGGCCGAGGTCAGTGACTTTTTGTCTCGGGGCCTGTTTTGTTTGGATTAACAAAAATACAGTCAAGCTAGACAATACCATAGCTAGAAATACAAACTGACAGAGTGCGAATTGACCGGAATGGAGACTTTTGAGGCCTTACCGTCTCCCGGATGAGCCCTGAGGTCCTGATTGTCGATGAGCAGGAACTGTTTGAGCGGGTAGAAGTGGAGCCAACGCTCCATGTTCACGTCGTACTGACTCGCCTTCACTGGTTGGTAGTCTGGGTTTACCTGGAGAGCGTGGACTTTTCGTTTGTAGTGACAGGTTGTCGTCGGCTTTGAAAGGCAAATGTGGCACGAGTGTTCTTGATTTCTGACAGCAAAGACGAGGCTCGCTTTCTTTTCGGCTCACCTTCGATGAGTTGGGCAGAAGTACAAGTTCACCCAGGTCATGTGTCAGCTCTTGCTTGTTCTGTCGTCTCTGAAGCAGCACACGGCAATCAATGTGACATCGTGGGACAGAATGCGCATCTTGCGTTGAGATTCATGGGCGGATTGGGGTCCCCAAAGAAAAGGCGCGTGCGTTGAAATCAAGGCATAAAGGCTTGAACGGATCATATTGGAAAGGAAATTTCTATCGTCAAGAGTGGTTTTGCCGTCAAGAGACTTGAAGTGAACAAGTTGTGGCATTTGTACCGCAAACTGGTAGTCACTGTGCAACCTCTCCACTGGATCCCGCAGGATTAGAAGAAATTTCGTGCTTGGTCCGAGCGCCGTGTAGACTCGCTTTGGCACCTGTTTGTTTGTGAAGTAGTTTGGGGTCTGCAACCAAACACGGTTTGAGAGTCAAAATGGTGTCTTTCACTTGAAAGACATCAGAAAACTGCTGCACTCAATTTTGGAGATCAGTTTCTCTTCATCTAGCATTTCCGCACCTTTTCCATGGTGATCTGGTCCGAGCCAGACTTGACCATCAGATTCTTGTAGTGACCCAGTCCCTTCTCGTACTCCTTGCTGTGGTCGAAGAAATGCACTTCGTCTTGCGGCAGACTGATTCCGGGGTGCTGTCTCAGGTAACCTACCAGTGCTCCTGTGCGAAAAGACCCCGATGAGAACGTACGGCACCACAAAGTTATGAGAGATGGACCACGGACCCGAGGTCTGCAGTCTGCGGAAAGAGACCCGAAGGAAATTTGAAATGGAGTTGTTTGACAGGGAGGGGAATTTTTCGACGCGGCTGGCGAGCGGATGTCCAATTGAAAAGATTTGTTTTCTGTGTGGTGGAATGGCAGCATTGTTGATAACACACTGAAGTTGAGAGCAGTGGTCAATGCAGAAGGTTCGAATGCGAGCGTCTTGTACCCAGTGTGGAGTGTTCCTGCAGCCCAAATCAAATGAAATGGGAAACTCGTGCGAAGTCAGCGAGGAACTCGGTGCTGATGCATTCCGAGACGTGAGAAATATTTCAGAAAGATGTCGATATACTTGTCCCTGCTTTCTTGACTCCGATAATTAGGGCCTTGGGCAGGCGCTTGTGGGTCTGTTGATCCGGAGTCTTCGTCCCATTCGTGTCAGGTACCGCTGTAAAAACCAGGCAGATGTCTTACACCAGAATGTTCCCGTTGTTTCGATGAAATCAAAACTCGGGTTTGAGAGGGGACAAAGTGAGACTCTTGAGAAGCCCCGTCGGTGGATCTAACTGAGTCCTTTTTTGGGAGGTCAGATGTTTCTGAGGGGCGGGGTATTTTTCACGAGTTTTCAGTTCACCTGTTGTGAACAAGCGGGTGACCTCAGTGCTGAAATGAGTCAGAATCTGACAGAACCGACCAAGGGGAGCTTTACAAGTGGCCAAACCTTTTTTTTTCTGAATGTGAGAGTTTGTTTGGCACTCACTCTGGAACACACATGGAAGATGTTCCGAATCCCATGCAAAGGTTCCAGTGAAACCACAACGTGGTCATACGAGCAACAACACAGGGACAAGCCACGGGTACCTGGCGGCTGGGTCAGGTTCTGTTGTGTGGATTCCTCCGACCTCTTCTCGTGGCTCTCGTCATGCACCATTTCTTCCGAATCTTCGGCCTTGTCCTCAGGACTGTCGAACCAGGATATTTGCACAGGCTTCCTGTCATCTGGAAATGGGTCAAAGACAGAGGATACACGCCGAAATGCGACAACTCAAGAGAAGCCTCAAAGCTGTGGCCGAAACAGGAACAGGTGCGGATGATATTGAAAAAGCGATGCAAGAGTGGTGACAACAGGCAAAATCCCGGTTGCGTTCCCTTTTGGTTTTGGTGGGGCTCGATTATTGTCTCCATCTGATTTGACCCACAGACTCGACCAACGTGTGTGAACAAGTTGTCACGAGAACCCACCTGTTGCCTTGACTGCATTCCACTGGACATGAACTGTGGAAACAAAAAGTATCCCCACAACAACAAAGCCACCCGTGATTCCTCTGCTTGTCCACTGCATTGGCGACTTGATTCGTGGACATGACGTTTTCTTGTACAGCGCCTGAGTACAGCGTAACCGACATTTCCGGCAAAGGCTCTGTTGACCTGGTTTGTTCGCCATTGTTTTGGACATGAAACTCGATCTGAAAGGCGAGGTTCAAGCAAAACTTACAGCCACTCAAAAATGGGACATTTCACGTTCATTTGGAAGCTCACGCAGTTTGCTGCCAAGTGACGCGGATCCTATTGAATTCAGCGCAACGAAAATGTTCCGCCGGTTCCACATGAGTGACTCGGTTTTGAGTTCGCCGAGCGCTTCTGGGTACACGAACGAGTACTGCACAAGGAAACTCTGTTCACGTTTCGGAATTTCAAGAAAAACCTCCTCACGCAGCTTCTGGATCTTGACTCCCTTTTTCATTGAGGGAAAATTGAGGTGTACCCAACCGGAGATTTGTTTATGGTTGATCGCCCCTGTTTTGAGCACAGTCACTGTTAAAGTTGTCAATCGGAGTCGCTTTTTCGTGAGGTAGACCTGTGCGACGGGTGACTTCGAAACAAGAAAACTAATTTGGTTGCGGTGTTTCAAAACGACAGTGAAACAGCGTCTTGAGAGCGCTTTTCGGAAGAACACTGCAGTGGTGGAAGCGGCTTTGCTACTTGTTGATGCAGTGAAGCTGCTCCCATCGACTCCAGTCGGGAACAACGCGCCAAAGTGGAACGGAGCGGTGTCTTGTTGTTTCGAATCCAGAAAACAGGCAGCCCGAAGAAGCCCTGGTGGTGTTGAACGTGAGCACAGACACCAACCAGTTCTGATCAATGCCAAAATTTCGTAGTTGAATCGACTTTGCTTGTGTCTGTTCAGGTTGTGATATTAGGTCAGGGATTTTCCTCTCGGGCTGTCAGGCTCCTCGGTGTCCAAATTGCGCACACCTTGTCTGAGTGGCAAGAATCCAACAGAATACGTACGTAGAAACAATGAATGCGCAGCAACCTGTTTTTGTTTCCACCATTCCGTGCTGTTTCAAACTTTGTCCTTGTGAGCCAAAACAACTGCTTTTCAAAGATTCTGGCAAAATTTTGCTGGGGTGGGAAGATTTTTCTTCCTTTGTTGTGTTGTCTTATCCGATTTTTGAAAAGACTTTGATAATTATTCTGTGGCCACACTCCTCATTGTGAGCTTCTCGCAAAGTATGAATAAGAATATTCTTCAGCAGGAGAGATGTTTCTGTGCTTCTGGCATATTTTTTCTGTGTTCACCGTATTTTTCTCTCAGCTTTTTATGATCTCACAGACGAATGCGAATCACATTGGGCGTGTATCACGCTTTGGGAAAGATGATGGGAAAGATGATGTGAACAGACTCCCCCCCCCCCGAACAAGAACAGGAAAATCTGAGGGAGTGTTCTTGTCACGGTTCTTCAGACACTCAGCGAACATCTTCAGGTGACAGACAGACAATCTCAGCAAAAAAGAGAGAGTCGTGCAGGTAAACTCTGAGTTCCTCAACTGAAAATATGTCACATCTTGCAGTTGCTGAAGTGCAGGCATTTCTGAGAAAAGGAAATTGTTCCCTGGTGTTGATGGGGTTGGATGGTGCAGCTGTATTCACTCCCCAGACGCGCCCACTCTGGTATGGGAGCTGGACTGGAATCGGAATTGGCGACTCGAGATCGCTGTTACTCAGTACGCAACACCAACCAAACCAGAGGCATAGTTCCCCGGAAACCATGGCAGGAGATTGTTGTCTTGGAACTCTGGACGAAAAAATTTGGGGGGTTTTTGGATGCCTCTTGTACGTGTTTGAAAAATGCCTCCACATTACGCACGGGACGCCCCGCTCTCAGATCAGCAGCGCGTGTGCGCCTGCGTTCAATGCGCCAGCATTCTTGCTTCTGGGGGTTTTCAGCCCAAAGCTTCGGAAAGATATCGTGGGATAGTATCCCAAAACAGACAGACGTGGATACCCAAAGAATGTTGCTAATTTTGAAGTTGCTGCAATGATTTGAGGCTGTGTGGCAGACTCTCAAATTTTCTTTTCCGCGGACCCCATTCCCTGGGTAGGACTTAGGCTGGCCAGGTCTGCAATGGATGGTTCCCATGGCAAGCTTGTTAGTGAAGCCTCCCCCCCCCCCATCTGCAATGCTTCTTTGCTTGCTGCTCTTTGGGGTGTTTCCGTTGGGTACAAAATCCAGGGGTTATTCTGTAGTTCTTGTCAATTGTTATCTACCGAACCAAGGCTCCTGGTTTGTCACAAAGTGGGACTTTCAGTTCAGTCACACACACGCATACACACATGCACCCTCGGGGTTTGTCTGCCAAAGTTGTTGTTTCCTTCCGTGAATTCTGCACGCAGTTGAGTTCGAGAAGAATGCATCTCCAGAAACATTTTCAGATTCAATGTACGCGCAATGTTGGTGTCAGTCGGACGTTTACCAGCACGTGCGAGTGATGGGTCATTTCAATTAGTAGATCGATTTTCTCTCATTGCAGCTTCTCTTGTTGATGCTGCTTCCCCGACTGAGGAGCCCGGCAGCTTGCATGCCGTGTAAGGAAAAAACACATGCATCATGGAATGGGAGCCGCAGGAGCTGCTGTATATGGCCTGACTGACTGGCAACTCTAATGCAGGAAATATCCACAAATTCCACACCACTCACGCCGAATCTAAACCTTCGCGCGTCAGAAATCTCATCGGTATGGATTTCTAAGCCATAGGTAAGTGAATGTGGGTGCGATTCCATTTATGATTGTGGGCTGCGATGCAGACTCGGAAGGACATGCCTGTACATTTTGCATGAGGTACGAGTCTTCATGAATGGACGGGCACACGCAAAGGATCGGAAAATTGGATCCTGCGTTGAGTCACTATGATAAAAGGCAAATCGTTGCCCGTCAAGTGCAGAAGAGGCAGGTGGTTCTTGGAATATGCGGTTGGTAAAGTGTTGGTAGACCAGTGGGAATATGAAACAGTGATCAAGCCATTGATTACCAGATGCGAATGATAAGGGAAGAGGACAATGATCCTCTGGTGCAAGCAGGGTTTTGCTGACATTGATAACAGGACGAACACGAGACACACGCGCACACACGTACATACGCGCACATCTTGCAGCAGTTCGAACCCTTCACATTTCCAACCGCAGACATGATGGTTTTAGATGTGAATTTCCTGTCGCTGCCGAAATGTCTGCAGGGCACGAAACGAGTGTGTCCCTCCCGGCAGGCTTGAGCAACCTTGGGAAGATTAAAATTTCATTCAGAACTTCGTGAATCGATTCAGCCCGTTGGGCTTTTCGTTGTGAGTGGAATCCAAGCGATTTAGCGGTCTGTAGCAGGAGCCTGTCTTTGCATCATAAATGAGCCCAATGATGCTGGTCCCCGACGGCTGTTTTCCTGCAATGCATTGAAAATGCTACGATGTGACATCCTACCAACACGAAAATGTCTCAGGCTTTCATCGGTTGTAATCAAGGCACTAATTCAAGCAAGTCTTTGACGTGTGGCCACTCGGTTCTGCAGCACGACCCTGCAACGCCAGAGGTTGAGAGACTTCCTCCAGGTATCGTGTGCCCCTTGGTCTCCACTCGAGTGGCGCTGTTTCACTTCACGTGAGCCTGCGTGTCCTTTTCTGTCAGCAAAGCAAGACACATGATCTTGGCTCAGCAAAACGGAAGCGATGAACAGTTGGCAGGAAACACTCCATACAACTCGTGTCAACAAAGGCAACTGCGGCTTTTTTGTTGGCTCAGAAATTGGATATCATTGGATAAAATTAACTGTTGTCATGACACACTGGTGAAGCAGTTTTATCCTCACACGCCTATTTCGGTGTTCAGCCAAACACAGTTCCAGAAACGTCGCTTGCCACTCACCATTTTCTGTTGATCGGGCTCTGCAAACACAGACACCCGAAGTGAATTTATGTCATTCACCACTGGCCAATTGTTCGGGGAGCACTTTCCACTTTCGCCATCTGTATCTGCAGCTGAAGGCAGGAGATCTCATAAGAAGATGGACTCAGCAGGAAGAGAACCATAAAAATGTTTATGGGAGTGCTTGTTCGGAGCCATTAGAGCCAAATGAAGCTTGAAAAAGTCGTCAAAACGGCACTTGTGTTCAGTAAGTAATCTGGTAATCTCGGAGGATTTGGTCAGACCATCTGAATGACGTAACCAGTCTGAGTTGGTCCCGCGAATAGAAGAGCGGCTTCAGTTCGGCTCGTGAGGAACAAGCGGCCAGATTTAGACGGACTCTGAATGGTGTGGTCGAAAGAGGAGCGATGTTCGCAGCTCCATTCCAAAACTGTATGTGGAAACAGTGGTCGCCGAAAAACAGTCGGAAAATCAAAGGCTTCCAGCTTATGCAGAAAACCAGGAAGTTTTGTGCAGGGTCTCCTCTACACAAGTATGTGGCGTTTGTCAAACACGACTGCGATCAGACCAGGAAGGACACAATAGGCTGGTTGTTGCCAGGCAAGGCAATATTGACTCCGGATATCCACGGAGACCGTAAATCCGAACAGAACCATCAATGTCCTCGGTTTGCCCTGTTCCACGGTTCTCGCTTGTCCCCGTCCAGATTTAGTGCCTCGCAGGATCATGATGAGTGTGAAGGTCAGAAAGCTTCAATGCTTCTCCGAGCCTGGGGAGCGTGGTCCACGAGCCTGCTGGCCTCACACGATATGGCTGCCTGGAGTGCAGCTGTGCTACTGTCGATGTCAGGTGTCTTCTCCAGAGGATTTTTGTTTCTATCAGCGCTTTGGGTAACTGTCAGCTGGGATCATTTGGAAATTGGCACGATTCAAAGGAGTGCGAACAGACAATGACTCTTGCAGTGTTTTACTCGTGCGCGTCAAATTCCTTGTTTTCGCGCTTCGCTGGCAAGCAATAAATAACCACTCCCACTCCCATTCCCACTCACCCCTGTCTGTCTGTCTGTCTGTCTGTCTGTCTGTCTGTCTGTCTGTCTCTCTCTCTCTCTCTCTCTCTGTCTATCTGTCTCAGTTCTGTTGTAAGTAAATAATTTGACACAAGACTGCCCACACAAACAGGGCTGGAAATTCACCAGCATCACTGAATGCCTGTTGGTTTGGTTCTTGTGCTGAGGCCGAGCAAAATTCACATTGCCTTTCATTTTCAGCTGCACACCGGTACTTGGTATTCGACTGAGACTTATCCGCCGCCCACTGCAAAGACAAAGAGAACTTGCCTTTGAAGTCCTGTGCCAAGCTGAGCACTGCTCAGCATTGCATCATTGCTGGTTTTTTTATGTGCTTCCTGCAGATCGTCTTTCTGTTCCATGCTCTCACCCTCTCCAGTCATATTGGATTGGCTGTCGTTACGTGAAGGAGTCTCGGACATGGCAACAGCGCGTGCTGTGAATGAAGAACACAGCCGCAGAATTGCGGAAGCAGCATTTCTGGTGTGGATCCTGAAGGGGATAAGGATGGCAGAGAGCTCGTCGATTGGGAAGAAAAGTTTGCACAATGTGTCATGTTGTGTTGTGTGTTCTTTTTGGACCCCATGGAGTGTTTTTGCTTGTACCGAAGTTGGAGCTGTGTGGCAACCTTCCAAAATTGGAGTATCATGGGACCCCTACCCCTTGGGCAGAACTGGGGCTCGTCACGTCTGTACAGGGGACGGTCCCATGACAACGTGGAAGCCTCCCCCACCTGGTTAGAATTTCAGCTCTGAAGAGAGCGGCTCATGCTGGTTTACTTGCAACTCTTCGGCGCTCGTAACCCTGCACTTGGGCTTTTTCGGTGGTTACTGTTGTGTGGGGTGTTCCACCCTGTGCCCTTGGGCATACCCATGGGTACCAGGCAGTCACCACACAATTCCCCAAAACCTCTTCACAATGCAATCGTGCCTCCACACTAGCAAGTCAAACAAATTTGTCATGGAGAATTCTCAAACTACTGGTGTAGCTCTTGTTGAAAGGTATCACAGCTAATAACTGCAAGCTGCTTCTGGGCCAGTGTCATGTACCCAAACTACTTTTGGGTTCGCTCACAGGTGAAGCTGTACCACAACTTCAAGCAGGGTTGGCAGGAAGGTTCAATTGTGGGTGAAAACAAGCGGTTTCACACGTAACAGTACGTCTTGTTTTGTGACTGTGCTGTGTTTTCGTCGGAAGTCTACCAGTCAATTTGACTTGACAGTTAGAACTGAGCTTTTCCCCACGAGGGACGCCAGTTCTGACCCAAAAGTGTTTGAACTTTATTCATCAGGTCGCGCCAAAGCCAACAAGTGCTGGACAAAATGTGATAAATGTTCCCAGCATTTACCAGGATTGATGAGGATAGAGAGATTGTGGTGGATATCGTCCTGATCGGCTCAGGCTGGCTGAGCCGGGATTTTAATGCTGCGTGTAGGCCACACATCATGGCTGGGTGTGGCGCACACAACAGTCTCAATGAAACCTGGCTGCAGGGATTTGTGGCACTTGTTACACGCGAGGTCTTGAAAACTGCGCGTTGGTTGCACTCAAAATTGACCAACATGTTTCCTTTCTTGCACCTCACGGGTGTCGAGAGACCACGGGAAATTGCAAGAGGGCTGGTACAAGCGTATGACACCATGGATGTCACTGTGGTGGAAGTGTGACCTCCTTGAGGACTGAATTTTGCTGAGTCGACGTGTGTTTACACCGGACGGTGTTCTTGTTGTGCGGCCTGCCCACACCACTGAATGAGCAAATGAAGGTGAGATTTTTTCTTGCGTGCAGATTGTACACGTCCACGCAGTCTTCAAGGGACAACGCAAAATGCACAGCGCTGTCAAGTCATGCGATTTCCTGGAAGTGAGCTCTTCTGCGCGCACGTCCTATTTGGTTGGTGCCCAAGTCAGATCTTCGTGTCCCAGCCTCAGCCGAAACGCTGCAACTTCTGTCTGCGTGCATGCAGGAAATGAAAAACAGGAAGAAGGTGGCCGGAGATAAACGGCGCGTCGTTTCACACCCAAGGAATGTCCGAGTCGTCGACCGTTCTGTCGTGCACAGGACAGTGACGAAGTTGTGGTGGGAATGGTTTGAGGAATGAATGCAGTCAGTCACATTGTCACGTCCGAATTGGTTGATTTCTTTTGTTTCTGGCACTGCAGCCAAGGTCCAGGACTCTGAATGTCTCAGGAAGGGAGGGTTTTTCAAAAAGGTGTGAAGCAGGAGCACATGTTCAGTGCCACCAAAACTGCATGACCTGTGGAACCTGGCTGAGAATACCAATCATCACAGCAGGCGCAACCTGGCTACTCTTTTCACCGCCAAGAATGGGTCATTTTTCACAGCCTGTCAGAAAAAGGAAGCGAAGTCCGGCCCAGGAGAAAAGGCGATATTTCACGACGTGGCAGATTTACGCTGATAAGTCTGAGAGCTTTATCGTCATAATCCCGTCTGAGTGTCTTTCTTCATAAACACCGAACAAACTGGGCTGTAGTGGTTCAGTCGCGACGTCGTTTCCGTGCCTGAGCCCCCGAAAGTGCGTGAAATCTGTGGTTCGTTGGACACCTTGAACTGCATACAGTACGATTGATATGACCTGGTCTGTGAAGAACCACGTAAAGCCAGCTTTGCGAACATGGATCCTGCAGTGAGTTGGGGATTGCAAGGTGAGTCAGGACAAAGGGATGTTGTCCTTCAAACTGGCCCCTTGGAATCTGCTGTTTCTCCCATTTTTTTCGACAGAGTCAAGTCGTATCGCAGTTTCTTCAACAAATGTTTCTTCCAGTGGAAAGGACGCCTCCTGCTGCTCGGAATACGGAGACAAATCTGCCACAAGTTGCGGTGTTTGTGGAATTCGTCGCACGAACGACGAGTTCCAACTGAAGCATGACACTCCAGGACCTTGGGTTGTGAGAACTTGCGTGAACCTTTGTGTTTTTCTGCTTGTCATCTGTGTCTGCATAATAGACGATTGGAATCCACAAGTAGCCTTCAGTGGATACAACGCTGAATCACGCGATCTCTTCCCACCCCCTAAATGTCGCTTTGTACACATCTTATGCCTCCGTATTGTGAATCATTGGTGTTGACTCAGGAAACCTCTTACTGGAGTGGTAAATAGGGGGATACGAGGGACTGGAAGCTCCCCATTAATGAACATTGTGAAGCGACCGGGAGGACTCCCAACACACACTGGTCATTTGTGTATGTGCATCACGGACCGAGCAGCTACTGTAGGACACGGGTGTGAAGGACACACTCAGGTTCTGGTCAGCTAGAAATTCGCTATTGAATAAGATTCTTCAATTTGAAGAAATTGACGTTTTGATTTGAAGCACACAGGAACACGTTCGTTCACGTTTGGCGACAAATTTCCCCAACGATGCTCCGAACTCGTGTCTGACACACGGGGGTTCTGGTCCATTCGTGCGTTCTCGGACAGCAACACAGTGGTGTCTTCGTTTCTGTGAGTGTTTTCAAAAGGCCACCGAGATCTCTCGGAGGAACAGTGGACATATTCCGAGGCGCGGATCTCATCAGTTGAAAGTGGAGTCACGTCTGTGGGACGGCACCGCTCCTGGGTCTGTGTCAGGAACTGATAATTAAAAGTCCAATCAACCCAGATTCAAGGCCACAGCAGGACCTGGTTCATCGGAATTGCATCCTGGTTGTGACCTGATTCGTTCGGCTTCTTGTTTTGGACAAGGTGCTCGAAGTGTGATTGGTTTTGTTTTTTTTTCCGAATTTGCAAATTGTGGTTCTGCTTGAAGCTTGAAGTTTCTTGGTCCGTGTCGTCCTGTTTTGCTTCCTCGTTGTGGAAACAAAGCTCCACATCAGAAAAAAGAAACTTGTGCCTGTTGCCTGATTCTTGGTTCGTGCGTGGATGAAGTGGCGTCTTCATATTGGTATCTGTGCAAACACAACGGCTGACAGCTGATAATTGGACTGCGCAGGAGGGATGTCGGTCTCCCTGACGGAAACATGAACGCAAACAAACAACGCAACCCAACAGATTCTGCTCGGTTGTGTGTTCCTTTGTGGAAAACACATGTTCGATGCTTTATCAACAGAATGTATGGCAGCATTGTCCGTTATGATGTGCCACACTTCGAGGTGTGTTCTTTGCGTGGCACAGTGGTAACCGACAACAAAACCCGAACAATGACTTGGGGTGGTTGCCAGCACCGCACATCCCGTCTGAATGTGGGAAGGTGGGTGTCACCAAAATGCGTTCTTTGAGCTTCCAGCTAATTTGCAGATGGCCGTTTTCATTTCTCACAGCACAACGCCAATCTCACTTCCATTTCACGAACTGTTTTGGCACTGCGTTGTTTTCTGGCGTTGAGTAATTTGACAGCAGGGAAGAACTCCAGTTCCAAAGGTGAATTTAGGCACGATCCCCCAACCTTTCCAAGCCGCATTGGAACGTATGGGATCTGCTTCCACCAACCCCATTCCGAAACTTTCTAATTTTGCAAAACTTGCATTTTCCGTGGCCTGATCTTGTGTAGAAGTGGCAAAAACACCGAAACTGAGAAGGAAGTGCTGAGCACTTGATTGACTTTTCTGGTTGTCCAACTGCAATGAGTTGCAGACACTCAGCAGAAGACGAAAAGGTTGCCAAATGTGGTGGGTTTGAGCCACAAACTGTACCGGTGAAGTTCATCGCTTTTTGGGTTCTGCGTCGTGTTTACCTGGTTTTGGCCTTGAATCCATTTCAAGAACGAGAGTGACAAATGTCCCTGCGCGTGGCAGCGTGCAGTTGGAGAGCTCATACCGCGGCTGATTTGTATGCACAGCTGGTGTCGCTGTCACGGGAACCCTGTTTTAATCAACACGAAGCTAATGGTGCAAAATCCTGATAAATGATGACAAATTTCCTTTCATTAATTAACCTTGAAATATTTATACTGTGACAGGAATGGCTCGATCGTATGCTGATTGAGGGGCCGCACGACTGAGAGTCGACGAGCAGGTGTTTGCTTTTCATTGAGGCTTCGTCTGTGTTCGTCAAAATCCTTTGTTTTGCAGGTGGTCTTCCTTCTGGACTCCACAAATGACATCCTGTGGTCCTTGCAGCTTGTTTTATATTTGGCCAGTTGCGAGGGAGATCACTGTTGCCCCAACCGGGTTTGTTTGTTCGTCCGACCAACCTCTCATAGGACGTGTGTGACCTCGTAGATGGGGACAAGACAGAACGAGTCGTTCTGCGGGTTCAGTCCGTTCGATTTACACAGAACTGGATGCAAAAATATTGGGTACATCCCAGCAGCTTGTCCAACAGCATATTGTGATACGAGTAGCTGATCCTCAGTGTTCTTCGGACGCAGTTGACAGAATTACCACAGTTACCCTGCTGTCTTTTTGGATCTGAAGGCTTTTTGATGATTGTTCAATGTTGCTTTCGTGTGTACCTGTTCACAACAAACGCAAATTTTGTGTCAAATGAATTTCATTTGATCTGATAGAGCAAGAAGAAGATTCCTTTGCAAGTTTCACTCGCAATCGGTTTGGTGAGGCGCAGTGTTTGTCACACAGGTTCTGCCCAGAAGTGTGTTGGGGTTTTGTTGTCGTTACATGCAAGATGTTTTTGCCCCGAAATGGTGAGACTTTGTCTGCAGAAAATGGTAGAAGGACACGAGCCTTGCCAGCAAATCAGCAGCATGGAAGTCCAATTTTTGTGCGGTACTTTTTCAGAGCCATCACTACCTTCAGCCGAACAAGTGGAGATGGAGTTTTCGAAGTGAAGAACGATCTTTCAAAACTCTGGAGGACTTTTGGGTCTCTTTTCACGACCTCCGTGCAGGTTGTGGTGAATTGATGAGCCTGCATGCACAAAAGTTGTCACAAAATTTCATTCTACACAAAAACCACAAACATTTGGGGGCGCATTTTGGTTGTACCTGAACGAACAACATAAAACATCGTGCAGATGCAAACAGGTGTGAATAAATACGAACAGAAATTTCTTCAGTGAACAGAGGACTGATGAACGACCCACATCAACTCCATTAACCGCGATGCAAGAGATAAAAATTATCATCATGCAGAGACTCTACCTGCATCCGAATGAGGAAAGCAACACGAAATGCGTGAGCTGCAAACTTCGCATTTGTTCTGGAGTGATTGGGAAGTCATTTGGATGCTCATAGGTTGCACAATTGAGAGGGGGGGGGGTTCCAACAGACTCTCCAGAAAGGGACCGTTTCCATCTTCGGTAGCTTCGATTGCACCCCTACACACTGGTTTGAACAGACACCCCCTCCTCCCCACCTCCTCGCACAGAGCCAGAGCGAACACCCCATGCACAGCCCACACTGACAGCATTTGCTCTGAGTACGTGGTTTGCCTGAACACTGAGCACCTTGTTGTCTGTGATCATTTGCTCAATTGCGGACGTATCCATTTCAATCGAAATTGATCAGGAGCCCTTGTGGCTTTCCCATTCAAGCTCCTCATTGGCAAACAAGATGAGATTTCGAAATTTACGTTCCAGTTGTCGAGGGAAGGGTTCTTCATGCAGACAACGTGCTTCAACGGCTTTCCACAGACTGTGCGTGTGTTTGTGTGTGTGTGTGTGTGTGTGTGTGTGTGTGTGTGTGTGCAAGTGTGAATCTTCAGAATGGGTTCCCTCCCGAGGGAGGGTGCGCTGTCAAAAGCACATGCTGTCGTGCAAACAAAAGACAGTTGAAACTGGTGAACAGCTCCAGGAATGCACTGAGTTGAGTCTCGGCAGTCCCTGTGTCTTCCTGACGCAAAGAGGGACATGTGTGAGTTGTGAGGAGCAGTGAAGATCGCAGTTCTGATTGATGGATGCAAATCTGTTATCAATGGGGAAACACGACCCTAAAACCTCGACACACACGGAATCAATGTCGGGAGTATTTGCTGGGAAACGTTGCATAATGTATAAGCGCCGATTGATTGAAGGTGTGCGGTGCGGAGGTGCGCTCTGTGCAGTGACCCGCTCAGACGAGGCTCATTCACCACCAAGTGTCTCGGAAAGAAATTGAAAACTTGTTTGCAACTCCACGATCATTCTGGAATCATGGCAAAGGTGGTCTGAATGAAAGAAATGCCCACCAAAGACGGAGAGGATGTTGATGACGCAAAACGCTTTTCGTTCAGCATAACGTCTTTGTTTCTCGTTCGTTCAGCATCACTTTCTGTGTCATGCAGTGTGTGAGGAGCAGAACATTCTCTTCCGCACACATTGTTCTGAAAACAGTTTTCTGATCTGGTGGCCGGTTGTGAAAACGTTGAGAAGATGATCGGTTGTGACAGATGTTGAGATTCAAGTGGCAGGTGCACTCCGGTCCAAAGAGTCTGGATTACCACGTGCAACGTGGTTCTCACCATTCAGCCACCTGAGGGGAGGGCTTTCATGTGCACAAGTCCCATTTCCGAGTCTGTTCGGCAGTCAGAAAAACGGTTGGTGAATTGTCATTGATCAATTGGCAGCTTCCAGCAGGCAGGAACTGAACAAGGGTGGCTCTTGATGGCGAACCACATTGGATTGCAGCAGCGTCCTTGCACCTTCAATCAGGCTCATTCTGCGAACAAGCTCGAGATCCTTGACGCAGTTTTCAGCAAAATTCGGGTTTTCTTCCAGCTTTGAGAGGATTCATTCGACCATCACTTCTGCAACTCGTGCACAAATCGAACCAGCCTATTTAGCGGAGACATTCACCACTGTTTGAGTCATAAAGAACCCCTCCTTCCACCTTGGAGCGCTTTTTGACATGCGATTTCACGAGGCATCAGTCAAAGGCAGGAGAAAAATGTGGAACGTCAGGCAGAAGTCGTTTCCTTCACATTTTTGCCGCGTGAGGTGGCATCCTGCCGACTCCATGCGCGAGTGGCTTCATGAAATATGCACGATAATCAGAACTCCCGAGTGGAACTGTCCGTGTTGTACTGCCTCCAGCCCACGGTCCGTTGGTGGATTTCAGCCCAGTAGCGTCAAGTCTGGAAACCAGCCGGCCAAAATTTCACAGTGTTGCCTGTGCAGACGGTCTGGTTGTCGAAAAAGTCGGTCCCAGTTCCTCAGTGAGACTGGTGCTAAATTATGGATGAGTATCGTCAGACATGTGCCGGAGTTGTTTTGATGACTTCCGCCACCTTCAGATATTGATGGATACACACAGCGACCACAGACGCAGACATCGTTGCCTTCATCGTTGAGCTGATTTTGGATTTTTGTGCGTTCAAAAGGCGGTGAGAAAACCGCAGTCAAAGTTTCCACTTCATCGGTGTGTTTTGGCCAAATATACTGTTCGCATACGTTTTTCTCTGAGGCCTATGTTCCTGGACAAGTCTTGAGTTCACATGGATCCTTTTAACAGTGACTTTCTCTGAGAGACAGAAGCCTTTCTTCTTCTCTGTCGCAGGCCACTCTCATTTTCGTCTCTTTGAACGACGCATGTGTTCTGTTTACTTGACCTTTTCCATTGCACCGGTAACTGCAGTTCCCTGCAACGGGGCGTGCATTCCACAGAAACACACTGAACCGTTTTCCTTTCTTCTAGAAATCTGTGCTCAACTGGCAAATACGGACGTTTCAGACAGCACCAATATGTTGTGTGTTTTGTTGCTCGAAAAGATATCTGTGCATTACTGCAAACACAGATGAATTCATGAATATTGTTGTTGATAGGCTTGTGTAGTTTGGCAATGCAGATGCAGCGCAGAGCGAGAGATGATCGAACAGTGCTGCACTGTTGGGAAGAATCATCTGCTGTTGGTTTCTGTTCGAATGTTGCGCCGGCGTTGTTCGTTCGACCTCTCAGGTGGTGGAACATTGTTTCGGTCTGAAAGTGTTTTGAATTCTTCAAGCGCGAAGCGCAATGTACCAGGAGTAACCCCTGTGTTTGCACAGGCGCCAGCCAGCTGAGACTGTGTGTCCCAGGAAAAATAGAGGGAACACTGCCACTAAAATGTCAGCGGAGAAGTGTGGACAGTTGAGTTGACCTCCACCCCACCCAAAGTTTTCTACTTGAAGCTTTCCAAAATGGCCATCACACCCCACCTCCGAACGTACTTACTTGTTCAATGTCTGACCACCACAGCCTCGGCACGCCTGTGTTCAATGCACCACAACAATCCTTGTTCTGATTGTCACAGAGATGGAAGAAGCAGACTCGGCTAGTGACGGGTCATCGTCCACTCTCACCGTCGCCAGTGTGGCAGAGGCGGAGGGCAAGGGCGGGCTGGTCGTGGAGAGCAGTGCCCTGCTCACAGAGTGTTCAGTCAACGCACGAAAGCTGAGCGACGAAGTGAAGAAGGTAAGGAAGGACACAAAACTGCCGACTTGGTGCCAAGTCGGGGTTTCCTCTTGCAACTATCTTAACCAGAAGAACACAGCTGGGCCGCACAGTCAACGTTTGTTTCTTTTTTCCAAAGCACCAAAAGTGTTACACTGACAAACAGTCGGGAAAGCTCCAGATCACAAGGAGTACCACTATCTTCCTGGTCTGCCTCTCCCACGGTCTTTGCTCCGACTGTGACACCAGTGAATCTAAATCTTGAGTCTGAGCCCACGCCAACAACTTGGCTTTGCTCAGACGCAATTCGGGGTTCTTGCTTGCGCTCCATGCAGGGAGATAATAACTGAGCGTTCCTCAAGCGGCCTTTCAGGGATTTGAAGACCTTGCCCACAAGCCTGTCTGTATCTGGGTCATCGGGTTAGGCTGCCCCCAGGCGACAGCAAAAACCTCCATCGGAGTGGCTTGGTATGTTGTGATCTTGATGGGGCCACGCTTGTTTTATGCAAAAGGAATTGCTCCAGAATTAAATAAGCGGCAAAGTGCTTGAATTATTGTTGGACGCGAGCGCGTTTCATCCAATCACTGGTCCACGGTGTAGACAGGGGACCAGGTTTCCTCTCGGCAACCCCAGTCGTTACAGGAAGTATAAAGTCCCAAAAGTACCAAAAGCAACTGAGACTTACACTTTGTTTCCTGTTGACGGATATTTGGGAGGGGGACAAACGAGGCTGACAAATTCCATCTCCAGAAGAAACTGGATTTTCCGTCGTTCCTTCCTGGTCTGGCAAATGTTGGACTGCCTCAGTCAACCGGATATGCCTCTCTCGCAATGATTGCTCCTTTTGTGATACCAGTGAATGTAACTCTGAGTTCACGCCAAAAACTTTACTGACCGGTGTGTGTGTGTGTGTGTGTGTGTGTGTGTGTGTGTGTGTTGTTGTTGTTATTGTTGTTG
>JAAUXT010131504.1_pt1 | contig 18985 bp, 21 predicted proteins | sample 7278171 | NCBI WGS metagenome assembly JAAUXT01 (sample SAMN14350112, study PRJNA611818) | marine sediment metagenome | isolation source: surface marine sediment (1.8m) | place: French Polynesia: Moorea | collected 2018-08 | reverse complement strand
GAACACTTTCAAACTCGCGTTCACAGATTTAGCCTTTTGATGCCTATAGGTGATTCTCACCACCATACATTATACATAATGTATGGTACAAGGTTCAAATCACCTAAAAATGAGGTTGTTTTCAAAAAGACAAACTGTCCACCCCCTGCCACAATCACAACTGCTTTTGGCCCAACCTTTGCAAAACTTCTTTTGTGCCCCAATCTGTGCAACTCTGTCTCATACACATTTCACAGAGCTGCAGACTGAGCTTCATAAACGTTCTAAAGTAGTCGCCTGGACAAAAATACGCCACATGAAAATGAGTTTTATAAGATTTTCTCACGTTGAATATTGTCTTGCCGCCGTCACTGAAAAGTGCGGGCACCGACAACCACAAAAGGTTCTGATCTTCCATTTGTATTTTTTTTCTACATTTCCTTTCAGAGATGGACTGGTCGAAGCGAGCAGCCTCTTCAAAAATGAGCTTTTCACATGACGAAACCACATCCACCACTTGTGAGTGGCTCCCAACACGGATAATTGGAGGCGGTGCCACAAAGCCAGCGAAACTGCGCGGCTCAACTCAACTGCAGAAACGGCGATTGCTCCTCACGAAAATGGACCATAGCTCTTCCACAACCACCTGCATGCGCCACCTAAATCACTGCGAGTGAGCCGCAAGTGTCCTTTCATCACTATCTGACCGCGTGTAATTGCGCCAACAGTTTGGTCACGTCATCTGCACTGCTTCCGCGTCAAATCCACGCGCCCACCTCAAAACGAATCCATTCATTTCTGGTGGAACAATGTCAACGAACTGCGTTCAGAGTGACCTCTTCCTTGGGAACAAGGAGTTCAAGTGAAGCGCGATGCTGCAGGCGCTCCCGCTCCACTCAGCGAAGACGCCGCTCACCGACGCCGCAGCCGCGGCGCAGCTCGCTAGCGCCATGAACAGAAACGTGAGCGTCAACCACTCATTGCTGACGCCGCACGCGCACAGCGTCATGGATCGCGTCATCGCGCAGGCCGTGCAGGGTGCAACCGACCCGACCGAACTGCCGCCAGTGCCCAACAGGTAGGTCCACAACCAGACGACCTGCCATGGTGACAGAAGGCAGTTGCAGATTGAGGCTTGAGTGCTTGCACGCTTGTGCTTCTTGTCCACACCACTTCTTCACATCATGAACTTTGTTCCACCCGAGTCTTGTGCAACATTCATGCAGTGGTGTTGGAGGGTTTGCTCCAACTCCCAATCACTTAATTCGCAACATTCGCTGTGCTTCTCTTTTTGCATGCCAATTTCAAATCTCGAAATGACAGTGCCAATTAATGTCTGCGCTTTCTGGCAAATCTTGGTTGTGTTTGAACAGCTCGTCATCTTGGCAATTCATTCATGTAAAAAGCAATTTCAAGCAACTCAAACGATTCTGCTGAGATGAAAACAATACTCAAGCCATGGCGTGATGATCACGCACCTGCGCCCTGACAAATCAGTTTTTCCCATTTTCCGACGGTGCACTTGCAGCATGGAGGTGGCGATTCTGATCGTGGTGGCGACGATTGGCATGATCGGTAACTTCGGTATCCTCATCTCGATTCTGGTGCTGACGAGTCTGCGTCGCGCCTCCAACGCGTTCCTCTTCCACCAATGCGTCCTCGACTTCATCAAAGCCGCCTACTGCCTTCCATTTGCTCAGGTTCGATTCTGCTCACTGTTTTTTGAAAGACAAACTTCCAGACTGGCGATTCTCTTCACTGGAGATGACACATTTGCCCGATGCACGTTTGTTTCACTTCACAAATGTTTGAAACCACCTGGGCAAGTCAAAGATGAAGCCGCAGCAAGCGGCTAGTTCCTCACATTTCGGAACACATTTTGAGTGAAAATGATTTCCTGTCATCGACCAGATAATGTCAGTTCCAACACATTGAAACTGAACACTGACACCCTTCTGAAATGAACACTGAGCAAACAGAGCACCAATCCAAGACGGGCATATGACTCTTTCTGCCTGTTCACTCATAACGGTTGTATTCCAGACGATGATGGGGCACCACCCGGCGGTGCTGTGCAGCCTGCTCGGCGGCTCCTACATCGTCTTCGTGACGACGTCGGCCTTCAACGTGCTCGCGCTCGTCATGAACGAGGCCTACCAGTTCTACGACCTCATGATGAGCATCAAAGACTCGCGCAATTGCTGCTGCGTCATCTTCGGCGTCTTCACGATCTGGTTCGCGAGCATCATCATGAACCTTGGCGTGACCGTCATCCCCGGGAACCCGTCCTACGACCGGGACATGAGCCACTGTGTCTTCGTCTACGGCATCAGCCGCAACTACGTGCTGCACTTGCTATGGATACTGCTCGTGTCTATGGCGCTCGGATGCACCATCTTCTACATTCGCAAACTGCACATGGATATCAAAAGCAGTTCCTACTACCGGATGACCACACTCGTTCGCGCCACTGTCACAATAGACACCAATGTAAGAACAGCGAGTCAACGGCGCCAGAGTCAGTTCAAAGAGAAGCACCACGTCAAACACGTGATTCACGTCACAAAGAAGAAACTCATCACAATGATCCTCTTTGTGGCCGCTTTCATACTGTTTTGGTATCCGCTTTTCACACTGGCTGCGACGGACCCGTACATGAAAGCCTCACCTCATATCTACAAGATCCTGACCATGTTGGCCTGGAGCAGCCCGACCATCACGCCCTTCCTGCTTTTCTTTATGATTCGATCCGGTTGTTGTTGCCAACCGGATGACGTGCCTTCGGGACTGGACGAGACTTGCACCATGTCCCGCATTGAGGAGGACCACGGCGTACCCGGCGCCGCCGACACGTTGCGCTCCAGCCATTCGACACACTCAGAGCTGACCGCGCACGAAGTTGGTAGCGGCGTTCACTCAGCCTCTAGCACCTTGACGCGCCAAAGCCTCGGACGCCACGACTCCGCGCGCCAGGAACTCATCAGACAAGACGCCATTCGACAAGACGGGCAGGTGACGCGCGAACTGAGCCGCTCCAACAGCGCCGGCGCTGCAGCACAGGCAAGCGACGCCTACAACGAATTCTACCCACCCGACGCGGACGAAGAACCCTGCACCTCCAAGGGCAATGGCAAGGGACTCAAGTCGAAGGCCAAAAAGACCAAGTCTGTGTCATTGTGGATTTGAGTTCCCAAATTTGTGACGTTTGACCTGTTAAATACTCAACAACCCAGCTTTTTATGGTTGTTAGTTGTACAAAGTACAAGTTGTGCAGTATTAGACAACACCAAACAATCAGGATGTTGTTGTGAATTGTACTTGTGTGTGTCAATTACAGTTTTCAATATTGATGCTATTTCAGTGTTATGCCGTTGTTTTTCAACATGCAATCCTTTTGCAAAACCCCCAATGCTTCTGCAAGTACTGCACAAAGCCGTTGCTTTCAAGTTCGGTGTCGCTTCTGTCGAATCTCGCGTATGTTTGATGTTGCTTTTGTCACATTCCACCCGACATCGAAATGCCACTTCACTTGCTGAATGTTTTTTGATGTTCCAAGCTTGAGATTTGTTCTGTACCTTTCTAAATAAATATGACAAAAACATCAGTGCACGAAAGACGGAAACACCTCGGGAAAGTTTGGTTCAGAAACATTTGAGCCCATGCAGCTGAATAGTGACAGTACGACATGAAGGCAATCTTCGGTCACGAAAGCAGACCAAAGGTAATCAAGCAACTGAAAGGTGTCAAGGATTCCAGCTGACCAAACATCCAATTTTTCTTGCACGACCTTGCACAAAAAATGACAATTACTTGCAAACATTGATGCAAAAGTATTGTCCCTGCAAGTTTGCAAGGGTTCTCAGTTCCGTGCAAAACTTTTGCAAGTTTTCAGACAAAACTTTCAGACAATCTGGAGCCTCAATATCCAACCTGCATCAGGCAAACACAATTCTTCACGAGCTCCGCCAAATGCCTGTGCAACTTCAGGTTTCACTTCAATCTGGATTTCTTTGGGTGCAACTCATACCCTCTTGAGACTTCCCATTTCAAGGCAGAATATCATGACTGGAAAGGCTTCCCACTTTTTACTGCCAAAGAAGCTAAAGGAGCTCAACCGACAACGGTACAATACCCCACCGCAACTTCCAAGGAACGAACTCCGATACACCACAGTTTTACATTTGTCCAACGCAACGAACCTCGAGGAAAGAGATCAAGATGACTGACCTGCTCGAATCCGCCAAGCAGCTCGGTGGTGTCCATGGCGCTGTTCATGGGCAGAACGCGCAGCGCGCGGCCGCAGAACGTCGCCAGCAGCTGCACGAGCGACGTCTTCCCGCTGCACGATGGCCCCAGCTGCGCGGAAAGAAAAATCACGTATCTCAACGTAGTACACGCATGGATCACCCCTGCTTCTTTGATTTCAGCAACAGGGCATGTTGAACTGCTCAACAAGCAGCACACCACGTTATTGGGGCACTCGAAAAAAAAACACTCGAAATTTCTGCTCACCAGAATAGCCATCCAGTTCATCTGTACGCATTTCATGAGCGCCTCCAGTGGACCCAGGTTCTGATGCAGCAGCAAAAGCTCTTCGTTGGTCTCGCTGTTGCTGTTGCTGTGAACAGTTCGAGGCAGGAAGGAGTGTCCAACCTGTAGCGTCCGCGACGTGATCGTCGCTTCTCTCTGGCGAACAAACAAGAGTCGAGTGAAGGTCAAACACCCACCATGCTTCTGTTGTTGCTGACACAGCAACATCTGAACTCTCTTTTGTGGCGAACCTCCCAAAATGGAACATCTTTTCATCAGGACGAGCAGTCAGTTTTTATGTCTGCATCAACAATGAAGCAGCAGCAAGTTTTGGGTGATCTTGCTGTCATGTACCTTGTGAAGATGAGGGTGTTCCCCAAACACCTCAGCACACAGCTCAACGACGTGTCGTTTGTCCGCGACGGTTCGCATTCGGTCCATGTACACCAGTCCCACGTACTCAGCAGCGTTCCACAGGGAGTCGCTCTGAAGTTTTCAAACATACAATTTCAACTTCACGTCACATCTCGAAACGCCACTCAGATTAACAGACCATGAAGAAAAAAACCATCAAATGTTTTTCAGTAATCTTCCCTGAGCATCACCTGGTTTTCCTTCAGAAGTTCACACCACCTGAAAATGTCTCTCAGATTGAACTCCCACGGGCTGCCCTTCTGTCCCCAATTGCCTTTCACCATCGTTTCCTGGTGCATCTGTCAACATCAACCGATAACATGTGCAGTGTTCAGAACAATGACCTTCGGTGCACTGACGAAACTGTGCAAAACAATCCACAAAGAGGGCAATCCTCGTACCATTTCGTTAAAATTCACCATCTTTGCCAGAATGTCTGACGGGATTTCAGGATGCACGGCGTGGCTGATGAACAGCAGGTCACTGGTGGACAAAGGCTCCACATACACCTGGAAAAGTGGATCACAACACATCAACCGACCGACGCACAAATACGCAAGAAGATATATCCAACAAGAGGACCACTGAATTACTGGACAACACACCTGTGTGAATCTGTTGAGGAAGGACTTGGGCAGCCCCTTCCTGCCTCCGCCCTGATGAAGAGGATTCTGACACGCAAACAACGTTGTTTTCCCCTGCTGCACTTGGAAGCTGCGCCCCAGCTCAGGCACGTAAACCTCTGCTCTGTGATCCAAACAAGCATTCAGTCCTTCAAGCACAGACTGACTGGCGAGATTCAACTCATCAAGCACAACCCAGTGTCCAGCCTTCAGTGCTCTGAGCAGAGGCCCGTCTCTCCAGGCGAAGCGTCCACCCTCGCCTCCCTCCACTGGCAGGTCAGCGCCAAACAGGTCGCTCACGTCCTGAATGTGCATTGATGTGGTCAACATATGATTGTGGAAAGGGTACACATGTGCGTTTTCTACTGAAATCAACACTGGATTTACTTGCCGTTTGTTCTGACAGGTTGATCCTGACGAGTTCGTGGCCCGCACTCTTGGCAATGGCCGACACGAGGCTCGTTTTGCCAACGCCGGGTGACCCCTCCAGCAGAATTGGTTTCGGTAGCTGCAAACCGCGCAGAACTCGCTGGGCGTTGGTGCTGGTCGTGGGCGCGTTCAAAGCGTAGCTCGTGGAACGCGACTCCTCAGAATCACCTGCTCCATGTGTCAACATCAGCGGTGATGCTTTGACAAAAAGGTCACAGAAGGAATTTACAAAACAAATTCTCCAAAGTTGCTCACAAACCTCTTGCAATTGTGAAAGGATAGACGCCAAACAGCCCTGGAGACTGCGTGATCCTGCAGGCCTTGTCATCGACATCAGCAACGCCAAGTGATATCATATCCATTTCCTGACCAGTTATTCCCTTCAGTTGGTTGAGCAAGAATTCCATACACAGCCTCTTGCCTTGTTTTGCTTCTGTCACATTGCTTGTCAATCCTGAAGGAAAAACATTGGCAAAGTTTGTTTTTTTCGTCGGCTCTCAGATTCGTCACTGCCAATTTTGTTGACACTGTGCTTGAACTGTGCTTTTTGTTCTGAAACCATTCAGTCGAACTCTGCTCAATGGCAAAGAAACGATTATGGACCTACCAGTGCCAAGAGCGTCGAGGAAAACGAGCCCGGCTCCGTGGAAATAGGAAAAGGCGGGCGAGAGCTGCGGCGCCGCTCCGTCCACCTCCATCCCGCCGTGATCGTCTCCATCACCCGCCGTCACGTTCATAAAGTTCACCCACGACAGCAGGTCGCGGACACTGACAGTGGCCCTGGAAGGAAAACTTTACAGTCCCAAAAGCAAATGTCCAGTTCTCAATGTTCGGTCACTTCAGAACGCTGAGAACAATCTTCAACGAACACTTGAGCACAAATGCCACAACACTGATTCTCACTCGTACTTTTGACCGAAGTCATTGTTGGTGAACCACGTGACGAAGTCCATGATGGCGGCGCCAATGCCAGAGCTGCCGTCCTCCATGTTGCGCAGGTGCAGCCCGCTCCTCACGTTGTGCTCGATGATGCTGATGAGGTCGGCTCTGCTCGTCGTTTGCGGACACCAGATTTCTGTGAACCTGTTTCTCAGAGCTGGTGACAGCTGAAAAGTAAAGCACAAAGTTGATGCAAGATTGGAGGTGTAGACTTCTGGTGCATTGCGACTGAGCTCGATATATCAAAAGTTTGGGAGGGAAAAAAGGGTTCTCGCCTCTTTTTTGCCGTAGTCTCCGCCTGGGTTCATGGTGGCCACAACGCGGAAAGCGTCCGCTGCGACGATAACGTCGACGTGCTCGTCCGCGCCGACATCCGCTCCCTTCTCGGCCAGGATGACGGTGCGCTCGGGCTCGAGCACGCTGTTGAGGCGCTCGAGCACCGAGTCGTCCGCCAGCGAGATCTCGTCTATGAGGAACACACTGCCCGACTTCATGGACGTGACGAGCGGCCCGTCCACCCACTCGAACAGCTTCTGACTCTCGCCTTCACCCTGAGTGGAAGCGAAAATGCTACAAACATGCAGTCAGCCGTCACTGTGAACTGACTTCCTCCAAGACACGCTCATTCACCTCGTGTGATCGCGCAGGGCGCAGTCCTCCGAGGAAATCCGACGTTTCAGTGTGAAGATGACAGTTCACCGAATGCAACGCCTGATGCTGCAGCACAGCCAGCATCTGGCAGATTGTCGTCTTCCCACACCTGCAATAAACACAATCTAGTGTGTGCAAATGTGATGAGTATGACGGCAGTAACCACTGTTTGGAGTGGAGTATCACTGGCTACTACAAAAGTACAAACCCAGTGTCTCCAACCAGCAACACTGGTTCACCGAACTGCATCGCCAGTCCGACCATCACAGCCATTCTCATCATGGAGTGCGTCCAAACCACGTGGTCAAATCCAGGAAGAGTTTGTGCCGTCACTTTCTGAAAAGAGTCGCACACAGAGAACTGCATTGAAAGACGCAACACGAACTCGTGACACGATGCTGAACCTTGTAACAACTTGAGGCGGCACAAAACATCAGATCTCCAAGTCATCACCTTTTCTCTTTTCTCACGTCATGAACAAATTTATTTGCCTCGGGAAATCGAAGAGTCAGTTTCACCTGCAAGATATCACGCGTTGTTTCAGACGTTTTGTCAGTCAGACTGAACAGCGCTTCTTCATCCACGTTCCTCTTCAGATGTCTCGCTATCACCTCGCGAATGACCTGACGCTCCTCGGGACGCCGGACTCGGCCCGACAGCAGCATGTAGCCTGCAGCAGTGACAAGTTGGTAAGTTTCAACTGATGTTTGTTCAACACACAGCACAATCAGAAATTATGGGATTCTCACCATTCTCAGCCAGCTGCTGATCCCAATCGAAGAATTTTCCCTTGACGCTGTATGAGGCGCGTCTGTATCGCTCTGCCCAGCGGAAGAGGTCGCGCAGCGTGATGAAGCCCTGCTTTCCGGCGAACACGCCCGTGCCGCGCCGCCGCGTCTGCAGCTCTAGCATCACGGCCACCATTTTCTTGGCGTACGACAGCGGGATGCTGCAGCGATCGTGCAGGATGGTCTCCAACTCTTTGCTCGGAATCTCGTCGAAATGCAGTTCAACAAACCGATTCCTGAAAGCCCTCGACAAAAACTGCAAAGAAATAGCTAAAATTAATTTCAAGCCGAACCAACGCACTGAAGGAACATGCCGCTGCTGAAGCGAGGGCAAAGAAAGTTCAGCAGAGCAGAACTCGAACCTTCCTTCCGCCGTACTGTCCAGGTGGATTCTGCGTGGCGAACAGCATGAACCTCGGGTGCGCCTTCACCACCTCCTGAGTCTCCGGGATGAACAGCTCCCGGTTGTCGTCCAGAAGCTGCGGAGCCAAACACATTTTGGTTGGCATTCACAGAAGCATCACTTGTTCCACGAAACTGGGGGTGAGAAATGAATGTTTGAAGCCTACTCTGTTCAGAGCTTCCAGAACATCAGTCGGTGCCAGGTTCAGTTCGTCCAAAATGATCCAGTGTCCTTTCCTCATGGCTTCCACCAAGACACCTGCAAGCAAAGATATATACAAGGATAATAACCTGCACTTCAAGAGAGCACACATGCTGAACGAAAGAGACACAACGAGCACACCGTCACCTACCATCCTGGAAGACGAGTTTTCCTGTCTGGTCCGCGGTGTAGCAGCCGACGTACTCCTGAAGGTCCGTGTGGTCGTGGTTGTTGATGCGCACGCACACATTGCCTGACGCCTGCGCCAGCCAGTTGATAAGACTCGTTTTGCCCACCGACGTCTCTCCTTGCAGTAGTACCGGGTACCTCCTGCGCAAGCACAAAGTTTACGGGTCTGTGCTGATACACGAGCAAACTAATGCAGACATGGAAGCAAAATGAACTGTGAACATACCCGACACCGACAACTCTGCAGAGATCCTTGAGATTCGCTCGCACAGAAGCAGTCAGCACGTAGTCTTTGGGAACTTTGGGTTCCTTGGTTCCCACGTGAATCCAGTACCCCTCGAACTGCAGATGGTTTTCCTCAGACGGTGGAGGAAGTGGATGGTTGATCAAGGCTTTCACGTTCTTCTGTCCTACGACCTGCTCTGCGATCAGTTTCTGGACGACCGGGTGCGACGTCCTGTCCAGCTCCGTCAGGAAACTGAGGCAGAATCCCTGCGATTCGACAGTTATGCAGAATCAAACCCGAGTTCACAGCTGACAAGGTCCAACCCCCATGAAGAAAGAAGGTGCATACCTCGTACAGAGACCTGAGGACACTTCCGTACGTGTTGGAAGCTGCTTGTCTCAAAGCGCGACACAACGTCCTCAAGCTGAAATTCACGAATTTCCTTTCATACACAATTCTCTCTGCACGCACAAGCTTTTGTAACACGACGCAGATAATCACAGTCGATCGGTTTTCGTCAGCTGCACCTGTAGTGAGGCCTGTGTCCCGTCCCATCCGTCAGCTGCTTCACCGCGACTCCTCTGATGTTCAGGTAGAACTTGACGATCCCTTCAATCTGCGCCGACGTGAGCGACAACCCCTTCAGATACTCGGCGACGAGAACTTTGAGGTTGGTAGCGTCCTCCAGCTCATCAACGAAGAACTCTGTGAAGCGATTGCGCACTCCGGCGGAAAGGTCCTTCTTCCCGACGTCAGTGGCCGGGTTCATACAGGCGAACAATCGGAAATTGTCGTGTCGCACGATCGGCGCTTCATCCCTGAATAGAAACACAGGTTGCCAGAACAAGGCTGAGGACAAAGCTTCCTTCAGAGATCTTTTTCAACGGAAACGGTTCTTACCCTCGTTCCATCAGCACGACCGAACCTGAAGTACTCTCGAGCAGTCCACTGAGACACTCCAAAGTTTCGGCGCTGGCAAGGTTGATTTCGTCAAGTAAAACCCAGTCACCAGCTTTCAGTGCTCTCACCAATGTCCCCTGAAACAGGCAGTGGGATTTTTTCTGAATCTGTCGAATCAGAATCTGAACAGGTCACAAGTCTAGAAAGACAGGTCTGGAATCTCACCTCAATGAAGCTGAATGCCACTGGACTCTGCTCACGCTTCACTTGTGTCCGCAACTGGTGCAACTTGTTTCCAATTTCTAACCATTCCGTGTGTTCTGTGGATCCTACAAAATCCATTGACAGCAACTGTGGTACCCACACAACAATATTTGCTTGGTCAGCTTGCACGACGATGCGACGCAAAAAAGGGAGTACGCCCAAATGAAGTGTGGTTCTCACCAGGTTGTAACTTTTCCAGTGCCCGTTTCAGTGCAGGTTCAACGAGTTTCAGCAAAACTTGCCACCTTCTTTTCGCGAAGCACTCCTTCAAATGAAAGTTTTCGATCAACACGGTGGAGCTCTCAGTGTGGCGAAACAATCAAAGTTTTCAGCAGAATGCACATTACACACCTGTACATGACTCAGGAACTTTGCATTCTGCTTTCTCGAAAAAGTTTTGCAAAACAGAACTTCAAAAGCTTCTCTGAATGGAGACATTACACACTTCACGTCCACGGGTTTGTAGCTGAAATGTGTTGAAACTGTCGAATTGAATGTGTTTTAGGGTGAAGAGCAAGTTTCTTTTCGAGCTGTTTTCTGAAGCAATCGAGTCAGCTTCACCTGTCGGAAAATAATTTTGTTGGACTTACCCTCCTAACAGATCAGTGCTGTCACTTTGCTGATTCATGTTGATAACTCTCAGTGTGCTTCCTGAAACGGACCAACAGATCGTTGTGAGATGAAGCACGTCACCAGCCAAAAAGACCACTCAGCCCAAGGTGATTGACATTTACCCATTTGTTGTGCAAGATATTGCACTGACGAGGTTTTCCCAGTTCCAGTCTCCCCCACCAACAACACTGGTTCATTTTTGGCAACACAAACAGCAACTCTCTCCAGAAGTCCGACCGCTTGCATGGTGAAAGCGAACTGTGCGGTTTGTTGCCTGAAACAGACCCATTCAACGTCAAATTGGTTTTTCTTCTTTTCTTCGTCAGAAATTAGTTGTTGTCTCGAAGAACAATGACCAACAAAACACGTGCTACCTGAACAAAGTCGATGCATCCACAACTTGGCGAGAAAGAGACACTCTTCCCACGGAAAACTCTGACGCAGAAATTTCGACCGACGGCTTGTAGTTCAGCAGGTATTTTTCGGCCTGGAACCAGGCAAGGACTCACAAGCAATCAGTACTGTCTCTGACTGTCACTGTTGAACTGCAAAGAGCAGAGAATGGAATCTCCGCCCTTCATGCTTTACTCGTACCGTCAATTTGTTGATGTTCAGTTTGGCACCAATTGCCTCTGCCACGGGCAGGCGTTTTTCAACGCGTGGAAGACAGACAACGAAACAATCGAGGGCCTCTTGAAACACTGTGATCGCTGTCGCCGACTTGGACACATCAAAATCTCGTACAATTCGACTGCACCACTTCAGCAAATCTCTAAAAAAGAGACAACGCATCGAAACATCTGGATCATAACCGTCAAGCAACGATCCTTCGTGTCCACAGAGCCTCACCTGGTCGAGATCAGCCTGCCGTCTCGTCCCAAAAATCTGCCCGCGTCAGATTCCGACGCCTCGTTCCCTTCGGGCATCACATGTCCGCCAGCAGACAACAACAGATAAACGTCAAGCAGCCGATCCACAACAGTCTCGAGCTGCGCGTGCTTCGCGCAGATGACCTGTCGCAGTTCCGCTCTCGACAGGGGTTGTACCGAGATTCTTGTCCACAGTTTGGCTAAGGTTTCCAGTCCTGCGTTGTGCTGTGTGTACAAGGACGTGCCACTCCCCAATAACCTTCAAATAACGATGAATCTGTATTGAACCACTGGATTCTCGAAGCCCCACGAAGTAAACCGCAATGTTACAACAGGACAGAAGCAGCGCAACAAAATTCTTGTTTCCGTTTGCTTGCCAGCGGGAAACTTGGTTTACCTTTGAGTTGCGAATATTCTGAAGCCAGGAGAAGCTCTGACAGTTTGGCCATGTCCCGGCAAAGAGAGGGTTCGTCCCTGGAGCAGAGGCACCAACAACGAGATCACATCCATCGGAGCGTAATCTAGATCTTCGAGAAGCAGCCAATGTCCTTCAGTCACAGCTTGAGTCAGCACTCCGGCTTGCCAAACAAACTCTCCCGGAGTGTTCGTGCATCGGTATGTTCCCAGTAAAGCCTTCAATAGCAACATCAAAACAACTTACTGTATTGCGGCAGGTCAATCTACGTCAGAACAGAACATGAAAGGAAACATCATGTGCAACACACGCCACGCCGCTGACCTTGGAGTCTGTCTGGTCTCCAAGCTGAACTTTGATGATCTGGGGCATTTTCTGCCTCCCCGTGAGGAGCGCCAAATGTTCCACCAGAGACGTTTTGCCACAGCCAACAGGCCCCTCCAGCAACACTGGCTTTCCCGCAGCTACGGCCAGTGCCAGACGGTGAAGATTGTGCCTCGTGGACGAGACGGGTACGAGAGGGTTGGAGTTCACCGCTTCGGAATCGCTTTTCTCCTTTTGCAACAACACTCCACAAACGGACACGACTTCCTCACAGAGGTCTGCCTGAACAATACCTCGTTTCGTGTGAGTCAAAATATTGCCAACTGGTGCGACAGGCTGTTCTTGGTTTGTGTATGGTTTGACCCTTTCGCGTAGAAAGCCGTCATCTTGTCGGTGTTTGACACTGAGTTGGTTGATCTGCTCAAGGGAAAAGTGCCGGGCGAGGACCTGGTCTCTGTGGCAGCTTCCCATTGACAACAGGATACAGACGCTCTGAACCGCACACCATCTTCGGTAGACATCCTTCTCTTGCAAGAACTTGACGAACTCCGTCCAGTCCCAGGCGTTTCGTAAATCAGTTGCCAACGATTTCAGCAGCTGCCAGACCGCTTCGAGAACTGCCGTTCGCGAGGGACCACTACCCTTCTGAAATGGACGAGCATCAAAGTCAGGACATCCTCGTGAAGATCCGAGCAGAGACAGGAAACACAAATACCACACAGGGGTGGAGGCAGGGGAGCCGACTCCCTGGAGACCCCCCCCCCCCAAAAAAAAAAAAAAAAACACCGATCAAAACCGATACATTTTTTGCCTGTGGGCCCAAGGTTGAGAAGGGATGAAAGAGATTAATTTTCGAATTCAGCCCCCGAGCCCTTCCCACCATCCGGATCCACCCTTAGGCGCAAAGTGGATAGATATGACAGCGTAACGCCACCCGTCTCGATGTCTATTGATCTGTTTCATGAACTTCTTCGTGCTTCCCAAGGAATGGAATTGGAGAAAATCCATGCCAAATAAGACAAAACATCTCACACGCACTGTTTTTGCTTTCTTCGGTGCAGGTCCAGCACACGCAAACTTGTCATGAAAAGGAGGTTCATGTTGATGAAGATATTCCAACGCAAAGCTGCGAAAGACAAGAACAAATTTTTGAGAAATCTCAGACAAATCTGCAGATCAAGTTGTGGAATTATGAATGTGCTGTTCGATCGAAAATGGTTGCAGCGTTTGCACTCACTTCCTTGTTTTTTGTGAGAAATGAACCACTTTGCTCAAGGTGACGCAGTAACGTTGGTGTTGAGCCCAACACTCTCCGACAGTTTTCTCGGCTCTTTTGCAAATCTCCAGCAGCAAAGGTCGGAAACTCTCCGCAATATCTTTTGTACATGAAGGATCCAATACTTTTCGCGAAAGAACCTTCAGCAGGGCATGTCTATCGGTTGGCGTCCAAATCTGAAAAAGGCAAGAATAGCTGGCAATGCAGGACACAAAACAGGAAGCACAGTTGAGACGAGAAGAACAATTTGTTCGGCTGTTGGATTGTCAGTGACAATTCTGTGGAAAAGTCAACACGATAGTTTGCCAGGACTTCCCAATGTTGTTTCGGCCAGCTTCCAGCAAAAATTCATTGTGGATCAAGATTCTGCCAGACGGGCCAAAATTGACCAAAGGTTCCAACAAAATATTGCAACATCAGTCGGGGTGGGATGGGGGCGACCTCTGTTCCAAAATTGTGGATGTACTATCGACGCTATGTAAGGCGTGAAATTGGTGTGTGTGTGTGTGTGTGTGTGTGTGTGTGTATAAAAGGAAGGGAGGGGGTCAGAGAGAACCATCCATCTCCAGCTGAGTGAAAACACACCTGTTTCGCAAGAAATCCTTGCAGCTCTGAAGCACATTCTCCGTTCTGTTTGCACAGAGACTCGAGAGAGACTGACACATCCAGTCCAAGATTTTCAATCTTGCTAGTATCAGCTTGCATTCTGAATGTTTGTACTGCTAGAATCGCACGTTTTCGCTCCGTATCTACGTCAAAAACAAAAACATGAACAAGTTTCAGTCATGTTTTTTCGTCTGCTAGAAGTTCTGCACGTGTTTCTCCTGAATTAATCTAAAATGTATCTTGTAACCTCGCATTTTGATTTACTAATCATTGACTTAGAATGAATAATTTACAAATATAATTATATAAATCAAATTCAGCTCACTTAGTTAGAAGATATGCTGAATAAGTAAATATTTACTCACCAAATTTGTTGGTAATGAAACAACAGAACGACTTATGGTCTATCTGTAAGCTACACTTTTAGAGGTGAACAGCTCATTGGTTCCCGTTCGTAGTCCGTTCAACTTCGCTGGCTCTTGTTGTGTGTTGTCAACTCAACACCAGATGCTCGGAATAAAAAAATTGGGTTCCGATTAGATCTAGGAGTGGTTTGGTCTGACAACTTTGGGTTAGTCATCTGCTTGTGACATTTGATGAACTGAATCTGGAACACACTCAACATCAGGTGGTTTCGAACCAACGAGCGAACAGTTGCTGAACGTTGTCAAAGAAAGGTGAAAAGGCTGTCGAGACAACTTTGGAAACATTTTCCGTTTCTTGCACAAAGCTTTTTGGTGTCAATTTTTGACTCGGTTCCATAGCAGACCAGACTCCACGTTTTGTCGAGCCAAGCGTGAAAACAACAATGTCTTGGGGTGGATGCAACTACGACAAATTGAAAACCAACCTCAGGTTGTCAATCAACAGATTGAAACTTTTGGAAAAGAAGAAAACGGAGTTGGCTCTCAAGTCGAGAAAGGAGATTGCAGACTACATTTCTGCCGGCAAGGAAGATCGAGCGAGAATTCGTGTGGAGCACATCATCAGGGAAGATTACATGGTGGAGGCGATGGAAATGGTCGAAATGTACTGCGACTTGATGTTGGCTCGGCTTGGTCTCATCAAACAGACACAGTAAGTGTCCCAAGGGTGCCACAGCTGTCTTTCAACCATTCCGCTGTTGTGGTGTCTGACCAGGTCCACTCGTATTTCCTTGCTGCCAAGCACACCCCATGAAGCGCAATGCGTTGCTTGTCACAGTTTCATTATGTCGACACTGCAAACTCGAGAAAATCCGCAACAACTTTTGCTCTCGTCTGACCACGAAATTTTCTTTCAAATGATAGAACTCCTCACTCCATCCCGCTGGACGGGTGCCAAACATTTTCGTGCTCCAAAGGTGGAAATTCTCAAAAAAAAAACAAGACTGCAAAATAGTTCGAGGGGGAGTGCATCCCAAATATTGTTTCCGTGATTGAATACGTACCAGCAGCATGAATGGAACTTGTCCACCCCCTCAAGAGCCGTGGCGTACGGCGTTGTTGGCGCTTTCCCGAGGTTCCTGTCAACATGGTAAATATTCTTGTTTTTTTCTTGCAGAGAACTAGACGAAGGATTGGAAGAGCCTGTTTCGTCTGTGATATGGGCGTCTTTTCGGTTGCAAGCTGATGTTCCGGAACTGAAGGTTGTCGTTGACCAGTTGAGAAGAAAGTACAGCAAGGAATTTGTCGAATTCTGCCAAAGAAACGAACACGAAGCGAAAATCAACGAGAAACTTTTGCACAAGCTTGGAGTGGAAGCGCCTCCAAAGCAATTGGTGGAAATGTACATGGAAGAGATTGCGAAGAGTTACAATGTGCCTTTCACTCCTGACCGAAGTGTGATGTCAGTCGACGCTTTGGCCGTGGACAGCCTTTTGCTGGACGTCGATGTCAACAAAGGAGGGAGAGGAGGGGGTGGAGGAGGTGGAATGCCTGTCATGCAAGCTCAGGCTCCAGGACAGATGCCACCACCGCCAGGATTTATTGACCCACAGGTTGGTTTGCACAGGCGTCCAGAAGTGAAGTTTTGCTTCTGCCACTTTGCAGAAAGATCTCTGTTGCAAATTCGTTGAAACGGTTATGTTCTAATCTGGTTGTTATTTCCCGTTTCAGAACAATTACCCACAACCTCCAGTTCCCACAGTGGCTCCTGTGGGCCCAGCGACGTACAATCCTCCTGCTCCTGGCCCTGCAACTGCCGCCCAGCCTCCTGCACAGGTGCAAAGAGCCTCATCGCTCGTGCACAAAACGTTGGCAGCGTTTACTGAGAACAAAGGAACCACTTTCCCACAGGTGGTGGGGTGTTGTTCCAAAATTGTGGACTCCAAACAGTTGGAGGCTCTTCTCGTGCCCAATGAGAGTGAAGGCATCGGTCCACGCGCTACTCGTTTGAAAACTGCAATTCGTTGACCAGTGGTGGTCCACGTCAGGTTCAGCCTTCTAGTTTTCTTTTTCTTTGGCAGGCAAAGGGGAACGATATGGGACTTCCCGAATTGCCTTCGGTGCCAGACAGCGTTCCGGTGGGAGGTGCGACAGCTAAAGGCGGTGATGTGGACTTTGATGATCTGACAAGAAGATTTGAAGAACTTAAGAAGAGAAAATAGGTGCACACAAGTCAATGGATCTTCAGTTTGCTATATTTCGTGGCAGCAGAGGTTTGACGAACCGGATTTCACGCAAGTCTGTTCGCGACTCTGACACTTGGTACCAAATTTGACAGATGGTGCTGCCTGAGATGCAGCTGCGGAGAAATGGACCGATTTGACTGGTGTCTGCTGCCGGTAATTCAGAGAAAGAGGTCATTGTACAGATGTCGGTCTGTTTGCGCAGACCTGACCAGTGCGTCAAATCGATCGCGGCCGCAGAAATTTAAACTTGGTGGTTGGTGTCAGAGCTTCATGTGTACAAAAAATATGAATGTGAAGAAATCCTGTTGCCACGTTCGATGTTCATGTTCTCTCTCCACTTCTGCCGCGTCAGCAAATTTGAAGTTCCGAAGTGGACCTCTCGCTCATCCAATCAAGCGTCAATTTCTACCGATCGTTGTCTCACTTTCCTTAATTTGAGTGACAAAATCATGATAATAAACATTCACAAGTACGAGAACAGAGGTGTTGTTTTATTGTCCACTGCCGTTGAAAAATCAAAATTGTGTGCCATGCAGTCACATGTCTCCCTGTTTTCACAGAGCTTTGCTCCGGCCTGTTTACTGTTGGTGGACGGTTGTGACGCCGAAGAGGGGGGAACCCGCCAGCGATTTCAGGTTGACAGCCTCTCCCTCTTCCCACAGTGACAAACTTTCGTTTGGGTTGGTGAATGTTTTCAAACCACAACCTGTCGAGGAACAAAAGACTTTCAGATCTCCTTCCAACACGCTCCCCAGACAACATTTATATTTTTGTCTCAAGGTCAGCCACCCAAAAGTGACAAACTTGCGACCTCCTGGGTGGACTTTGCCAGCTGCCTGAGATCCTCTCGCAGGGAACATTCAAATCTTCAGGGTTGAACAATTTTGGCACCCCCAAAAAGGTGGACTTAGGTTCAGGGTCTGACATCGCACCCGCACTTTGCGTTGATACTTGCGCGCTGCTTCTCTTGTTCTGTTTCTTGATTGGGTTTGTAAAATGCTTGAAAGGAGAAATGGAAACATTTTAACAAGTTTTTGGGCTCATTTTTCACACAAGTTCACTTGCCAAGGCGTGTGTGCAGGTACAGATCTAATCACGCCACGTCTGTGGATGTCAATCTTGGATCTGTGGAGAGGAATTCTGTGACTGCAGCATGAAAGGAACTCTTCAATCTGAGGCGCTAAACTCTCATAGCAAATGAGTCACATGACACAAATGGAGGACGATATGGTCTTGTAGTGGAAGGTGTTTGGAAGAATCACCCAATATTTTGAAAATGTGTGACTGATACACAACCACAATGCCTTAGAAAGGGAAAGCGTGTTGGCAACAGACGAAGGCAGGATGCACGACGCATTTGAAGCAGCTCCAATTCTGGAGAAATTGCCTCTGCAGATCGAATCTATTGCATGTTACAGTGAGTTCAAAACTGTACCCTTGGAGCAAATTATTTTTCAGCAGAAATTTACGGTTGATTGTGCAAATGTCTTGTTCATCAAAACCATCCTGGACACGAAAACCTATGAACTGTGTGCACTTGGTTACCTTTGGAGTCTGTCGGATGGGTTGACACTGTTCGTAGATTCTTGGTGTAGTGATATCACAAACACACTGGTTGGTATCTCGGGTGAGACTGGCTCGGTGGCGCAAATCTCTTGCTTTATTGAATGAACAGTGCTGCCACCTGTCATGCGGTAGTTCAAATTTACAGCTGGTGTGACACACCAGCTGTAAAT
>JAAUXT010050511.1_pt1 | contig 18986 bp, 21 predicted proteins | sample 7278171 | NCBI WGS metagenome assembly JAAUXT01 (sample SAMN14350112, study PRJNA611818) | marine sediment metagenome | isolation source: surface marine sediment (1.8m) | place: French Polynesia: Moorea | collected 2018-08 | reverse complement strand
TGACATTTGTTGGCATCTTATGTGTTCACATTAAAGTTGGCATGAACATCGCACCCCTCGAACTCCTTTTTTTCCGGACAGAAACCGCATATTATAGGACTTCCCTCGTACTAAGTGGGGATGGTGCAGGTGTCTTATGGACGCGGGTTTTCAGACCGTCACAGCATTTCTTCAGGGTGGCTGCTGCTTTTTTGTTGTGTACCTGTGGGCAAAGACAAAAGTGCCGTTTTGGAACCTGGAATTTTGTTTTTGGGTCCTGTTTTGGGTTTGTTTGTTTTCATGGCAGAGTTCGTTCGTTCATTTTGTGGCCTTGAGAGGGTGTGGGAAATTGTTTCTGAGCTGACGGTGACATCCCATTTCCTGTGGCAGAGATATTCCAATGAATCGTATTGCGGTCTCAGCTTCAGTTCAAGCAACACGTCTGCAAGTAAAAACCTTGAAAAATAATTGAAGCCGAACGGTTGTTCTTCATCAATGGAAGCTTCGTAAGAGGAGAGTGTTTGTGGTCTTCTCAGTGTCTGAGTTTGTCTGGAATCTGCCCTCTCATTCCGCACCACCAGACGGTACACGGCACGCGATCCGAAGCTGTTCCTGAAGCTTTAGCAACTTCGGTCGTGTGGTTGGAAAGTTGAAAGTTGTAAAGGGCGGACGGGCGGGTTTTGAAAAAACACAATCTGATGGTGGAAGTCTCCTTCTTTGGTTTTGTATTCGTTGTCTCGACACTGTTGTGATAAGAAGTCCTTTCTCGTCTTCAACACCCAAAATTTTCACGAAGCGCAAATTGTGGAAAAAAGGAGAACACTTTCTGCTGATCAAATGTCCATTTCACTGACACTGATAGGTTGGGACACGTAAAGAACAGAACACGCGGACAAGAAGCCCTCGAATGTGAAACCTTTTTGCGCAACAGATACATGTGTGTACGAGCGAGTCTCTTTTCCTCTGGTCTCACACTTGTTCGTCTTCTCTTGCAGGGGAAAACCTCTACATTGATTTTATAGTAGATGACAGAAAGCAACGGCAGGGATTCGCTGCATCTTTTACGTTCATCAAAGAGGACCAACTGAGTCCCGTGAAACCAAAACCCACCTCATATCCACACATACCCAACGGAGGTGAGTACGTCTGCACGCGAAATGTACCGTACCGTGTGTTCTCGTGCGACCCGAGGAGGCGCGCGCGTCAACACACAAGAAGGCGGTGGTCGAGAACAAAAGTGGCTCCCGAGTGTTTTAGATGCTCCAAAGTTCTGTCATTTGCTTTGTGCCTGAAACTTGGACAAAATGTATGATGGAGTGCGGAAATCCGTCCGGCGGGTACTTTCGACTTAAACCTGGCCATTGTGCTCTGGGATTTGTTCAGATGAGTCAAGAAAGACAGGGAAAACATGGTGGCAGAATGTTCGTAATTTTGATCCGAAACGCGATCTCATAAATTATTTTCAGAAAAATCAGGTAAAATTCATCACTCCATTTTTTTCTCAGCTTCACTTTTTTATTTCCAAGCACAAATACTCCTCAAAATATCCAATTTTTACTTGTGGGACAAAATTTTTGGTGGAATAAAACAGAAAATGGCTGGGTTTAGTGGATGGATATCAGCACTCAGCTGGCTGGGTTTCACCCATTGAACGTTTCAGCCGGGTTAACGGACTGACTTCCGCACCCCACTGTACCTCACAAGAGCTTTCCTATGTTCCAAAAAAGTCTAAAAGTCAACTCTGAGTCCTCAAAGCAAGCTGCTATTTGCTTTGGTCGCACAGGCATGTGTGTGACTGCCCCACCACTGCCAAAACAAGCACGCAACCAGAAGTGCTGTAAGTGCGATAAAAAAATCGGGGTTTACCTCGTTACTCTGCTCTCGGGAGCCACTATTGCCAGCGACGTGAGGAGTAAATGATGTATCGCGTTCAGTTAAACATATTATACAGTTGGGCGAGTGCGCCAACATAAAGGATCCCGATAATTGAATTTGTAGATAACGTAGAATAATTTATGTGCGGTGAAAGAACATTGTGGAAAGAGTGCACGTGGACACAAAACGAAAGATGGCGATCATTGCATGAGAAATGTGAAGCTGGGTTTGAAAACGGCCCAAATGTGGCAAAGAGAAGCTGCCATCTGTGGGTTCCACACGTGGAAGACTGTGAGGAAGTCACAATGGTCAGAACTGAAAACTGCATGTTTCCGTCAGATGAGCAGAAATAGATCTATTGAACAAGGTTCTGGGTGCCATGGGACGAGTCGTTGGAACCAATTTTGAGCCAGTTGTTTTGCCGCAATGCTTGGCAAAATGCAGGCACCTTCAAACTTTTTGCAAAATTCCAATTTGTGTTTTCTGGAGAATAATGTTTCACAAAAGAAGATCAAGAACACCCAAACAAAAACCGAAGACTCCCTGAAATCAAACCAGGCCAAATTTCCTTCTTATCTACTGTTTTTCTCTGTTGCAACTTCAGACACCTTCGAAACTGTCCAATCGACTGCACCCTTCTCTTGCTTGACCACGAATTCAAATTTGTGTCACTCAACAATGAATTTCAGATCTTGTGCAAAACGCACCGACCAAGTCTTATTTCATGTGCTAATAATCCGCACAATTTTTTGTTCCTTCCAGATTTTGAATTTTCAAATCATGGTAAGAGACCGATACCTTTGTTTTCGAAATTGAGCGAACCTTCCCAAGAGACCAGACTCTCTTAGATTTAGACAGAACAAGCAAAACAAAGATCATGTGCATGTGCATGAATATGTTGCCAAAAAAATTCTCAAGGATCATATGTCTAGAAAAAATTACAGTAAAATGTGGAGTCTAAGGCTTACAGTACAACTGTTGTAAAACACCGTGCCAATGTTTCACCATGTGGCTTTGTAGTTCAGAAAGTCGGAAAGAAGAAACTCCGCATTCCCCAAAATAAACTGCCAACCCCTACTTGTCAGGAAGCCTCGCCTGTAACATAGAAAATGGGATTTTCTATTTTTCTCTCTCCATTCAGGTCCAAATACGTATAGTCCAGGTGATGGCCCAAGACAGTTTGGACCCACCATACCTACCACAAAGCAAATTAGTAAGTTGCACACGTTTTCACTTCTCGGTTGCCACTGAGTACAACACAAGAGTAAGGCGAACTGGTGACTGAGCAGGAATGCTGCAGCTGTGCCCCTTTTCCACAAGTGCAACATTTTGTGCTTCTATGCAAATTGCATTTCATAGGATTCGTTCAATCTAATCCCTTGTTCATGTGTTTTTTCCAACCAAAACAGTGACTTCGGTCAAAAAAGTTCCAAAAACAATGAACTGTTCCACAAATTGCTGAAAGCAAAGCGAAACTCTTATTTGCATGAAATTTTTCAAAGAAAATGCATGCTTGTCTCGTGTTCGAGAAAACACCAGAAAAAGTTGGCATCAGCCCTGTTTTTGAAAAACCGTTCTTAGTTCCCAAATTATTGACATCAGCTCCGTTTTCAATTGCCGTTACTCTTGGTTCCTAAATTGTTGACATCAGCCCCGTTTTCAATTGCCGTTACTCATAGTTGCCAAAGCTTTTGACAAAGTCACTGCAAAACTGTGGCGTCAGCTGAGTCCGAGTATATTCTTGCAATTAAATATTTTCACAAGGCTTTGTTTCTCGAAGCAGCACAGATAATCTTTCTTTCAATGACATTCACTTCATTTTCTGAGCCAACATTGGCGTTTACTTCATTTGTTCTTCCAACCATCTGTGCGTGATTTCAATCTTTACATGTCACCAGGTATCCTTCCTCCTTTGCTGTATTCACACAAGTGCAACTTTGCGTCGTACGTCGAGCAACTCTGCTTGTCTCAACTTGCCTATAAAACTTACTCAAGTCTAACCTTGCACCCAGCTTCAGGTCATATTTAGTTGACTCCATGTCACGATTTCGTTTGTTCACGGAATCAGATCACAGCGATCGTGTATCGCCAGTGTCAAGTCTCAAGGTGCTTTTTGATAAACAACCCACGGTAATGCCACAGCTCAGGGACCAGCTTTATAAAATTGAAACACTGCTGACTGGAAGTTGGGTGAAGGTTTTCAGGCCATCTCACATTGTACAAATGTCTCTGTTCGCACGTCCTCACAGCTCACTGAGCGCAAGACGTGAAATGCGCGGTTCAGAAGAGCTCTGAAAATGTCCAAACTGCACTTTCAGAGCTGCTACTTCTGTTGTCCATTGCTGTTTCTCTTTCAGGGAAAGGAAAGGGCAGAGAGAGAGAGAGAGAGAGAGAGACAGAGAGAGAGAGACAGAGAGTAGAAATGGGTGGTTCGCACTATCTGAGGTGGCCTGCGCAGGTTTCATCAAAAAGCAGATTGCACACAAAGAGGTTTCAAAAATGTTGCATGTCGCGTGTTCACAATTTTCAGATTTGTTCAACAGTTTTTGCCGTCTCCACAGAAGATGGACTGTGTGCCAAAATATGCAGAACCGTCCCTCAAAGTTGACTCACTGCAGTAGACGCGTAAGCAGCATTTATATTGCAGGGGCCGTCTCCGCGGCTCCACAAAAAAATTCTTGAACTTCGATGTTTTTTGTCCTGCATGACAGACAAATATCACACGCGAAATGTTGACCCAAATGTTTTATTGGTGTTCATTTGGGCGCAAGCCCTGCTGAATCGAGTCACACAGGCCAAAAGAAGACTATGAAAGAATTTTCAAAGATACGTGCACAAACAAGTGACCTTGATCCAAGCACCACGTAATGCCACCAAATGTATACTCCCTGAACACCAAAGGTTCGTCCAGCCAAAAAAAGCCTCCCCAATAGAAACGAGCTGGAAAATTTCCTACAGCAACTGACGAGCTGAGGTCGGTCTCAGCAAGATGCCTTTCAACATCGGTTTCATTTGTGGAGATCAGAAGTGAGAGGTAATCCCCATCGTGAATAATGGTTTCACGAGCTGGATCTGAATATGAAACGAGATACTTGGCATGCTGCAGAATCCACTGTCAGTTTTGAAGAACCTTCTTCTACGTAGAATAGGCAATCAAGAGTCAGAGCTTTGCTCAAAGCTATCTTGAGTGAGCAATTCTACTTTTTCAATGGGAACTTACCAGTCATTGTGAATGTGGCCTCAAAGGAACCCTGTTGGTTGAACTTGTGAGCTTTGTACCAGGACCATCTGGAGTTTACTTTCAAAGCCCGTTTTTCCATCCGAAGAGCAATTTTGACGTTGAAAAAGTTTTTGCTCCACCTGCAGGTCAGTTTCGACGTCTCCCGTCGGACATTCCCACCATTAAGCTCGTTGAGAGCCATTACTTCTAAACACCATTACATCTGAAGATTTTGTGTGCCCCTATTGACCACACTTCACGATTAAGATTCTCAGCGCCGTTGTTGGCTGTTGAAAAATGCAGATACACTGTGTGGCCAAAGTGCTTCAAAGAATTAGTTCACAGGAAGGTTGTCTGACGACACACAATTTCTAAAAAGAAATCGTGGTGTTCCTGCATTGGTGTATGTCGCTGAACTGAAATTGGGCTCTTTTTACCAAAGACATGGGGTCTTCATCTCATCTGCTTCCACCCAATGGGGCGGCATACAGAATTTGTTGAGGGTGAAGCACCAAGAGCAGGCATCTGTCTTCTTGGCTTCTGTTCTTGTCACAGTGGAGGATTCTACCCCAATTGACGAGAAGTGACCTCTCTTGGCGTTTGTATTTTGTCAGTGTACCGGTGTTTCCCTTTGGACACTCGTTTGAAAATGATCTGTTCCGAAAGACCATTGGCAGACAAAAAAAAAGTTGGGTGCGATGAGTGTCGTTGACCTGAAAACACTGGTGATCAGTCTGCGAAGCAGTTGGTTGTTTTTGATGAATTAGTGATGACACTCAAGCGCTGGAACCAGGTGGTCATCTTCAACACTTTGCCACAAGTGGCTCAAAAATAACGCACGCAAAGTGTTTTCATACACAGTGAAAAATAGAACGGCGAAAGGTTTGTGGCCTGAATGGCTGACAAGAAGGGAAGTTCACCCCATCAAAGTCGTTGAAACAGTCTCGTACAGGTCTCGGAGACGTAAAGAACGTGTTTCCAGAGTGGTTGCTTTCCAAAAGGAGCACGGTCGTTAGTTTTCCTGAGCTTAAAACCTCAGGCAAAAACGCTGTTGTTTTGGCCAAGTTTGTTTTCCTGTTCTTGGGAACCTGTCCCTTGTGTGGGGACCCTCCGAAGCCTGAAGTTACATGCTGGTTCTGAATGGTGTTTGTTTCACACAATTTTACCAATGTCGTGCCAATGGAATCAGTCTTCAACCAAATTACCATTTTATGGACTGTCATCTGTGTGAAGAAGACGTACTGATTTGGCACCACCGCGTTCAACAACTGCATGAACCGTGAGCAAACATATTGCCCTTATCTCCAGCTTTCAGATTGCTTGGAACTGTCCGTCGCCATTTGGGTTGTCAAGTTTGGGGGTTTTCAAGTGTGGTAGATTGCTTTCTGACGTGCTGTGTGGTGCCCTGATAAATCTCACACTTCCACAAAGTTCAAAATGTTGATGCCACAACTCTGGAGCGTTACATTGATGAGGCCATTCTCTTGGACAAAGGAATACTCCACACGAATACCAGTAAAATCATATCTTCCATAATGGGGAGGTGTATGGCCTCCTTTTGATTCAGTTTCACACGATACAAATTCTGTGATTGGTTGCTCAGAACAAACAGTCCCGCACCGTTGTGGGATGTAAAGTGCCACTGTTGTCGGTCAGGTTCTGGGAATGAGACCCGTGTTCCATTGTTCTGAGACAAACATGTCGATAATCTGCTTCGAGACACGAACATGGCTTGTCAGAAAACGGATACAAATCAACGGAAATCTGGGCCTCCAGATTTGTGTGTGTGACCACAGTATGAAACAAGTTGACATTGCAGAGGACAATCTGCGCAATTTACGATTTCGGAGTCAGACTTTATGGATTTGGTCAAAGGGCTGAGGCAACGGTCTCGTCGTCCGAGGCTGTGCATTGAATCCGAAGTACCACAGGTGAAGACATAAATTTGACCCAAAGCACAAAGCAATGTCTTTTTCCCAATGCAAAAGAGTGAAAATTTTCCCGAAAATGTGAATCTCAGAGGTTCTGAGAGAGCACTTTGTGTCAACCAGACAACGATTCAACCGGTTTTTCGACTTTTTTCTTTTGTTTGTGACAAAGTCTCTTCTGTCTCTTGGGTATTGAGCGCTGGAAGAGCAGCTTTGCCGTGGTATCTGGAGAGAACAACATTTGCAGAGCTCATTGACGGCTTTGCCTCCTCAATGCATTTGCTTCTTCTGGCCCGAATCGCATCCAACGACACAGGCTCATCCAACACTTTTGCACATGGAAGGAAGGCTTTGGAAGCTTGGTGGCGGACAATGAAGTTGCCCGCATGCATAATGGGCTCATGATTTTTGACGACACGAAAGTTGGGCCGCAAAAGGACAGCTTCAATCTTGAGATAGGCGAAGAGTCACCAGAGCTCTGCGTGTGGGTCATTTCACCTTGCGTGCATGCCAAGCGGACTTTTGTTCGTCAACGAAAAAGATTCTCCTCGATCATTTGGCTGCTCTGCACTGCATGAAGAAGGAAGATTGTGAAGGAGGCTGTGCAAAATTCTTCCAGGAGACCGAGAAAATAAGCACAAGGTTTGATTGCAGCTTTCAGCAAGTGGAAGATTTCTATGCCATTTGAATGTGTCAAAAACACGAAAGAAGCGTTGTTCCATGTGAATAACTCTCGAACCAGCTATCAACTTCGGGAAATCTGAACTGAGGGATTCTCGTGAAATCGCTTTTTAGCTTCGTTCCATTTGGTGATTTGGTGGACGAAAAGCAATTGTCAATTTTGAAAGTGCACTTCATTCATGAAAAAAGCTTTGAGCAAAATGGAAGGAACTGATTTCGTTGAGAGTTATCGTTGAACAATTTGATGCTTGAATTTGTTTTCGTTTCTTCTGGAAAACAGAAATTCCGCTGTCAAGTGTGGAAGAAAGTCGTTGAAACACAAAAGTTCTGTCAGGTTCAGCTTCATTTTCATCCTTCATCTGAAAACAAGATGGCAGAAAAAATGCGAAGTCTACTCGTTGTTTTGGGGATCCTTCTCTTTCGACGACCAGCATGTGGTTACTACTACTATGACTACGACTACGGAGAAAGAAAAGAAATAGGTGAGTTTGCATTCGTATTTGCGGTGAACTAGCTCTGGTTCTCAGGGAACAAAAACCTTCGGTTTCAACTGAAACACCACGGCTGATGTGAACGTCAACATTCTCGCAGATAGGGAAACATGATGATGACTGACACAAACTTCAAAACCAGCATGAACGGGACATTCACTTGCGAAGATTTTTTGAATGAAAATAATTGCCGTTTCAGACCTTCACTGAGATTTATTTTGTGCAAATTGAAAATACAGCCTTGGGCTGCTCTGAGTCCTGCAGCTGGCGTAGAGTCCTCTCTTTGATTGATACAGTTCATATTCCTGAGAGTTTGGAAAGTAGGCATTGGAGAGCACAGCCTGCAGAGAGCAGCGAAAACACCAACAGCGTTTTTCCACCGAGTAATTTGGCCAAATTTCAAGCCAAAAGACAAACATTAGGCAATCAACCCAGTGTGAGGAAAGCAGACGGGAAGTTTTCAAAAGAAAGAGGGACGAAGAACGGGTCTGATGAAAATTTGCCGCTTGCGAATCAATATCATTATTGCCTGTCGTGAGTGTTGAAGGGAATTGTGTGTACAATGGTGCCATGACAAACGAGTGAGCAAACTATCGCTCCTCCCATCGTTCCTTCTTCCTTCATATTCAATCGTTCTTCGTGTCCAAAAACGGGATTGAGTTTCACGTTTCAAGTTCACAAGTTCTTGTTGATGACAGTGAACGGAAACCTATTTGCCCAACTTTGATATTGAGGGTGTTGCCCAAATGCAGAGTACCTCGTCTGCCAAGAAAAATAAGTCTCTGAAGGTATTTTTGTCGACCTGAACGAAGGGAAATGTGGGTTGCCATGCGGAGAACCATTGACGGCTCCTTTCTTGACACCAGAAATTTGACGAGAACTGTTCATGACGCATCTTGATGCACACATATCATGTTGCATGTTTCTCCTGCCAAACTCCGCCATGAAGCAAAATCTACCCCGTTTCTCCCATTGTGCATAAATCTGCACCATTCCTCTCTTGAGAGCCATTGTCAAAGTTTTATCACAAATTTCAATTTGTTCAAGCATCTGAATGAATCCTTCAAAGTCGTCGAAAATGAAATTGGAATTGGAGTCTGTCAGCATTCTGATGAAATCTTGTTAACAAAATTAGGATCGACGTCAATGCGATATTACCTTTCATTCCCACTGGAAATTGTTCACAGTTCTCTTTCATGTGTTTTTGAATTGCCGCCACTTCGGTTGTGCAGGATTATTTGCTGAGTTTTGAAGGCTGGAAATTAAAGTGATCAATAATGGTCACATTTCGTCTGCGCAGGGAAAGACTCATCCAAGGGGCGTCCGCTGGTTCGAGCTGAGCTTCGTCCTGGCAAACCACAACTCTCGTATCGACATACGCATGGTCTTCTTGAACTCGTATCTGCACATGGAGAATTCCTGTGTGACCCGCATTTCGATTGAAAAACCAAGCCAAAACATTGAAACTCATCCCAAACACACGCGTTCTTCGGTGATCTTGAATGACCTTAAAATATTTCTCCTTTCTCAGCTTGAAAAAGAGCTTCACTGAAACTTCAACTCGAGCGGACTGAGAAATCAAGGGCAGATCTGGAAAACATGCACCGTGGTCGTGGAGATCTGATCAGATGACCTGTGACACATGGCACTGCAAGAGAACCTCGAACACTGAGCCTGACTTGGCTCCCGAGGGACACAGACATTTGTCGTGCACTTCAAAGAATGATTTATTAATTCCAAGCGTCCATTCTGAACCACAGTATCGCTCCTGTGTGAAGGTTTCTTCCGTCTAAGAAGGGACATGTGATAACTTTGTTCGTACATTGAGGAAGCAGGGTGCAGTTTGGCTTCAACAGCCGTGTGTTGTCATCAGGGAAATTTTGTGAGGCTCCCCCGGTCTTATCCGAGGGCTGGTTGCGTGGGATTCCGGGTGTTGCGAATGTAACTCCAAACAAAATAATATTTCGACTGCCCAATCCGAAATCTGAACCACACATTTTACCTGATGTGACTGTTTCTACCCGTTGTTCTGTACGTTTAGAGCAACGAAACATGAGCATGTCCGGTGCGAGCATGTTGACGAGAAAGATGAATTTCAGATTGGAGGTACCCAAGACAGGCTGTTCAGATCATTTCTGTTGGGAGATTCCGCCCCTGTTGGAGAAGAACTAACAATTTTGTGCAACAAGAATCACCCATTGTTAAGAAAACGAAATTCCAGTTTGAGTGACTGGTGACATTGCTCCACAACCACCATTCCCTGCAAAAATGAAGCAGAACTGAACCAAACCGGTCATGGCCAAATTTGGAGGGAGCTGAAGCTGCTGCGCACGGTCTGTCCCGATGGTGCAGATGAGCTGAACACGACCCCAGAGGTACCATAAGATTCTCCTCGCCTGTTCTCCCACAATTCTTGAAGGAAAACTTGAAGTAACTTGTCGGCATGTTTTCCAAATCAGTCTGACTAACTGTGGTTCGAAGCTTCTGTGTTCTTTACTTTTTGCGATTTTCTGGCTTCAGATTCGTTCCAGATGAACACAAAGACTGCCTATCTGGTTTCGTGGAAACTGGATCAAAGGAAATTCAAACATTTGAAGATGTGGAGAGAATTTATGAAGCCGAAAGCCAGCTCAGCTGTAGATTTTCGGCTTTTCCATCGCTCACAGTGATCTTCCATTTAGATACGCAGTGGGACCCAATTGGGGTCCAATCGGGCTTGCACTGTTTGTCTCCAATAAAAAAGGCACAGACAATGGTAGCGACGGTTTGGTTTATGATGCGTGGTGCGTCCACAGACATGTAGTTTATGGTTGTTTGATCCTCCAGACGATTCGGTGAGACAAATGCAAATGCAGACGTTGGCTGAGTATACACTGTCCAACCGTCCTGTGCCCGCACACATTTTGGCACTTGTACGTATGTTGTTGAAATAATGGTGTGCATTTGTGAATAAGGCACATCGTCGCACCCTGCTGCGTGAGGTATTTTTTGTTCATCCATCTTGAACCCGACATGTGTTTTTCAACAACGTTGCCCATGCAGAAAGGCTATCCGAAAGCGATTCTCCTTTGCACAGGGTTAAATCAATGAAACCAACGACTCTCAATGGCTTTCAAATGTAAACCCCTTTTCTCGCTGCAGGATATGATTTATGGTGTCACTTGCGTGAAGAGACAACTTAAAATACCCGATTGCCCTGTGTTTGTGTGTGTGTGTGTGTGTGTGTGTGTGTGTGTGCGTGCGTGCGTGCGTGTTTGTGTATGTGCTGTGAGTGAGTGAGTGAGTGAGTGAGTGGTGTGTGGGTGGGTGGGTGTGTGCCTTTGTGGCTGTTCTCAGAACAAATGGTTCTTTCAAAAGAAACATTTGAAAGACTTTCTGTCGCTTTCTGAACACGCTTGTGTTTTCTTTTCAGTGCTATCGAGCACCAAAGCATGTCGGTTGGTACGCTGTGTACAGATATTCAAATCCAAAAGCGGATTTTCGAAATATATGGCGTTGCACTGGAGACAACACCAATGAGTTTACGATTAGCATAAGCAGCTTGCTTAATTTCCATGCAGACGAACTTTGTTGTTCATTTTCTCCAAACCAGTCTCGGATCAGCAGTTTGGGTTCCAGAACCGTGAGTTCTGACTCCGCTTGTGAAGAAATCTTTCAAGGCGTCCTTTCTCTAGAGAGCAATGTTCTTGTTTTGGCACGTAAAACAGGGTCTCCGATCACCTCCAGCGCTTTTGGTGGGACAAGTGTGCCCCCGCACATTGGAGTTGACTGATGACGGACACATCAGGTGACCAAGTGCGCAGGGACAGCTCGAGATGCTTTAACAGCGTATACGCGATGCAGATGCATCCTGCTGCAGGATCAGCAGTTGCAGCTGCAGTTACAAGCAGTTTCACACTGATTGAGCTGCTTTAAGAAGCGACACAGCAGACAGAAGCAGCTCCGTTGCGTCCGCCGGTCCCGCTCGCGATAATGGACTTAAACGTCACTTTACACCGGGCGGGACACTGAGTGTCAGCCAACAGGATAAATCTGTGAAGAGTCTGATTTGGACAAAAGCCATACATCTGCAGACGTGGCCTGGCGTGGAAAGACAACAACACTTCTGTTTGTGTGAGCTGAAGTGATTTATTGCAGCTGGGACTTCAAAGTAGCCTTTTGTTTAACAGTGAGCACCTGAGTGACCAATGACGATTGCACTTTAGGTGTGACGTAGCTGCAACTTCGACACTTGTTTCGTTTCTGAGAAGCTGTAACTATTGGAATGCATGAGCGTGCTATGCCTCACTTGTGACACACGAAACGGCGTCTCAAGTGGTCGAGAGGAGTCGACATTTATCAGCAGCGCAATGAAGAAGAAAAGTATTCAACTCGCGCTTTTGCTTCTGGTTCTGGCGGCAAAAAGCATAGAGGTACTTGGTCAGTACAATGACTATCACAGCCTCAGGTCAAGAGGTAAGAACATTAATTTCAACAGCAGAAATTTTTATTCTTGCATTTTAACTGTGTGCCGTTGTGTGAAGGAAACACCCAGGTCAGTGCGTGCGCGTGTGTGCGCACAGGACAATTTTTTGCAAACAGAGCAACGAGATATTCTCTGGGGAATATTTTGATTTTCAGTGTCTGCAAAAAAGACATCCGTGTTCTCACATGTCTGCCGGAAAATAATCCAGCAGCTATTGTGTGAACGAACAGCCTTGTCGTGACTCCTTCCGAAGGCGATCCCAGAGGAGCGGAATCACGACAGTTTGTTCAGAGTATTCAGAAATACAGGAACACATGCCGGTTTAGATTTCACTTTTGTACCATTGTGTTGTTGAACATTTCCGCTCTTTTCCAACGAGAGCTAGGGTTGGGAACATCGTTTTGCGTCCAGTGGGCAGTGCTCTTCTCAGAGTTGGCGGCTCTGGAGGACAGTGAATCACAATCAGATCTGAAGACAAAACACCCAGTTCAAACGCCCCCGGCTGCGAGAGATTTGTGCACGAACGCTGTGGCGCGGCTGTTTTGACCACTGCGCAACCGCTCCGAATCGCGCAACGTTGATCTGAGATGTTTTGGTGGATGTTTTGGTCGATCCTATCAAACCTGACACAACAAGAGGGGCATTGTATTGAATCTTTCATTAGCTGCGTCTCCTCGGCGCCTCCCACGGGTATTAGTCCATCATAACTCTGCAGGCTCCAATCTTGATAGATATCAATCTGGAACCGAAGATTAATGGGATCTTCAGCATGCTTACCTCGGAACAAACAAACAGTGGATGTGACAGTGGCCGAGCCAAGCTCGATTCCTTCACCACAGATGCGCTGATCGCCAGGTGAACAAATCTCTTGTGAACGAGGATGTGCAGAACATGGGTGGCCTGTGAGATCCTGGCTCTGTTCGCATGATGCAGCACAACTCCACGCAGCCGAAAGAAATTTCTTGGTCAGAAGTCTGTTTCAAAGCTCTCTTCATTTAAAGATCAGCTAAGATTTCAGTGATTTCGTTTCTGCGGAACTGGTCGACGTTTTTCGTTGTGGTCAAAAATGTGTACATCTGTTCAGCAGCCTGCACAGAAAAGCAGCATCTGCACTTGCCAGAAGTGTCCTACAGTTTGGTCGAAATATCAAGATGCATCGCACACACGCGCTGCTTTGACATGTGTCAGACCCAGCAATAACAACGTCGGTTCCTGCCACCGGAAAATGGTGAAAGCAGCTTCGGGTGTTTGTAGCCGGATATTACTTTTCTGTTTCGTAATTTGAACCAGGCAAGTGCGATATGAATTCTCGTTCATTTTTGGAAGATGATCTTACCATCTGAATCTCTCTGAGATTGGAATAAAGCTTGCATGGCTGCCAGACGACGAGTTCAGAAACACGACTTGAGTGAAACTTGGTTCAGTATTCTCGTCTCACATATTCGCAGGTTCCCAACGAGCGAAGGTGACCTCTCAATAAATCATCAAGACCTCAAGTGGTGATACAGTGGCTCGTAAATCTGTTTTGGTACCACCAAAGATGATGACCGGTCCACACCATGCTTTCATGGCAATGGCGCATAAAACAGCTCCGGAAACAGGCTGCAGTATGCTGCAGCCCACTGTACGCCACAGTTTTAGACAGTGCGCAAAAGGTCTGGCGTGAATGTTCCCAATTTCTATGGGCGAAGGAAGAGGCTCGTATTTTGGGTTTGGTTGTTCACTTGGTGTGATTCGATTGGCAAAGGGATAAAACGGAATTGTAGGCTTCGTTCGTCGATGCGTGTTTTTTTTCAGCGAATACCGTTTGCAGAAACATCACTCATTGTGGAAATGCAAGGTGTCAGCACACCTATCCCCAGCATGAATATTTTTGTTTGGGGTTCGCAATCTGGCAAATGTAGATATTTCAGGCTGCATGAAAAATACATGCGCACTTGGCCTTTGGTGGTGGTTTTGAACACTGCAATGTGCCCACCCGGTGCGCGTTACACAAGGCTGAAAATCGGTGAGGTCGGGTCAACGGGGTCCAACCGCGGACAACAACCACGCCCACACTTGAAAACGAATAACAAGAACCCGTTGGTCCAAGTCAGCAGTTGACCATCTACTAGTGATCAGGGAAGCGTGGAACCTGGATCCGACCTGGGAGGAGTCAAAAATTCTTGAAGTTGGTTGCTCAACAGGTCAGAAACATTGGGAATGGCAGTCTGGAGTACTGTGCTCAAAAACAGCAACAGACAGTGGAGTGAAACTGTGTCAGCTTCAATGGAGCTCGACCACCAAGTTTCACACAGCTCAGTGCAAAACGTTTCAGACCCTCTCGCAAACGCTTTAAAAGCACAGTGAGAACCTCCCGGAGATGTAAAGACTTTCCCAACGCACACTGACTGGGAGAAGAAAATCGGTCAGAACGCACCGTCACTAGAAGTCTCACTCACAAAAGGCCATTTAGGCCTCTGGAGCATAACTCAATGACGGGCTGCTGAGGTAATCTTTTTCAAATGTCGCCCCGTCACCGTGTCAGGTGCTGATTGAGTTAACGCGCACTAATCAAGATGGATGTCACTCAGTATGCACTGCACTGACCATTGTTTATTCTCCCCATCAGACCTGTTTCCCGCCCCTGCTAACTTCTCGGAAGGGGAAACTGTTACCAAAGACGAACAAAGGGTCTCCCGTACGACAACAAATTTCGCTTGGTGCGCAAACGAGGACCCTTGTGCAAGTGGTGTGAGAAAAGGGGACTTTCTCGTTCACGTTGTCAGCAGTGAAGGCAGACATTTTGATGTTGTTGCACAACGAACGTGTCAGTTTTTCAGCAACGGATGCCTTGTCATGCATAGATTTGAATGTTGGACAATCAACGTGTCCTCACGAGTGCAGTACCTGTCTCTGACGTGAAGCAAATCTGGCCACAGAATCCCAACATTTGGCAGATAAATTTATTCGCTCCTGTCCAAATAGAGTCTGGAAAGAGTATTTTTGAAGATGTTCACCTTAGTGCACTTGATAATTCCCACAGGCAGATTCTTGGCATCAGATTAACAAAGCTGTTATGATTGTCTAGTTGCAGAGCTGCTTTCTGCTTCAGACTTGAAACGGGCCTGAGCAAACAATGCATCCACTCAACACTGCTGTGAAGCACTCTTTCTTCCAAATGGCAGCACTTTACCTGGCTAAAGCTGATTACGTGAAGTCTTTCTTGTGACTTGGGTTCTGCCCTTTTAGAACATCAGAATCAAACAAGGAAAAGACGCCAGCTGAAACGAGGACAGAAACTAGTGACTTCCTGGTGAACTTTTGCAAAAATCATGTCCAAACCGACGAAGTGACGAGGAAGACCACAAATTGTTGACAACGTCACTCTCGGAACGCTCAAATCAGCACTGCCAGGATTCCAGGACAAGCACTGCCACCTTTTGCGCGAGGTTCCTCCATGAATTGTTGTCCCCGCACGAGTTTGATGATTAGAATGTGGTTCTTGGTTCTGTCGCTGGTTTGATGTATCTCTTGCTTGCAGTTTTGTCTCCATGCACTCCAGTGCACTTTGTCAAATGTCAGAAACGTGAGGTGAGAAATGACTGCGTCCGAATCCCGGATAGACTTTCCTGGAGGTACCTGCATGCACTGCGCCTAACAAGCAGCCGACTTCTGTAGAACGTGCTCACAGAGGTCAAGACGCGTCCTGCTTCAGATCTGATTTATAGGGGAGCCGTGTCGAGGGTGCCTCTTTTCTTCCTGGTGAGAGTCACGTGAGATGAGCCTGATTTTGTACCGACAAATTAGCTCGTCACTCACTCTGGTTTCCCAGAATGAAAAAATGACGAGTCATGATACAGATGAGCAGTCGTAAAGAACATTCCCTGCTTCAAGGTAATCTTCGCAGCAAGACATTTTTGACCCAGCGAACAGAGCAGTGAAGGCCTGAGAAGTTTTATCCTTCGCTCAACAATCCAGATCGCTTGGGACAGTGACATGTACTTCGTCATGCCATGCAAACTCCACTTAAGAAAACAACTGCAAATTGAACACTTGAAGGTTTTGTGAACTGAATAGGGAACAGAGTAATTTTCGTTGCTGTTGCTGGCAGAAAACAAAGGGTTTCCAACAGGAAGTCGGGTGAACTTGCTTTGAACGAGATGAAAAATGATTCCACACAGCACCGCATCACCAGAAGAGGGGAGAGTTTGGGACCAAACTTGATTGGAAACCCTTCAATTTGGAGAAGAAAGTCGAGATAGACAAATGCGTTTGGAAACAGCGAGAAAAACCATTGTTCATTGTGGACGAGAAGTTTATCACGGGAAAAAGAGTACAAATTGCGCCTGTGGGAGAAAGACAGGGAATTCTGTTCAGGGAATACACACACACACACACACACACACACACACACACACACACACACACACACAGAGTCACTTGGCTTGCTTGGTTTTAATTCACAACTTATTTGAAAAAAGACACTGAAATTCCCACATACAGGCAAGTCAACACACACATACGAGTGCGTCTGCTATCTTCATGCAGCTCGACACAAAAATGGCCTGCACCACTGCTCGCCCGAGTCTGAGGGGATCTTGAGTGCTGTCCTGTGATCAACGTATCGGCAGCTCGGCACATCATTGGGGTTGGTCTGGCTGGACATCTCTATCATAAATCTCGCTCGCTAATTCCACTTGGGACCCAAATTGCAGCCATTCACATCCACAGCACAATGCGTTTCATCAGTAAAGGGGCCGCAGTGCCAAATCTTCTGCGCAGAGGAGGCCAGAGATATTTTAGAAAACCTGAGTTCTTGCAATTTTGTGCCAAAGGAAGATTGCAGATTGCTTTGCAGAGCTTCAGGCACACACCTGGTGTGCAAGATGTTCATTTTTGCCTTGGATTGCAAACAGAACTGAAGAAAACAATGATTTGGCAACAACTTCACGACGCCTGGACGTGTGCAATGGTCTGTGCAGCAGCAATTCTAAAACAATTTGACAGGGGAAATGACTGATAATAGATCACTCCATCCTGACAAGAATGTCGCCATTCGGCCCTTTGTCCCTTTTGTCATCGAAGCGAAATCTGTCAAAAAATTCCTCGCAAAGAATGATTTGTACCTTTGAATGAAATGACAGTTGATAACAATAAATCTTTATCGAGAGTGATGCATTATGGTGCAGAAAAAGAAGGCTGTATCTCCAAATTTAGACACAATTGAAACGTTATTCTGTCGCTGACAGCAACGAGCAATTGTCCTCAACGAAAACTGATTACTTCACGAGCAGGCTCGAGTGTCTAATTGTTCCAATGGCGCACATGTGGATGGGTGGTGCACTTGCCTGATGTCAGAGAGAATCCAACAGAAATCTGCGGACATTCTGCTGAAGGAAAATGTTCTCTTCGCTGAGAAGGAAAACATTCTCTTCGCTGAACGGCCGATGTGTCTCTGATCCCCGTCCCCAAATTCAAACGCGGTGGTTTCACGCGCAGTTTGACAGCATGACACACAAGGTTCATTTCCTTCAAGATATGGAATTGCTGCTTTTGCACTTGTGTGGGACGACGATGAAAGATCATGAGTGAATAAATCACAAGGGTATGTCGGCAGCAACAGCGGCCGAACTAACTCTACTGGGACATTATTGCTTCCAAGTTCAACTCAGTTTCGCCACCATCACAATTATGACATTTGTTCCGAGTGCTCAGGACAGACAATAATCATCAACATGTTTGCACAGCACTCACAATCGTGGAGAAATCTGCGGTGTCCGTCAGTTCTCAGGGCAGGCTGTGTGCACTGCAGATTTCAAAAGTGAATTTCGACAACGTCATCTGTTCAAAACAACGGACAAGTCAAGCGGTACGTGTGGAGTTTTGAGCAGAACTGTGCAAGTGAGTGTTGTTTTCAAGTCATCCCATCAAAGTTGCAAAGCCCCTCAAAAACACGGACAAAAAGATTAGTCTGCCTTGAAATTTAATGGGCCAACGAGTAACTCGGGGGAGACGGCTCTGCAGCAGACTCTTTGTGATGTTGGAATGTTTGCTTTTTCATGGGATGTGTCTGGACTTTTTGTCTGCAGCTCCAAACAATGCAAAAATTCTTCAATTTTTCCAGGCTGCACTTCTGTTCTGTCATTCACATCCACCACTGAAACCAGCCTTCTTCTCAATCCCAAACTTTTCTTGCCAAGGGACATGTACGCGGTAAGAGCCATAGAAAGAGTTCCCGCTGGTTCCTGCCATTTTTCGTGTCTTACCGATCCATCGCAGTCGGTTGTGAACTTTCCTTGCGTCCGGAAATGGGAACATATAAAAATGATGTGCGCTGTTATTGCGTGGGATTTGTAGTACTCCGG
>JAAUXT010017223.1_pt1 | contig 18986 bp, 17 predicted proteins | sample 7278171 | NCBI WGS metagenome assembly JAAUXT01 (sample SAMN14350112, study PRJNA611818) | marine sediment metagenome | isolation source: surface marine sediment (1.8m) | place: French Polynesia: Moorea | collected 2018-08 | reverse complement strand
GGTGAGGTGTTGGGGGGGGGGTGATGAATTGAGTTGGGGGGGGGGCTGCTCGGCAAAAAGAAACAATGGTGCTCGCTTGTTCGTAACCCGAGGTCGCGACAGCTATTTAGCTGTACAGAGTCAGTCTCGTTCATTGTGTGTGTGTGTGTGTGTGTGTGTGTGTGTGTGTGTGTGTGTGCAGAGAAATCTATGGTGTGCAGTTTTCTGCAACAAAGTCCCGAGTAATTTTTGAGGTGCACCCCTTTGCATCAAGGACAATCGGACAATCGCAGGAATTCTTTTGTTCCAATTGTTTACTTTGCTTTCCTTGTTTTTCATTTTCCAAAATTGTGAAAATCTCGGACATCACATCGAGCTGGTATTTCAACGTACATGTAGGTCTCTTGTTTATTTGCGTGCCAAGCGTTTTCATTCAGAAATCGCGTCTCAATTTCAAACTGTTTTGGCTTGACACTCGCACTGCGAGAAACAATAAAGTTGACTCAACGAATCACACTTTGATCTTTTTACAACGCTGATGGCATCAGAGAACGCGCGAAAAGAGAGAAGGCGAAACAAAAAGCAAGGAAACCGATTCAGAATCGTGTGGCGCTGAGACAAGAGCAAATCACTGTCTGTTTGAGTCTCCATCAGTTGACTGTCTGCAGATCAATTTGTGTAGTCTGGAATCCAACAGTAGATCACACAGACAGAAAGACTCCCAAGTCTCCAACGCGGACGCAAACGTTGCAGTTTCCGGCAGATGTGGGATTCGGCTGAGAAGTCAACCGCCAAGGGAGAGCCGACTCAGTGAGAAAATTTACTCTGTGTGTGTGTGTGTGTGTGTGTGTGTGTGTGTGTGTGTGTGTGTGTGTGCGTGTGTGTGTACACGTGTGTGTGTGAGGTGGGGGACTCTATCCTGGACCCGCCTCCCTTCGTCGATCTCAGTCAATCGTGTGGACAGCCACGACGCCAGACGACCGGTCCAGCACGGCCAGTTTAGGCGGCGAACACGACATCCACTGCACATCTACAGACGCGCGGAGCTCGTTCTCTTCAAGGAGAATCTGGAGCAGATGACCAGTTCCACTGTCCAGGAGCAGCAGCCTGGAGCTTCCGGTGTCGAGGAGCTCGCTGAAGAACACGTGACCCTTGGGGTCACAGGTCAAGCCTGTCGGCGTCACACTCGAGGACCTTGACCAGAGCTTGACCCCTCCGGGGAAGGTCAGGGTCATGACCCGTCGTGGGGAACACGTCTGCATAACCAGAGCCACGGCGCCATTGGGAACAAAAGCCAATCTCTCGATGGTGTCCGTGTGCCTCATGGCTTCCGCGATTTGCAGGACGTCTGGGTTGCTTCTTGACCATTCCAGCTTTGCGATTGTGCCAGGCGTCTTCAGCAGAATGGTGTTCTGGGGTCCGAGGCACATGGCCAACGGCTTGTCGTCAAGCTTCAGTTCTTCCTGGATTTCTGTCGTTTCCTGTTTGCTGAGCGTCGGACTGTTGCGGTCAAGGTCATCATCGCCTGCGTTGTGTCCTGGAGTCATGGGAGATGTCGGTGCAAGGTGAAGATACTTGTTCCAGAAAACTACGTCACACGCAGCGTTCTTGACGTCATAGCGTCTGATGACGTCACAATCTGCGCATGACTCCAGGACGGCGTCAGGCTGGTCCGGAAGTGCGAGAATCTGACACTTCCGGTGCTGACACTGGGAGGCCCTGTCCTTGACCTTGTTGTTGTTGTTTTCCTCCCAGACTCGGATCACCCACTGTCCGCAGCGATTCCGCCCTCGCACGAAGAGACGCTGTCGCGCGCACGTGACCCCAGACACGTGACTCAGCTCCGTGTCCCACGTGACGACGGCCTTGGAAAGTTTCATGTCTTGAACCTTAAATTGGAAGAAACCACGTGATTCAAAAGACAGGTGTAGATTTACCAGGATGTAAGTTTATTGTGATAATACACCACTCAGAGAAAGTCAAGTGGACCGACCAGGAAAATCCGTCAGAAATAACCATGCACGAAGACGCACATTCTTTCTTTGAACATTGATGACGCACGGCCGATTGTTTGACCTCGGCGTCAAAATGTAACATTGAACCCAAGGGGAGGGGGAATTTCACGTCAGCCCCGAATACAACCACGTGTCAACTGTGTCAAAATGCCCAAAAACTCCACTGGGTTCAGTGTGTTTCTTGGGGAAGTCAGACAATGTTAAAAGCCAGAATAACTCTGCTGGGTTCAGTGCATTGGGTGGGGGCCTGCACGTCTTGCAAGGCTGGAACTTACCAGAGCAAGCTTGACTGGTTCATTGGCGTCAAAAATTGACATTGAACCCAAGGGTGGAATATTACACGTCAGCCCAAAGAAAACGACCACGCGTAAACTGGTGTGCATTGGGTGGGGGAACCAGAGTAAGGAGCGCGCTTGCTGCAAGGCTGGAACTTACCAGAGCAAGCTTGATTGGTTCCGGCTCCACGAGCCTCTCGGCCTGCAGAACGAGTCCCAGCTGCTCCGCCAGGAACGCCACCACGGCCCCGGCCGAGAGGCGGTCCTCCGGGTCCACGCACGTCATCTGCTGGATGAGCTTCTTGAGACTCGCTCTCAGCTTCTGTTTCTCGGACCCTGGCTGGGAACCTGGGTCGCGGGCCTCAGACACAACGTCGGAGAGCTTTCTGGCGTTGTTGTTTTCGTGTGCAGCGTTGATGTCGAAAGGATTTGCTTCGTCGGTTTCGTTGTCCTCTGGGATGACGGTCAGGGGTTGGATTTTGTATTTGATTCTTTCTGCGATCAGGACCCCGATGTCTTCACGGAGGTCTGACGGCTCCTGAGGGGTCTCGATTCTGGCGATCAGCGGACTTCGACCTTGGATCATAGCGAGGAAGGTCAGACCCATGGCGTAGATGTCGACGTTTCGGTGGTAGTTGGGTTTGCCATCGCTGTTTCTTTTGAAGAACTCGGGGGCCTTGAAAGCCCTGGTCCCGACGCTGGTGGTCATCAGTGAGGTGTCGTATTCTTCTTCAAGAAATTTGCTGACGTCGAAATCGGTGAGCTTCGCAATGCTTCGGTCTCCGCTGATGAGGACATTCGCAGGTTTGATGTCTCTGTGGATGATGTTTTTGTCGTGAAGGTATTGTACTCCGTAGGCGATGTCAAACATGAAGGACAACATCTGCTTCGAAGTCACAACGTTGTCTTGGAAAAACATGTTCAAGTCACCACTCTCACAGAACTCCATGAAGATCCAGATGGTGGTTTCTTCTTGACAAACGTCGAATATGTTGACGATGTTTCTGTGTCTCAACTGCCTCAGTTTCCCCAGATCGACGGTGACTTTCTTCAGTTTTTCTTCGCTTTTGCCGTCGATGCGTTTGGCGGCGATTTTGTTGCCGCACCTGTCGATGGCGGCATACACGATGCCGTACGCGCCCTTCCCCTTGACGTCGAACGCATTCACGTTGTAGTTCCCGACGACGGCGACCGACTGCGACCTCTGCAGGGCGTGGCCTGGCGCCACCTGGTGCAGCTGGTCGTGAGACGCCTCCGGGTACAAACTCAGCTTCCCCTGCATATTGCCGAGCAAACAGTAAACGATCCCAATGACACTCAAGCGAAACCGCAAATGAAACTGGACGATCCAATTCTTGACAAGTGCCGACGCGTGTGCTGATAGCGATGTGAAGTTTTTTTCATTGTAATCAATCAGATAAAAGAGCGTTGCACAAAACAGGTGTCGTGGTTAATTTTTTGTGCATTGATATATCTCTGGGCGACAAAAAGTTTTCTCATCAATATACATAGTTATCATCATTATTATTAAACCATTGGCCAAGATTGCTACGAGTACAAGTGTCTTTCAGTCTTTTTTCAATAGTCAAGAGTGTACATGTGTCAGCAAAATTCGTTTGAAACGAAAAAGTCCCCGTCTTCCTGAGTCGGTTCATTAGTTCAGCACCTGGCAAAACCACGCATCGTCATGGGCAGGGGCCAGTTCTCTTGTCCTTGTCGGAGTGAACAATTTTTCAGGCCTTTTTCTTGGCCTGAATCTGCTCCCAACCTCTGGTACTTTTTCGTCTGGGTTTGTCCTCGTTGACAGCAGCTTCAGAGCGACTATCATCGCTTTGTTGAAGGACGAGGATTTAGCTGAACTACAGGAGGCGTGAACCGGTGTGTTTGCACCAATGGATGGACCCACGAGACCCTGACCCACCGAAACCAGAAAAGTTGCTTTGAACCAGAGGTCGATCAGTGGATTGGTCAAGGGGTCTGATCCTTTGTCCTAAACAGAAACAAGGACATTTGTTTCACATGACGAATTGAGGCGTGGCAATATTTGGAAACTGGGCGGGGTCGGGAGCTTCAAGGCATCAGGACCGAGGGGCTCATCGCGTAGTGCGCTCAGATGCAAGTTTACCTTTGTGTCCATTTGTAATCGTGACATTTATTCACCTTCACCCAAGCAAATATTGGATCTGCTCCCAGAGCAGAGCCACAAAATTGCCATTGAGGCTGAAAATGGGCGTAAATGTACGTGCTTTTGCAGGAAGATTTTGTCACCGCTTTCATCAGGCACGAACCAGCGCACAAATCAAACATACGCGTACCCAGGCAAATTAAAAGCCATTGCGCGGATATATTTCTTATCTCGCTGCATCTCTGACATGTGATGAACTCATTCGGGGCGGGACTGTTCTTGGGCGGCGGGGACTCGTGTTCTCGCCTCCCTCCCGGAGGGGTGGGCGGCGCCGGGGCGACCTCTCTCTGCAGGGTGCTGCAGCACGTGGTGAACGTCACGTGTGTCGTCGCTACGTTCAGCAACGACACGCGTCCTTCAGGTCAGTTCATTTACATTCCAGGGTCACGTGTTTGGTCAGCGTCATGCAGGGTGCCTTGTGTCTGAACAAAACGATATCGCTGCATTACTCAAAGCCACGACGAACCAGTTGTTGAGCTGCCACGCGTCCACGCGTACACACGTCTGGCTGTTGGCTTCTTTGGAAATACAACTGAATGATGCACGCACCCACGTGGTGCAGATTTACTGAATAACATTGTTGACCTTGACCTGCAGATGTGGACGCGGTGGTTCAGAGCCTGCTGGAGTGCGGAACCAAAGTGTTCGTTCTCTCGCGAGACGCGTACGAGACGAATCGCGGGACGGGGACGCAGCCCCAGTGCGCCCGAGCGTTCGTGGGTCAAACAACGGCGTCGACGCAGGTTTGCAAGATGACACAGAACCAACGTGGAAACAATGCGGCAAAATGTATTTTCCTGCATAGACTGTGGGTGAATGGCGATGTATGTTTTCTTGCTCAGACAGTTGAGTCGGACGCGTATCTGTGCAGGTCCTTCAGTCACGATCGTCACTCGCGCCGCGAGATAAGCTTCCTCGTCTCGGATCCAGGTGCAGTGTTTGAGCATCTCACAAGCTCTGACGTCGATTTGTGTGTGTGTGTGGGGGGGGGGGAGAAATACCGTCCTCATTTGCTTGGTGTGTTGTTCGTTTCAGAGGTGAGAGAAATCCGAGGTTTCCTCCGGTTCGTGGCGACCAAGAATTTCACTGCGTTGGTCAAACCCGTGAGTACTGTCGTGTGTGTGTGTGTGTGTGTGTGTGTGTGTGTGTGTGTGTGTGCGTGTGTGTGTGTGTCTGTGTGTCTGTGTCTGTGTCTGTGTCTGGGTCTGTGTCTGTGTCTGTGTGTGTGATTCAGACGGGGATTGGCGAATGTGACCATGGGCACAAAATAGTCTGCGTCCACTCAAATTTATGTTCTGTCAGGCGAAACACTTTCTAAATATTTTCTAAGTTTGAGCCCAGGTTCCCCTGGACAATTCCCAGGTCATTCCTGGACAAGGGTGAATCATCCGCCGTGAGTTGCTGTCCACGATCCCATTGCAGCTGAAGGGGTACGTGGAGCAGCGTGCGGGGCCGAACGGGACGGCCACGTACAGCGGAATCTCCATCTACGTCGCGCAGACTCTCGCTGCGTTCCTCAACTTCAAGTGAGTCAAACAGAACGCGCATGCAGGCGACATCTCAGGTTCAGAGATGTTGAATCCAGGGACCGCACGCGCCATGACAAGTTCGTCCATTGAACCGCACCACCCAACTGCACACACACACACACACACACACACACACACACACACACAAGTTTGTCCACTGCATGATTCTGCACCATCCAATACAATCAACACCTTGAGTCGCATTAACATGGAAATTGTTTGGGCCCTGCATGAACGCCGACTCCCCTCCCCCCAAAGAGAATGTCGCGAATCTGCCCCTGGGATCGCGTGTGTTCTTGTTTGATTGCTAGGCTGGACCTGATCGACGTTTCCGACACGTACGGCAGTCGTCTCGACAACGGAAGCTGGACGGGCCTGATCGGGCGCGTCGTCAGAAGGGTGAGCGGTGGCTCCCTCTGCCACTCACACAATCTCGGGCCGTCTGCACCGGTGCAATGAAATAGCTAGACCCCAGAAACCAGGAGACACCAGTGTCTGGTCAGTTCCGTTCTGGGGTGAAATGGCCAGGCACAGGGTGAGGGTACTGTTGCTCTGCCAAGGGTGGTGGGGGTCTGGCCATGGACTCCAGGCCCCTCACCCCGTGCCTCCTTTTTTGCTTCACACAGTGCGATCATTTGGCACCTGTCACTCAGAGCCTTGGCTGTTTGCATGTGGAATGTGACCTGGGGTCTTGAAGATACCGGGTCTCCTCATTCCATTCCACCGGGTTGGGTGTACTTGTGTGTTCATTGTGTGCATCTTCCTGCTGTTCTTCAAGACGTACATTGCAAAACACGTGTGTTATGCGTGTTTCTCTCCACCTGGATCTGGTTGGGATCGGAGACTGATCTGTGCTGTTTCGTGTCTTTAGCATTTAGTTTCTCTCGCACACACAAAAGACAAACGTGCACACAGCCAAGGACCACACCTTTCGTGTTTGGACCCTGGGCTGAACCAGATCCCACCCTCTCTCCACCTTGACCCCGCTGCAGACTCGTCTCTCCCTGTCGCAGTTGGGCTTCTCTCAGAGACACAAAGACAAACATGCGCACAGCCAACGACCGCTCCTTTGATGTGGGGGTCTGAACCAGATCCGACCTTCTGCACCCCAACCCAGCTCCGCTGCAGACCCGTCTCTCCCTGTCGCAGTTTTAGTGTTTGGTCCCTGGCCTGCACCAGCTCAGACCCTCTCCACCTTGACTCCGCTGCTGTTTCTCCCAACCACAGGAGGCGGATTTCGTCGTCGTGGAGATGACGGTGCAGGTGGTCCTCCATAAGCTCGGGTGCGTCCGTGTGTCCCGCAGACTCAAGACCAGTGTGCCAGATCCGACCTTCTGCACCCCAACCCAGCTCCACTGCTGTTACTCTCTCTCATGCACAGGAGGCGGATTTCGTCGTCGTGGAGATGACGGTCAACAGCGAGCGGAGCGCCGCCGTCGACTTCATGGCGCCGCTGTGGGGAGACGCGCTGTCGCTCCTGGTGCGCGTCGAGCACCTCGACACGCTCGTGCTCTACCAACTCGTCTTTCAGGTGCAGTTGGTCCTCCATATGTTCGGGTGGGTCAGTGTGCCCCGCAGACTCAAGAAGTGTGCCAGAATCTTGAGCAGGCACCCAACCCAAAAAACAGAAATACAGAATCGTGAGGGATCAACGCACTTTTCGTGCGCAAGTGCAGCTTGCGGTAACATTGTTTCGACCCTTGGGTGTCGATGGACTGGAAAGCGCCCAAAAATTTTTGGACTTTGTCATTTTTGGCAGACCGTCATACTTTTTTGGTTTCTGGGTGACCCCCCCCCCAAACCACCATCACAGCACGCCCCCCCCCCCTGACTTGGACTTTGCTCTGGACGAAATGTTTGTTGGCACAACCTGCGACTCGAGCGGCTGATGGTCTACTTGAATTGAAGGTCCACTTGTGTCTGTGTCGACTTTTATGCGTGACACCTTTTTCTCCACAACCCCTGCAGGACAAGACATGGATGGTGGTGGTGGGAACCCTGTGTGTCGCTGCCCTGGCGCACGCGGCTCTGAGCAGAGCGTCAGTGAGGTGCAGCTCCAGCACCAAGGCGCGACCGTCTGTGGAGACCAAATCAGTGGCAGACACGCTTTGGGGCATGTTCGGCTACTTCGTGAATCAAGGTTTGGATACATTTTATCCCAAGGGTTGGACATTGTGGCCCACGCAGGGCCACGCCCGACAGTGATACCATCTCGTGCGAGGACATGAAGGGAACTGACCTCAGATTCTGTAGCCTTAGATTCTGTTCGGGGTGGGGGTGGGGGTGGGGTGGTTTCGTCGTGTGTTGAGCTTCCCTGTTCCTCGCAATGGGCTTCTGTGTCAAAACAGCGCCCTCTGACTGCTGCACGGAGCACATGGTGGGGGGACACGCCCAAATGCACGCATCAACAGTCACTGTCAACTCCCCACGTCAATTGCCAAACTTCCACGTCTTCTTCTCCTCCCACGCAGGAAGCCCCGACTCACCCGAGGCGCCCCCTGTGCGCGTCGTGCTGTCGTGTGTGTGGATGATGACCCTGACGCTGCTGGCCGTCTACACGGGGAACCTGTTCGCCATCCTGACGGTGCGGAGACACACCTCGGTCTTGGACGGTCTGCAGGACCTGGCGCAGCACCACCCGGAGTTCCAGGCCGGGTTCACAGCCGGCAGCGCGCAGCACGATCTGTTCGCTGTGAGTTCTTCTGCTGGTGCGAAGCTCGTTCTATAGAGTGGCGTTTGGTGCAAACGAGTGCACTCGGGTGATTGGCGAGTTCTTAGCAAAGCATCCAATCCTTTTCCGACACACCCGCATTGCCAGATCGGTGACACGGGTACAACAAGGTCACTCGCCATTGGCTCTCAGGGCTTGTCTGGTTATCTAAGCAACTGATCTGGCAATTGGGGCGTCGCACGTAAAGGAAAATTGATGGTTGTTTCAAAGTCAGTATTGTTCAAGACAAGATTTCGTGTTTGTTCACCATCTTCTTCACAGAAGGCCGAGGGTGGAATCTTCAAGAAGGTGTGGGACACGAACATCAACGTGAACCCGGAGAACCTGGCTCCCTCCCACTACGGCGCCATGAGCGCTGTGCTGCACAGAATCAAAACCGAGAACTTCGCGAGGATTGGGTCCATGACTTTCGCCGACTTTTGCTCCGAGCAGAAGGGATTTGTGATGTGCGGGTGGCGAAGGAGACGTTTTTCCCGTACAGCGACGCGTGGCCCGCCTACAAAGGATTTCCGTATCTGTATGTGTTCAATAAGGGGTGAGTGGATCCAGGGCTCAAGCTGTGATCTGTTGGACCTTCTGCGATGACACATTTTTGGGGGTGTCAAGGAACCTCAAGGGATTTTGAGTCAGAGAATAAAATAATGGTTGTGTCTTGGTGCAAATGAAGACCAAGGGCGAGTTCGATTGACCCAAAACTCCCTGCAAATTTGTGGTTAGTGTGCAACCAATCAAGCAGAACTGACCACCCCAACACGAAATTTCCACTGCAAACAGTCAAACAGTAGAGGCTCACTTTTGATGGTTCAGTCTGTTTCAGGTGAGTGCAAACTCGACCTGAAATTTGCCGTCCAATCGAATACGCCCCAAGAAACAACATATCCTGAGCCCACTGGAGTGCTGATCTCGAGCTGGATGCGACTGATAGACTTGGATTGTGTTTCTGTTTGTTCCCTGTGCAACTGTTCACTGAGAGCGTTTTCTCTTTTGCAGCATCTCTGCGCTTGTGGAGGCAGGGCTCGTCGAGAGGTACAAGGAGATCTTCTGGCCGAGGAAAGACAAGTGCGATCACTCTGATGAAGTGCTGACGACGGAGAAGGCAGTCCACGTGGCTGACGTCATCGGGGCTCTCATCGTACTCGGCGTTGGTCTGGGCGTCGCTGGGGGCGTGCTGTGTCTCGAGCTGCTGCTGAATCAAGTGACACGCGCCCGGAAGTTCGCTGCGTTTGTGTGGAGTCTTGGGGTCTGGGGAGTTTGTGGTGGAGCAAAGGACGAACCACGTGGTCTTGATGGTCCAGCCCCTTCAGGGGACAAGGTGTCCCCTGACAACATGGATGCGTCACCCTCTCTTTGACGGGGTTCAGCACCGCTAGAAAGTCCGCACTCACGGTACCCCAATTGCCAGAACAGTGGCACAGATAACTCCTGCTTGCCCTGAGATCCAATGACAAGTGACCAAATAGTATTTGTGTCACTGATCTGGCATTTGGGGCATGCCAGAAAGGGACCGGACGTGTTTGCTAAACCTCCGTTTTGAGACGGTTTTCCGTGCTTTGTTCGAATATAGCTGGTTGAAAAAGTCGTGTTGTGTGCGGTTCGGGTCCCGGGAGAACCCGTCCTCACAACCGCCGCTACTTGCGGCACCGCAGTCGGAAGCAGCCTCGGCTCGGCCAGACTGCCGCAGTGGAGTCAAACTCAAGCGTACGCTTTACAAACATTTATTTCACTCCTGTCTGAAGCTTCCAGCTCTAGACAGATGCAAGGTGTCATGGTCGCGGCTTTAAGTAGGTGGCATAAGTTGTGAGTCCAGTGCGCAGCTTCAGCTTCGCACAGCTCCACTGAAGCGGCTTCATCGGTACTCAGCACCTCATCCGAAAGCTGGATCGCACGCGTGGGAAGAGGCAACTCTTCCACACGACAGTCGAATAAACTGGGTTTCCCTCGACCTTGAATGTTGCTGTTCACTCATCCCCATGTCCCGTGCGTGTTGAGATCGCGACACGACGCCATTGATAAACGCTCGCGTTACCGCTTCATCCATCACGGAAACACCGCTCCTCCGCCGCAACAAGAAGGATAGGTCTGTTTGGTGTCAATGCCTCACTCAGATGTTAGATCCAGGGGTGACCTGATCAGGGCACGACCTCCAACTGAGAACCTGAAAAACAAAGGCGATTGGACTGTGCCGCAGGGCGCGCAAAGAAAGGGGCACTTCTTTTGGTGCGGAGTGGATGAGTCCTTGACCTGGGTACGCCCCTGCATCCAGTGCGAATCCAGCCTCACGAAGTCTCCGTTATTGTGAATCCACACAACATTCGTTGGCTCGTGGCAGCTATATTCCACTGCAGAATTGTGGAAGCACACGAGTCAAATGGCCTTCACGGCCAGTCACAGAGCGCCCTTTATCTTGGTGTTGATTGGTGAGTATAATCTTGTCAATTTTGTCGGACCTCGGGCACAGCGCAACTGAACACATGGGAATCGTTTCCTTTTGGACGTGATGCCATCGTTAAAGTTTGAACCACTGCGTTCAGTGCGCCTCTTTGTTTGGTTGGGCTGAATCGCCAGACAACACGCTCCGTGCCTGTTGTCCAGGAGGGGGGCGTTGTGCTTGAACAGCACAGCAACAGACCTCTTTCTACCTCGGCGTATCGCAGGTCTGGGGACCTGTGACGTCACGTACCTGGTACCCAACCTCGCGCAGGACGGGATCGCCTCCCAGCAGTCGGACTACTGGAGTTTACTGAGGCCCGACACATACGTCGCGTCCTTTGCGATCGACGGCGATTTCTCGACAAACTTTGACCTGAAGAACGACAGGTGCGCGCACACGTTCAGCGAGTGCGGAGCGTGGTGGCAGGTCGACCTGCGCCGCGTCTACACCATCGAGAAGGTCGCCGTCACCAACAGGAAGTTCTTCGGTAGGAGTCCATGGGTAGGGGGTGGGGCTCGGTACCCCAGTGAACGGCCCTGCATGTGTGGGGAACCACACATACACACACGCACGCACATGTACACGCACACACACACACACACACACACACACACACACACACAAACACACAAGAAAACGCGAGGAGGAAATTGAAGACGTCATTGAGTGTTTTACGAACACGTTCACAATTCAGCAACAACAGAGATAATCAGGTCCAAGTTCAAATAACGTCTGTTTTATTTTTCCCTCATCACGAGTGCATTTCTTCCTGTTCCAGCGGACCGACTGTCTAACTTCTACATCGACGTGAGCAACGCGTCTGACGGCGGTGCGTCGCGACGCTGCGTCTCCCAGCAGAAGGCGCTGGCGTCGTCAGAGACGCGCGTCTTCCCGTGCGCCGGTCACGTGCACGGCCAGTTCGTGCGCGTCCACTACGCCGAGGACAAGTGCGAGTTCCTCACCCTGTGCGAGGTGCAGGTGCAGGGGACGTTTTTTCGTGAGTACTTGGGAATGGGCAAGGAAGAGTCTGGGACTTGAGGGGGCATCACTAGCGCGGGAGCGGGAGGCAAAATTTTGAACATTTTTTGAAACAGAAGTACATGTATCCACAGCGAAAAGTGCGTGCACGGATACATTTCTGAGTGCCTGGATTCCACGCTGGTCCCTTCAGGGACGGAGGCGACGTGTTTGATCTGAGACCATCAGCTCTGGGTCTGTGCATCACCCCTTTATGGTCCGATCCAGTGTCCCTGATTCTGACTCTGGGGAACAGTCTTAACGTCAGATGTTCTTTCATGTTGCGGAAACTCTTGCTTTTGTTTCATACCTCAACACGGTACAATTTTTCGACCTTTTCCCTTGGTGCAGGTATGTTCTTTGACGTCGTGTTCTGTTCCACATTTTGGATCAGTCTGCATAGGAAGTCCGTTGGCTTCAAATGTCACTCTGCTTTGGACAGTTGGACAAAAGTAGAAACCGAGAACTTGATTCCGCACGCACACACACACACACATTTTCTGTCGTCAAACAATCAAAGAAAGAAAGAAAGATTCAATTGTGTTCTCACTTCAGTAGTGTAGCGGTCCCAGGATTGGGTATTGCAGGGAATGTGAGGGCCTGTTCAATGCGCCCCTGATTTTACCCACACACAACGTTTATCAACAGAAAACGTTTTTACATCAGACTCCTTGGAACACGTCAGCGATCTCCTGCGCCGACAGCTTTCTGTTCCACATGGCGAGTTCGTCGACGCTGGCGTTCGAGTGCTGCCACCCGTGGTCCGGGTGCCTCCGCCCCAACACCATGACCCCGGGGCCTCGGGCGAACGGCCCCGGCTGGTTCCACGTGTCGTCGCTGTCCACCAGGGTTCCGTTGACGTACAGGAGGATTCCCTGGCCCTCGGCAGGTCCGCTGAATCCGACCCCGATGTGGAACCAGCCGACGGGGCGGTCGATGGCCAGACGGAAGAAGCCGTCCGTGACGACGAGTTTGACGCTGAAAGACAAAATGGACTTTTGATAAGCGGTTTTCACATTGGTGACGGCGTCCGCTTTTTCTGACGTCGACGGCAGCTTTTCTTGACGACTTCAAAGAATGGTCTGGACCATTTTTTGACACCCACCAATTGAGCGTCAGGTTAAATTTTGATGTTGACGTCAAAATTCTGCTGTCTTTGACGTCGACAGAAACCAATATGAAAACGGCTTTCCGTATCGACGATTTTTTTGATTGACAGACAGGCAGGCTCCAGTGTGTCAAAAACAGCGGAAATACGGTGCCTTTTACGTTGCAACGAAAACTGTTTTTCTTTGAAGCGGTTTTCACATTGGTGACGATGTCAGAGTTTTTGATGTCGTGAGGGTTGATGTCAGGAATGGACTGTGCCATTATTTTTGACGTCCTCAATTGGGTCCAATGTTAAAATTGACATCGACAGTGAAATTTTGACGTCGACGTCAACTTTCTTGACGTCGACAGCATCAATGTGAAAACGACTTCAGATTGGCGCCACAATTGTTACCCCCCCCCTTCCCCAGTTCAGCGTTCACCAGCTGCTCATTCAAAGATTCACAAGTAAAGTCGAGACGACTCGTACTAGATGAGAGTCGCATTCTCTCCCCCGCAGGCGATTCGCAGCCCTGTCGACACGGGGCCGTTGGTTCCGGAGCTGAGGACGCCGTCGTCATCGTCGCACTCAGTGACCTTGAGCCAGACGGTGAGGGTCGCGCCGGCGCCGCCGCATGTGTCGGGGGTCATGATACACGCCGCGGACACGTCCGGCAGCATCGCCCACTGGTTCTGATCGCGAACCGTGTTCAGTGCCAATCCGAACTGAAAGGGAAGGGGGAGGTGGTGCAGCAGGGAAGAAGCAAAGGATGACTCCAGGAGTGGATCCAGTTGCAAGAAGAAGGGGTGGTCGGGCTCCAACCTTGGGCACGTCTGGGCAGACTTTGGTTTGGTACCCGTGTGGGGGGGGGGGTCAAAAGTGGTCCCAGTCCCAGGGTTGGTCCCACGGGTGGATCTATCTGTGGGCAGACCTCGGGTTGGTACCACCCGTGGGTGGTTCCAGACGTTGTTCTCGGAGTGACTAGGGGCGGAGCCACTTGTGGTCCCAGGGGTATTCCAGGGGCGAATTCATTCGGGTTGGTCCAGGGGCATCAAATTACAGGGGCGGTTCCAACGAAGATTCAGGCGAAGATCAGGCACGCCTTTCTTTCTGGTCCGCCTCTCCGTCAAACCAATGATCACCCTCTTGAGAATTGCTCTAGGGTCTTGATCAATTTTGCACTGGCTGCGGTACGCGTGACCTTCCCTTGACAGTTCGAGGTGTCGCCGCTGAATTGTGGTCAAGCGTGAGGAGAAAACAACGAGTAGGAGAACCAGTCCCTTGGTTTGCAGGTTCCGTGAATCAGACTTGTTGAGACGCACCGGTCCCGAGATCAGGGAGGCCCCGTTGTGGAGAACCCAGCTGCAGTGTCGCTCGAAGTTGATGTAGACGACCGGCCCGTCCACCGCCGACGTCCAGGTGTCTGGGCATTCTGGAAGCAACACGCCCCGCGAAAAGGTTTGATCAGTTGCACACAACAGCTTTCGTTTGCTTTTTGACCTCACGTTGGATGTGTCACGCACGACGTTCCTGGACGCGCCACGCTCTGAGTACAACGTCACAAAAGCCATGAAATTTTCAATGACTCGTGCCAGAGGAGTTCCAGCAGTTATACAGTGTAGTTGTCAACTGGGACGCAACGCCTGACACTCACCTCAGTCTGCGCGTCAATTTTTCAAGGCTTGGTTTGCTTGACTCTACTTTGACTGTTTGAATGCGTGTTGTGTGTGACAGTGGACAATTGCAAGCGTTCGAAAATCCAAAGCAAATCACTGCGTTCACGGTATTTTGCGTGTGTCTGATTGCTCTTCCAACGAACAGGATTGTCAAACTTTATTCTGACTGGCGCAGCTCCGAAGCGAGTCGGTAACTCTGGGCGGACGCACCTTTCCTGAAGAGGGAGGCGGCGGCCCCGGTCGACAGCGCTGCGCCGCCGCTGTCCTCCCGGATCAGCCGGCAGTTGGTCCTGTCGGCCGCGCGGAACTCGAACACCGAGCACGAGGCGTCCTCGGAGCATCTGTGGTGCATTGCAGTGAGTTGGTGCAAATAAAACAAATTTTTGCCAACTTGGATTGACCCACTGCAACCCGCTACGTAATGAGAAGGGTTGCTGTTCTGGTTGCTGGGGGTGTATCGCTGCGACCCGGATTGGCAAATCGAACCCGGGTTGGCAAATCGAACCCGGGTTGGCAAATCGAACCCCTATTTTAGTAATCTGTGTGTCATGGACCATTGTCAGACCCGCGGGAACAACACCGACAAGAAGCGCCTCTCACCTGATGGAGCACTGGATTCTGGACGCGACGTTCATCTCCCGAGCGACGGTGCCGAAGAGGGATACGCCCGGGTCCAGGGCCTGGAACTCCCCGGCTCGAGGGAGCGCCGGCCCCGGGAGGAGGAGCCACAGGAGCCGCGGGAGCCACGCGACGAGCCGGGCGTCCATCCCGCGGGCTGGTGCGGAGAAAGGTCGCTGCCAGAAATCTAGGGTTGTGCGACAGGACCTTACGCTTCAGAGAATGCGTCCTGAAGCAGCCGCCATTGTTGTTCTCCAAACAATCGTGAGACGGTGGAACCACAGGTGCGTTGATGATTGGCGAGTTGAACTTGACAAAGTGTCTGCAGATGTGTGGACGTTCGCACACGACATATCCAGTGAATCAGCACACGCGGGGTACATCCGTGGAAACCCCCAGCGAACTATATTATAAGACGCAGATTGTTTCGCACAAACAGCGGTGCCGGACCGCTTGGTATCGCTCAGCTCTCAACTCAATGATTCATGAATGAGCTGTTGTTTAGAGTTTCCACATGCCTTATTCATCCTCGCATTATCCTCAGTAACTGTACACGACTCGATTACCTATTGCGACTCAACTTTATTGCTTTGTGTTGAAAGGCGAGAGATGAATTTTTCATGCTGACAAGGTCCCAACTCGCAGTGATGGATTTTGTGTCGCGATGACACGACCAGTGGATCGACAGGGGTCGGATCTCTTGGTGTGACTGACCCAAATTTTGCCCCTGACCAAATCCAGACCCGTCCCAAGAAGCCAAACACAGATCCGGAGCGGTTGTGTCAGAACCAAGCGACGTCGGGAGCTGTTTGTCACAAGTTGGGTTGAGAGGACCGAGATACTGGAGCCGACAGCTTCACGTTGTCAATTTGTGCGACAAAGATTCTTGTTGTTCGTGTTGGTGTCAGCTTTTTATTATGCAGTTCCAGTCGCTCCAATTGCACAAAAGCTTTTTGTCAAAGCAAAACAACTTGACTCCTGTATCGTACTGGATCAGGACACATTGGACAGAAGACATTCTTCAACGTTTGTTGTTTCACCTGTGTGACAGGTGAGAAAGCGTGCATCTTCAGAAGAAGATGGCTTTGACCTCGTCAAACAGCTTCTGGTCGTTCTTCCTCTTGCGGTGCTTGGCGAAGTATGTCTTCAATTCCTTCCGATTCTTCATTCGCTCCACAAATTTCTGTTACAAAGGGAAAAAGAGAATGCACAAAGTTGTTGTTGACGCACTTTTGTCATGAATCATCTCGCAATACGAGTAAAATAACAATTTTTTTCTGGGCTGAAGTTTTTCAAAACAAAACGCGCTTCTGCGTGCGTGCGTGTGTGTGTGCATGTGATGCGTGGTGTGTGTGTGTGTGTGTGTGTGTGTGTGTGTGTGTGTGTGTGTGTGTGTGTGGCAGGATGGAGCAAATTGAGACGCACCGGTCCCTTAATTTTCAGTATACAAATTCCCCTCCCCATTGGATTGCGTTCTCTTTGCGCAGCCAGGCACTCTTCCTGTGTCCACCTCCGAACACGACACCAATGCGAAGGACGTTTGGCAGTCGTGAGTTCTGGCGTACCTTGAGCGCGGGGTATGGATCGAGGTGCTGCGCCCCCATGTAGTCCTCGACCTGCAGCAGGGGCTCGAACAGCGCCAGGTCCGCCAGGGTCAGCGCGTCTCCCACCAGGTACCCGCTCTTCGAATCCTCCAGCGCCTGCGCAGACGGAGAGAACCGGGAACACGTGAGGGAGGGCGGGAAGGGGACTGAGCCTAGGGGGGGGGGCAGACACTGAGCCACATACTCGTGAGAGTAGCGACTCTGTTGATGTTCAGCAGACGGGAAATAAAAGTCAACGGGTAACCTCGGGCGTCGGCCAAACATGAGGTAATGGGGATGTTTCGTTGCAACACGCCGCGTCAACACGTGCGACGTGCGATGTGGCATTTCACCCTGGAAAATCTGTGCAAAAATTTTTTCTCTCCATGGCAATGGCCTGTTTTAATATTTCAATATTTTTCTTGAAAAAATTGATTCAGATAGGGATGAGAATCTATTTCTGAAAGTATTTTTAAAACTGATAATTTGCACATTGTGTTCAAATCTTCCAAATTGGTAAAACTGATTTCCAGCCTGTAATGCCACGTCGCACGTGGTGCGGGGACGTCCGACGGGTTGCAACTAAACATCCCTGATGGGGGTTGTACCCAGTAATGCTCGACCTTGTGCAATTGTAGGCATAAAGGAGCGTGGGTAGATGAGGCACCCAGTTGCACTCATGACGCTGGGGATATCGTTTGTGCACTCCAGAATCCGTGAAATCAACATGCATCATCTGACGGACGGATACGAGCAGATGGAGCATGAGGGGTTCCAACTGGTTCAGTTGCACTTCAAAACACAAAAAGCAGTGCACTTGTGTGCCCCCTTCATGGGTTGCGTGCGCAAGCCCCTGATACATCCTGGTAGCCCAGACGCTACACATGCCCTTGATACTGCGTGGCGTGTCGCGGACCTTGTTGAAGACGGGGAGGTAGCGCGGCTGCACGCTCGTCAGGATCTTCTCCCGCAGCGCCTCGTCCTCCCCCGCGATGCCGAGCGGCAGCACGTACGGGTCGGCGAAGTCACGCGCCCCGTCCGTGTACATGTCCACCCTGCCGCCAGAACACACATGCACTGGGGTATCCCCGAGACCCTGGACTCCACTGACCCCAAACACCACATCAGAGAGACAGAGACAGAGAGAGAGAGAGAGAGAAGAGAGAGAGAGACAAGGAGAGAGGCCACGTGTACATGTCCGGTCAGAACACACACTGGCGTATCTGGGGTATCTGAGACTTTGCTGACTCAGACCACTACAAGCGCGCACACACAAGGTTCCATGTTGGACGCTTGGATGTTCACACAAAATAGAATTGACCCACAAACTCCAAAGTAACAGACACAGACACACACACACACACGCATACATGCACACACAAAGAGAGAGAGAAAGAGAGAGAGAGAGAGAGAGAGAGAGAATGAGTGAGTGAGTGAGTGAGTGAGTGAGTGAGTGAGTGAGTGAGTGAGAGAGATATATTTGTTTTGAGCCACCAGCCAACCTTGCAATGAATTGTTCGCAAAACCAACACTTACCCCGGGAGGGGATTGAAATCCAAATTTTAACACTAGCGTCGCCCATAGCTCCGATATGAGCTCAGCGTCACTTGTAATGGGAGCAGCACCTATCATTAATTAGTTGCGGTCATTTAGCGGCACCCCACTCAGAGATGCTCTGTACACTTGGAACTCGAGCGCTCAAGATCTTATGGGAGCATCACTTTCATTGGAACTGATTACGCATGCTTGGGTTTGATTGACAGCGCAGTTAGGTGATTGCTCTTCGTCATACTTGCAGTCAGTGAATATATTTGTAGCCAGTACGTACCTACTCAATTTGGGTTGAGACGGACCAGG
>JAAUXT010120763.1_pt1:0-15000 | contig 18995 bp, 17 predicted proteins | sample 7278171 | NCBI WGS metagenome assembly JAAUXT01 (sample SAMN14350112, study PRJNA611818) | marine sediment metagenome | isolation source: surface marine sediment (1.8m) | place: French Polynesia: Moorea | collected 2018-08 | reverse complement strand
TTGAGTTGAGAAGAGTCGTCGTCGTGGTGCGTCTTTTCATTGAGTGTTGTGAAACCTGACCGTGTTGTTGGGCTCTGGTCCCTGGGGGCTGTTTGTTTATTCCGCGTCACGTCGTGAGCACTTAGCGCGGCTCCGGCTGCGTGAGGCCGGGCGGCGCGGCGCGCTGACCCGGGGCGCTCAGCGGCGGGGCCGCGGCAGGCAGCACGGCGCGTCGACCCGGGGCGCACCGCGCCGCACACACCGCGCGCGCCTAATGGAGCAGCAATCAACGGGAAATGGCCACTTCGCATTCGTGTTGACTCAGGTGAAAAATCACTCGCGTTTCGCGGAAGCCACTGCGTCTCGTGGTGTGAACGACGAGAGAAGCGTTTTTGCTGCGGGAAAAGTTCCACTGCGGTCAGATTGAGTCTGTTGTGATTTTGTGACCGTCGAGTAAACGAGTTGACTTTGTTTTCGCACGCAAGCAAAAAACGCAGGAGGCATGGGGCGGAAGAAAGGTAAGAGGCTGGACGTGTCGGTGTTGTGAGAGATACGGAGTCTTTGTATCGAGTGTCACCGCGCTCAGTGTAGAAGAAATGGTTTTAGTTTCGTCAGAAATTTTGTGTTGCTGTGATTTCTTTCCTTTGTCAGTCAGAAGTGCTCAAATTCACCCACCTGTTCCGAGAGATCACCACTTTTTCGTTGGATGTAGAGACAAAAAGGTCCACAAGATACGCAGAAATGCTTCGAGGCCAGACAAATTGTGCTTGAATGTTGGCGTATTGTTGTGTCGCAGATATGAATGCGCGTGTGTGGTTGTTGTGTGTTCGTACGTGTGTGTGTGCGTGTTTATGCGTCTGGAGCATATTTTGACGCTGTTCTGTCTCGCAGTTCTGAGATTACTTGCGTGCGTGTGTGTGTGTGGCATGTATGCGTGTTGGGCAATAGTCTGATGCTGTCTCTGTCTCGCAGATCTGAGAGTGATTGTGTGTGTCAGCATGTATGCGTGCTCACCAAATGTTGTTCTGACTGCACTCTTCGTGTCTCGCAGATCTGAGAGCGCGTCGCCGACGAGGAAGGAGAAGAAGAGGAAGCGAAGGCCGTCGCGCAGAGACGAGTGAGTGTAGCTTCTTTCTCTCTCCGACTCGCCCGGCCCCGCGACGGGCGCAGAGCGGCTCTGGTCTCGCTTCTCGTATCATGGGGCGTCCGTCAGTCCGCCATCACTCACCGTGTTCATTCATTTGGCGTGTCGCGGGTGCGCGTCGGACGCGCCGCCGGCTGCTGGACCGAGTCGCCGGCGGTGCGTCCGACGCGCAGGTCGAACACTCCCATTGCTGATGAGTGTTTTATTCCGTTTCTGGGCGTCCTTTTTATGCAGCGGGGGCCTCGAGGAAACGAAGTAAATAGTTGGTGCTCATTTGTTGTTCATTTTGTTGTTTATTTCTTTGTTTTTCGGTCCCTGTAGCAAACGTTTTCGAATTTGGTGTGGCCAATGAGAACAAACGAAAAAATTGTTCCCCGAAATCGTCTAATTCATATGACTCTGAAATACATTCAGTGTTTCACAATAAAATACGTAAACTTCCGAGTAAGTATGTACACCGGTTTTTACCATTTCTGACTATTAAGTTGTTGAATTAATAACCAAGTAGTGGGGTTTAGTTGTTTAATAATCACATTAACGATATTAACCCGCATAGTTTTTTTCTGCCTCCCGCCCCGTTGAGAGATTTTTGATCCCTCAAGGTTTGTCTCTGTCTACTAAACCCGAGGAGTGAGGCCCTCACCGCGTCACCGCTTGTGTTTGTTTTATCCAGACCGTCACAAAAGCAAAATACAGACGAGAGAATGTCGTACATGCAAACTGGACACATGCTTCACGATTTTTGCTATATTACATTCCTGATATCTCGCCCCATGCAATTAGAGGAAAATAAAATGGTCTGTATTATACAATTGTGTACATTGTATTTTCATCGTGGTACAAACCTTTATGATGAAATATACCAAAAAAAGAGACGAAGTTACGTTCACTCAGTATTTCATCATCTTCGAATTGCAATGAAGAACAATACAGAGAGGGAGAACAAAATATACCTAGCTTGAATTCATATCTAGCTATATTTTTAGTTTTCGCTGGTACATTTTTGTTTTCCGTTTGGATGAGTTTTTGATCTGGAGGAATCGTAGTGTTTTACAATTGGACTTTTGTGGAGGGAGAGACTTGTAGCGTGGATTGTGCATGAGTTTCATTTCTTTGCGTACTCTTGATGTCACGTCCACCCATTGCAAGACTCACGCGGGGTCAGCTGCTGCTCACCGGGCTTTTTGGAAGAATTTTTTTTCCACACGCAACCTGTCAAATGTCAATCTCGGGGAACTCAACAGTTGACGCTTTTGATGAAAAGTAAAACCCCTGTGAATTTGAGTTTTGGTGAAAGTTTTGATTGGAATCGTTGTTCGGCAGCTTGCTCCGCATTTCACACAATGATGCACTCGATGTGTAGCTTGACAAAATGGATCTCGTTTTCCATTTAAGGCTAAATAAGTGAGTACTACTTGTTAGTCGTAAACGGAATGACTTGATTTGAACTGTGGATCGATCCATTTTGTGTCAACTTTTTGATTTTCCCTTTACAAACTAATCCTCGTGTCTGAAGATTCACGCCGATCGTCATCTCGTCGTCCGCGCGACTCGCTGCAGTAGAACTTTGAGATTTTGAGCACAGATCGCACACACTCCGAATACAAGTCACATTGTATTCTTTGGAACTGAATGAAAAGAGAGAGAGAGAAAAAAAAGTTGGGAGTCACAGGAGTTTTGTTTATTCTTCTCGTACTGTGTCGTGCATGTCACACATAGCGGCTTTGGAAATTGGTTCAGAAGAGAGTGAAGGTAAAAAGGCACCAGAGACAAGAAAGTTGCCATTGAGGCTTCAGTGCAAAATTTTGCAGTCTGTTGATTTTGACCGTTTGCTCAAAAGCGAAGTCTGGTGGTTTGCCAGGAGGGAGGACATTTGGCACAGTCTCCTTGGGATAATTTTCAAGAGATGTCCGAAGTTGAGTGCGATATTTCTCGGGGGCGGTAGATCTGCAAGAGAACGTGGATGTTGTGACTAAAACTACAGCTGCTGTACGTCATTATGTGGTGCATTCACAGAAATGTATAATTTGAAAACATCTCTCTTTCCCTTACGCTTAATTTTAATGTAGCAGGCACATAAAATTTTTGAAGGTAAAAGAAATGAATGTTTTTGTTCATTTGTAGTTTCAACCCAACTTAAAACCAAGAAACAAGGCTGTGCAACCATTCAAGCCACATTTGCTTTGCCTCAACACACTTGCTTGTGCTCGCAAACATTGTACATTGCATGCCTCATCCGCTTTTGACTCGGAGGCTTTCGGCACGAAATCTTTCCAGTGGCCTTCAGGTGATTCAGACCCTGGGCCCTGAGGGTGCAGTTGCATTTCCAAATTTCGTGTCGGGATACCGAGTCAATGTGCGTTCTTGCAGTGGTCTTTTGACAAGCTTTCTCTCGTGTTTGTCTGTAGTGACCTGAAGCCTTTGTGAAAAAGAGTAGCAGGAACTTTGTTTTGTGCTTTTGTGTTTGTTTGTGCACCCCTTCCATGTGCCGTGCTTTCCCAATCCTGAACAACGTGCGAGTCAATCTGTCTGGACTTGAGATTGGTCAGTGTAGTTGTACCTTTTACGTGGATCTGGGGTTCGAACACTTGCATCATCACACGCCGCGACTCGGAGAGGCAGCAACCGCAGACCGTTCCTGTTGCTCAATCTGAAAACCTTGCGCGACAAACGAAAAGCGCTTTTGACCCACGAAATTGCGAAGACTGATCTGCAGCAACAGGAATGGTGAATTCAGTGTGTAAATATTGTGCATGAAGCTGGTGGTGGTTGGTTGGTCCATAGCTTCAATTTCTTGCTTTGGTCATTGTTTCTATCGGGCTGTGCGACAAGCAACGTCTCCACGAAAAACTGTTCTTATCATTTTTATCTGCCAAGCAAAGCAGCCGAGCTACAGTATGTTCACTTGTGCATTCGGGAAACCGCAGCTGGACGATTTCCACTCAGGAACCGTCCGGCCACTCATGGGGAAGAAATCTCACTCGTAACCAATCCGTGTTGTGTCTTTCATGATTCAAGAGGATTTTTTGTTTTCATCACCTGTTTTGTTTTGTGCGGCGGCGCTCGCTCGCTCGCTCGCCGGGGCATGAGGGAGAATCCGATCTGTCGAGACACGAAGGCTGAGATTCTCTGGTGACTCGTTTTGAAGCCGTCTTGTCATCTTGCGCTTCTGACAAACGCTTTTTTTGTTTTTGAAACCCCTTGATACTGTACCTACTACTAACATCACCGTAGTTACCGTAACTAGAGAAACAGTGGACTTATTGCAGGTTTGAGCGCGTCATTTGTTGCTGGAAAAATGACCGCAGCCCTTCTGCCAGTGATTGATCCCCATTTCATATTTTTTTGTGTTGAACCCCACAGCACCGCAAGGCAATGAATGGATGAATTCTGTTTTGTGACTCTTCTGTACATCATGTAATCCGAGAAGGGAAGATACGTGCTGCCTCTGTGTATCACTGTTTTTCTTAACAAGCAGGGCACCTCCGTTCCAGGTGCTTCTCACATTTTTGGTTTGGACACTTGTGACCTGATTTGTATAATTTGTCCCTCTTGTTTAAGTTTTGCTGTCCGTACATTGTAAGTGGACGTTTTGCAAGGGTTGGTGGACTTCTGTGGCCGATATTCAGCATCTTTGTTTTTCATTTTAGCGCCGAGACGAACAAGAAGCACCGCGCCAAGACCAAGAGCAAGACGAAGAAGCAGAGAAAGAGGTAAGAGCGACAGCGCTCAAGCGAATGAAGGGAAAGTTCGCACGGAAATTTTTATAAAGGAGACAATTGTTCAACTGACCAGCTTTGTGAACATTTTTGTCAATCTGGTACTCACTTGATTTGCCAAATCAACTTGAACGGAGAAGCGAAATTGACCTGAACCTGCAGTTGTTGCAGCTGACCAGTTGAGACGTTGTTTCCGTGCAGAGCAGAACGCGGTCATTTTTGCTAACATCTTTTTGTGTCCTACATGCATTTGTATATTACCATACACTGTACCACACCTGACTGTTTTCAATGGCAATATTTCTCACTTTCTCGACAATTTTCATAGTTTCTCTCCGTGAACATGGCAGAAAGTTGGGAACCAGACTTGTCTATTGAAAACAGTTTTTAGGGGGAAAGAGGAAACAAATTTCTTTCTGATCTGCCACACGCATACTGAAATTAGCTGTTATCTTGCATTTTAAAAACCAATCATTCGTTTGTGACAGGTAAGTGGGATAAACTCTCAGTTGTCGCAGGCACGAAGTCGCTGCCTCCAAATTGACAGAACAAAATTGAGCAGCCTTCACAGAGTAGCTCTCAGCAACACTGCAAAATCTTCACGACGCAAGTGCTTGTCGATTTCACAAGAACCCGACGCAGCAGATACTGTGTAAGGAGGCAGTATCGAGGGGAACAGTCAGAAAGAAAGAAAAGCCTTTTTCAGTTTTCATGCAACGAGTTCCAAGCGGAAATAAGAATGTTTTGCCTTTTCTTCTTACACTTGCAATTTGCTAGCAGCTAAAAGTGATAAATTGACGATGACGGGTGAGACTTATCGCATCGACAACATGCCAACCCTGTTGCACTATTTTAACGTTAGAGGGCGGGCGGGCCCCTGCGGCGCCGCGTCCGGCGGGCGCTGCTGTGGTGCATGTGGTGTGCGCGCATGCAGCCCACGTGACCTGGCCACGTGATCAATCACTTCCTGTTTCCGCTCTGTTCGCCAATGATTGGTTTTCATGGAAAAGAAGTTCTCTGCCAAACTTTTCTGTTGAACAAGGAAGCTGAAGTTGATTGAAGTCACACGCTGCGCGCACACGCGCGTGTTCAGTGAGGGGCATGTCGCTTCGAACCGAGTAAAACTGTGACGACGGGTCCTTTTGGTGTCCGACGCGGAAGACAGATATCGTTTCAGAGCCAAGCTAAATTCCAGATTTTTTCCCTCATTCTGTCCAAAGCATGACCTGTACTTTTGTAAACTGACAATGGGGCGAAAAGTACCAAGACTTGTACGTTTCTGTTGAGTTCACTTGTTGACTTAGTGATTCCATTGACTTTTTTGTTGTGTTTCTTGTTTTTGATATCTATGAGAGTACATCTGTGTGGGGCATGTCTCTAGGTACTACATTGTATAAAGCACACAGTATTATGGACTCAACCTCATTTTGGTGCAGATGTGAAAATGGCATTCAGAAAGGAACTTCGCCTTTGAAGGGTCAGAGGTTGGAATTTGGTGTTGGGGACCTGAAATTTTCCTGGCACTATCAGACACATGAGTCCTGGCTGCGAATTCCTTTCTGGATTTTGTGAGTTTCGGTGATGGTTGGCCCGTGAAACCGATGTGGTGAGTTCATGTTGAGGCAGGTCACCCGTCCACGCTCCCAGAACCACGGACGTCGTTGGTTCCAAGCTCGTGTTGAAGCGCCGACCACTTTTGTATTGCACAACACGCCATAAGATTGATGCCACGGAAACGAAATTGGTGTTTCTGTTGGTGGGAGGGGGAGGAATGGCCGCTGCTTTCTTGCCGTCCCGTCTCGTTCTCTCCGTGTCAGATGTCAGCGCCACGCGCAGGAGGAAGCGACAGGTTTCATTCGCCCCAAACTCTTTACACAACTTTCCAACATTTTTATCACTGGACATTGTAATTGGTTCTTTTGGTGGTGCGAGATAGAAGTTTTCTTCAGCATTGTGGGGGGGGGGCGGGCGGGGGAAAGAGCTGGAACTGGAAGGCAAAGCGAGAAATTGACAGCGGACAACTTCTATCTTGCAGTGTTTGCAGTTTGTATATGTTGTGCAACTAGTGACGTCGCAAACTCTCAAATCATTTTTCGTTTCCGTTTTTCCTTTCATAAGAAAAGAAGAACAATCGGCTTGTTTGCTTTCTGTGTCCGTGTGATGATGATGATGATGAGGTAGTTTTTAATTTTTGTGACGCTGCATCGTTGCGTTCTCAGGTGCCGTGCGTCGCTCCGTCCCGATCTTGACGCATGCGCGAACGTTTTCTTCAGATCTCCGAGCGAGTCGCCCGACCGGAAGTCACCTGACCGGAAGGGGAAGAAGAAGCGGCGCAAGAACCGGAGTCCGTCGGCCGACTCCAGCTCGGAGCTCTCCGAGTCGGAATCCGAGTCCGACAGGTGCGGGGGAGAGTTGGGCGCGGGGGAGGTTTTCGTTTCGTGGAGTTCATGGTGGCTGCGCCGTGCGGCTCTGAAAAGTCACCGCGCTTTCAGTGATCGCAGCGCCCGTGTCAGGGACGCTTGTCCAGAGTTTGTGAGCCGCTCGAGTTGTTGGGAACATCACATTCCGATCGCCCAAGTTGTTGTCGCACTGGGTTCATGTGTGCGAGAAAGATGCACCGCAAGACAGTCCCAACTTTGATTTCACGCGGTGATTGTGCGTGTGTGTTGCACATGTATGCGTGCACGTTAGCGTGCGTGTGGTTTGATTCGGGCTGGCTGTGTGGGCAGAGTTTGACGGACTCGTTTGTGGTTTCAGCTCGAGGAGCCCGACCCCCGAAGCGAAGCGCACAAAGGACAAAGCGAACAGGAAAACTCAGGCAGCGGGCGCCGCGGCGGCGGCCGCCAAGATCACGTCGCCTCACAAACCCACACGGTATGCACCAGAAAAAATAACTTTCTACACGTCTTGCACACATTGGAGGTTGTTGGCAATGGGTCACTAATCGAGTGAAATTTGTGCGAACCACCTCAAGAATGAGCGGTTTCTGTACCACTGTGGACTTCATTCACGTTCCAAGACAAAAGCAACTGGAAACAGCCCCCAACAAACACAGCTGAACACCGCGCCTCTCGTTCCCTGCAGGGTCTCTGTGGACAAGCTGAACAACAAGTCCCCGGGGAAGCCTCCGCAGCAGCAGGCGGGGCGCGGCGGGCGCGGCGTCGTCGTCCCAACCCCCGACAGGTAATGAGCCTTGACGCAGCGCGCGAGACACGCATGGCGCCCCGGGTAGCGACAGCAGCAGCAGCGTAGAGAGGTGGAGCTTGCGGCAGGGTCGAGGCACGAAGCCGCGCAGGGGACGGGGAGGGGCGTGAGTCTGAATGAAAACGGGGGTGGGGGGGGGGTTCGAAACATTGGCTCTGAAAATGGCAGAGTGGGGTGCTTCATGGTTCTGCTCGACGACTCTGCCGCAGGTTGTGAGACAAGTAGGAAGATTCTTGAGGAGTTGTTTCAGGTGGTGCAGTTTCAGGGACGCAGTGTGTGCAGGTTGGGACCACGGGCTGCGACATGGGAGGGGTGGGTGGGGTGGGGCGCTTGACCCGTCGGGAGACTGGACTCAACGGGTGACCCGGTCCCGTCAGAATGTGGCCAGAGCCAAGATTTGTGCAGCACTCATACAGCAGTGGTCCGGGACACGTGTGGATAGAAAAGCTTCGCAGGACGAGTGCTTCATCAGCTTCCGCCCCTGGATGCGCCACGCCATCTTGCTTCTGCTTTGGCGTGCCCTGCTTGCACACCGCTCTGCCAAACCTTCTGTTTGTCAAATCGGAGAATCAGTTTGTTCGGCTTTTTTTCGTGCACTATCTCGCCGCCCTCTTCACTCTTTCTGCGGCTTCGTAATTTGGTCTGTCTCCTGAGTTTCGAGGTTTTTCGACGAAACACATTTTATGTTGGTGTACTTTGGGAGTTCTTTTCGTTTTCGTTGCACGTTCGCACGTCTCCTTTAGTTTTCAAAACGCACGCACCTTCCTTCCATGCACTCAGACGTAAAGTACACGCAAAGAGACATTTTAAAATTTTGATTTCTCATTCTTGGTGTCGTGCAACCGGAAGTATCGTAATTTTGACATCATTTGTCTTGCCATTCATTATCGCTCAGTTTTCACAATCGGCGCTGTGTAGGCGCGCAACAGTCTGCTCGTAGTCACCTCGCTCCCGGGAGAGTTCAGTGTCTTGAAAGGGTAGACAACAGGGAGCCTCCTCCCGCCTTGTGTATCTTCTCCACCTTCTGTTGAGACTGATCCGAATGCGAGTGCAGTGTGTTGTACTGACAGTGAATGTGATTGCAATCGCGCGTTCTGGTGGTCCACTTCATGTGCAAGGGTAAGTATTGGGTGGGGTATTTTTGTGCTTGAATGTAGATTTTGGGGCGGATTTTGGCGAATGTGAATTTCAAGGTGGAATGATAGGATGGATGTACAAGTGTTGCGTGACCAAACTGGAGGCATGTTGTGCTCTGAACCAGCAGAGGGAGCTGCATGTCTGTTGCGTGTTTGATTGCAATGCGTTTCTTGCTGAGTGAAGAAGTTTTTATTCAGTGTGCGTTCTGACGATGGCCTTGAACAAACTCGTGTGATTGGTTCTGCGTGCGTCACCCTTTCGCTTGAGCCTGTCGTTCGCTTTATCCCGTTGTCTACCCTTCATCAACCATGTGCAGGAAAGTTGCCCGGGACAACTCTCTTTCTTCGTAGGTCATGTCGACTTGGGTTCACTCACCCGGGTTTGTAAAAAAGACATCGGTCAGATGCGAACAGCGTTGACGGTAGTTGCTTAGTAACCAAAACTCTGATGGTTGTTTATTTTCGTAGCATTGCAGGGTGGAAACCCTAAATACACATTTCCATGGTAACGTATACTTCACTTTTGCTCGAAGACAACCGTTTTGTATTTGACCCGAAACTGTTGAGGCGAAGCGCCTTGTGCAGGGATGGAGTGCCATGTCAAAACTCCTTTCCAGAAAAAAGAACCACACGCCGACTGTGCTGCGTAGGATCGTTCATTCTCTGGCTTTACTGTTGTTGATTAGACTTTAAAATTTAGTATTTCTTGGTAAACATGTGATCGCACTGTGCGTGAAACCGAGAGTGCTGATCGTGTGGTGTGCGTGCGTGTGTGTGTGTGAGTGAGTGTGCGTGTGTGAATGGCGATGATCACTGCTTGTGTGGTATCAACTAATCCACTCCGGGAACATGCCACTTCATTTTGATTTTGACCAACTATCCAGACTGCGACTAACCACATACAAATGAGACGGGGGTGGGACGGCAGTGTGATGTAGCCACTAGACCATGCTTTGTGTTCTTCTGATCTGTACAAGTCGTCTATGGACAGTGATATCTCTCCCTGTCACAGTTGTGTCTGATAAGAAGGTGCTAAGGTCTGGGTTTTCTGTGCTGGCCCCGAGGTTCAGTTCGCTCTTCTCTTCGTTGCAGGCCTCGAGCGTCGAACATCAAGTCTCCGCACAGTGAGCAGCCTGTCGTCTCCAACGGAAAAGGTCGAAGTTCAAGGTCGGTCAGCAGGAAGCGGAGTCGGTCAAGGTCGCTGAGCTACTCGCCGGCGGCGCGACGGAACCGGAAGCGCTCGAGCAGCCGCGCGCGCAGGCGCTCCTCCCCCAAGAAGAGGTCATCCCGCAGCAAGAGGTCAAGGTCGAGGTCGCGCCGCTCGAGAAGCAGGTCAAGGACGTCGAGACGGTCGCGAAGGTCGCGCTCCTACTCGAGGTCGAGATCCAGGTCACGATCCAGAAGGTGAGGGAACTGGAAACACTTGCGAACAGCTTCCAAGACCCTTCAACTTTTGACCAAGTGCTGCAGCGTGTCACAGGTCGCCTTCCACGTGAACGCGGTGTCAACAACTCGAACTCCTCTTCCCACCGACTCCTCGATGGCCCTTCCTGTAAGTTGAGCGTCTCTGTCTCCCCGGCAGGTCTCGGACGCGCAGCCCGTCGATCCGCCGGCGCCGCGGCTCCCCGAGCCACCTCGACCGCAGACGCATCACCAGGTACCGCCGCACGCACACACACGCACACACCGCCCGGGAGGACGCGCCCGCCGCGGGGGGGGGGGAGGGAGGGGCCGGGCGGGGGAACACGGGTCATGACTGGACGAGGAGGGATGAACCGGATGAAGTCGACGCTTGGAGGGAGGGGGTGCAGGGGGAGGCGTCTGATTCGTGCTCTTCAGAACGTGCTGCACGGCTCGTCCAGTCCTGACTTCGAGTTGACCCGATCCTGGCCAAACACTTTCTTGATTTTACACATCGTGGTTTTCAGTGCGCACATTTTTTGTGTGTGGTCTGTGGAGTCCTCGTGGGTCCAGTTTTGATAAAGGTTGAGGGATGGATGTCGAGGTTGGAACTTGGATTCATCGGAACGGCTCACTCATTCACTCGTGTCGTGTCAGTGTGTACACAGTGCTCCCCACCAACGTGGTTTTCAATTGCACATCAAAAATATTTCATTCATTCGTTTTCGTATACTTTTAAATTTTGTTACATTCGCTGTACGCATGTGTTTTGTTTTACTTGCTGATGATGGTAATTTTCATGTTTTGTACAATTTGCTCACAATTTGTGTTGTCTCGACTGTAGATTTTACAAGGCTGCATTTTCTGCCAAATCAAGTGCTCAAAGTTAAGTTGCATCAGAGTATCTGTCTGTAAGACTCGGTGCTCGATGTCCGAGACACAACGTGAAACTGAATTCGCTTCGGAAAAATATTTGGCGACAAATGCATGCCTTTATTTCTGTGAAACTTTTGTTTTGCAACACAATGTACTTGTTTTGCTTTTGTGTAAATTCTAGATATTCTAGAGGAAGCCGCAGTTACTCCCGATCCAGATCTCGGTCCTCGTCGAGATCTCGCTCTCGATCCAGATCTCCCCCTTACCGCAAACAAAGATCGCGCTCGCCGCGAGATCACGCGAGAAGCTCGCGCAGGTCACGAGACCGGCGCTACTGAGACGACCGCCGATTGGATGAACCTCAACACGTGGCCCGAGATGAAAGCCCAACATGGTACAACTCAACTCGTGGCTTGTTTGGCTTGGAGTTGACGAACTAACAAGTTTGATGAAACCCAATCTAACCAAATTAACCCTCTGATTGACCAACCACAGAAAGGAAAGCCTTACCTCACCCAAATTTGTACCATAAGATTGGTCGAATTTTGCTCAAAAGTTGGGCAAGATTGTGTGATTGAATGTCTCTTTTTCCTGCGACTTTCCTGATTGACATGACAAGCACGAAATGAAACACTTTGCACGAGTTACACTTCTGAGGTGCTGAATCGAATGAAGGTTGAAAGAGCATGGTGCGAAAAGTTACGTTGTTGTTGTTGCTAGAAACTGGGTTGAAACTAACGTTTGACGCGCTTGCCACTCTTGCGCTTGCTCAACGGTAAGTTTCCTCACGATCTGCTTTGAGGGGCTGGTGGTGGTGATTTCTCGCGTGCCAGTGTTGGGTGACTTATAAGTTGTGCCTTGCGTTTCCTCAACAGTGTTGGTGAACGCGATAAGCATGATTGGTGCCAAGAAGGAAACAACTGTATTTCTTCAAAAACATATTCGTGATGTTTTGCAAAGATCTACCAGAATTGCCTCAATTGTTGGAGTTACGTGACAATGTTTGGCGAACCCAGTGAAAAGAATCGTGCAGTTTCGTGCAAACGGAAGCTCTTCTCGTGTCTGACCCGCTCCTCTTGTGTTGCAGCGCGCGGAAGCGGCCCGTTCCCTATTATCGCCCGAGTCCCCCGACGCCGAGCAGCGACAGCGAGTCCGACTACAGCTACAGGTCGGACTCCCGGTCCCGGTCGCGCTCCCGCCGCGGACACTACCGCTCTCGCTCCCGCTCCAGCCACGCCTCCTACCACCGATAGCGACCGGCCGGCCCGTCACCATGGCAACCTGCTGCGTGTCATGCTACTTAGTCATTTGAAAGAGCTTCGTCTCTTCGCGATGATGTCTTGTGTGTGCAGGGGTAGATCCACGGTGGGGTGCCTCACCCCCTGAAAATGTTTTACGGTGTTTAATGTGCAAGAAAAGGGGTGAGTGTTCTCAGGGGTGGGTTCCGCCCCCTGAATCCGCTCCTGGTTAGGACCGGGTGTGTCTGTCGCTGATGATGCGCACCTAAAGTCTGCAAAACGCGTTGCTTTATTCTGTTGCACTGTTTTCGGTTCGTGTTACCACCACAAATGAACCCTTGGTAAAATTTGGGACAGAGTAAGATAACAGCGCATTCGGCTCCTGGTTTCTCGCACCACGTCCGTTCCTCCGGTCGGGATCAGCCCGTCTAGTCAAGAAAGATTTATGTTCGCCATTCGCGGAGACTACTGTGTTGGAGGCGTTTTGTTCTTTTGTCACGAAGAGCTGGGCCCTCGTCAAGTTTTGTAATTCGCTACACTAAGAATCGGGTTCTTTTTCTGTTTTAACTTATTTTACTGTCAATGTGTGATGATTCATGAGGGGTGATACTGTGTTAACGTCATGACGCATATCTGTCGCGCGTGCGGCCGGGTCGCCCTGTGCGCATGTTGGGCTATGACCGTGTCAAGCATTGTCCGTAATAATGTGTTTATCCGTGTTCTGTCACGTCCACGTGATCATGTGATTGTCTCGTGTTTTTGCCAGAAGAGGAAAGCGACTGTTTCCCTTTGAGTCTGTCTGGTATTTATTTGCTGGAGAAGGTTCTTTTGATAAGCTGTGCTACGTCTCAAGAGAAGAAACAAAGATCGGCCACAACTGGGCGTCTTCTGAAGTTTTCCCTGAAAGGAACGTTCTCGCATTTGTCGCTGGTGTTTAGGCATCAGACTCAAAAGTGTTCTTCGCGTGTAGTCGGAGCTTCCGCAGGCTCCTCGCTGTGCTTTGTTTGCCCGTGGCATGTTGAAAACTTGAAGCATCATGACCTACGAGTTCGACTGTATAAAGCTGCTGGTCGTCTTTGCCGAGCACGAACACGTCGGTGAGGCGTGTCGGCGCCCCTGATGAGAGTCGGGGCGTGTTCGCGAGATGCCGCGGTGCGTTCATCGAACGCGCCCAGTCTCAGTGTCGCAATGACCAGCAGAACATAACTTCATTGTAAATAAATGTTAGATCACTGTAATTTAACCACACAAAAACACGCGTTGAGTTTTGTTTTCTTCGTTCATTCGACAACGAAATCTGACAAACGAAACCTGTTTTGAGATAAAAATGCTGATGACTGAGCCGTGATTCAGTTCAGTTTCGCGACATCGAGGCGGGCAAAACCAAATACACACAACGCGACGTCGCTCATCACTGCGACTTGTTCAGTTTGCTCTTGCCTCTGCTGCCCCCTGCGTAGTAGGGATGGAACAGCATGGTGAGCAGGATGAGGATGGGCACCACGAAGTAGGGCGCGTAGATCGCGGTCAGCGTCACTTTGTGCGCGACGTCGGTGGGCGCGGGCAGCGTCGAGTCGGAGAAGTCGTGCAACCACAGGTGCAGCAGGATGGCCCATACCGTCGTGGCCACGTGACTCGAGTACACGATGGCGGGAATCCGGATCCATCGACACGTGCCTGCAACCAGATGGCGCGCGTCTCACGTGGGGGAGGGGGAGGTGAACGTCTGCGGCGAGACGAACACGTGGTTTTCAAGAATGACGGCCTTGCTACGCACTGGTGTTAAATTTGCGATGCCACGCTTTGACACAACACAGGCTGCAAAACGTGCCCCACGCGGAGGCCCTGTGCGCAGTTTGTCAACGCTGACGTGCAAGAGAAATGAAGGGCACGCGCGCCTGCGTCACACGTACCTTTCCAGAAGGCGTAGGCTGCCACGGGGAAGAAGGGCAGCTGGACGACGATCTCTGCGATGCAGAAGGAGCGGAACCAGGCGGGCGGGTCGGCCATCATCACGTCCCGGAACTCGCGCGTGTACCACGACAACACGTCCTGGTTCTGCGCGCGAAACAAACAGCAGCGTTTGAGGAAGAAGGGTCCTTCACGAGCCAAGGGTGGGCGTGTGAAAGTGTTGCGTACGGGGAAGATGTTTTCAGGGGCCCGGGACCCTTTGGGACATCCTGATCCACTGCAGTTCAGCGAAAAATGTGACGTGTCAATTGACACCGGGCGCACAAACACACGCACACACACACACACACACACACACACACACACACACACACACACACACACACACACAC
>JAAUXT010056551.1_pt1 | contig 18995 bp, 23 predicted proteins | sample 7278171 | NCBI WGS metagenome assembly JAAUXT01 (sample SAMN14350112, study PRJNA611818) | marine sediment metagenome | isolation source: surface marine sediment (1.8m) | place: French Polynesia: Moorea | collected 2018-08 | reverse complement strand
TTCACATGAATTTTGCATATACAAAAATTTGTGTATTTGTACTTCAAATGAACATTTTGATGCATGAGTATTTGCATTGTACTGTTAGGCAACTGAAGAACATGTTTCCAACAAGCCATAAATCTCAGATAATTTCTGAGTGCGGTGGATCGGTCAAATAAAAAGCAAACCTCGTATTCCAGGACAGAACCGAACCGGTGATCTCACCAGTGCTTGCTCCGTAGAAGCCCTCGTACACAGCGAGCAGCGGGTAGGACTTGAAGCTGAGCGAGAGAAGAGTCAGGCCAGCGGCGAGCACGCCCCCGCAACCCTGCAGGACCGTGCGGTTCACCCAGGGCCGGTCACCCAGCCACCCGACACCCACCCTGCAAAACCATCAGGTCAAAAACACTGCATAAATTTAGTAGTTGTGCTGGTGGTTGATTCGACGGAAACGTGTCCTGTTTGCGTTGCATGTGCGGAGAGAGACCAAACAAGAAGTCAAAGGTTTGAAAGATTTGTTTTGTATCTCTCTTTCTCTCTCTCTGTCTCTCTCTCTGTCTCTCTCTCTGTCTCTCTCTCTCTCTCTCTCTCTCTATCTATCTATCTATCTGTGTCTTTCTCTCACCACACACACGCACACACACACATACACACACTGGAGTTCTCGTTCTCGGTGAGCGGCGTGGCAGAGACGCGCAGTTCACATATTCGATAGTTACCTGAGGGTACCACTGGCAATCCCACATATTGAGACGAGCCACGCGCCCTGATGTTTGGTGAAGCCAAGGTAGCTCCCGCGGATGGGTGTGAACGTCAGCAGCACCAGATGACCTCCGTACATGAACCAAAATCCCGCACAGTACACAACGTCCAGAACGTACACCTTGTATGTGCACCAACTCAGCTTGTGGATTTTATCCCTGAGAGATGTCCTGAGATGAGAGCGTCGCTCAGAGGCAGCCGCCGACCCGTTCGTAACCGGCTTTTCGGAATTGTCTTTGGAAATGTCTTTGATTAGATTAGTGTCTGAGGTAACTTCTTCTTTCCGTTGCGAAGCTGGCCACAGAGGGTGAATGAGTGACGAAAACACAGCACTGTGGAACACAATACCACCTGAAAGTGAAAAACAAGCACCGTCCAAAATTTTCACAAGCAGCACGCTTGACTTCATTTTCTTTTCGTGTCAAATCTGAAATTCACCACAGGCAAACAGAGTTCACTGTTTCGCACCCATCCATGATTCAAGTTCTGATTTTAAAACTGGAAGTCATTCATAAATTTACCGATCAGGAGACAGGCTCCCCTCCAGGCGAACACATCCATGAAAAACCTCGAGAGCGGCGGCCACAGGAAGACGCCGGCGGCCGTCCCCGTCACCGCCATGGCGGACGCCAGCGCACGACGCCGCCGGAAGTAGAGCTGCACGCCGACCGTCGCCGTCACCGTCAGACACGCGTTTCCCATTCCTGAACGCGACAACAATCTGACCTTTGTGTTTTCCCCTTTGCACTGTTGGTGTTTCAAGAACGTCTTCACAAAACGAAAAAGGCTTGAAGCTGAAATTGCTGATCGTGGATCGCTTGTCAGTGGCCCCTCCCTTCCGCACCTCCGTGAAGGAACTTAGCCACGAACAAAACTCAACAAACGATGCTGCTCGTACCTGCGAGGAACCCGTACGAGAAGAAGAGGAAGGAGACGCCCGGAGCGAGGTAGCAGAGCGCGAACCCCGTCAGACTGAACAGACTCCCGGCGAGCCCCACGGCGCGGCAGCCGTAGCGTCGCGACACCGGCCCCAGCACGACACCTGACGGGAGGCAAACATCAAGCTTCATCTTGTGCATGTTGTACAGTGGATTGATCCTGAAGTCGAAAGAAATTGAAGATCCCAAGGGTTGGGCCGTGCAACGAGAGGGTTCATTTCGTGGAGAACATGTGTTCCAAACCGAGGGGGACAGCCACACAGCGCAACTGACCTGCGAGGCTGCCGCAGCCGAGCAGCGCACCGATCCAGCCGAGCTGCGCCTTGGTTGTGTCGAAGTAACCCGCCCACTCGACGATGAAGACGCCCAGCGCCATGAAGGGCGCGGCGGCGCACACGTACAGCAGGAAGGACGCCGCCACCACCACCCAGCCGTACCCGCCGTCCGGGGGCGACGCGTCCACCGCTGCATGTCGGGCGGGTCTCATCGTTGTCCGATGATGTCCAAGATTCACATAGCTCTCTCCTGGAATTCGCAACAACGACATGAGAGCCATCGTTCTCAAGCCGCCTGGTCAAGTTTGGGGTGAGCGTGGTCACTCCGCAGGCAATGAAATGACGCAAATGTGACCTTTCAGATATCATTTGTGCGCCGATCGAAACTTTGCTCCCCTGAATTCCTTCACCCACCTGCAGGCCACACCCCACCTTTACCACTTCTCAACTTTGACCCCTCCTCTGTCCCACCTGGCCTCTTTTGTGTTTCCCTCCCCACCCTCAACACCCCATCTCTTCCCTACTTGAACCCTTCCCCCTTTGTCACCTGCCCTTCTTGCCCTTTCGTAAAGGAACGTGCCACCTTTTCGTTCAACGAGAAATCTTCGTCTTTGGAAAAATTCCAAAGGGTGTTCACAAATTTTTGTGGCAAAACAAGTTGTGAAGATCTGTCGGGGGGAAGCAAAACACTGTGAAAAATAGTCTTCAACCTGGAGCACGACAAATCTGTCATGTTGTATGCTGTTCTCATGGTTGGACCGCTCTGACCCGTGTTTACAGAAGTGGATTTGATCGCATGTACCTCATCTCCACTGGATGTTCTGGCTGAAGGTGACTGACTCTCATTCCTCGAGTTCACAAATTTTGCTGTGCCAACTTCAAATCCCCTTGAATGTTTGTTTTTTTTTTGTGGGAGAAGCGAAAGAAGCACCAAAGAGACACTGGTTGTGATGAGTGACTCCCGAGCGAATGGACTGAACCGACCCTGGGTTAACGTGGTTGGCTTCACGACAGATCCAGAGCACTCTGACCCCCACCAAATGGGTTTTGGACTCTCAAGTTGCACTGCAGGTGTAAAACAATCTAACATCTTGAATTTCCCCCAAGTTGAAGCTGTGTCCCCCAATAAAGCGGCCACACCCATGCATGGGATCCTACATGGATCAGCCCCTGAATCCCATCGACCAAAAACTGACTACATCTGTCCAAAGTCACAGCAAATTCAAAGGAAGACCTGCATGAATGTTGAACGTGCGTGACTGTTGGAGGGATCTCGGGGAAAGCACAGCCTTCAGAGCGTCGCCGCTTGTTTACGCAGACAATCTGGTTCATGAACCCAAGATTGCGGTGAACGAACTTACTTGCCGATGCTCTTCTCTTTCGGTTCTGGCTCTTCCCATGAATCTAATATGCAGCGTGGAAGCAGCACGCGAGTTCACAATTGATGATCAGAGGGACTTGTTAAATGTGACTGGTTATCGATCAAACATGCGTGCATGCACGCGCGCAGCAGAAGCAACTGCCATGCCTGCAGTGAAGCAGACAAAGGCCTGCAAATTCCGGACAATATGCGTGTGTCAAACCGTATTGAAAATGGCCAAATTCTGCATTGAAGATCGCACACTCTTGACGGAACGATTGCCTCAGAAATAAAATGCTAACATTTACAATTTGCAGACACATTTTGATGTTGCTTGCATGGTACGAGCACGCATGTCAAGAAAAACAGAATTCTTCTGTTTTGACACACCAGGCCACCCTGATCAGGTGCCAACATTGCTCACGTTTTGATCTGACAAAGAGAAAGAGAGTACATGTACAGAATATACCTGAGATTTCCACAAATCCGGCATTTCGCCTCAAATGTTCGCATCCGCCTGTCTGCAAACTGAATCTGTGTCAGCGCGGCCCAGTTTTTGCCCCTTCAAAACGCGCGCGCATCGAGGCGCTGCTCTCGCACGAGAATGGCGGGAAAAATGAATTGTGCACGCGCTTTCTACATTCTCACGGACCATTTTTGAGTGGTAGGGTGGGGTTCAACAGCAGAACACAAACAATATTCGTGACCAGCAGCTTGATTTGAGTTTGTCTTTGAGGTTTTCAGGATACGAGCTCGTGCAGTCTGAAAACAAGGAAGCGAAAATTCAGGAGATGAGCTTTATCCTAAAAGCTCTCTCCTTCATCTTGGCATTGGCTCTGCTGCGCACACAATAACTCTTTGCAAATGGGAAAACATCTCCGCTATCAGTCCTTCGCATTGTTATCCCCGTGCTGAACTCAGTTGCATAAGTTTTTCTTCGTTCACTTTATTTACACAGTGAAAAAGTGCACATGTGAAGGCAAGATGTGGGGAAAAATTTTGCGACGGCCAACAAAGCTGTCTTGTTTGCACGGTTCTTTTCAAACTTCGAAAGAGTTTTCGAGGTCCAAATCATCGATCTGGAAAGTGTTTGTTTTTGTTGCGGTCGGCACCTTCGTGGACGGTTTCAGCAGCGGAGTTCCTTTGTCCACAGAACTCACATCAGCAGCACCAACATTTTCCTCATCAGAAAATTCTGAGTCAGAGTCTGAATCAAGAGTGGAGGCCGGTTTGCTTGATTTGAGCTCTTCTCTGTGTTTCCGTCTGTGATGGTGCTGCTGCCTTTGTTTCTTTCTCTCGAAGTGCCTTCTTTTCCTTGTTTGATATTCTTCCTCTGTTTCTCCCTCTCGCCTGTGACCTCTGAAAAATGAAATGGAAAACAATTGTCCACACGTGATCCGTTTTTAGGTGATTTGAGGAGGGTTGAGCGATTTGGGAAAGCCCTCAATTTGCCCTCAAATCACAGCGGCGTCCATCTTGGACGTTGTGTGTGTGTGTGTGTGTGTGTGTGTGTGTGTGTGTGTGTGTGTGTGTGTGTGTGGTGTTCGATGTCAGCAGTTCCATCATCATTCAGGCAAAGGCAACAGTGGGCACCCCTTGCTGAAGGATGTTTCAACTCTCCACTCACCCCCCCCCCCGCGCCCAGTTCCAGTGGTGTTCCACGCGTGTGCCGCTTCAAACACAGTTCATCTCAGTTGTTTTATTTTGAGAAAAATTTGGCCAAACGAGCTTGAGTCCATTGCTGGATGCGCAGATAGTCCAGTTTCTATTGCTCAAAAGGTGGCTCCTGTACTCTGGATATCTGCCTGCGTACAACCACACACTCGTGTTTCCTTCTGACAAAGTCGCACTGACCTGTGCCTTCTGTGATGTCTGTGTCTCCTGTGATGGTGATGCTTTCCAGACGATGGGCGTCCGCCTTTCTTCGGACTGAAATTGAAGGGCAGGATTCACATGTCGTATTCTCTGACAAAAAGACCATAGTTGGACAGCAAACTCTTTCTCGTTGGCCACCATCACTGTTGATATGCGGTTGTGTCTGACACTGAAGTAGGTTCGCTCCTTGCTTGCTGTGCAAAGTCGATTCAGGGCAAGCTGGACCTGTCATCCCACTTCATCCCTCTCCCCTTTGTCACCCCCCCCCCTCGAAACACCCTTCACCAAGTCGCCCTCTCTGCCAAGTTAACCGCCTCTGGCCAACCCCCCCCCCCTTCTCAGGAAAAGTTTCTCTCATTTTTCTCTCTCTTTATTTTTCATTTTTTTCTTCCTTTCTTTCTTTCCCCAGCAATGAGATTCAAAGGACTTCACAGCCGCAGATGCCCTGAACACCGATCCTTTTTTTTCTTTCTTTGTTCTTCTGTTTCTTTGTCTGTTTGTTTCTTTGAGTGTGTGTGTCTCTCTCTTTTTTCTCTCTCTCTCTGTCTCTCTTACCTGTCACTCAGCCCGTGTTTCTCTGACGAAGCCCGCGCGGACGGCAGCGCGTCGTCGCTGACGTGGCCGGAGTCGCGCTTGCTCTGCCGTCGTCGCTCTGAGCGCCCGCTGCGCCCCCCGCCGCCGGACCTGGGCGTCAAGCGCTCGCGGCTGCCGGACCGCGGACTCTGTTCCTGAAGCAAAGAGAAAGAGTTCTGGATTTTCATGAAGTGAATTCCTTTGTGAGAAATTTTGCTCTCTCTGTCTCTCTCATGAACAAAATACGAATTTTCACTTTCTGCGAGAGGAAACAGCAACAGATTTTCCGTTGTGTGGTCAGAAGATTGACTGTACGAGTACGCATATGAATGTTCCTTTTGTTTGTTGATGAAATCACCATGACCCGTTCTCGGAAACGAAAATTAATTTGGTTGGACACCCTGTTGTCTCACCGCTTCGTCATCGTCGGAGTCGACGTCGTCGACGCTGTGGGTGCGGTGGCGTCGGTGCTGTGAGCGCCCCCCGCGAGACGCCTTCACGTCGGCACCCGTGCCGCTGACCTGTGCGCGCAACAGATTCTTACATTGACACACATCTGAACACAAACAGCGTGTTCCAAACACGAGCATGTTGCTGACAGAACGCAAGGCTCATGTGATCACATGAAGTCATTTGCACCCAAAGGTTGTGATTCAGGTGACACTCGAAAGCAAGCTCACCATCTCGTAGAGTTCCTTAATGGTCGGCTTCCGTTTCTCGACTTTTCTTTCCTCAGCCTGGGTCTTCTCCGGACTGTTTCTTCCTGGCTTATCAGCTGAAAATCAAGAGACAAAACTAAGCAAGGTCAGGAAGCTCATCAGCAATTCCCTATTCTGCTTCAACGAAAGCACTCCGCACTCGTGTTTCGATTTCAGTTTCTATTTTTTGCTGTGCGCCAAATGTGAAGGACAACAGAATGTCGTTACTTCCGAATGGTTGCCAAGTGTGCATGTTCACCTTTGACTGGAGAGCTGCTTGAGTCTCTCCCTTGGTGTTGCCTGTGTTTGTGTCGGTGCTTACTGGGCGAATTGTGTGGAGAGTCCGAATGTTTTCTCCGGCCCTCTCTCACTCCAGGCCTTTCTCCCGCACTGCCCATTTGGTCTCGCTTGCCACTGCTTGGCCTTTTCGAATTTGCGTCCGATTGCAAAACTCCACCACCAATGAAGATTGAACTGTCGTCCAGGCTTCCACTCTTCATGAGCATTGTCCTTGGGTTCTTCCTCTTGTGCCGTTCGTGATTCAGTTCAGCATAATCCACTGAATGTTTCCGAGAGTTCAGCATTCTGTGCTTCGGAGAAGTTTCTGGTGTTTCGTCCTTCTGTTTGCGTTTGGTGATAGAAGGCTGACGTCCGAGGGGCGCGTCCCCTACAAACACAGTGTGAACACGTGAGCACCTGTTCTTGTCGCACATCAAATTGTTCTTCAATCTCAGAACTGACGTAGACGTGTAAAAGGACACGCAAAGGCACTTACCTAAAACGGAATTAATGTCAGCATCCAAGTTTGTCTCCACACCGACAGGTTCCAGGGGAGGCAGAGATCCGTGCACCGAGTCCCTCCGCACTCTCTCCGCACTAGGTGGCGCCACTGAGAAGGAGTCCATCTGCACACCACTTTTGTGCGCCTGTGTTTGCGCTGGCAGAGGAGGAAGGGACAAACACGTGACGTCGTGTAGTTTTCCATCTCGATCAGTGACGTCGCCTTCGTTGGTTGGTTCTTCTGGCAATCTTTGTAAGTCCGGATTCGAATCCAACGCACCTGCAGACTCAACACTGTTGTGTCGGGCCTTTTCTGTTGACGGTCTTCGAGACCTGTTTTCGGGTCTGCCTGAGCCCGGTCTGCTTTGTGATTTACCAGAGCTTGGTCTGTTTTCTGATCTGCCAGATGATGGCCTGTCCGTGCCAGATCTGTTGTCCGATCTGCCAGAGGTTGGTCTTCCAGACGCGGGTTTCCCGTCAGTCTGTGATTTGGCACTTTGTGGTCGAGACTTGGTTGGTGTGGCATAAATCACCTCTGACTTGGCTGAGCTGGGTCTCCGTCGTCCCGAAGGGTTTTGAGCAGTTTTACTGGGAGAAGGAGGCAAGCTGGAGGATTGTCTTCGAAGTGACGCCAAGTCAATCTGAAAACAAGAGTCGGGAGACAAAGTCAGACTCATCATTCTCGAGTCAAGAAGAGAAGCGAGAGTCTGTGTCAGTACCTACCTCGTCGCCCTCGTCCTGCACCCACGAGTCTCTGCGCACCCGCAGGTTGTGTGGGACGCGTGACGGACTGTCCAGCGGCTCGTTCGCTGCATTCGCGTCTGAGTATTTCTCCAGAACCTGCAATGAACAGGCGAGAGCAAAAACGATGTCGCCATCAGTCACGATGTGGAATTCAAGAGTTTGGAAAGACGTTAGCACCAGAGACAACTCACCTCATTGAACTTCTCAATCACTGACCGCTCGTCGTCACTCTCACTGGGAGGATTCAGCGGAGCCTGCGTGTTGGCCCCTTTCTGTTCTCCGTCACTTTCAATGACCTCCTCGTACAGTCCCTTGGTGCTGCTGTGCGACTCGTCATCTCCTTCGCTTCTCTTCTTTGCGGCAAGATGCCGCCCAATTTCTCCTTCGTAAGGTTCCTCATAAATGTGGTTTTCTGGGCCGTCAGCCTGGTTTCTGATGTCCACCTGGAAAGCGTGTTTTGTTGAAAACACGGAACAATTTCTGTACCAAAATTCGTGTTGCAAAATGGAAATAATTCTCAGCGATCTTGGTGAGCTCACGGAGTTTCGCTTGATGTTTCTGGAGCCGTGACCCTGACTCGGCGGGTGCGGCTTGGTCAGGCTCGAGTTGTGGTCGGGCAGGTTAGCGGGCGGAGGCCCGCTCTGGGGCGGCATGACACCGTCGCGCCGCCCCGCCGCCTCCACGTCCACCCCGCGCTCGTTCAGACCAGGCTCGATCTCTCGGTCCTCACAGGTTACCGACCTGAAAGGACGAGTTTCTTCGTTCGAGTCCACGGACATATTTGCTTTCGTTGGTTGCACACAAGGTGTTGGACGTGGCCGCCTGGTTTTGTGGTTATGGTGATTCAGATCGTGAACTTTGAAAGGGAAGGTTATTGTCACTCACGCAGTGGCCTCATCACTTGGATTGGACTTGTAGATTTTGCGCCTTCTGTCTGGCTGAGCGAGGGTCCGATCTGTCACAGTCTCACTCGTCATGAAGAACGCCGGAGTCCTGCGAAAGGTTTTCACGTCACAGAACCAAACCACGGGACCTCAATAATTTGAGCCAGGTCTCTCTCTCTCTCTCTCTCTCTCTCTCCCCCCCCCCTCTCTCTCTCTCTCTCTCTCAATGCGCCATGTTTGAGACGTTCCCCAGCGCACCTGTTGTTGGAGTTGGCGTTCCCGTTGACGCAGATGACGGAGCCGTTGATGCGCAGCTCGCCTCGCTCCTGAAGGCGCTTCGCATCCTGCCGCGCGCGCCGCCGCACCAACCTGCGCCGACGGGGAGAGTTGTGACACAACCCGGTGACAAGGAAACAGATTCAACGACATTGGCTTTTTCTGTTTCATTTGCTGGTGATGGTCCTGTGAAATCTCAATCAACACACGTGAGTTGATAAACAAACATTTACAGGTGCACGCATTTTGTCCAGACACTGTCTCCAAGAAATGAAATTGAGCAGATTAAAATGAATGTTGGAAACAATCCAGGAACCAGATGGATTTTGTCACGCTTCGCAAGTATCAGAACCTGCCAGCGCACAAGCAGCACCTGCTTGTGATCCACGTCACATTAGAAATCGATAGTCCAGTAGAAATGGTCTCAAAAGCTCACATTGAACGGATCAATGATTGTGCCGAGTTGGAAAATGTGAGCTGAAGGAACCTGACGTTTGCGAGTCACCAGAAAAAACGGATTGATTTGTCACGAATCTCTTGTATTTCAACTGCAAGACGAGAGATCATGAAAAGGCCACGCTTGGTGGAGCACAGAAATGACCTGCAAACATTTTTTTCTTAATTTTTGTCACGAAGCAAAATTTTATTTTTGAAACAGGTCAACCTGTTGAAATTGACGGCACCCCACGGTGTCAGATTTCGGTTGCCTTCAATTTCAATTCTTGGGTTGTTCATGTTTCACTTGGGGCCTGCACTTCATCTTCGAAAATTGACAAGGCCAAGCAAATGCGAAAATTGGAAGTGAAAAAAGGACATTTTTGAAAATGATCCAGAGCAAAGGAACCAACAAAACGAAACCAAAAAGTAACTCAACAGGAACAAATTGTAGTCTGCTTTCTCGGATGCATCGAGATTCACACTTGGTACAGCTTCTCACTTCAAATGGCGAGAGAACTAGGGTTCTGGAGCTTCCTGGGGGGTTTTCAGGACAGAAACACGTGCTGCTTGCGCGACTCACTCACTTGCCCTTCCTGACGTAGCAGACGAAGCAGGTGACGAGTCCGGCGAGGACGGCGAGGCCGATGACGAGCAGCACGATCAGACCCGCTGAAACGAGAGACACCACGTGTGTCACACCGGCGGGAACCTCAGCGGAACCACAGTCACGGGCAAATAAATGGAGTTGGGAGCCCGAACCCCAAGCCCACCGAGAATTTTTTTGGGTTCCCTTGGTTTTGCGCCACAAGAGCAAACCAGAGGCATTTTTTTAAGCACCACTTGAAAAACCGCACTTTACGTTCCACTTGGCTGTGGTCGTGGAAAACTGTGAACTTTCCCCTGGTTTCTGATTAATTTCGTGGAATATGCACAGAGAAACGTCCGTAGCTTCCCAACAGCGTCGTGCTTCTTGATCTCTTCAATGTTTTTGTGGTTATTTTCCTTTTGAAAGATGAAGTTACGCCACTGAGTGCCTCCTGGCCAACTCCTGGGTCCACTTGGTCTTTGGTTTGAAAGACAGACCAGGTTCACAGTGGCGTTTTCAACGAGAAAACCAGACGTGCCCCACTGAACGGAAACCCTGAAGGGACCCAAACTCGACCTGAAAATGGATTCTACGGCCAATATGATGGTCAATGATGTTTGTCCCTGAGATCTTATGTTCAAATCTTGCACATAAAGAACGCAAAGAGGTCTGCGCCTCGTACGAGTTGCAAGATTTGGGCCCCTCTGCAAGCGTGTGTGCGTCCCTAGCAATGGAGTTGTTCCTGCCTGAAGGAAAATACTCAGTCAATGGGTTTCTCTGTACCTTTGAACACAACAAATCTTCGTGGCAAAACAGTTCCAACGAGCTGAAACGAGGTTGGTGACAAAGTGAACAGTTGAGTGGCAATCAAAACGGCCGCAGAAAACATCCTGAGAGAGCGATATTGATCAAACCTTTTGACATTTTGTGCTTTTCAACAAACTGTTTTGAACGACGCACATTTTCCCAAGCTCGACGCTTTCCACAGGACTTCCACAATTGGTGGACGACAGCACGCAATGCCGCGTTTTCTTTTCAGTCACTTGTTCTCCTCAGGCCGACAATTACCCCGTCATCCCAATTTGTGTCTGCAGGGCGCTTTTCTCCATGCAGAAGAATAGTTGAGATTGTTCCCCCTCCGAAAGCGGTCCCATTTTGAATCCGAGAGTCAGACAGAGTCCGAGGTCGGAGACCCGCAACTGAAGCCACCTCGTTCGAGTGTCCCACACATTACACCGACCTTGCAGACTCTTGCTGTTTCCACCGCTCTCTGGCTCGGTCGCAGGCGCCTGCGAGGTCCTGTCTCCGTCGCCTCGCTGCAGGATGAACCCTCCGGCGCCTGTCGTGTCAGCCGCCTCGGCACCGCCAGGAGATGACGTCGTGCCATCCGTTCCGGCTTGTGGACTGTCTGTGGTGAGGGCTTCTTCCAGAGCAGTTGTGCTGGTTTCTGAACAGAACACAAAATTGGAAATGACACACGCCTTTTGCTTCAAGTTTCTGCCATTTCTCTTTGGACTTGAAAGTCAGAATGACAAAACATTCCGTGCGACTTTACTCGTGCAAAAAAACCTTCAAATTGCCTCTTTTTCGGATCTTTTAATTTGGCATGGATAAGCAGACTGGTCTGATAACTAAACAAGAACTTGTCTCGAACCTTCGGGAATGAATTGCACGAAGAACACGTGCACTTTGTGACTTGGTGGCGACTTCAACTGCCAAGCAAACGATGACACATTTCCCAACACCTCATTTTCCCCTGCCCAAGAAACGTACTGCCCATGTACAAACTTTTTTGCACGTTATCAACCAAACACTGTTTACCATAACAATGGCGAAATCATTGGGTGTTTGCTCCCGCCAAACAACTTCATCACTCCAACAAACAGGAGGGGCCTACCTTCGGTTCCTCGTGGAAGTGCTATCAGTGCAAGGACAGCAAGAAGAATTTTATGGCAAAGCGTCATTTTCCTTTGATCGCGTTGGTTCTGTCAGTTCGTATTGACATATCCTTCGTGTTCAGGCATATCTGGGTGTGCGCCATGCTGTCCGTGTGTTCGATTTCAAGTGTTGCTTCAAGTGTATCCCACTGTCAATCCACTTGTGTAACTTCCACAAAAAATAATTGAACACAAAACAATTGCCGTGTTTTTTGTTTCACGACGAAGACGAAAATCCTGAAGTCCGCTTGATTTTTTGTTTGTGGATAAAATTGCTACATCTGAGTCGAGACGCACTTATATATATCTTCTCAACGCAAACAGTTGTGAGCTCGATCAGGTTGATACAGTAAAAATATTTATTCCTGGATTCCTGTTCCGTCTCGCACATCTTCCCTCTGACAAGTTCGAGGAATACAATCAAAACATTGTTGTGTTCTTTTCATCGACATCCAGTTCAAACTTGTCCCTTGTTGGACCGTGTACTCGTACAGCACAAATCGCACATTTCAACTGAAGCCAGATTGAAACGTTGACGCAAAAATGAGCATGAAGACCACATTGTTGATCGGCTCAGCTATGTGACCCACAAAGCTGCTGCGCTGCGCGGCGCAACCATTCTGAATGACGAATCGCACGCACAGGGAATCACTGAACATGTAACGGATGAATGACAACAGACGGCGGTGCTGGAAGTTATTGTATCGATCCAGAGCGGCGTGGCTTGACGAAGCGTGTTGTGTGATTGTTGTTGGGAGGGAGGTTCGATCGGTCGGGCCGCCGCTGGGACGAACCATCGATCGTCCGTCGGGACGTCTCGCGCAGTGATCGTCGCCAACACTCGTTCCGACGCGGAGCTCACGATGACGCATCAAATTCCCTGCGGTGGATCTCATGGGAATTTTGTTGAAATTGTTTGTATCACAGAATTAGCTTGGAAAACTGAAGTGTTTGTCTGCAGCTGAGACCTTGTATCCACAGAGTGAGAAAATTCAGATCAGGTGAGAAAAAGAGACAACGCCAGCAGCGCGCACATCCAGAAAGACATCAAGCGGTTCGGACAGATTGCTGCACCCCCGCAGCCGTCTCCTTCCGGAATTGGCGCTCCGTCTTTGTCACTCTCATCCTGCAAACATCAATCAATGAGTGAATCAATCAATCAATCAACTGATCGAACAGCGTTCGACACGACAATTCGCACACAAGTGTTTTGGAACTGCGTCATAACTCGTTACGTGGTGGTCGTGACTCTTGTCTCCAGGCACAGCCCCAGTTGTGCCCATACCCTGCAAATATGACCTCAAACAGAACAACTGAGGAAAACAACTGACTTGATTGTTGCACAAGTCGCCGGTGCAGTGGGACTCGCGCGTGACTGCGTTGGCGTCGTCCGTGCAGGAGTCCGGCGTTCCGGACCGACACCCGCGGTCCATGGACCACAGCGTCAGCACCCCCGTCTCGTAGTCTGTTCAAGCACAACAACCATGCCGCTTCTGGTATTGGGCAGATTGTGGCGAAGACACAAGTTACGTCACCATCTGAACAGGGCGTTACTCATTTTTGCCCATGAACAGGTGGGGCCAGCTAAAGGGTGCAACATTTGAACTGATGAGTTCAGCAAGGACACAGGGGTGGCAACAAGTGCATTGATCTGTTCAGCTGTTCAGCCAGAAAACACATTATTACTGCTCTGCGTCTTTTCCATGGGAATCATAAAAATTCAGAAAGTAATGCTGTTCAGTCAGACCCACAAATGGCTCAGGGAGCCATCAGCAGATCTGCCGTAACTGCTCTGTCCCTCTATTTTTGAAAATAGACCCTGAACTTGGCCTCACTCTGTGTGTTCCACTGAACAGTTACGAGAGCCAACTGCATTTGCGGATTTGTGGGTCCGTTACCAAATTTGCTCAACTGGAAGGTGAGATTTTTGTCTCACCAAGAACAATGACATTTGAATTTTCCAAGCAAGGGACAGTTTGTCGTGTACCTTTTTGTTGTACTGTTTTGGTTTGGCAGGAATATTCCTCGTTAGGACACGGAACCTTGCTGGCCGTGTCAACATTCCAGGGCTCGTCCACACACTCGTAGCTGCAAGAGGTTGCCATACGACGTTGAATGGAACCCGAAAACATGTGCGTACAAACAAATGCTCAATGAAAGTGTTTCGTGAAATAACTTACCCGACTTTCCCAACATTGTAATTGTACGAGCAAGAATAACACTCCCTTTGAGCTCCAACTGAAAGAAGAATACAACGCTTTCGCTTTTGTGCTCTGTTTTTGCAGCTGACACATACAGGTAAATCTGAGATCCATGTCCCTGTGATCGAGTCCCGGTGAGAAGCAAGTTGGGAAGCAAGATATGAGTTTGTAATCTGGTCTTCAAGACTGTTCTTGTCCACAAGCAAGACCCACGCTTCACTTCGAATCCAAAACTTCTCGTCAACCTTGTCAGTGCGTGCACCCATGGTGAAGCTATTGAACATGATTTTCCTTTCAACCAACTCACCTGTGACCGAGCAAAGGGTCAGAAGAGTCACCTTGAGAACAACTGAATTGTCCATCCAGAGGGTTTGCGCACGGCGTGGAAGAATACGAGCACCGAAGAACTAATTGTTGCAGACCAAAAACAAACACCGGTACCTTGGATCTGTCTGGTACATTGTACAGAGATGATTAGCCAACACTGAAGTCCGTATTTAATGACAACATGAAAGCGATAAGCGATTGTTGCCACTGGGAGCGATGTTTTGCTTGTCCCCCTGGAGGATCCAGAGCCGGGGCCATGCCTCTCATCCTGAAAATTCATTTGTGCCCGCTTTGTGGTGCCGGAAGTTGGGACCTCTTGAAAAAGAATTTTTACCCCCTTGTTTGAGCCTCTGCCTGGCAGCCGGTCTCCCTCCAACCCTCGTAGATCCACCAGAGTGCCTCTTCATTCGTCCTCTGCTCCTTGATAGCTTATCAATAAAATCGAGGCGACTATCGTCGAACCGTAAAGCAAAGAAACATATCTGTCCGCCAAAAATTCAATCTGATGCTCTCATTCTTTCACAGACACGACACCACTCTTCGGCACTTTTGTTGGTCACGATCCGTTTTCTTTCTCTTTTGTGCCTCTTTCGGTTTTGGTTCTACGTGGGTGATTCCCGGCCACACCTTTCCACTTTTTCCACCAGGAACGCGATTGATAAGGAATCACGACGTGGTACGTAGTTAGTTCTCGTACATAAATCACGGATCAAATCAAACAAAAACGCAAAGTGCAGAAAGATATCAATTTATGGTCGTGAATCTTCGTAATTCACGATCTCACACAGGTGCACTTCAGTGGAAACTCTATGGAAATTATCCCTCCCATTCAGGAACCAAGCCCCTCAACAAGAATGCGCACAAACACACAAACAGTCAAGAACATATACGAACTGAAGGTGTGCCCACAAGTGTACAGGCGCAATCGGATCCTCTGTCGAGCGTTCCGTACACAAGGGTCACAGCATTTATGCTTTTGCTATGAGATTCTCTGCTGAAGTCAGGAAATTCCCCAACTTGAACACTTGCAGCAGGTTTTTGAAGTTTGTCAATGCGAATGAAGTTTTGCTCCCTATCTCTTCGCAGGCAGGGAGTTCCGCTCCAAGCGTTAGTGCCGCCCTTGTGTCTGTTCATTCAGGTGTGCGCGACGGTTTCACAGTCCCTCTGCAAAGTGCACCCCAAGCAGGCCTTCTTGCTTGTTTCTTCTTGAGCAGTTGAAGTCAGTCGGCTGCTCTGGGGATCTTGAACAACATTTTGATGGCATCCCGAAACGACCTGTTCATCAGACCATAGATGGCAGGATTTAGCACATTTTGCAAATACACGATGAATACAGTTGCCCTGGAGATGGTGTGATGCACCTTGATATCCGTGAAGGTCTCCGCGAAGTTGATCACCACGACCGGCAGCCACGTGGCCGAGAAGACGAGGATGATGATGAGGATGGTGAGAGTGAGTCGAGCCTCGTCGTTGCGGGCGCGGACCCGCTTGCTTCCGCTGCTGTGACTGCGAGGTTGGTACGGACACGGGGACAAGTTGACTTGGCTGGATGTGGGGCCCAGGTTGCTGCTTGCTCCCCCGCAGGCTCCCCTGGGCGCGCTGTGCACGCTGTTGCACGGGCTGATCTCTCGGGGAAAGTAACCGGGGCTCGTGGGTCTCGATTCAGCAGCCTCTCCAAGGGATCTCAACTCAGAAAAGGACCCATTGCGACTGTTGATCAGATTGGATGAACTATCTATCGACTCCATTGAATGCGTCTGTTGCAGAATGGCAGCATCCAGATATAAACTGTTGTTCGAAATCGAGTTGGTTGCACTTTTGGGGGATGGAGGCTCTGACCACGTGTGTTCGTCAGTGAACTTGTTGTTGGGCACGGATAGCTTCCTCCCTACCCTGGTTTCGACCAAAGAACACCTGCGACGGGCCTTGGGACTGTGCCCTGGAGTGGATATGCTCGATGAGGAATCTTGACCCTCCACCTTCAGGCTGACGGAGGGAGACTCAGACCTGACTATATCCAGAGAGAGTCGGCGCAGTTTTGGGTGTTGCTTCGACTCCGGAGCAGACAAGAAATTCTGCCTGATCGCGTCATCCTCCGCGCTGGACACTTCGCCCTGGGAGCTGACGGTCGAATCCACTGACAACTTTCTGGGCAACACGCTGGGCACGTAGGTTTCAAGCCTGCAGAAAAGCATGTTGTGCTGCAATCTTTTGCATTGCATTGCATTGAATTTATCAAGAGCGAAGTCCTGACTACATGCGCCTCATATCGCTCACTTCGCACTGGTTTTATTGCTTCAAAATTTTCCGGAAGGCAAATTGCGGATTGAGCAACACAAAGTAGATCTTAACTGACAAGACAGGGATGAACCAAAAGAAAAGTCCAGACAAAGTGGTGTATCCGAAAGCAAGTCCGCATTTAGCGAGAGCAGGTGAAAACTTGATGGGCAGCTTACGTGACGGTCCCGACGCAGGACGCGTCGTTGCGCTCCTCGACCAGACTGGGCTGCGTCACGTAGATGTCGACGGACGGTCGTCGCTCTTCCTCCTCCTGACAACGGGAAACGCGACTGACACGTTGGACAAGAAAATCCGTGGAGTATTCAAGGTTTGGGATCCTGATGTTCTCCGAGCCAAAAACAAAGGGGAGAGCCAGGGACGTTTGAAAAGACAACTTTGCATTTTCACAGATCAATGAAACATTTCCTTTCCAGCCCGACGCGCACAAACCTCGGATTTTATCACGTCGCTGATGTGCCTCTTTTTGCCCATTGCGCAGTTGGCTCGCTGTTTGTCGAACAGTGATCCGCAGGCGGGCAGGAGCGAGAGGGAGCGTGGCTGCGCTCCAGGATAGTACGCGCCCGGCTCGTACTGGAACTCGGTGGTCGAGGCCTGGTTCACCTGGGTGGAGGCCTCGCCCGCTGCTGCCCCCGCCGCGGAGTCGTCGTGCCCGCCCGCCTTGCTCGCCGACGAGCCTCTGAAGCTGCATGTCAGTTACGTACCGTATCCACCCAGGAACAAATCGCACCCAAATACATGCATCCCAACTTTCACTCTCTTATTCTGGTGTCAAGGTCTCATTGAAACAATGCTCATCTCATGCCCATGCAAAAGAGGCGTCCCTTGTTTCAGTGGAAAACTTCAGGGCAAAAGGTGCCAAAAAGAGTGGACATGCCAATTTTCTCTCAAACATTGGAGTCACTTTCATTTTTCAATTTTCTTCGGACAGGGCATTTATGAAAGCCTGCGTCAGTTCTCTTCTGACGTGAGTAGAGTCTTGCCGTGACATGGGACGCATTCCACACACAGAAGCTTTTCAGTCTTCAAAATGCCACGTCAGTTTCAAAATGTGAGCACAGCACGAGCATGTAAGGCCAACCAAGTGAGTTCACATCCACTGAGAGGAGAAATGCTTTGGCAAAATGGAAACAATGCAGAGCCTGTAGGATGCAACGTAGCACACAGCAGAACGATATCACAGATTTTCATTGACCTTTCTCTGATTTCCTCTTTTGCCTTTTCTTTTTGTTTTTGGTGCAAGAACCATTCTCAGAAAATGGATGAAATGTGAACGAGAACTTCTGGTTTGACTTTGGAGACCATTGTCGTTGTGCCGTACAAATGCTGACGCTTTTCCCCCTTTAATTTCCTGCTGGTAATGGAGGAGTGGAGTGAGGACAACAAGAGCGTACGTCGAGCTGAAAATGGCTTCTGTGGGATTCCGTTCGGTCGCAAAACGACGAACCTGTCGCACAACGCACACCTGTAGCAGACCACGCAGAACTATTTGCAAGATTGGGTTGTTTTCAAAACTTCAAGCCGATACTGACTTGCTGCTGGTCGCTCCGATCTTCCTCTTGTTCTCTCGAACCCTGCGCAGAATCTTGTAGTAGCAGAGAACCATGACGAGGAACGGCATCACGACGCCCACGATCAGTACCTGGAGTGTCCGAAGCACTCGTGGATGTACTCGTCAGTCTATTCTGCGAATCCCTTCCTCCCTCCACCCGTCTGTCTACCCATCTGTCTGTCCATCCTCGATCTATCTGTGCTTGTGTCTGTCCAACTGTCTGTCCATCTGTCTGTATCGTTCTGTCCATCCATCTGCCCACCTGTCTGTCTGTCTGTCTGTCTGTCTGTCCGCCTGTCTGTCTATTGCAAGGACGGTAGTGGTGGTGATTAACTGAGTAGCGTGTGAGTGAGAGTCTGTTCTGCTGGAAACAATTATACATATCCCATGGCATTGACTGTGATACATTGCAGGATCAACTTGTACTTGGAAGTTGCATTGTCGGGTATGATTCCAAACCACAATCGATCAGCGTTGAGCATCCGTGTGTCAAATGTGTACGACAGAAG
>JAAUXT010080945.1_pt1 | contig 18998 bp, 19 predicted proteins | sample 7278171 | NCBI WGS metagenome assembly JAAUXT01 (sample SAMN14350112, study PRJNA611818) | marine sediment metagenome | isolation source: surface marine sediment (1.8m) | place: French Polynesia: Moorea | collected 2018-08 | reverse complement strand
GAAATGACCGTTATTTTCCTTTGTTCCCACTATGGGGCAAATGGCCTTTTGACCAATCAGAAGGCTGTATTTTGAATTCTAGACCAATCAGAAGCCTTCCCGCCCTCATTTGCATTGCCCCATAGTGGGGGGCTCTTCTCTTGCCCACGCTGCTTTCGTTGTTGTCTGCACTGACATTTGTTCCTGGCATTACAAACAGAACTGCAAACCCTTCCTGAAGTGACATAGGTCATTGATCCGCAAGTCCCAGAACCTTTGGTTCTAAGACAGCAGCCCGTCTTTTGACGCCACATAGACCTGTTAGCACTTCGCTGCCGACACAAACCGCAACGTTCAGCGTGAACCAGCAACAAACAATGACAGGCCACAAGCACGTGAGGGAAACAGAACTTAAGCAAAGTTTTTCATTCAAGAGAAACACACTCGAGAGAAAACAGGTATTGCTTTCGGGTTCAACCTTTCGTTACAGGATGAGACCAAACAAAAAACAAAGCAGGTCTGTTCCAGTTCTTGTGGCATCAGAACAATAGTTCTGAGAAAATGTCCTTCTGGGATTTGGAACAGAGAACCACACACAACAGGTGACCTTTCTTTGACTACATTAGCAAAAACAAAAACATCTCAGTGAAGACAAGATGAAAGACCAGCACGCTTGGGAGAGATAAAGACGCCTCCCTCCCACAGAATTCCACTCCGGTAATCAAGGTCCGGTGGTTCCAGAAAGTTTTCCTCTTGGAGATCCACTTTTCACAAGAAAATAGAACCAGCACAAAGCGCGGGGCAAAACGGAAAACGGAGATATACAGCAACAAATTAAGTAGATTACTCCCAGAGCAGTTGATCTACATGTCAAATGATTTTGAGACACCACTTTTTTGCACTGGATATGTGATTGGCGGTGCTGTTTCTTTGGTGAACAATTCAGCTTGTCACGCTGTGGTGTGTTGCCCTTTTTGTGAAATCACAAGCCATGCCAACCAAGCCCTGTGCTCTGTTCACCCCCATGGCTGAGCAGCAGAAACTATCGGGACCATCGACAGCGTTCCCCCTGCGGTCGTCGCAGCAATCAAAGACAGACCCCTATCTGAATTGACGATTCTGCAATGACTCTACATGCCGTGAAACCTGCAGGTGGAAACACACAGAGCTTGCAAGCAATCTACTTGGTTGGTTTCTGCCGAGTGCGAAAGAAGGGGAAGGGCGGGGAGAATCTCAAGATTCCAGGTTCAAACGTAAAGGGACTGACCAACGCTCAGATGGAACAGGATGTGAATCAAAACAATTCCCCTCCCTCCATTGGAAAACGGCACAAAAGGGAGTTCGTAGCAACCAGCACCATTGTCTCCACTGGTTTGCAAAGGTCGGTGAGCTCGTTAGAAGGCAGCGCATCGGATTTCGGCTCTCTGCTCTTTGTGGCCTGACCTCGTTAAAGCGAACCAACAAGATTTCCTTGAGGTCCGTGGGGAGTTCTCTGAGACAGCACGAGATTGGAACTGTGTGCGTGCGAACCCGTCTTTCACAGCAGCTGCATAACTGTTGGACTGTCGGGATTTTAGATTCTCCTGTCCGCAACCTATTGAACTGCGTATCCGAGTCCCTCAGTGACCGCGGAAGATCGGAATCTCTCTGTGCAACCAGTTTCCTATTGCTTGTAAAATGTAACGAGGAGAGTGTGGCTGGAGCGCTGGATCAGCTACTCAATTCAGCAGCAATTTCCGCTCCCACATCCGATTTCCTTGTGTCCGCGTCATCAATCGCGACATTGGAGACCGTCCCGGTTCAATCTCTCGCGCAGAGCCAAATTGTGATTTACGTGCAATTCACCTCAACGTGGAGGCGTCCTGCGTCGCCTGTCTCCAATCGAGTTGTGCGCTGCATTGGTCACTCTTTTGTTGGTCTTGTGCTCATCTGTAGAACCAGGGAAGATTCCGAGTGAATCAGTAGATTTGCCTTGCGAAGGTCAGACGCCAATCTCCACACAAAAGCGTACCACGCATGACGCAATTCGCTCGTCTCCCCAGTCCGGTTCTTGTTGCGCACGTCGGATCTGTCAGGTCGGCTTCCTTCCCACCTCTCGTCACCGATGTAAAGCGTCGGCTCAGATCTGTCACACACATCCAGGTGTATTACTTGGACCACGGTGCCTTGACGTCACAGACTCACGGATTTGCTCATTTGATTCAAGGGGTGTCTGTTACATAGCCACCATAGCATGTTGCTGGGTGTAGTTTTCATAGCAGTCCTTGTGATCGGTCGCGTTGGGAGAATGGAGATGTGAACGTGAAGGGAGATGTCTGAGAAAGAAAGATACTTGAACAACATTCAGTGTGTTCTAAATTTTTCCCTGTGCCGTAATGTGCCCCACCTTTACCTTGAGGAACAACCACCATTTTTCGTAGACCTTTCAGTCAATAACCAAACGCACCAGCCATTCTTTGATGCAGCATTTGTGTGTCAGCGCGTTCGGGAGCTGAAAAAGATGTTCAGATGTCCACAAGGCTGCCTCAACCTTTGCCAGTTCGTTTCGCTCTGATGCCCGACAGTTGCAGCTGAGCTGAGAACGGCTGCTGTGATGCTCAACCACTGACCAGCAGGGAAAAGTACAAATGAGAAGTGAACGTATCCACAGGTGAAAGGGACCAAGACAGCCTTTCGCAAAGCAATGTGCCACAATGCGTTGAATCGAACGAGGACAATTTTGCTGCAAAGTACTTTCTCTCGACAGAACCTTGAGATCTGCACAGGCCGGGCTTCAGCGAGCCGTCGCTCGAAATCGTTGGGTCCTTCCAATAAATCGCTGACCAAAAAATTGTCACTGCGTGGTTCATGCCACAGAAAAATCAAATTCATCGCCCTTTCAATACGCCACAAGTCAAAGTTTACAGCATAAAACATTCACCTCGTCAAAGGTCATGTTTGATTCTCATAAGCCAGTTCATCTAGATGTCCCCTTGGGGGCAACAAGCGCAATCTTGCCTCTGCTCTCGGACACCGAACGTCCTTGACGTGTTCAAAGATGACACTACAGCCTCCATGCTGCCACGTCTCATCCCTGAAGGTGCGTAGGTAGCGGTACTGTGCATCCACGAAGTTTATTTGTCGGCTGCAGCAGACGAGTGCCATTGAGGTGTTGTGATTTACAAGAGATTAGACCTTATTTCCTGCTCCCCATGTGAATCTCTTTGCGCAGTGTGAGGTGTCAATCGATTTGCCATGTTCACCCCGGGGCCACAGCCGCACAATCCCCTCACAAATTGAGAAGTCGGAGCGCATCGCGGGGAGTGACGAGAAGAGGCTCCGGATCGCTGCACGAGCCGACAACCTGGCCGCGAGCGAAGTCTGGAGGGCTTTCCCTGCAAATCACATAAATTCAGTGAACGTAAGGCCGACCACGGGAATTCGACTCATTCCATCGGACTTTCTTTATGTTGCGGGTTTGATCACTTTTTCATCTCTATTCACAGTGAAGCAGATGGAGCCTGGAACAGGCGGACAAAACATCATCAACAACACAGGATTCAAATGATGTTGATAAAGAACATTTTTCCAGGAGATCTGGCAGAAAAAAATTCTGACCCAGATATTGAAAGCCTTGCATCTGAGAAGGTGTTCGTGCGATAATTCTTGACAAAGACACAATGCAGCAACTTGGAAAGGGAAAAAGAGACGTGAAGAACAACAGGCCTTGACGGAGTTGAAGCGGCGACTCTGATTGGCCGTGCGAAGCTGTCGGGTGTGACTCCCCGACGCCGAGTGCCGACAGCGTCGCTTACACACAGCTTCACAGTGTCGCGCACTCTCCTCAGGCCGTGTTGCGACGCTCTCAAGGATAGGACGGACAGACTTCTGGGGCTGATGCTTCAAATCTTCGTCAGGATTGAGACAAACACACTTGTTTTGTGCTCTCGTGAGCAGAAATCACTCACCTCTGCGTGTGAGCAGTTTGCAAGTAAGTTGACTTGTTTTGACTTTTTGAGGGTTTTGACCAAACTTGATTTTGTTCGATTTGGCAAGGAGACCAATGAACAACTTTTCTGCAAGTCAGGGAAAATTTCTTGCGGGGAAACATCCGATTTCTATAATCGACTGATAGGAACGAAGAATGGACTTCGAATCGAGTAGCGTTTGAACAGCACCAAGAAAAAGCTTCGCAGCTCAAGCGACAGAAAACATATTGGTTTCAAAGCAGCATTCTTGTGCAGGCGTTGCCAAAAAAGACAGAAAGAAAACTTTCGCTTTTCCCAACAAAGAAAACAGTTGGACTTTTGGGCCAAACGTAGAATGCTGGCAGCAAGAGACACCTTGCCCTCAGAAAACATAAACTGCCTCAGCCTGTCTACATCCAGACAGACAAACTGCAGCCTGATGACAGGAACATAGCCTGAAGCAGGTAGTTCAGGTGTCAGAGAGATGATTGCAATTTGCGTTCAAAGCTCGTGATTTTGTCAGAACTGGCGGTAAAAAAGACGCTGTAGGAGACGACAGACAACACACGCCAAACTGTTTCAGCGTGCCTTCTCGAGGAAGATTTCCAGGCGCCTTGTGGTGGCCGAAAAGAAGAGACCTGAAACAGACAAACACGATCCCGAGCACGAAAATGTGCCTGTCACCCTCAACGCTGACATCTGAGTTGTTTTGATGGAAGTGGGAGACTGGGATTGGAAGGGGACCAAGTCCGCCGCAGACACTCGAGGGCTTCCTGCGTGTCTCAGCTGCATGGCGGCTGAACTCTGAACAGTGGCAGCGCAACTGCCTTGGTTAATCGCGCAGGGGAATGAGCTTATAGACAAGACCCATCATAGAAAGGACTCGGATATTTGAGCAGTATTCGGGACTTCGAACTATGTGTGAAGAAAGAAACGAAAAGCAAGCAACACACCGAGCAGACTTGACCGATAAGAAAGTTGTCAAATTTGGTTTTGGCAGCTTGAGTCAACACAATCCACAAAGCTGCTTCAGCCGCGTGGCGAGCGCGGACATGGCCACGGTGCATACAGGAGGCAGATTTCATCTCGGTGTGAGCAAACAGTCCAGAGTTCTCCTTGCTGACACCGACGATGTTGACTGAAAGGAAGAAGTCTGTGAGATTTCTTTGCACTCAAGTTCAGTTAGTTTCGATTTGAATCCCAGATCTTCACGATGTGTTCCAAGGGACTTCTTCACACCAAAATAACCTGTTTTTCAGACAGTTTGCCCGTGAAAGATTTTTGGTGAGGCCGCTTTCAGGTTGAGATGATCCCACTGTGCTGTGATCGATCTTGACAAGCTTTCTACTGGAATTTTAATGGAAAGATTTCATGCGGTCTAATCAGCTTTGGTGTCTTCAAAGAAGACGATATTTTCCAGCACGACATGGAAACAGCCCGAGTCGAAACTTGGCACCGAAGCGCTTGACGTGCACGCAGATTCAATAAATTCGCATCTATCGAGAAACATTCCAGACAGACTACCTGCAGTGTATGAAGAACAGACAAATCCAAATCTGGAAACTCCTGGTGAAGTGAGCTTTGTCACAGACCAGCAAATCACACATTCAAGCAGACTTGGACAGACAGATTTGATTTTTGGAGTTTCCTTTCCTGCTTCTTGGTCAGTGTGGTAAACCAATGGCCAGATTAGAACCACAGAAAGCATCAAGACTTGTTTTCACTGGTTGTTATCTTGAAATTTGGCTGTTTGGTAATTGGGGGCACATTGGCAGAGACAGGAGGATCTGTTCAAAGTCGCCTGTGACATTTGGCATTGGAAAGTTTCAACCAAAGTTTCACTTGGTTCCGTTTGACTTGCAAGTCGGTTTTCGTGACGTTGTGTCGAGGTGAACTCCATCACATGAAAGTGGACGACACTCAGGCAGTGCAAATGCATCTCGCTTTCTTTGTTTTCAGGCAGAACCAGGAAGAACTCTTTGCACAGCTGAAGTCGTGCCAGTCGGAGAGCAATCCCCACTGCTTCACGTAAGTGTTTCTGAAACTGAACAGAAAATTTATATTTTAATCCAAGCACGAAAATCTCTTGGGTTTTCTCAACTTTTACTCACTCGTTGATCCAGGGACCTGCTTCCGCTTTCAGTTAGTTTTCACCCGCCCTGCCACTCTGTGGCATCGTGCGCTTAAATTTCACTTTTTGTGCCTCATGAAAGGAAAGCTCTCAACATTTGTGTGTTGGGCCCGTCAAGGGACAAACCCACCACGGTCCCTGGATCCAAGATCCACAAGAGAAACGACGGAAGTTCAAATCCCGAATGCGAGCTCGTTGTTGAAATATTTAGGCACAATCAGTTCTGCAAGTGTCTTGTTTTAATTGAATCTCAATCATGTAGAAATGCAGATTCTGAAAAATGAATTTGACAAATGCCTCAAGCTTTCACAGTGAAACTATTTCACAGCAGTCATGAATGCGGGTTTCAGTTTTGGCAACTGGTCACAGGAAACGTTTCCATTGTTTGGGTCGATATCCTGGACGCGATATCTTCCACCCGGGCACCGGAGTTCGATTTCAATGCTCATCACCGGATTCCGCTCACCTCAAGCAGCATCAGTCAGCATTATGTCCTTCTGTTCGCCGCGATTATTCCCTCGTGATTCAGAATTCAATTGTGCTGCTCAGGATAAGAGGCATCTGAAAGGACAGGTCGGTGGCCTTGTGCCTTTGACCCCAATCTCGTTCTCATCTGCACAATCTCAACGCGTACCGCAAACATAGTCTGCTTCGGACTCGTGCACTTGTTTTCAGACTGAAACACAAGCTACGGCTTCTTTTCAGCAAAGGCCTTGCACAGTGTGGGAATCACACACGAGTTCTTCTGTTTCAATCCAATGACTCGATTCTTGCACACGCTCAACCCAGATACACGGAGAGGTGGTGATTGTCATATTTTGCTCATTCTGAATTCAGCTGCATGCTTCACTGAAGTGGAAATCAGGTTGAACTCGAGAAATCTGAGACACAAAATCGTCAATAGGAGTGTGGAGGCTGATTCGTGTCAGTCAGTGAATGGAAATACGGGTCCAAAACGTGCGCAGTGCATGCGTGGGTGGCTGGTTTGGAATTGTGCGAAAATTTGTTCTCCAATGCCAACACCTTCACTGACTTGCATGCTTGCTGATTTCTTGTCGCACTCAACCCAACTTGGACGGTGCTCACAACGAAACGAGAACACAGGGCCCAAAACTGACACAGTTTGTGGCTTTGAGCTCGTGTCAACAGAAGCTGCCTCTCCAGCAGAAGCCTCACAGAGCGTCAGAATTATGTTTGGTTCATCTCTGCATTGCAAAAACAGTTACCTTTGTTTATCAAGCAAGCTTCATTGTTTTATCATATGACATTAGCAATGGAAATGAGATCGGTTTGTCAACACAGCCGGTTATCATTTCCCTGTTGGTAAAACTTTAGTGTGTGCCTTTGGTGCAGCAAAAATAAACTTTGAAGAGGAAGCTGTCAGAAATAGCAGAAACTGATTGATAAAATTGGCTGGTTGCTCTACAGCGAATTTTCGAGTTTTTGGAAAGAAAAGTGCTTGTTGTCTGGCGGTTGGACTTTAAACAGACCGCATGTGCTTGAGGTTCATCCACTTGATTTCTGATGGAAAGTTTTGAGTCCATTTGAAACTTCGCTGACGAACCTCGTGCGGCATCTCCGCCACAATTGCCTGGACCCAGCAGCGCTATTGTCTGGTCTGTGTCAGAACAGTGTCTCTGAGAAGCCGGACCTCTTCCGCCTCTTGTCCGTTGCTTCAGCTTCAAAAGCAATTCATTTTGGTTCGAACATCGTCCGCAGGACCAAGAATCTGTCTCGGTCCTGATACTTGTGGCAGTCTCCCTTACTCAACAAGACAAGACACAAAATGCAAGAAGGTTCACATCCTGCAGCGCCGATGGGAGATCAGGGACCAACCCTCCGGAACCATAAGACCTGTCGGTAAAGGACATAGAATGACCTGACAAAGTTTGTTTTCTGTTTATTAGTTTCTCTCTGTGTTTCTCGTGAAATGAGTTTCCAATGATGTGGAGGTTGGTCAGAGGAAACGACACTCTCAAACACGAAGCCACAGCATTGAGCAATTGAATGGGAAAGAAAAGTCGAATCTCAGCATCTTCGAGAGAAGAACCTCTGGTGGTTGAGGAAAGCAATCAGTTCCAATATTTCCATTCTCTGAGACCATTGATGGATGCATCAGAAGCAGAGAGCGTCATTAACAGATTGCTTTTCTTGAAAGCTTCGTAATGTGATAATGCACAGTTCTGAGTCTGCTGTACAGTCTCAGTGGTTTTTAGCTCAAACACCACAGAGAAATTTTGCACAATGTACAAAATTTATGATGCATACAGCTTGAGCACAAAGCCATTTCACGGCAAACGCGCGATTGGTTTCATCAAAGATCTCCACTGTGCAGCTGGTTGGCAACTCATAACGCTCATGTGTGACACTATTAAAGCCTTCATTACACGTCGAAAAGCTGGAGGCAATGTGATACAATTTTACTTTGATGTCAGAGCCATGACAGGAAATGTTCATCACAACAAACATACATTTTTAAAAGACCTTCCTGGTTACACAACAACTTTGACAAACCAAAGTCAATCTGCTGTCAAACAGGACACTAGCACTGAAGGAAATTTGTCGTGTGGGCTTCACATCTCTCCTGTCAATGCTCCACGTTGATTCTGTTAGTTTTTGAGGCACGAGCACACAGACACCGATTCAGCGCGAGCTGGGTGTGAGAGTGACTGGTGACACCAAAAGTGCACTGAAATGCTCGTATCGATGAGCGGCACATTTCACAGCAGTTCGATCCTGGCATCGCCTCTGAAAGTCCCTGGCTCCGGAGAAATCTTAATCACTCTCCATTGATTGGCAGTTACACAGGAAAACGTTTCTTGTCCAAAGGCGAATCCAAATTGGGACACGTCGTGAGTTGACACAGCAAAACGGTCACAGTCAACTTCCAGACAAATACGCGGTCTTTCATGAAAGGCTTTCTTCATCATACCTCGACGGGCCAGGTTGAACAAACTTGTTTTTGGTGTCGGGCACACAACCTGGTGGGCCAGCAGAAGTCCATAAATTTTGTCAACGTCAACAGCTACTCTTGTTCCAAACCTGGAGCTTTCCCTTAGTACGAGTTCCTGTGCCGCCGCTGCTCAATAATTGAGTCACCGCCCATCATAAGAATTCGAAACAAAGCTGATTGGATTTTGATAAATTAGTGATTAGGTGATTGATTGCGTAATCAGCGAGCAATCCAAAAGCCACTCTCTTCATATTGTCGCATTGTTTGAACGAACTCAATCAGCGGAGGTGCAGAACAAACAGCGGACGAAGTCCGCATCCTGAGCGTATCGGACCCAGACAGGCCGGAAACGGCCCCGTGGCTCGAGACGAAAGGAACTTTCGCACTTGAAAGAGATTGATTGACCTGGAGGCATGGAAGCTGAGCCTAGTGGTTCCTCGGAAATCCAAAAACAGCTGATCCAGCTTGAACAGGTTGCCTGACGGAAGCACCCCTTCTATGTGGTGAGCTGTGGATGGACCGGCATCTCCACAACTTTTCGACTCGGAGTTGCTGTCCACACACTTCTTCGCTGGTGTTGATCCTCAATGCAAGAAAGCCAACAATGTGTCCCTCAGACTGCATGTTACTGGAAAAGGACGTGGCAATTTTTACTGAAGAATTGAAAGGAAATCGAAGGTATCAACAACATGTAGAGATTTATGATTATCCGCTCCAGAGCAAACATGTCTCTCTCTCTCCTCGAGCGAGCTTTGAGTGATTGCCTTCTTTTTGTGCCACTTCCTCATTCCGATTCAAGTACTGCACGAGCGTTGCCTTCCACAGTGCTGCCGGTGATTTTTGCAGCTCCTGTGCTCTGTTTTGACAGCAGCAACCCAATCTGATTCCTGAATGAACACGAACAAAGGGGACAGGACAAGGGAGGTAAAACATGCCCAAGCCCCAGGTGATGCTCCACTGTGCACAAGCAACAGTTGCCTTGGCGTTCAGGCTCAAGCAGCACTGGAGACGATGAAATGAATCCTGAGAGTTTGTTCACCTCTGGCGAACAAAGTGATTTTAATACCAATGTTGACATTGTGAGTCCTGTTGGCGAAATATCCTTGGTTTTGAACTTTCCATTCACATTTCTCAAAGCCTGAACATCGTGATCGAGTTGTTTATTGACAAGTGAAATGCTTTTCTCAAACTTTCCCCACCTGTGGGAGAACTCTCATCAAACTAATGCAGATCTGGGCTCAGATGCACTCAATGGAATCAAAGCCAGCAATTCTCCACGAAATGTAGCGACAGTGAATTTGTTACGAGATGCAACACGAGATGTCGAACATCAAATCTTTTGCTTTCCTCAGCCAAAAGGTAAAATCATACACTGGTTTCGAGTGATCTGATAGGAGTTTGATGAAAACGTGTGTTTCAAAAAGAAAGGAAATTGACGTGAAAAGACTTGATTCCTCATTGGATGGGGTTTTCCGAAGAAGTTCTGACGCTCAAGAAATGCGATTGTAGAATCTAACGAGCAAAAGTCTGAAGAGCATCCTTCGTTCCCAAGCGGGCTACTGAGGGCGTCTTCCAAGGCTATTGCTGGACAGAGTGGCACAATTACAACGATCTTTTGACGTCAATTCTCTGGTGTTTTGCTGAGAGCTCGGCAAGCACTGCGTCACCGAGAGGAGGAAACAAGGCATGGGATCCGAGCTGCCAAAATTCGGATTCTATTAATGACCTTGAACAATTCCAGTTGGGAGAATTCATTCCCTCTTTCATCACAAGAAGCGGGTCACAAATTCAAGTTGGCATTCTGGCCCTGCTTTGTTCCTAACGCTGCAACATGTTTTCATGACGAACAGATTGCCGTGATATGTGATTGAGAAGCCTGTGATTCCTCAGAGAGAGAATCTGCACTCAGGTCCTCAGAGGTGTGCCACCTCTCGTAAGCTCATTTCACACACCAGTGGAAAGAGCTGCGTTTGTGGAAACAAGGTGAAATACTGTAAACAGGTTGGAAGGCACTTGGGTTCCTTTTGCTTTCCATCATGCGACAAAATTATGTTTCCAGGCCAAATGTTTCAGTTCAAAAGAGACTCTTCCCGACTTTGTGTTGATGTTGGTTTTGGAATAAACAATTGTCTGTCGATAGGAATTCGGGCTCTGGATTCTACAAATTGCATGTTTGAGTTGACCTACGGATGTGTTTTGGACTTACTCAATCTGGCCGTTCGAAAGGTTACGCATTTTGCGGAACGTGACTTTGCATCGCGTGTCTTCTGGAACAGCGTCACAAAAACAGAAAACCCCACTCTGGTACAAAATTTCTGTCAGGTTCGGGCCGGGACATTCGCTCGGGGTGAGTCCACACTGCCGCAGTTCTGATCCTCACAACACTGAAGTTCAAAGAATCACGTAAAGTCACAAGGTTCATTCGTTTCTTGAAACGCCTCGTGTCAACTGCCAAGGGTTTTGCAGTGAGAAGATTTTTGTGAGTGCCAAGATTGGGATAGGAGAACCTGCCACGGCCTCACCTTGCTTGAACCTGACTTGAAGAGCTGTAGAGGCAAATCCTGCGCCACCAGAGACCAAAGTTCGGGAAAGGACGTGGGTGAGTTCATTTGCACAAACACGATTCCTTGGTCTTGTTTTTCTCCCCTGCGGCCATCGTCTTTCGAAAAACAAGCTTTGTCTTCTGCTCAGAGACGCTCATTTTGCTTCTATTTTTGAAGTGTGTGCGGTGGTTCGTCGTCTTTTCTCTGGAAAAAAGACAACAATTCTTTCAAACATGACGCAAGTGAGGCTTGATGATGTGCACGAAAAAAGCAACCTGACTCGCCAGGCTTTCAGCTGGCTGGTTGAGGTTTGGGGTCAACCCCAACACAAACCAAGAGTTCTTTTTCGACAGAAATCGAGTCCCTGCCCCAGTGACGAGTTTCAGCAACCCCGGTGGCACAGACCAAATTTGGACTTGAGAGCCAGTGGTAAGGAATCGAAAAGGAGCGGACAGGTCTGCTTAAAGTCCCCAATCTGGCGGTGTCGGTGTCCCTTGATGGTTCTCGGTTTTGTTCCAAAGTCATTCTTTGAGACGAACCAATCTGAGCAGCGAGCTTCTTCTCAACACTTTTGGAGTAAGTTCGTCGTTTAATTCTGTGATGTCAATTTTTCCAATTTCTTTTTGTGACAGTTTGTATGTTTGGAGACCTTTGGGTTCTGCCAGGGGCTGAGGCCTTCTTTCAACAATTTTCTGCATTGGTCCGAAGTATATCACGTGTTTGAACAGGTGCTTCCGCAAAATTCATTCGTGTGAACGAAACACAGCGCCGTTCTAACATGGCATTGTCCTCTTTTTCAGCAACTAAAGGTTTTCGAATTTTCTGTCACTTGGTGCAAACAGCAGTGAAAACTTATTTGATACCCAAAAACACCTGCGGCAAAAAGCCAGTGTTCCTCTCCGGAACTGGTCAGAAAAACAACCTGCCGTATTCATGGTGTTGAAAGACGCATCAGGGAAGCAAGATGCACCTCAACGATAAACAGTAAAATCTGCACTCCGCCCCCAGCTCCAAGAAGACACAGCTCTGATTTGACTCTCACTTCGAGGGCAAACGTGTGTGTGTCTCACTGAGTGAGATACTGTGCAAAAATAGTCAACACTGAAGCGAGGAAAATCACCTCTGAACTGCGTCCCACAATGATTAAAACCTGATTAGATTTTGAGATCCCGTCTCTCTGAACAGCACAACCTGCCGTGCAATTTGCTGTAAACAGCTGATTCCACGTGTCCAGACAATGAAGAGGACGGACAAAGCTCCGAGATGAACAGCTGTGGACAGTGCAAACTTCAGCGATGAAGGATCGGAAGGACAAGTCATTAGCTCAAGGAGAGGCCTGCCAAGAGTTAGTGCGGCTTCGTTCCAAGCTTCTTGGTCACCCAAACCCAACAACGTCTGTGCAACAGCGATCAGAACGAACATTTTTTTTCACTGATTTTGATTAATTTTTCCGTTTTTACGATCGGTACGAGAAAAAATGTACACAAAACAAAAAACATTTTCCTTACATTCAAGGGTCAGTGCTCAAGAGTGCACAATGTTCTGCAGTGATCCAAGTTGTGTTGTGTCGGGGGGTTTCAGACAGTCAAAACGATGTTTTTGATTGCTCAGCTCTCATTGTGTGCAATAGTGAGCAAATTAGTTCGTGCACCCCGTAACAACACAACAGTCACGAGACCTTTCACATTCAAACTTCTGTAGACTTGAACCTCGGTCTGAAGTCAGAGGAAATTTAATCAGGACAACAGAATAACGCACAAAATAAAGCTGACACACACGCTTTGGGTTGAAATGTGGACATTTAACGGAAGAGAAAGGCGAAACAAGAGAGAGTGCGCACGGAACGAAAGCAACTTTGGCTGCAGGACAGACGCTGGATCTCACAACGGTCAGAATTGTTCGCACACTTTTTCAAATCGGATTTTCGTGCAGAAGACCGGGACTTGCCTATCTATTTCTCGAGTCTCGAATTTGGATGTCGCATTCACCTCTGCTTTTTTATTGACGGTGGATTATTTCATGTTCAAATCCGGTTCTCCTGTCACTTCAGACACGTCTGTATCTTGTAATATTTTGAGGCAAAGTAAAATGTACATTTGGAGCACAGCAGAAAATGAAAAGCTTCTTCACGCAGCTAACAACAGCCGAAAAGCATTCAGACCAAGCACAGTTCTGGGAGAGGAACTGTTTTTCTCATCGCTGAGTTCCGGAGAGAGGAAATCCAACTTCTTGAAAGCCAGATTTACAAAAATATTTGCATTGTGTCTGTCCCCACTGACATTTCGGAGGCACTCGAAGTCCCCCGTGAAACAAAAGCCTGTTGAGCTACAGATTTGCGTTCTTCCCAATGGGCTGTTGACGGAACCTCAGGTGCTGCAGGAGCAGAGAGCGCACCGAGATGAATGCGAACAAAGCAGCAGTCGTGTCTCTTACCCGAAGGCTTCGAAATTTAGTCTCCCCAACTGTTGTGTTCTTGGAAGTTTTGCTCGTTCTGATAAGATCAGCGCCGGAGGCTGCACTTACACTGAGACGTTGACATTTCCACCAAGGTGTTTTGACCTCTTGATGTTCTGATGACAAACGAAAGGCCAACCTTATTGTTCGAGTGAGATACAGATTCAACCTGAGTCACTTGCAACCTGACAACGGGCCAAGAATCGTTCGGTCCAACCATCGAAATTTAGTCTTCGTTCGGTGCAACGCACTCCGGAGTGTACACACGGACGACAGCGTCACAGTACGGCGTGATCAAGTGTAGAGAAGTGAGAAAAGGAACGTGCGCAGCAGGTTTCGCCTTGGAAACTCGAGACACGGGCCGTGCTGACGGTCAGGACACATGAGAGTGTGGCAGACGGTGACACTTCTGCAAAGCCGTGGCTTTTACAACACAGGTTTTGCAAAGTATCACAGCCTATTGCACTCTCAATGAACTCCCTTGGAGCTGTTGGAAACGACACGTCGGAACGCCGCAGGATTTTGGAATATGAAGATCGGAGGGGGAACGGAAGAGGAGCGAGCGAGCGAAGTGTTGCAGTTGCTGTAAATCAACAACACCAGTTCGCAGCGAAGCCAGAAATCTCAAATGGAGCCTGGTATCGTCAGATGAGGATTCATTCGTCCAGAAAATGGAAGATGAGGTCTCGTGCACGGCTTGCCTCAGGGGTCCGATGTTGGCGAAGGACGAGACTTGTCACAAACACTCAAAAGCCAAAACCAACAAAACAACGGACCTTTGTGTTGCAGGGTCAGTTGCTCACCAGAAGATCGCAGCAAACTTTCAACTTCACATGCAATCCCACATTGCAAGAAGACTGGATAGGAAGACCTCAGAATCTGGCCGCAGTGTAAGAAACGTGTATGATCCTCTGGGAGTCTGGAAATGATTTCCTTGGGCCTTGTGCACTCAAATCTTCCTGTAGCAACATATGGATTTTTCAATATCTGCCTTGTCAAAACTACACAGTGCAGTCACTGTGTTGTTGGCTCAAGCAAATTTGCCCTGGAGAGGGTCGACTCTGTCAAAGCTCAGATGGCGCAAGAACCATCATCTGATCCGAGATTCGTTTGCAGCGACACAAACATGGATCCACTTGGGGATCGACAACAGAACCAAGAAATGTCTGCAGACTCTTTTTCATCCAACACTGCAATGTCCTCTCCAGCAAATGAAATCTTTATTCTTGACTTCAATCTGAGACTGAGCCACTGCAATTTGTTTCCACAGTGCTTGTCTTGAGGAGATATTCTAATTTCAGTACCCACAGGGCTCCTGGAGTCGTTATTGTATTTTCTGGGTTCTTGTGATGCCAAGAGAATCTCAATGCGCACAAAAATCAAGTTCCTTGTCAACACTTTGCTTCCAACACGACTCAGAATTTCACGAACTAACCTTGTCCAGGCTGACATGTCAAGCCTATGAGTGGATCTGGTGTTTCCAAAAGTTTTGTCACACAACGATGAAGTGTCGGGTGGTTTTCGGCCCATTTGGAATTTTCATCAAACAAGTAGACACGCTTCTGTTTTCATTTGTTCTCCAAACGAAACATTGAAGGGCTGTTCAGTGAACTGTGACAAATCGCTCAACAAAGTTCCGTTGCTCTTGATTTCCCAACAAGAAAACCGCACTGGTGATCCACTGCAAAGGGTCGAACACGATGACACCAACACGCACGCACGTTGTGTCCATTCGGATCGCAAAGACCAACGGACTCACCAGCGGACTCACCTTTTGAGACGAAGCCTGAATGGTTATTCGTGTCACAAGCCTTTTGCAGAGCTGCTCACAATGAAATTAGATTCTGCCAGAAAAAGTCAGTGCATGCAGGATTGAATTTGATCACAAAAGCCTCCAGGCTTCAAAGGGTGTTTTCAAAGTAAATGCTTGAAATTTCCACGTTGCCATCCTTCCTTTGAATCTTTGTGCCAAAATGTTCAGATTTCAGAAAATGGTGCTGTAAATCTTTGGGTTTGTGAAATGCAAACTTTATTTTTGGTTTCCTGCAAAGTCGCAAAAATCTTTTGGGATGAGGTAATTTTTATGAGGCCAAAAGGAGGCGCACTATTTCCAGATTCCTGCCAACCAGTCCTCACGGAGGTTTCGGGTCTTTATGAAATTTCTTTGTTGACGGACATGCGGATTTCCTACCACGGATTTGAATCGAGTCTTGGTGTCCTAGCTGTTTGTTCGAACAATGACGATAAGTTGCAAAAACAAATGACCATCTGAGGAACTTCACATTTGAGCTAAAGGGAAGCCTGTTTTTGTTGGCTCCCCATACCTGCACCACCCCTCCAAACTAGCAGTGAGGTACACTTGGTCATGCGCTTTGTGGGGTTCTTGCTTCTTCTGTGGACTGTTTTCCCTGCTGAAGCAGGACTTTGGAACACACTGCACTTGAATTTTGATCAGTCAATGCACGAAGCTTGCGATGTGAAACTTTCATCGTTTTCCAAACTGAGCAAAAACTCCCAGCTGAAATATGAAAGTGATCCGCATGCCCGGCCGGAGTGGGCGGAATGCCTCATTTCTTATTTATCGGCTCTTACTCTGCCCTCAGCTAATTTCACCATTTCAGGTGTTCCCCGCAGTGTACTTCCAGTCATTGGTTTGTAATGATGTAGAGTACTCTCTGCAGAATACCTCAAGCCATTAGACGTGCATTAAACCCACTTTTCTTCAGAAGCTCTGCCCACCAGGAACCAAAATAACACAATTTTGCACGAAGAGCCAATTGAAAAGAAGATGTTACTTTTCATTACTTCTGTTCCCGGAATTCTTTCAGCAGAGTTGGCATTGCAGAAAGAAATTTTGCTTGAGCTGCTGGCTGCGCGTCGGAGCAGCCTAAGGACTCGAAGCGCAGGTTCATCTCAACGTCAGGCAATGTTCTGAGAAACCTCACCCACATCTTGCGGAAATGTGTCGAAGGTCTCAAAAGCAGAGAGTTTGAACACACAGAAAGCAAGCTCTTGACATACAACTGCGATCTCAGAAGTCGGCTCGTGTACGTATCAGGAATTCTTGAACCCTGATCCACTGTGAATCACAAGCGTGTGGAGTCACAGTTTTCACACTGAGTGCATCCCTTTTAAGGAAAGCGTGGGAGCTGAACCCACTTGTGGAGGTGAGTCCTTTACATATCACGTCATCCCCTTGTTCCCGCGAGACCGAACTCAGGTTCTGTTTCGGGGCTGCCTGTTGAGGGAAGCAGATGCGTGCGTAGAAAGAAAAGGAAGAAACAAGTGAAGAATGAAACTGTTGAGAGTGGTTCATCCATCACTTGCTGTGCGTGCCCTCGGCTCATGTATCTTCTGGTGGCAACTCCGAAATTTATGAGCGATAGATCAATGTTCCAGCAATGTGAAGAGCCCACTCGTCTTGTGTTCACCAATCTGCAAGACACCACTCCACCTAAAGATGGAGTTTTTTGCGCCTTGACTCAAAGAGCTTCTGGTTCATTAATGCCATCAAAGTTGCAAACTTTAGAAGAAATTAATTCAGATGCATTCATCCAAGCTGTGTTGTGTGTGTAGTCAACGAAACACTGAAAACACGTCGTTGTTTTCTTGACACCTGAGATCAGATTCTGCTGGAACAACGGTCCCAGTGCGAACGCATGCTTGGTTCCACCCTTGCCTGGTACTCTCGGCCCGCCAAGTGATTTGAACTTCCTTCATCTTGTCACTTGCTTGGCGGAATTCGCGCAGTCTACGCCAGGAAGCTGTGTGGAAGATTAATTAAGAAGCTCATGAGCGCAGCAACGACATGCAAGGAACTCGAAAAGAATGCACTGTGAAACAGTCCCTCCGCGCCCCAACTGTTGAAACTTTTTTGTGTGGTGCGGCATCTGAATCCCAACAGCGACTGCGCGTCTGCACGATTTTGAAGCGGATTTCGCATCACCAAAGCACCCCAAGTTGAAAAGACAGAACTTCTGTCAGGCAGTACAAAAGTTGTACTTGGCTCGACGGCAAAATGATTAAGACCTGAACTTTGCATTGTTCACAGGGAATCGGACATAAAAGTCTGAGCAACGAGACAAGACTCACAGCGCTTAAACAGCCGCTCAAAGCATGCTTCTCTCCCACCATGCAGACACGGATAACCTGCTGTTCACAGGAATCAAGGACTTGTGAACATTCTCACTCGTTTGCATTGACAGTCTCCATCACTGAGGCGCAATTTTTTTGCACAAGGACAGTGAACGTCTGTTTTCTGGGGCAACAGATTGTTTCTGATTGTCCACGAGGCATCCTGACCAACATACCCACCACAGACTTCGGCAAACGTATTCGTCTTGCTATTCCTGAATCGATTTTGCCAAAGTTCACTGTCCTATTCGAGGAAAGGTCTTGGTGGGCCACACTCCACTGGAACGAGGTCCTTAATTTGTATGTAGTGTGGCCTGCAGCCTACCTGAGTAAAATTAGGCTCATTAAAGAGCTACGGAGGCCCACAGGACCCAGCAGAACAACGCACTGTGGACGGAAGACACAGCGAAAGTGGAACGACCTGAGGACGCGATTGAGTTGTCTTCATCAGTCTATTTCTCTCGATCACACCCATGACTTATTCATCTTCAGGCCACAAGATCACGCAGCGCCACTTGCAGTCTGACGACGGTCCTGCTTCTGGCCACATCCCTTCCCTGTTGATCTCAACTCGGTTGTTTCAAATGTTGCCCAATCGCATGACTCATGTCGTCTTGGCTTCCTTTGTTTTTTCATCTCTCAACAGTCTCGACCCGTTTTGACGGAAAACAGTCCCAACAGTTGTTGACCAATGCAAAATATATGAAGTTTACAAAGCTCATCTGCAGTCACAATGGGTAACATTGTACGAGGCTGTATTTCTAAGTTTTGATTCCATCCGTTTTTTCCGGAATCAAAACTTAGGAATTTTTTCCTTTTGGTATGTGATGACAGACATGGTCTGGGTCTCTGAAGTG
>JAAUXT010022159.1_pt1 | contig 18998 bp, 23 predicted proteins | sample 7278171 | NCBI WGS metagenome assembly JAAUXT01 (sample SAMN14350112, study PRJNA611818) | marine sediment metagenome | isolation source: surface marine sediment (1.8m) | place: French Polynesia: Moorea | collected 2018-08 | reverse complement strand
TACGAGGCTCTATCAACTCAAAGTGTCTCTTACCATGGTTTGCCGTGCTGCTCGCGGTCATCACGGCAAACCATGGTAAGAGACACTTTGAGTTGATAGAGCCTCGTAAATCCAGTTGCTTTATGGACGGGGCGAGCCTGATTACAATATGTAAACCTGCGATATTTGTGGCTGACCAAATCCCAGTCCGTTTAGGTGCCTGGGCACAAGGCGTGTTTTTAATCTGCAAGCATGCAGGTTGCTCAGTTCGTCCTGCACGTGACCTTGACAGCAGTAAACGCCACGATGAGCTTTGCAAGACACCACGTCGCATTCTAATGAAACCTGCAAGTTCCTCAGAGCTCTGCGCACTTTTCCACAATCGACAAAAGGCGCTGGCTGGATCTCAACGTCCGCGAAGCATTGTTAAATTTTGGTACCCGGAGGCAGATGCTCTTTGAAGAAGGCTTTTCAGTCGCGTCTGAGTTCACACGCAGGCAACACTTGCCTCAGAGCCGAGATTGCTCTGAACCTTGCAGCTCAAGGAAGTCTTGCAGATGAACAAATTGTTGAATGCGACTCTGAAGCAGTGCAAGACAGCCTCTCTCAGAATGTCAGAAGAATGAACTTTCAACAGTGGATGGCAAAAGGGAGGTTCATCAGAGTTGACGAGGTTTGGGTCCACCACACTCAAAATCCGTGCTGCTCTCACAATTTCTTCACTTGGCAGAAATGTGAGGTCGTCCTGCTGACAGAAGCCAGTGGCTGCAATGTTTGAACGTTGTTCACTGGATTTCCACCAGCGTTCAGGAAATGAAATCTGTCGGTCGCCAAACTGGAAAAGCTACACCTGACAATTCCAGAAAAGTTGGTGTGCCATTTGGGGTCGCGATTCTCGACATGCCAGCGATATGGGTCAGCTGATGATGTGAGGCAAACTGTAGTCTTGTGTCTGGCCCGGTCCAGTCTCGTCGAACTTGCCTTTGTCCGACCTTAAAAAAATTATCATGTTCGAATGACAGAGTTTTCGTTCATTGGACTCACGTTGCGTGTTTGGAGAAGCAGTCTGCTGCAAACGGAAGGGCATGGTGGTGGCGAAATTGCAGATGGCAAGTGTTTGTGGCTGCTGTACCAGATGGATACAATTCTCTGTGTGGACCAAATATCATCTTTGTTTGGGTCAAAACGAAGCTTTTGTCGATGAACGAGGGAGTTTGGTGCAGCTGTGCTTCTCTGTTTCGACGAAGTCGAACATCTGTGAAAAGAACACCAAGGAAGTTCGACCGGAAACACTCCAGACATTCCCAGTCACATCGAGCACTGGATCTAGTGTCGAATATTATCGTGTGTGTGGCGTGTGGAGTTTCGTTGACAATGAATGGGAGGAAAACGCGGTTCCACGGGAAAGCGCGCGCAGTACGAGGGTGCAATCAATTCTGCGGAGCCAGTCCGATGCGTGTCGTTCTTGTGTGTCATGTTCGATACCCATGCACGAGCACAAAGGCAAAGTCGGTTGGAGACTTCGCGAAACATTGGTCATGATGATCCAGTCGGGCTCTGTAGAAATGAATGCACCCTCCCAAAAAGGCACGAAAGTCTCACACACGTGTACAAGGTTGGCCGTTGTTTGGGAGGGTGTCGTGCAAGCTGGCGATAAGCCATTTGGCACCAATGCCACCCTGGTCAGCAGACACGAGTAGACGAGGGCAGATGCTGGCCCGCTGAGGATGCAAAGCACCACGAGTGTGAAAAACGAAAACTGACACATAAATTCGAATACCGTTGTTCCTGAGGTCACCGGGAAGTATCCCTCGTGAAAACAGGAACTTGAAAGCACTTCTGAGACCTGGTGTTCACAAATTCCATTTTCTTTTGCAGTCGGTGGTGATGGGACGCAGGGTGTGTAGGTAGCCGAGTCGCTGTGCAAGGTGGGTGCGTTTCTTCATTGACCTTACGCCAGAAAAGAATCACCCCTCGTACTTTGCAGACGCTGGTGCGTAGATTTGATTTTTAAGCGCGCGGTCCGGCTCTGCCGATAGGACGTGTGCTTATTGTAATCACCATCAGCCTGTGTGTATGCGTGTAGACATGTTGAGCTGCCAGGATCATTTTTAGGCCATATTTAGCATTTTTAAGTGTGTGGTCCCAAAGGGTGTTACCACACGCTGAGTGTAATCACCATCAGTCTGTACATGTCTGTATGTGGACATGTTGAGTTAGGGGGGGGGGGTAACTCAACAAGGTGAAAATCAACCAGGGTCATTTTTGTGCTATTTTGAGCATTTTTGGTTTTTTGGGTATGTTGAGTTACCCCCCCCCCCCAACTCAACATGGCCCAAGTCAACATCCCACTCTCTTCACCTTGCCTATGTACAACAAAGAAATCCTAATTCTGTCAACAAATAACACCAACTGAAAATATCCTGAAATTATGGTCACTTCCACACATTCATCAACTGCGAACATTTCTATGGACCACATGCTTTTTAGGCAAGCCTTCTTGTTGATTTTTTTGCCCATGTTGAGTTGGCCAGCTGATGTTTAGTTTCCAGGGGGGGTGTAACTCAACATGGTGAAATTTTAACCAGGATCATTTTCAGGCCTTTTTAAGCATTTTTTATTTTTTGGCCATGTTGAGTTATACCCCCCCCCCCCCCAATAACTTAACATGGGCTGACTGACTAACTCAACATGGAAATTTTCAAATTTTCTGAAATGGCTAAAAAATCTTTCGGGTGAACGGTGTAAGACCACGCGCTTTTTAGGCGATAGCCTTCTCATTTTTGCTCTTGAAATAAATTCCACCCCCCAAGCCCGCCGTATTTCTGCAGAAGTACGTATTGCTTTTGAAACAGCAGAAGATTTTGGTACTGATCACAAAACTTTGTGTTCTTGCACGTGACTGGATTCTTTCAGTGCACTCGCCTGAACTGAGGACTATTGTTGCGGAGAAACCAGTCTTGTTTCGTCGCACATGAGCTTGTAGACACGAAAAGGAAAGCCAAGTCTTGCTTTCCTCCAACTGAGATCTGTGAAAAATTACCTGACGTCTTGACGTGCGTGTTCTTTCGCAGAGCGCACGATGGTTCGGTACGTGGAGGAGACCGACGTGGCGGCGGGCGAGGATGGCGTCGAGGACATGATCCAGATCCTGTGAGTACTCACTCCCACAGTACACCGTCTCAGTAAATTCAGGGACCGTGGATTAATGGGGTGATTGATCCTGGCATGCCGCACCCCACCTGCCCCGTGTACAGGTGAGGTCCCAGGGTAGGGCCAATAATGTCCTTGCGGGTATTACTCGTATGGCAGCAGTGCCTGTGCCCACCCCTCCCTCTTGGGAACAGAGTTGGACCTTGTTGCTGTGCCGTCTGCCATCGTGGGGCTGGCGTTTAACAGCGTGCTTGCTTGGCGTAAGCCTTCTTGTGTGGACAAACGTCCAACTTGTATTTTTACACAGCGCGTCTTGGGAGCGAGCCCACGCTATTCACTGACAAAGGTTGAAGCAGTTGTGATCACCCTGATCACTGGGTGGGGTGACCACCTGAGAAATTCTCAGCTGATCACCGCTGAGCAGCCACTGGCATCACTGCTGAAAACTTCTCAAGTGGTCAGCCAGGATCGTTGAGAATTTCTGTGATTATCGCTGAATTGTCTATTCAGTGGTGAAGAATGAAATGAAGGACCAAACTCTTTTGCAAATCTGTTTCGTTTGGATCCATTTCTGGGATCAAAGTTGACGTCCATAATGATTTGTTCACACAACGGAAGCTCTTGAACTTGTGTATCGAAGACTCGGGATCCTGATCTCACCTTCCCGATGTTTTAGGAAATGTAAAGTCGCATTTTGAGAGTCGTGCAAACAGTGTCTCCAGCATATTTGCTGAACCATTGAGAGCCGATGTGTTGTAGCGAGGTGATAGACTTCCTTATTATGCTTGGCCACAATCGCGCTGTGTTTAGGATGGGATTAAAAAGGTTGATTTCTAAATTTACATTTTCTCTCAGTGCGGAGACGCACATTGGTAACTCGGTGAGGAGTATTGCTCTTGCCCTGAGAGGTCTTGTCGGTTTTGGAATGGAAGTCCTTCGCTTGGTGGAACTTTTGTGTTCCGGAAACAAACTTGACAACGTGCGCTGAAGAACGATTCTGGCCGAACCGACCCAGGTTCTTCTTGGCACCACTGACGTACGAGATCAGTTTCCTGTAGAAACTGCTCAGGGCAATGTTGCGCGTGGTGGAAAATTTTCTGACTTTCCAGGTGACCCCATCACCCACACGCAAAAAGTTGAAAAGTTGGGAAATCAGAAATTTCCAGAAATGGTTCACTTTCTGGATTTCTCACTTTCCAGGTCACCGCAACCCCTTCCCCCTTGCATGTTCAATAATTTGGCAACCTGGAAAGGCTGGCTGGCTGGGTGGAGTAAATATTTCTAATTATCCAGATTTGAAACCTGGAGAGTCGGAAACCCAGAAAGCAGGAAACTTCAACAGTTGGAAACCTGGAAAGTTTGAAACCCTGAAGGTCAGAAACCTGGAAACTCAAAGTCAGAAACCTAGAAACTTGGAAACCTAGAACGTAAAAAATACAGAAGGTTGGAAACCCAGAAAGTTAGAAACTTGGAAAACCAGGATAGTTGGAAACTCAAAAAGCCAGAAACCCACAAAGTTGGAATCATGGAAAGTTAGAAACCCACGAAGTTGGAAACCAAGAAAATAAAAAAAATCTGAAACTCAAATTTTCCAATGTTTCGTACCTTCTTTTTCTGCAAGTGCTTCAAATGCCGCAGGACACACGTGAGACCATGCATTGATTCTGAGAAACTCGGTTATTTGCATGATTTGACTGAACAAAAATCTGCAGCTGACACCCGACTCTTGCTGGAGAGAAATGCCTTCTTGCACTGCTTTGTGCAACCGGAATTTGAGACGGACAAAAAAGATGTTTTGGCGTCTCTTTGCTGTTTACACACAAGTTGCAAATGAACCTGGCATTTTGTCATGCGAGTGTCCTCTGCTTGATCAGCTGTTGTGACAACACATGTTCCTGAAAAGATCCACATGCGTTTTGCTCATTCACATCAAGTCACGTTGAAGCTAGCATGTGTTTTGTCCTTATTTAACAACGAAAACAACGTCAAAACTTGCTTTGCAGAAAGTCTGCTGTCTTCCTCCTCCTCCATCCTTTTGTTCCTGGGGGTGGGTAGGTGGCAAAGCAACCATTATTTTGTTACCCTGCCCATAACAAAACTAATCGTTGGTTTCACAACCAATGGTTAGTTTACTCTTTCAGTCTGGCAGGCAGCTGAGGCCTGTTTGATTAAACTGCGTGTTGTGATCACCATGCCCGCTGAAAGGAGCCGCAGACTTCTGGATCTTTCACTCTCGTGTTTTTCAGTCAAATCAATTGCAGTTGAGGCAGGCCAATCTTCTTCAAACCTTGTTCACCTCGGTGACCGCATTGAACAACCATCGACGTTGGAATATTTCATCTCTGCAAATGAGAGAAATAAAACCTCGCACAATCAATATCAAAAGAGCACAAATCAACAATTTGATATAGAATCTATCTTGATTCTTTCCAGAGATCTGAATGAGCAGTCGCTGCTTCGGAACATTAAGCTGCGCTATGAAAGGGGCCTGATTTACGTAAGTGTCAATACTCTCTGCGGAATTAATGAGTACACGCGGGTATGGATCTGGTGCAGTTGATGGCGAGATTGAGTATCCTGGCAGTTGAAGTCAAACTGCCAACCAACCACAACAAACCACAACCAACCAAATCAACACTTGCGACACAGGTCTGAGCCTGCCATTCTCTCGGGTGGAAATTACCAGTACTTTTTCATGAAGTTCACTGAATCCTCAAAAATTGTTTGGTGGCCCTTCTCGGAGAGGGAAAGAGAAGCGTGTCTTATGTGGTGTGGAGATCTCAATGCACAAATGTTGCATCGAAACACGCACGAAACCACACACGCATGCCTGCTGAAATTTGTCTGACAATGTGACATCTGATCTCAAGCTGAAACATTTTCCTCCCCTTTTACAGACATACACCGGCAGCATTCTGGTGGCCGTCAACCCGTATCGCATGTTTAACATCTACGGGCTGGATGTCGTCAAGAAATATGAGGGCCAAGTTCTGGGATCGCAGCCGCCGTAAGTGAACGGCTTCGACCTCGGGGAAGTGCGACATTCACCGGGTTGATGTGGAAAAGAGAGCAGCAGCAGGGTGGCCGAATAATGTAGGAGAAAGACGCGAAGAAACTTGTGTTCAAACTGTGCACGTGGGAAATTAACTCCTCCTTGGTTTCCTGTTTCTGTGCAGGAGGAAAATATTCGGCTTTCAATGGGAGCGAAAGTGATGAAATGTTCAAATTAGATGCAGTTAACGCTTGAGACAAAACTGTTTCAGGCATTTGTTTGCGATCGGGAGCGCGGCCTACACAAAGATGATCAAGGATGCCGAGAACCAGGTCATCGTCGTCAGGTGAGTGCCCTGCAGAAAAGAACACAAGACCCAAGGTGTTCGAATCTGCACTTCGTTCTTGTTTCTTTGGTGCTGGATCGCGGAAGCACCTCGCTGCGTTACGGCTGCGAGACAGTACATCCAAAAGGAAAGAAGCGCGTGCGACAACCTTGGTGTCATCACACTTTCGTTTGCAACTCAAGTTCAGTGTTGAGCTGAGGTGCTCGCATCCCAGCGTCAACACAAACATGTCGTCTGTCTCCCAGCGGTGAGTCCGGGGCGGGCAAGACGGAGAGCACCAAGCTGGTGATGCAGTACCTCGCCGCCGTCAACAAGTCGGCCAACAACCAGATCACGGAGCAGATCCTCGAGGCGAGCCCGCTGCTCGAGTCGTTCGGCAACGCCAAGACGATCCGTAATGACAACTCCTCCCGCTTCGGAAAATATGTCGAAGTCTACTTCAATGGGTGAGAAACACTGGACGCGCAGCGCGGCGTCCACACAGCTGCATCTTCGGAGTGATTCGCTTTTTTTTGGTAATGTTTTTGAAGCTCCAATTAAGGGTGCGTGAAGCTGAATAAATCGTTGCTCTGCGATGATTCAGATGCGAGGTCCATTCACGCAGGACAATGTGCGCTGCAGTTCGTGTTTGTCTCACTTCTGCAATTCGTACCCAGGCAGTGTGTGACACGCGGCTGCATTTTCCTTTTGCCACTTTGTTCGTCACATGCTGTGTAAATACGGATGAAACGGGGGAAAACGTCGATTTTTACCTCAAAGAATCTTTCATGAAGGAAAGAAACGGGTTGTGATCGTCTTTATTGATTTTTAGCTTGTATTTTTGGCGTTTGATCAGTTGATTCAGGAAACCAACACGAACATGGCAATTGCAAATCTCCCAGTTGCGTGCAGTGCAATCTTCATGCAATCACACTCGTTGTTTTGCAGTGGAAGTATCGTTGGTGCCAAAACTTCTGACTACTTGCTTGAAAAGTCCCGTATTGTAACTCAGGTAAATGGTTCCCGTGCAATTCACTCGTGAACACAGTGTTGGCAAACGATTCCAGAATTTCAACTGTAAACAAACCAGCGATTCTCACATTTTGGCTTGGCCTTAAAACAATCCCCTCTGCTTAAGAATGCATCAGCAGACAAGAAAAGCACGCGTCGTTACGCAAATTTGAACCCTGGTTTTGCTGAATCCGAACTCTTGCTTTGTGCTTCCATCAGTCCCTTGTCTTGCTTCGTTTGAAATTTGCCAAATCCAGACAAACTTGCTTTTCAGAGTTTTATTTGAGCGGTCCAAAGTATGCTTCGAGGAACAGTTCTTCTGTCCAACTTGTTTTTGGTCCAACTTCTACTTTGACTTTACAGGCAGCTGATGAGCGAAATTACCACGTTTTCTACGAATTGTTGAAAGGACTCGATTCCACAAGGAAATCTCGATTCGGATTGACCACTGCTGAACAGTACTTCTATCTCAATCAGGTCAGTCTCGTTCTCTTCGCAGGTGATGCTGGCAAAAGAAAACTATACCGGTAATCTGTGGTTTGGGGCCAGCTGCAGGAAAAATTAGTTGCCATTGTCTTTGGTCGTCGTCTGAGCAGGTTCCTGTTGGTCTGTCCTTTACTTCAAGGTCGTCAGAAAACGGCGCCTCTTCACGTTTCTATTGTGTGAATAAAGCGTGTGTTGCAGGGGGGAAGCTGTGCCATACCAAGCAAAAACGACCTGAAGGATTTCGAGGATCTGCAGGCCAGTATGGAAGTGTTGGGCTTCAGCAGTGCCGAGCAGGACACAATTTACAAAATACTCGCTTCCGTCCTGCATCTCGGCAACGTCTACTTCAAGAAAGTCCAGGTTTGTTTGTACTTTGTGGGGGAATGTGTGTGTCTGTGTCTGTGTCCGTCTGTGTGTGCGCGTGTGCAATGCTCCGTCGAACACAAAATTATACAGGCGCAGTTTATCCTGTCTTGCAGAACGAGCACCAGCACGAAGGCGTCGAGATGGGCAGCGAGAGCGAGTTGAAGTGGGTGTCTCAACTGCTGCAGCTGTCCGAGGATTGGTGCCGCCAGGCGCTCACCATGAAGGTCACGGTGAGTCCCACATGCAGTTGAATGTGTGCAGATAATAGATTGGATTTCGAAGTTACCTTCCAAAGCGCAGACCTGTCTCAAGCACAAGGCTGAAGACTTGTTCTCAACACTTTGACAAAACGGCACCAAAATGTGTTCCGGCTGGTCAGAAACTTGTGATTTGTTTCTGCAGGAAGCTCGGCAGGAGCGACTCCTGACTCCACTCAGTATTGACCAGGCGCTCGACGCCAGGTGAGTCCTCCGCCCACATGTTTGATTTCCTGCTTTACCGTGCGTATGGCACCTGGGCACCAAAGGGAATTCGAACTGGAAGCAAGTCTACGAGGTACTCTCGCTTGATGCGGACTTCAAACTGTCAGTGCAGAACAGCAAAAGCGAACATTGAACCATGCGCGCGCGCTTTGTCGCAGGCATGTCTGCACCCTCAACACACAAGTATTGATTCTTTTCCGACACGTTTTGTCACATGCAATGGTCAATATGTGAAACGAATGTTGGGATGCAGCATGTGAAACAAGTCCTTATTGATTTACTCGGCACCTGACCCTCGGATCCATTTCACGTGAAGAGGGAGTGGGCTCCAGACGTGACCGGAATCCTTGAGGCGGCGACTGTATCGGTTTTAATGCATTATTGAGCACGCGAGAGATGTGCTCACCGCAGTTGGACGTGGATTGCATGTTGCGCAGTTTCTCCCTCGGGTGCTTTGGTACGATCTGCCTGCCGAAGTGTTCACACAAGACACGAGTCTATTTTCGTTGGAAAACCAGATGCAAGTGTTTCACCAGAAATTCGAACCTCACTTCCAGGAAGCTGTATTTATCGTGACTCAACCTGTTGTGCTGAATAACCATCACCTGCTCAGTCGCTCCGTGGACAAACATTCCAAACAAGTTTTTTTCCACTAGTTTGGAACCCATTCGGTGTGTTGAGTTAGTTTTGGAGCCTATTCGGCCAAGCGATCTCTCATTGATAAATCTTGATTCTGCAGTGTGTCCTTTTGGAGAGCTCACCCCACCTGATGAGCAACAGCCGCAAGCTACGGAATATGTGCACGTAATGTGGTCTCACCACATTGCAAGTCTGGTTGAGCCTTTCCCCTTGCAAGTCTGGTTGAGCCTTTCCCCTGTGTCTGCTTCGGCCAAAGAGAAGCCAGTTTCTCCAGATTGGAGTCTTTTTGGTTTTGTCTGCAGGGACGCGATCTCGAAGGCGCTGTACTCGCGGCTCTTCTCGTGGCTCGTGCAGCGGGTGAACGCCGTGGTGCGGGGCCGCGAGCGCGACGCGCGCACCACCTCCATCGCGCTGCTCGACATCTTCGGCTTCGAGGTGGGCGCCGACTCCGAAGTCCGCGTTAACATTTGACGTTTTCAAATTGCAATGGCCAAAGCATGCGTGTGATCCACCAACAAAGACAATGCGAAAAAAGTAAGGATTGAGATGCGCGACAATAATTCATGTTGCAGGATTTCCGCGTAAACAGCCTGGAACAGATCTCCATCAACTACGCGAACGAGACGCTGCAGTTCTACTTCAACAAACACGTGTTCCGGCTCGAGCAAGCGGAGTACGCGCGCGAAAAAATCGACTGGACGCTGATCGAATTTCATGACAACCAGCCAACCATCGACTTGATCGCGCGCAAACCGAACGGCATCATCCACCTGCTGGACGACGAGAGCAACTTCCCCAAGGTGTGTTCCCTCACAGACCCAGAGAAGTAATGTCCTTGTCAATTATCGTATCGGCGTCTGTTGGTCTTGTTTTGTGAGAGGTCGAGTTCCTGGTTCGTTCCTGGTTCAGGAACAGAACATCCCTCTGTTTGACATGTGAAGGCACAAAGCTGTTCTGATGTGGTGTGTGGCCCAGCAGTTGCGTATCGGCTTGGTTCTTTCCCCACAGGGCACGGACCTGTCGTTTCTGGAGAAATGCCACTTCACTCACGCAGGGAACCGTCTGTACGAGAAGCCGCGCCTCTCGGCGCCCGAGTTCGTCATCCACCACTACGCGGGGCGCGTCACATACAGCGTGAGCAGACTCACTTAAGTTGTGATTTGATTCCATCAATTGCTTGCACATTTTGAAACAAAGACCATGGCCGCCCTGTCAAGAGCAAAACAGAACCAAGGGGTTCAGGAACAAAGTGGGTGCCAGACACAACAACCCAAAAGGTCTCGCTTGGATCCCTGCTCGGCAACCGAGTTCTTTCATTTGAAGAGACTCATTTGGGTCGGGAAGTCCAAACATCTGGAGTGATTGTTTCAGGTCAAAAACTTCCTGGACAAGAACCGCGACACTCTGCGGAGCGACGTCATGGAGCTGATGATCCAGAGCAGGAATGAGGTGAGGTCAGACAAGTCCCGACTGAGACAAGTTTCCCGACGTGTTTGGTATTAATGTTGCAAGCACAAATTTTAAAAGCGAGAAACCACAAATGTTGAGAGTTGGACATGATGCAACTCGAACAATGCAACATATTCCTGTTCAAGCTGTCTTCTGGAAGTTGTCACGCAACCTTTTGCTCGCCACACAGATGATTTCGGAGATGTTCCGGGAGCTGCGGGAGAGCACGCTGACCCGCACCGTCAGCAAGATCACCGGGCTCTACGTGACGCTCAAGCCGCGCACCCCGACCGTCGCAGCCAGCTTCCACGAGTCTCTGCTGAACCTCATAGACACCATGTCCAGGTAGTTTTTGTGGCGCAGGGGGCGAGGGAAGTTGGGGTTTGGTGTGGAGTACGGATCTCGTGGCCCCAGGAGAGTGCTGCTTTACCAGATGTCAAGTTGTTCTGACCAGACCTTCGGTCCACTGGCTCAGTTGTCTCTTTCTTTGAAAAAAGAGCACAAGGAACCATGTTGTTGTGTTCGATTCAGACAGTATATTGACGAGTACGCGTGGTTGCTTTGTGTGTCTAAAACAGCGACGAATGTGATCTTTCACAACATATTGACTCGAAAGTTTGCGATGGCGAGGATTCTTCCTGAATTTCTTCGGAAACCATGAAGCAACCCACATGAACGTGAACACCTGTCACTGACAACAAAAGCCTTATCGTGAAATTCTTTACTGTCAAACTTGTTGTATCGCGGGTGTCTGAAAGTGAAAGCGCGGGTGCTGATGACGTGGTTCTTCCCCCAACCTAAAGTTTGGTTGTTTATTTTGGAATCTTTGTTTCTTGTGCTTCAATGTCCAGTGATTCAACTGTTTTGCACCGCAACTGGCGCAGCCTGTTCTGTCTGCGGTCCTTCGTACAATGCGTGCAGCAATGTGTGTGTCAGTCCCTGATGTCATTCGTCAAACAGGTGCAACCCGTGGTTCGTGCGGTGCATCAAGCCGAACAACGCGAAGGCGGCGCTCGTGTTCGAGGCGGACGTGGTGCTCACGCAGCTGCGCTACACCGGCATGTTGGAGACGATCCGCATCCGCAAGATGGGCTACCCGGTGCGCCTGCGCTTCCACACGTTCGCCGAGAGGTGAGCAGGTTTCTCTGGACGGATCTGAAATCGCATATTGAGATAATATTGAGCGCCGAAAATTGTGCCTGGCGGCAAAATAGAAAAAAGTTGTGCATGTGTGTTGCAAGGAATTCAAGTCTGAAAAAGATGGTGAAAGTACCTTGTTGGATCAGCATGAGCGCAGCATGAGCTTTGTCCCGACTGTTTTCGGGATGTCATTCAGGTCATGTCAGTGACAGAAGTTATGGCGCGACTGTTTTCCTTTTCAATAAAAATAATAACGTACTCATTCATGCAGGTACCTCATGCTGCTCAGACAGAAACAGCCAAAGTACAAAGACAAGAAACTTAGTGACAAGGAAGTTTGTGATAAAGTCCTCAAAGGTCTTGGTCCCAACTACAAAACAGCCTGGCAGATCGGAATCACCAAGGTAGGGCAGGCAAACCTAATTTCATCGCTTTATTCAGGCTGAACGCGAGAAAACTTGTGTGGACCAGCAAAAAGCTCATTTTGATTAGGACAGGAGACGTACTGTGTCGGAAAGAAATTTCGTCCATTTGAACTGCTGCTGAACCAAGGGTGGGGCTGTTTCAGGTGTTTATGAAGGAATGGCTGGGGTACCGGCTCGACGACATGAAGAGCGCGCTGGTGGAGAGCGCCGTGCTGCGGCTGCAGCGCTACGTGCGAGGTTTCCTCACCCGGAAACGCTACCGCAGCGTCAAGAGCGCGAGCATCGTCGTGCAGGCCGTGCTGCGTGCCTGGATCATCAGGTGAGGAACACTCACTCTCTCTCTTTCCCGGCACAGGTCACTTGATTGAGGTTCACCACATTCATCGAATTGCATGGTCATCCACAAGAGTTGGTTCACATGACTCGCCAGTCATTGGTCACCAGTGACTGCTCTGAGTAACCAGCGGAAATCTGTGTATCCTGGTTGGCATCCAGGGACATTCTGGGACTTTGACACGCAACCGGTTCCTTAGATACGTGAACCGACAACAGAAAAATCTTGAACTAAAATGGGACTCGGTGCAATCATCAGAATCGAACAGGCTCCAATAGGTCCAGCTCGCAACAGCCGAAGTTCTGCGCATTTGTGGTCACGACTTCATAGTAAACTCGACACTCAACCAACTGCCTGGGAAAAAGACACGAGAACAGACTCGGGGAACTTAGAAATCGCGTGGAAGTGACTCCCACTCGTGTGTTCAATGCTCGAGAGATGCGGATGTGCCACACATCAGTTCAGCCTGTTATGATTTATTTGATCCCAATCGTTGAAAACTGCGGAATTGGAATTTTTGTCGTGTCAAAACGACGGACAACTGTGTTGTTTCGAAATAGGGGCAGCAATTGTTTTCACAGCAGGTGGTTCTTCCAGAGTTATGATGAAACGAAAAAGCGCGATTTCAGAAATTGTATGTGTTTTGTGTGTTTTGGCTTGAAGTTCCTCCATTTTGGTGGGCTTGGACTGGCGCAAAGAAGCGAACAGAACGGGAATCCACCACCGCGACTCCAATATTCAGTCATTGGCAGTGTTTACCCGCTCCTGTGTCGCACTTGCACAGGCCAGAACTCAAAATGAACTTTTCACATATCGGGCCAGATGTCACACTTGTATCAGGCCCGTGTGGGGGGAACTCAACACTTGGTTGCTCCGTGGTCCTTGTGAAGCGTTGTTGGTCCCCATGTCGTAGCCGCTCACAGGGAGTCGGTGGTACAAGACGTCTGGACACCGGTGTGTTTGTTTTTGCACAGGTTTAGCACACCGCAAAGTACCAGCTAAGTCCAAGTAACATCTGGCATTTGTGTTGTCGAGTTGTTTTCACAAGGCGAAACTTTTTCTGGACATTCGACAAAGGTTTGCATCTTGTCTAATTCGCCAAGACAAACTTCAATTCCAAGTGATTTGAAGACAAAAGAACTGCAGCACTGAAAGGAATTTGAATTCCCAGATTTTGCACACCTGTGTGCAACGGGAGCCAAGGTGCAGGACGGTGCATTTTGTTGATTGGTGAAAACTAAGCGCAGGTTGCAAAAATTAGCACCAGTGCTTTGGGAAAATTGCACTCGAACATCATTTGCCTGGACGGTGATGATGCAGGCTTCAGGGTCCAGGAAGAGATTTGCACCTGCCATTCACCCAGGATCTGCGCAGTACACGCTGACGGCAGGCGCAGACCCGTTCTTGTGGCAGCGCGAATGCCCCGCTGTCATAAAACACGTCGTGGACCGCTGTTTCAGGACGCGTTACAAGAAGATGAGGGAAGGATTCATCAAGACTCAGGCTCAGTACCGCATGATCAAGCAGCGCAAGGAGTACATCAAGGTGAGAAATCTTTTTTCCTTTTGTCTGGACCCACAACTTGGCATTTCGCATTGTCCGCAGTTGTGGAAGCGTCTGTGGCAAGTGGGTTCGAGGTACGGAAAAGACTCTGGTTTGGTGGGGTGGAAAAACGAGAATACAGTTCCGAGGACCTGTGCCTTTTGAAATTTATCCGGACACGAGGTTTTGATTGCTGCAGTAGAATCTGGATCTGGTGTTCTGTGCAGGGTGGTTTTTTCACATACTGTGATCACATGAAAGAAAGTGGCCACTTTTGGGAATGTTCGCCGTTCTGATGGGTTCTGTCCGAAACCTGCAATTGTAGGATTCCTTGAGTGGAAACCCTTACGTGAGTACACTTTCTGTCTCCCCCGTTCAGTCTTGAGTTTCTCAGGAACGTTCCTACTGGTCAGATCTTTGTGAACTGTCAGTGAAAATCAGTGGTTGGTGACAGATTTTTCATTTCCAGGTAGACGCATGCGGGCATTAGATTGATTTTATGCATAGATTTGAGATCAACCAAAGACAGAATTTGTTTCTTCTTGTTTTCGTTGACATTGAAGTCCTGCCATTGAGACCCCCAACTCTCGCATCTTGAATGTTTCGTGTTGACCTTGTCAAAAGGGTTCTTGTACGTGGAATGAGTTCAATGTGGGTTCGTTCAAGAAAGCAAAAAGCCGGGAAACTCACCGGGCAAGGTTTTCAGATTTGTTTTGCGTCAAGTTTGAGACAGCGGCCTTGCCTGTTGGTCGGGTCTGCAGGTGAAGCGCCTCTGTTGCAGCTGTTGGGAGAGAAGCGGGAGAGGGACCGAGAGGCGGCCGTGGCGGCAGCGGCCGTGGCCCGAAGACGAGCAGAGACCGATCACAGGCTGCACCGCCACCAAGATGTGCGTGTTCTTTTTTCCCTCTGTGTGTGTGTGTGTGTGTGTGTGTGTGTTTTTGTGGCATCAGTGTTCTCAAGATAGTCTGCATGTGTGGGAACAACACCTCGAAAACCAGATAAATCATAAAAACACGTCACAGAAATGGGTGCCTGTGCAAGAATTTTTCCGATGTCGTGGGAGCCACCTGACCTTGTGACACGGATCAGGCTGTCGGCTGCACAGCGCGTGAGCACCGCCGGTAGAAGCCCGAGAGGTGCATTTTGTGATGATGGTGGTTGATTGATTTTCACTTCAGTTTGATGAAGGTCCAGCAACAAGATGGATGTCCCAGCGTGGCCAGATTCTGTGACCGACTTTGCCTATTCTTTATTGAACTTTAGTTCTTTGTCGATGATTGCAGGACCACTCGCCGAGACAGAGGCAGGACGTGGAGGGGGGCAGCCCGGAGAGGTGGAGAGACCGGACAACAGTGGGGGAATACGAGCGACAACACAGGGTAAGCTACTCGCCGCCTTCTCTTGCAATGTTGAAAACGACGCAGATCGGTTTTGTGAACACCAGCTGATGTCCGGTGTGACGCCGTCTGAATAAACAGGAAACACTTGTTGGGACCATCCTTCCGTCATTTACTTCAGCTGATCTTTCGGGACACAAATTTATGGTTCACCACTTGAGGGTCAAGTTTGTTTCTCGGCAGTCTGTCGATCCTGATATGTTTTACAATGCAATTGTTTTACAGTCCCTGAATTCCTTGGTTTTGTTGTCAACAAGTTGTGTTGACCCCCGTCCTGACCATATGAACAATTCCGAACAATTGGCATTGGTACCCTTTTCCAGTGAGTTAGAAACGTCTGAATTTGGCGAATACCACAAAAGGGTGGTCGCCTTGGTTCCTGCACGACCTGAACAGAACCTCGCTCAACTCCAAAGGTTTCCGAAAGGACATGTTTGACAATACGAATATTTGCAAAACAGTACCTGGCGTGTTTTCTGATCAGGTCTGGTGCATGTGAACGTCAAGTGCATCACGAACACACGCCTGTTCTCCAGATAAGGACACCTGACCCGTGTCCCATATGCAGCAATGAGATCCTGTGTCTGCATCGTTTGTTCTTATCGCTCTGTTGGCCACGCCCAAATTGAGTGGGCCCTGTTTACACCATTTTTCGTTGTGGATTTTCTGTCACATGTTGACATTCCAAACCATTTTGGTTGTGTGCATCAAGTCCTTTGTGCTGTGCAGCAAACAGAACTATTGAAGCAATGCAAGAAATGCATCTCCCAAGCCAGAAAAGGGAACATTGTGATTGTACCCCGCCACAGGGTATCTTTCGACGTTATTTTGAACTTTTGAAAGCTGATTCACAATCAATCGCATGTTCTCAAGCAAAACAGCACGTAGGCACGCACGATAAGACGTCACAGGAGGTCTTCTTATCTCAAATGCTTTTGGTTTTTTACCACCTTTCGAACACGAAAAACGCCGTACAAATTTTGATACTGACGTCGAGGCTGAGAGGTTTCAAAATAATTGTTCGGTTTTCAAAGATTGTCACCAAAAAAGAACAATTGCCACAGTCATAGGCTGGTCGGGATGTGTTGCATGTTTCATCCAGTTTCAAGATGGACGAAGGAATGATCCTTCACATCATTCTCTGGTAGAGAGGGAAATATTCAAGGGAAGATGATGTACTGGTACGCGTGCTGTTTTTTCTTTCCTTTTGTTGGATTCCACAAAAGTGGAAAAAACAAATCAGCGCTGCTTGCTGAGCTGATATTTGAAACGCAGAGATGAAGAGGAGAGTGCTTTTCTCTGAGCAAAAAAATGAGACATCACTTTGGCCCAACTGGTTCTTTCTCGATTTGTAAGCGTTGGATGCTTCGTCCGCTTGGAGGCACTCTCGCGGCGTAAATTGACAAATAACATCAGAGAATTTCACTGCGACTCCTTCCTTGTTGTTGCTGGAGTTGAAAGTCCAAGAAGTCATTGGCGAGGCCTTATGTTCTGATAAAGCGACCATTTTCTCATTTTCTGATCAGCTTTTGTTGCCACTGTGGAACTGACTTGGTACTTGCCTGCAACGAGTTGTGTTGGAATCGGGTGGTCTTGACGCACGGAATAGTCGTCTTCTTGAGGCTCAGGTTTTCAACAAAAACGGAATTGTCGACCATGCTCACTCAGTGAGTCACTAACCAATGTGTGTCTTTAGCCTTCACCACTTGCGAAGGATCGCTTGCAAATCTACGAGAAGCAAAAAACACTGAAGAAAGTCACCAAAATGGAGCTGTTGGAGGAACAGGTACAGTACTCGACATTTGTTTCCTGCATGCACCAAGCTCGTACTCTTGGATGTTGTACATTTGTCGTAGGATAAGGTCAGTGTCTGTTCAGGTGGTTTCTTTTTTCTCGGTACGCATGATTTGGTTCATTGGATATTGATAGAAGACAGGTTTGAAGACAAGTTGTAGGAGGGGAAACGCATGCCTTTGCACTCGCTTTCTTTCCAAATGGGACTCTGGAGGATTGGTGGGAGGTGCAGCATGAGGCTTGTCTTGACTCAGTCTGAGAGGACGACTTTTAGGAGACTCCACTGTTTGCTTGATGAGCGGCTGGGCCCTCTCCACCAACAGATCCATACGTACAGCGCAGGATTTGTCTCGGACCTTTGGAAAAGCCAACATTTCAACTGTGATCCCGTGGCATTTTTTGTGACGTCGTTGATGGGAATACCGTCTTCACTGGGTGGTACCTGCGCTGAAGTGATAAACTTGCGATGAAAGATTGATCGACGCGTCAGACGGAGGATTGAGACAAGTGGACGTGTGAGTTCTGCCACACCAAGGTCCAATCAAAAGTCCGAGCAAAATTGTGAAGCTGAGATTCTGAAACGTGACCAGTGATCGCTCATTGCCTGGGATGGCATTTTGCACAAATGTGTGTCGCTGACAGTTTGGCCCTTGTGTGAAAAAGAACTCGCGACGATGACAAGTCGCTCAAGGCATCGAATCTCCTCTCTCTCATACTTTGTCTGGAGGCGTTCCGTCGTTTCCGTCTCGCCCATTCTGAAATTGCCTCGCAGACCCGAAGCAACATCTCCCAATGGAAGTTGATAAATCAATTACATGTATGCCTGAGCATGCGAACAAAGTTCAGCGCGTTGTGATTGTGCTTATTTGGTCCACGTCACGCCATTAGGCGCTGCGTGAAGGTACGAGTGTTCAAGTACTCAATGTTTTGTGGTGAATGGGAAACTAAGAGCTCCCATAAAGTGCATTGGTTTTTAAATGCGCAGCGATCGCATGCAGAAAGGCAATTTTCCTCGCGGGGCGCTTTGCGCAATTTTTGCAGTGAATGACAAGTGCTTCTTCTGGCTGATACGAGGAGAGAATGGAATTTACGATTTCGTGGATTGATGCCACAAGAGCCGAATGGTCTGGATTTGTTGGTTTTGGGTTGTTATCTGTGGACATAGACTGCAAATGTGGAATGTAGCACCAAGAAAATGTACGTAGTCTACACAATGGACGAAGAGGAATCTGCGCAGGTAACGGAACACTTTTGACATTGGTTCCTTTCTTCCAAGAGATTTCGACTGTTAGAACAGTTCGGATGCATGCTTCGAGACTCAGTGGTTTTCTTACGTGTGTAAAATCGATTTTTTAAGCGTGTGGTCCCGAAGGGTGTTACCACACGCTTAAAAAATCGATTTTACACACGTAAGAAAACCACTGAGTCTCGAAGCATGCATCCGAACTGTTCTAACAGTCGAAATCTCTTGGAAGAAAGGAACC
>JAAUXT010018273.1_pt1 | contig 18998 bp, 25 predicted proteins | sample 7278171 | NCBI WGS metagenome assembly JAAUXT01 (sample SAMN14350112, study PRJNA611818) | marine sediment metagenome | isolation source: surface marine sediment (1.8m) | place: French Polynesia: Moorea | collected 2018-08 | reverse complement strand
GTGACCCAAATCAGAGCAAGCCAAATCAGAGCAAGCCAAATCAGAGCAACTGAAATTTCCTCAAATCACTGCGAGCTCCATGGAGCTATTTTTTACATTTTCAAGAAATTTGCAAATTTAAGGATTTCTCAAATTAAAACAAAGGAAATTCTTCTTTAAAATCAATATTTATTCTGTCCCAAGGTAGAAATAGTATTAATTTTTACTCCAAAAGCTTGCTCCTCAAATAAACCTTTTGATAATTTCCTCATTTTAACTCAATTTTAATACTCCCTTTACTTATTATATTTTTCTTTGATGCTTCACTTCCTCATCATTAAATAACGAGGTCAAAGTCAAAATCCTCATGTATAAGACCACCCCCTCTTTTTGGCATCAATTCTTGAGCATTAAAAGGGGGTCTTTTCGCCGGATTTTACGGTATGTGTGAATGAGTGGGATATGCGTGCTGGAGAATTATAGATTCAGCTACGATGATTGATAAAAAAAATGTAACTCTTGTCCCTGTGAGTACTAAGGCGTTTTCCCAAGGATCCCCAAATCTGCTGAAAGACGTGAACGCGTGTCTCTGGTTTGAAGCCAAACAAAGAGGCTTCTCTGCATGGAAACATGATGAGGATTGGTGAACAACTTTGTGTGCCGCAATCTGGCTGTCCCCGTGCCTGTGAAGACACCACCTTCAGCTGCATCTCATTCTCAAATCACGTTTGCATTGCATTTGGGATTATTAATGGTCGCCGTCAAACAGCTTCTTGTGTGCGCGTGTTGACCACAGCCGGAATCAAAGGTAACTTTGCTCCGATTCACCTAATTGTCTGCCTCACGCCATTGAAGGTCACCGCTTGATTGCTTTGGTCGAGGACACAAGGTGATGATATTCCACACATCAGGCTGTCATCTCAACCTTTGAGTTCGGGCAGCTTTACCTCCGCCGTCACACTGAATCCCTGAAGAAGGAAATACACACGTCTGAAGGAAGGCACTCCTTCAACGCTTGTGCTCTGATTGAGTGACAAACCACTTGTGCCTCGTCTTGTCTTCAGAAGCAGATCCAAAAGACACTTGTTGGTTCATTCCATCCTGACATTTTCAGAAATGGTGAAAAGACAAAACTCTGAACCCCCTGGGCCAGACAGGTTTCAACAACCTGTGGATCTATCATGGGTTGAGACGAGATGCTACATCGTCATCTGGGTGTCGTCCTGTTTCTACGCAATCTACCAAGTTCTCGTCTTTTCGTTGAGTGAGTTCTGAAACGCTCTCTGCACTTTTTTCTTTTTCAAAATTTTCATTATGTTTGAGGGTCGCTGCAACGAACAACTGGTTTCTTGACACAAAGGCATTGTGCTTATGAACGCAGTTGAGCCGAGGATAGGCGCTGGAACAAGTGTTCTGTGACAGGTCGGTCCGATGAATGTGGCGCGCAAAAACATGTCAAAGATCTTCCCAGGGTTGTCGTGTCATTTGCACTTTTGTTCGTTGTTCAGAAGAAGGAGATCACCTGGACGAATCAACCTTTGATTCAGGGTGGCTATTCACTGGGCGTAAAAGGGTAGGATCCTCCGGCAAAACTCATAATTTTGCCCGTTTCGTGTTGTTTTTAACATCACAGAAATCGCTTGTTCTATTTTTTTTTTTCAATTCTGCAGGACAAATCAGATTTTGAATGGCAGTTCTGGAGAGGGATGATACTGCGGCGATGGCCTGTCTATCTTGGCCACATCGTCTTGGGGCAGATATTTCGGTGCTGGAAGTACGAGGTAAATACGTTTCCGGCTAGATTTGTTCAGTCATAAACGGGTGGGTCTTCAGCTGCAAAACGTTCTTCCTCATCAGCCCACAGCTGCAAGGCCTTGTCACTTCTGCTGTCGTTGGATGCAATGGTGACTTGTCTGATGATGAGGGAAATTAACTGAGTTACGAGCAACATCCTTTGTGCACGTTTTACTTTTTCAGAAGCGGCACATGGTGTTTTTCTTGTACGGAATGTTTGCGGTTGGTGTTTGCATCACGTACAAAGTGCTCGTCTATCAGGTGCTGATTTGCCTGGCTATGGTGGGAGTAGCTTACATGTCCAGGTTTGTTTCGTTGGTGATTCTCATGCTTACGTATGATCCGGACTGTTGTATCTTCTTGCCAAAACAGCAGACCACAACTGAAGGAAAGATGTTCCTACAGGTCACTGGTGATCGTGTGGGGATTCGGCCTGGCACACCTGTACACTCTAGAAGCCATTCACAAAGATCCCAACAGCTTCTTCGGAACTTTAACGGCAAGAATACGCAAAACGCCAGTCAGAAGTTGAATTTGTGCCCAAAATCTGCTGGGTATTTATTTGGTATTAACAAACGAGACACATTTGGTTTTGTTCTCTGTGTCAGGACTGGATGTGCGACTATGATGACAACAACATTGCGCTGATGCTGTTCTCCACGTCGTATCTCTTCATGCGATACATCAGCTTCTCTGACGATCTCATCAAACATCTCGGCTGCGACACAACCGAATCAAAACCTGGAGACAACAAGAAAAAGAAAATGTCCAAGAACGTAAGTCGGATCACACGAGTTGAGCCCTGACTCGTTGAGAGACCGTGGCTTTGTGGTTTTGACTTGTGGAGAACAATGAATGTGGGCTGCTTTCAGGCTCAAAAGTCTTCGGAGGTGAAGGAAGGGAAAACGTCTTGCCAACCAAAGACGTTTTCTCCAGAGGAATACCTTTCCTACGTCTTTTACTTCCCTCTCTTCTTCACGGGTCCCATCTACACTTACCACAGATTCTACGAGGAGGTGTGGATTGTCTGTTTGTGCAGAATCACATGAATGCAGATGTGTGATAGCTCGTGCGAAGGTGACTTCTGAAAAACCTCCCATGAAAGTCGCTTGCATTGATGAATTTTTCCTTTTGATTTCAGACTCACGTTCCCAAGAAGCCGTGGACGAAGCAGAGTGTGCGACTGCTGCTCCAAGATGTTCTCAGGGTCACGTTCTGGACAGTCTTCATGGAAGTCTGGCTCCACTACTTCTATTTCTACTCCATCCAGCATCATCACGCTCTCATGAGGCAAGTCTTTTTCATGCTCTTCAAAGTTTCTTGGAGGGTGTTCACATATTTACAGCCTGAGCAGAATCCTTGCGATTTCTCGTCGCACAAGTTTTGACAATTCATGAAAAAGGACCACATGTCGTGAGCCAAAGCACAAATGCGTATCTGTTTTCTCCACAGGGAGATTCCCTACTGGATGTTAGCGGGTGTTGGATACCAGGTTGGGCAGTTCTTCATGGTGAAGTACGTGTCCATCTTTGGAATTCCGGGTAACATCGCCAAACTGGACGGGCTCAGTCCACCGTACACCCCCAGGTGTGGGGGCTGGATCTACAAGTACTCGGACATGTGGAGGTGAGTTGTACCTTGGTGGGTGCTGCAACCTGCGCTATTTCTACGAATACAATGAGAGGGAAACCGAATGTGATACACAGACGAAACAGAAGTCGCTTGGTTTACTTTCCAGAAACTTTGACAAAGGATTGCATGGTTTCATGACAAGGTGAGATTGCCTGACAACAGTTCAATCTCTGTCGACAAGGTCAAGGCTAAATGTATTTTCCCCCTGAAAACTGTGCCACAGAAAAGAAGTCCTCATTTCAGACACGTTTACTTCCCCTTGGGAGGCTCGAGACACGGAACCTTCCGGCAGCTGCTGGCCACGATGGTTTGTTACCTGTTCGTCTTCGTGTGGCACGGGGGCACCATGTACATGTTCGTCTGGGCAGGGCTCAACTTCGTGGACATCATGATCGAGGCGATGGCCAAACTCGTCAGCTCGTGGCCGCCGTTCATCCAGTTTGAGGTGAGGTGATCCTCCTTCCACGCAAAAGAACGAAACACGTATGCATGCCCAGTTTGTTGTTGTGCGAAGTCCCTTCAGGGCGAAGCACCATGTGGTAGTGCAGTAATGGCAAGGTGGATGAAATGTCCCCTGCCCCCTCCCCCTCAACCCCCCTCCCCCTCCCCCAACCCCTCCCCCTGCCCAAACCCCCCCCCCTATGGCCATACCCCCCCAGTGGACAGCATGACTGGTGGAAGACAAGGAGGCAAGGAGGACAAGGAAGAATTGATGACATTACCGGTGCAAGGGACTTTGCACTGCAGTTGCCTTGAGCACTGCTTCTTGTTTTCGCAAAGTTGGCGCACACACGTGGTTCTTCCATGAATTGAAGAATCATCCTTTCGTTTGACAAAAACAAATGCTCCGGGAAAGTTCTATCAAACAGCAGGAAATCATAATCTTTGAATCCAACTCAAAATTGATGAACATCAATTGCTCTGCAGTTTAAAAAGGGGTCTCAAGTTACAATTACGAGAATTCAAGTGGCAAATTCAATGGCGTAGCTTTTCTTGCACTTTGGCTTGATTGCATGTCTGTGACCAGACAGAAGTTGCAAACCCGCTCAAATCATTCACCTGCACAAAATGTGGGTGGGTCAGTGTGCCCTTGGCCTTTGGTCCGTCGTCCCTTCTGTTCCCGTCGTTGGACCGATGTGGCTCCAGCTGAACGCGTCTCGCTCCGCTCTGCAGGCCCGTTACGTCCCGCGGCGCTGGGGACGCCGTCTGCGCGCGCTCTGCTGGACGCCCGTGCTCATGATGAACTTCCTGTCCTCCTTCACCTTTTTCGCCGGAGGAACCGTCGGAAAAATCTACGCCTACAGGTTCCTCATTGAAGGTTCGTCTTTCAGAAGTTTCCACGCCTGTGGATTGCAGAACTGTTCTTTTACACTCCTTCACATGGTGCCGTGTTGTTTCTCTTTTGCAGGATTTCCAGTGACACACTTGACGGTTGGCCTTGCCTTTTACAGCTTCGTACAAACCTCTATGGAATATGAGAATTACTTGGACAGAAGGAAAGTGAAAGCTGAGTAACGGTGGTCAAACTTTTGGTGTGTTTTTTAATCCCTATTTTCTCTTCAACTTGATTGTTGGCACTGCTGACACATTGTGTTTCAAATTTGTCCCCATTCAAAAGACAATTTTTCATTCCAAACCACAACTAAATTCTGCCAGATTTTGTTTTAAGTTGTGTTTTTAAAATTGTTTGATTGATTCTTTTTTGATAAAACTGCAAGAGCTCAAAAACACCCAGGAACAGACGAGTTTGCACTCTTGATTTGAAATCTGATGATAAATCAGGTGATGATCTGGTTTCAATTGCAAAACGTTGAAACAAATGGGTATCGTGTGCCTCAGATCTCAAAACTTGAAATGACGATGATTGTCTGTGTGCGTGACACGCTTAGTGACACGTCATTTGTGCTGAGTTCTTTTGAAATAAAACAAGATCTTGTCCTGTGCTGTCTCTTTCTGTGGCGTGCTTCACACCATGAGCAGTCAATCACACAAAAAACCGATGTGCATGCGTGTGTGTGTGTGTGTGTGTGTGTGTGTGTGTGTGTGTGTGTATGTGTGCAGGGCACGCACGCGTCGAGTTTTCGGGCATCGAACCGCAAAACGTGCGACTGACGAGGAAACGGCGATTTCTGTTGGGACTCGTACGTGTGTGTGGGTACTGTGGTATCAGTGAACCAATCTCCAGTGTCCAACAGAATGCGCTGTCTGACTCCAAGTCACTCGAACAACGTCAGATCAATGTGATAGTAGACAAGGAAAACACACGGACGACACTTTTGGACTTCACTTGATCCAGTCCCGCCAGCGGCTATGTTCGCTCGAGCCTGCAACGTGCACGTAACTTGACACCATCCACAACTCAAGCAAGATCCCAGGCTGTGCAAAATCGATCAATAATAGCCCAGGTTTTTCGGTACGAGTGACACTGTTTCTGGTGTGCTCTTCGACCTGTGACTTCTTTGGATTTGGTTGCTTCTGTGCTCCGACTTGTTTATTTTTACAAGTGGCTGCTTTCTCTGCAGAAACGAAAAAGAACCAAAATTATCGCAAAACACACCTGTGGAGTTTGCGCTGGCTCTGGATGCAACATCACACGAAAACCTTTCAAGGTGCTTTGCTGCGTGGGCAGATCTTTACGTGGACAGTGTGAGAACCCTGTCCACCTTCACTGCGGAAATTCACGGTTCCGAAAACATACAAGCTGCTCGCGATCGGACGGAGTTCTCAGGTGACAACACTGATGGTGAGCAGCAGGGTGTCCGGGGTTCGGGGGCGCGTCCAGCCGCAGCAGCGGTTGGTGCAACAGCCCGCAGACCTGCCTCGGGTCGAGTTGGTGCTGACGGTGGCGCTGTGGGTCGGGTCCGCCGGGTACTCCATGTACCAAGTGCTCCTCTACTCACTGGGTCAGTTCCACATCTACACACAGGTTTCTTCTGTTCAATTCCAACTGACAGAGAATGCTTCCAGTAGACCACAGGAAAACTGACAAAAGAGTCGTTCAATGATGCTTTCATTCTCTTTTCAAAACCTTTGTAACATTGAAGCAGGCAGTGCTTGTGTGTTTTGTTTCAGTGCATGGCCACACTCTAGATCGCTCCAGGTTTTCTGAGGGATGGTCCGTCATTGGACGACCCAGAGTGAGTTGAATTCAAAAACTTCGCGATTTTTCGAGTCAGACAGAATAAACTTCACATGTATCGCCAACCAGGAAGACGTGTTGATTTAGGATTCAAGTAGCTCACTCTGCTTCGTCCACGGAAAAGTAACGACCCGGCAGAAGCACGTTGGGTTTCAGCGTCGCTGGGTTCTGCACTGTGCGTGCGTCATGTTTAGAACTATGAGTGGACGCACCGTTTGAAAACTGACTGACTCTCTGGATGTTGCAGGACAGTTCTGACTACGAGTGGGAATTTTGGAGAAAGATGAGACCCATATTCTGGCCATTGCTGCTCGGTCACATTGCTCTTGGACAGATTGTCAGACACTGGAAGCCAGACGTAAGGTTACAACGACTGTTTTCCCCAATTTCACAAGTTCACCATGCTATCGGTGAGGAAACAATCCTCATTAAAACTTGATGCACATCTGCAGTGTCGCCGTGAAGTTTTCCTTCTGTACGGGTTGGCCGCCGCTACTTGCTGCACCAATTTGACGTGGGTTGCCTTCTTCGTGTTGGAAAGTCTCGCTGTGGTCGCAGTTGCCTACATGTCGAGGTGACCCACCAAAATCATTTGTTCAACTGCCCGTCAGTTGGACAGGTTATCGTATCTCACCACACAGAACACGGACAGTTTCTTTCGGTTGCAACTTGAGCGTTCAAAACGTCTGTTGTTGCAGATCTGTTGTTCTGGTGTGGTTCGTGTACATCGCGAAAAACTACCTTGTGGGGTACTACATGTACGAGCATCCTCACAGCCAAATGACAAAGTTTGCAGTGAGCCTCTTTTTCACATTCTTCTGCTGTTCGTTTTCCTCATCGTGCAAAAACGCCAAGTTCTTGTTGTTTGACAAACTGTTTGGCCTTTTTTCAAGGAGCTTCAAATGAGCGAAATGTTCAATTCACTCTACATGTATTTTTGTGATTATTCAGAGATGGATGTCCAACAACGAAGAGAGGAGTATGATGCTGACGTACTTTCTCACGATGTTCATCACGTCCCGATGCGTCAGTTTTTCTCTCGATCTCATCGAACATCTCGAGTTCTCTGACAAAGAAGCCCGAAGTGTCTCCACGCACACTGCCAAAAAGAAATCCGCACCAACCAGACGGGGCGCGGCAAACGCCCGAAATTTGGTCAGTTTGAGAACCTCGTTGTTTGACAGAAAGGCCCAGGCCAAGAACATTGTTTCCGGGTTGTTTTTATCTCAATTCTGATCCATGCAGTGAAAAGGCACTTCAACTTCCTTGTGCTTTCTCTCTTTCAAGCAGCGTCCCGAACAAGAACAGACCGCACAACAGGAGACGCTGAAGACGTTTTCCGTCGTGGACTTCCTCTCCTACATGTTCTACTTCCCCTTCTTTTTCACAGGGCCGATCCAAACTTACGACAAGTTTTTCAGGGAGGTATATGAGTCTTTTCAATCAATATCATTTGTGCGTGTGGGAATTTTACAAAAATATAACGCTGTTTGGCGTGTGGTCTGGTTTACAACGGGAAGTGGTGGGGTCTATGGTCCGTGAGAACATGACAACAAGAAGCAGTGCAGTGCTCAAGGCAACTGCAGTGCGAAGTCCCTTGCGGCATCAGTAATATCAATTCTTCCTTGTTCATCAATTCTTCCTTGTCCTCCTTGTCTTCCACTAGTCATGCTGGACCCCCCTGGGGACCCCTGGGGGTCTGGCAGGGGGAGGGAGGGTTGGGGGAGGGGGAGGGGGGTTGGAGGAGGGGAGGGGGCAGGGGACATTTCATCCACCCTGCTATATACTGCACTACCACATGGTGCTTCGCCCCATGGGACTTCGCACAATGAGCTGAGAATGAACTGCAGGCAGTCTTCACGCGAGCGTGTATTTTCTGTGCTACTTTTCCCAGTTGCATCGGCAGCCTGAACCTTGGTCGACTGAGAGACTGACACCAATCTTCCGGGACATCATCAGAGTTTCCTTCTGGACACTATTCATTGACGTCTCGCTCCATTATGTCTACATTTATGCGATAAAGCACGACCATCCGCTCATGTGGTGAGTGAAGCAGAAATTGTTTGTTCTTTGAATTGAGTCAGTTTTTGTGTTTGATTACAAGATTACGTTTCACGTCGACGTCGTTGCCACCATTGAACCTCAGTCCGTTGGCTTTCCTTTCCTGCTCTCTTTCGAAAACAGGAAGATGCCCTACTGGCTGCTCGCTGGTGTGAGCTACATGAACGCCATGTGGTTCGTGCTGAAGTACATCTCATTCTTCGGGATCAGCAGCAATGCAGCCAAGTTTGACGGATTTAACCCTCCGCACACTCCGATGTGTGGCAGCCTCATCTACAGAAACGCTGACATGTGGAGGTGAAAGAATCATCCATTTCGTCGGAAAATTCGTCTGAGTTTGAAAAGGGAAATTACGTTCGCAGCTGATTTTATTCGATGAACATTCCTTGTGTTGATCCCTTCAGTTGAGCCAACAAATCTGCTGCTCTACCCATGGATTCGAAAAATGCTTCGTAACTTTCACTTCATTTTTCAGATATTTTGACCGAGGTCTGTACCAGTTCCTGACCAGGTGAATGGAATGTCTTGTGAACAAACGACCACACTCTTCTCGTTCGCCAGAGAAGCCAGAGACAAGACCGAACAAAAAGGTTGCTATAGAAAACCCCAATTATTTTCGTTCTGGATGCAGGCACATCTACACGCCTCTGGGCGGGTCGCAGCGCGGCGTCGCCCGCCAGCTTCTCGCTGCCGTCCTCTGCTTTGTCTGTGTGTTCGTGTCGCACGGAGCGCGGCTCACCATCTTCGTCTGGGTTGCTCTCAACTTCCTCGACATAGTCTTCGGTGCCATCGCGAAGCTGGTGAGCGACTGGCCTGCGTTCATCGAGTTTGAGGTGAGAGACGATCGCAGAAACACGTTTGCAAGTCACTCTGGCAAATCCAAAGGCAAACCGACTGGTGCGTCGTGTCACCAAAACAGGTGTGCTTCAGGACAAGTCCATCCTTGACTGGAGGTGGTTCCGCCCGTCCGAAAGACACGCCACGAATTCAGAGACAGGGACAACACTCCAGGTTCACTCCTTCCGCTGCGTGTTCTTTTTTGCAGAAATCCGAGGAAGTCGAAATCCTGTCCACGGGTAGCACACAATTCACGTCTGGCTGTGCTCGTACTGGATAAAAATGAGGAAACGAATGAAAATGTCCAGTCAAAGTCGCATACAAACGTTGGAGCTCACTTGGTCCAAGATGTCAAGTTGCTTTGCTAGTCAAAGGGTGTTTGTCTGGATGCTGCTTTCTTTTGTCAGTGACTGAACAACATGCGCAGCCACGTCGTTTTTATCAAAAGTGACCCCTGAAAGGGAACAAGGTTCCACCCTGATGCGTAGCTTCCAGGTCGGTTCTTCGTATGAAACTTGGTCGGACAAAGGTGCCTCTTGCTTCAGAATCGCTACATCTCTGCGGTGTGGGGCCGGAGACTGCGAGGGCTTCTCTGGACTCCGGTGTTGATGATGAACCTGCTGTCCAACTACACGTTCACCAGTCTCACAACCGGACACATCTACGCCTATAGGTTCTACGTTGAGGGTAATACCCTTCAAGGACATCAATGTCGTTTGGTTGTCTATTTCGACCTTTTGTGTGGGAACTTTCAAAAGTCAAATCCTTGTGGACGCAAGAAATAGGCGCGTTTGGCAGCGCCGCATTTGGCAACAAGGTTCGGTTTTTCCGCAGGTTTTCCCGTCACCCACCTCACCATCTTCATCGCGCTTTACGGTTTCGTCCAGACTGGCATTGAATTCTTCAGAACGCTGGACAAAAAGAAGTGGAAGCACGAATGAACCATCGGATTTTGAGGCTGAAGTCGCTGCCAAAAGAATCACACGATGTCCGATGGACATTCACCGAGCAGGAAAGAATTTACACTTTTTTACCTCTTGAGACTGATCTTCTCCTGAGCTGAGAAAACTCGCAAGAACAAGTCGTTTCTGCAGCCGTGGGAATGGCCATCTACACATGCAGTACTTCTCACACAAAAAGCACACTGGATATCGCTCTCCCTCTTCGATTTATCTTCATAATCAAATACAACTAATGGAATTGCTTCGTCAGCGGACACTGAGAATGAAACAATGCGTCTTCTTTTCCTCCGTTTTCTGCTTGGAATTGTCGCAACGCATCTTCCTGATTTCTTGCTTGAGACACAAGATCTGCCTGAATTTGGAACAGACTTTCGTTTGTGTGTTTGTGCCAGCCATCAGGCGTCAGGTGCAAATTTCAGGTCTTGTTGGTGTTCGTTTGTAGCTTTCATTTGCACCGAAAAGTCCGTGAGTGTTTTTCGTTCGTGTCCTGCCTTTTTGAGGGCAACCACACAAACTGTCCGGACTGATTTCCCGCTCTGCAGTCCAAACTGAAGTTCTGAATGCTGCAATTGGTAATCTCGGCAGGACGCTGGCGGGACAGCAGCGATGACTTGGTGCAATGTCATAATCACGCCTGAGCATACAAAAGAAAATCACTTTGCCCGACGCATTTCATCCAGGAAGGATGTTTGATTTTTCTGGCCGATTGCGTGGCTTTACAATATTCCATTGCAGCGTTTCGGGATGGTCTTCCCATAAATATCTATGATATCAATACTGCATGTGAAGCCAGGATCACTTCTGCTGTAAATGCAGTGGCAGAAGCAGAGACGCTTCTCAGAATTTCCTGCGATGGTCCAGTTTGGTTCTGGGCGGGGAGAGAACATTTCCTTCTGTGGCATTGTTTGCCTGTTCGTTTCTGCAGAACCCACGAGGAACGCAGCTGTGTTGCTGCCCACGAGCGAAAGTTGGGATCAAGTGTTGTCTTTGTACAGTAAACTTGACAAATGCGGGTCTGCGGCTCAGAACTACCAACGCTACACTGCCAAGTGGACTGAAAGACTCACAAAAGTGGTCTTCTTTACAATTGATATTGACTTTGGTTTTGAAACTCAGTTTCAAAGTCCTTCCTGATGAGGACAGAAATCTCTGCTTAGTTTGGCGCAGACTGCTGCGTTGTTCTGTTTCAGCGCGAGATGTGCGGAATCCACTCTTGCGCACGTTCAATCATTGTTCCTCTTCCCTGTCCACAGACAAAACATATAGACAGTGAATATCAGCTCGTAGTCGTCGAGTATTCCAGGGAGATGGATAATGATGCATGGTGCAAAAAATACCAAGTTGTATTTCTTGATAATGCACATGAGGAAAAGATGCCAGTCAAAATGCGCATGACGGCCATTCGAGTCAGCCGCAAAGATGTGATCAAGCGAATATTTACTTCCGGTCACTTCCACGGCGCTGTTTCCCAGGTTCTGTGTTCAGGAAACATTCAAGTTGTTGAAGAGAACAAAAGTAACTGGAAAACAACACACGAGAGGTTGAGGTGTGACGCTCCACTGTGTCCGTGTGCACAAAGGTCACGATCCCAGCCACGAATTGAGAAACTTCAGAATGACAGAAACAATTGATGCTCCGGCGCCAAAGAAAATCATTGTGACCGGATATCACTGAACCTTCGTAAAAGTTTCAAATGTCTGCGAAACTCGGCGTACATAAAGCACACAAATGCTGCGGTAAGTTCCAAATGAGAACAGGAAATTAATACACGAAAAGTCTCTTCAGATTTTGCTTGCCTGGAACAAACTCCTCATCTGCTGCAGAAATGCTCATTGCTGGCCGTTAACCCCGGGTTAACGTATGTCCGCAATAATTTTCCGCAGAAAACTCTTGAACAAATGACATTTGTCTGAGTGCCATTGTGTATTAACCCCATCTGACTCGGACAGCGCTCATTTGGAAGAAGATGCCACGAATCGGCTGGAACACCATTAGTTCACACGGTCGACGAGGCAGCAGAATCCATTCTTGACAGAAGGGGATCCACACTCTGGAAGGCTTCGCCCGATAAGGGCAGCTGTACATCGGTCCTGCGCCAACAACGACAAACCGAAGACCGCACATCATCCTTCCTTTGTTGCTTGTAAAAAAGAAAGTGACGTCGCACCAAAAGGACAGCAAAACATAATTCTCTTCATTGTAAGAAACGTGAATTTGTGTTCTTGATGTCCAAAGTTGCTCCCATGATACAATGTTTTAGACCATCACTTTTCCAAACTGAATTTTCAATTTCAAGGGTACATTTTTCAAAGTGTCTTGGCAAAGTTTGACCGTTTGGCGCACGCCCTTTTCAGTTGACTGTTCTGTTGGATCCGCTCAAGACAAGAGATATTGCTCTGCAGAAATAAGGACCATTGATTTCACATGTCAATGTCATGGTCCTTTATCTCATTTGCTAATGTACATTTCACGTTATTGCCAGATTCAGGAAACGTCACAAGGCCAAGGGAAACAAGGGTGGCAACAAAGATCTTCCACCGTGTTTCACTTGCAAGGGCACCAAACACTGAACCTGTTTCAAGTCAGGGTTATTGAACGCCAACGAAACAAATACACAATTTTAATGCACGAAAGCCACGACCATTAATGCACTGGCTGCACCATTCATTGATGAGCAAAGACTTCCTCGTGCAATCAGAGTGTGGGGCAGGACTGTTTGTTCATGAGACGATTGTCACATTGTGGGGAACATAATTCGGGAGTTTTGATGAAAAGTTGTGGGTACTCTTGCTCGTCATTGCTTGATTCAGTTCTTCGTGTGGGTCCAGTTCAGGAAACCTGTCCAATCGTCCAAGTACAACAGACTCGACCCGTCAATTTGGATGGGTGTCAACCCGTCTATTTGGACAGGTTTGGGGTGAAATGTGTCCATTTGGATGAGTTTGGTGTGAGTTTGAGACCCTCCTCCCAGGACCACCAATCCACATCATCTGTTTCAGCCTGTGCGTCATGCAGCCCTTCATTGTACAAAGTGCAATTTTGAAACTGGAAACGGACTCAAGATTCAGACCCAACTGTTGCAGCGCTATCCCACAGGACACTGAAAACAGGATCGTTTTGATTTGGGACCGGCTGGCGCCGGGATTCACCCAGCCTCTCAATACGGTATGAATATTTCCTGCCTTCACCGCTTTGTACTTTTGACCCCCGATTCGTTGTTCCCAGCTGATAAGCAGGAATAACCGAACAACTCAACGACAGAAACGGCCCAACTTCAGGATGCAGATTTGATACGCGAAACCGGCTTTTTGAAGTTGAGGACAGAGTTTGTTTGGATAGTTTTGTGAACCTGCACCAAAAGCGCAGTTATTTTCAGTTCCTTTTTGAGAGCCCAGCGAAAATTGCATTTCCCTCTCAATTTGACACAGGCGCAAATTGTGACATCGAAACTTTATGCGTTGATTTGTTTCCAAACAGGAATCAGGCCCCTCAAGAAGATCGCCTTCCTGGCCAAATTCCAGATCTGCTCCTGGGTCTTTCTTGTCAGACAGAACCGAGCACTGCCAAGCAGTCAACTTTTTTGGTAAGAAAAAGGGACTGAAAAACACCTGTGACAAACCACACCTTTCACCAAACAACTCAACCACGAGGCAGTTGACTTTGCATGATGAATGTATTTCATAATTACCAGACGTGAACCACTGGTTCCTTTTCACCAACATGATGCTTGATTTCACAAATGGCAATTGGTTCAGAACTATCGACGTGTGAGGTACAAATTGATCAAGTGTCACACAAATCAATGGCGGGTGCACGGCTACGAGTACGTATCGACATCGCACTGGTGAAGATTCCAAACACACAGAGGAGCGGGTTAAAGAGCAGCGACATCCAATCAGTTCCCGTCCGTGTCTGGCGAACATCAGAGAACCTCGGGCCATGTTACATTCCTGCTGCTCACAATGGACTTGGCTTCGTCCACTTTGCTTCTGACCTGATTTCTCCCGCCTGAACTAGTGCGTGGATCTTGATTACAGTTGCCGTAAAGCCTCATTAATTTTGAAGAATTCAGTTGAAAGCATTTTTCCTTTCCGAGCCAGTAAACAGGTTCGTTCCATTTTCCAATCCGTGCTCCAAGCAGCAACAAAAAGCATGTCCACAACTGCACGGCTGAGGTAGAACTTGAGTTTCTTTACACAACTCACACCTTGTCAATACTAGACTGTCAGCAGTTCTTTTCTGTCCTTTGCAAACACATGTTTGAGGCAATGGGAGTCTCACACGCGAAAGCAGAATAAGTACCGGTGAGGAATTGTGAACATCCACATGCAGGGAATGTGATGCGCTGAATGAGCTTTTTACTCGGCTCGATTAGCGTCGTTTGCTGCACACTGAACTGTTTGCAACGGTGTCTGTGGGGACGTGTTTGTTCAATGGTTTCTTGCCATGCCACGCTGGAGAATAAGTCGCAAAAACCGGAGACGGTGGTGCATTTGACAACGAAGGTTCTTGGACAGATGAGCCCCAAAGAATTTTTAAGTTGGTCATTGCACAAACAAAAACGCATGTCAACTCACGCGCACATTCGAGCGTCATTCTGAAAAACATCGCTGAGTTTTATCTCAAAACAGGTTTGGCACACTGATTGATGCTTTGTGGGCGTGATTCTGCACGCACGTGTTTGGTGCCTCACCTGCCGTCACACAATGTTATACAAGAGGTAGGAAAACAGGATCAAGGGAAGCCCCAGCTGAGAAAGGCTGTGGTACAGATTCTTTGGGCTGCATGCTGCTGCGTGCTTTCTAATTGCAGATCTGCACAGTTGCTTCAGGGAAATGTTCTCATCGAGGTCACAGAAAGGCACCAGGCATTCGCTCAGGTTCCTCCAGTAAATGGATGCTTCGCTGTGGTTCCTTCTGGGTCGGTCGGCTCCTCCAGCAAATAGCATCAGTATAATTTGCTTATCAGCAGTGGCGCTGTCCCATGTGTTCAACAGGCAGTACATCGATTCGAATATGTTTCTGTCTATGATGATTCCTGCCTGTAGCAGAATCCAGACGCATTCCTTCGCCCGTCTGGCAGCAGCGTGGACCAGGGCGCTGTAGCCTCCCTTATCCACCAGGTTGATATGAGCACCTCTCCCGATCAGCAGTTCAACACATCTGGGTCTCTCGTGGCGGGCCGCCTCGATGAGAGCTGTCGACCCAAACTTGTTTCGAGCATTGATGAAGGGCTCTGCCTTCAACAAAACCTGCACACTGACATTCTGGCCCTGCGCTGCAGCCTTCAGTAACGGTGAACTGTCCTGTCCGTCTGCCCTGTTCACTTCAGCTCCACTTTGTATCAGGAAGTCAACACACGTAGGAAAGGCCACAGCCTTGGCGAGGAGCGTGTTACCTTTAAAGTCTTTTGCATTGACGTTTGCTCCGTTGCGGAGCAGCGACCGTAGTCTGTCCAACTGACCTTTCTCTGCAGCGATCAGCGCTTCCTTGTCGCTTTCAGAGCAAAAGCGCAGAGTGTCACGTCGGACGATCCTGAGAGCCGCAGATGCACTGGCCGTGTTCATTTTCTTCCTGCAGGGTGTTGGTGATGAGTTGGGGTGCACCTGTGCTGAGTGTTGCTCTCTTTGCTTTCAAGATGAAAACAATCGCGACGTGACGTATTTTCGTTGAGTTGCTTTGTTGTCATCTGATGAGCAATTCAACAGGGACCTTTATCTTTGACTTTCGGGTCAAGTGCTCCAATTGTTGCAAAGTTCGCCCTGTTCGCAGCTAATCATGTGAGGAGAGAGATAATGTGGATTCGTGTTCGTTGTTGTGAAGGTGGTCTTTGCCTTGCGGTCAGCAGAAACAAATTCAGTCTTTGAAAAAAAACACAGTGTACTTTGCCTTTGTTGTTTGAGATAACACAGATCACGCAGGCTTTGTTTTAAAACAACCAAACAAAGTCCTGAGCACAAAGAGGCTTGCTCCCGTTTTGGGTGCACTTCAGTACTCGCTATGGGTCAGGTTCAAATTGTTTTTCTGTTGGAGAAACTCGAACATTTGGATGCAAGAGAAGCAGAGAAGCAAAATCTTGGATGAGCTGGAGGCTGTCCTGACCAGACCTGTGGCTGCACGCACGGACGCAGAGGTGCGCGGCGTCCGCCTCCTGCAATCGGAACTGTTCGCCGCTGATCGTCCCTCTGCGACCAGATAATGTCGCTTCAGGGCCCAATTGTGCGCCTCTGAATGCACCACACGAAAGAATTAAAGCAAAAAAGTTTGCTGATCTGGGTGAAGATAATTCACTCTGGACATTTTGTTTCACATGCTCCGTCATCAGGGAGCCTTTAAGTGCTGCTAACGACGCCGAGACGGAGGCAGAGGGAGGTGCAGCGAAGAAACGGCTACAGCCTTCGCCGACTTGACCTGACTTGGACACCTGTCAGTACGTCACTGAACACTGGCAGAAAACTAAAAACTTTGACCTTTGTTGCCAATCTCCGCGAGCGGGCAAGTGACTTATTTGTGCGATGGCACACTGCCGATTCTTTCTGAATAAGAACCTGAACTTAAAGTCTCACAAACCAGGTTCCTCTGTCTTGATCAAGCTCTTTCGGCAGAGTGAAACAAACATCTCGTGCAAACGGCGCCCGGCTGCAGATGATGCGCTTCTGATGAAGAACAACAGAGGCCGGAGCCAGTCGTATATCAGCTTCGCACAATTAGCAGGTACTGGCGCTGGGGGAAGGGACTAAATAGTGTATTTGATCTAATTAACAACGCCAAACCGTCTTTCATCGCCACTGTCAAGGAACGGGCTTTTGTGCAACATGCACGAGCGTGTTCTACAAGGACTTCGGGGCAACACGGGGCGGAAGAGCACGGGTGTGCGCCAAATTCTAATTTACGAGTTGTATACAGCTGCAAATGGTGTTGCTTAAAATGACTGAAACACAACTTGAAGCAGAGGACCCCTATACCCATCCTTCTATCAGTCCCATAACACTTGCATTTCATGAAAAAATATTGCACACAAAAAAAAACGCCTCTTTGTTGCAATCGCACACTCGCAAAGTTCGACGAGACTTGAATAAATTTGCATCAGACTTCATTTGTCGGAGAATCTGATGGGGATTTGTTCACAGTGCACATCAACGTTAATAAGCTGGTACGAAACAGATGCTTCTTCCTACACTGGGGACACAGACAGGCTGTTTTCGTCCAAGATCCAGATGGCCGAGCCAGGTTTGTGGGAAGGCAGAGCACGAGGAATGGTGCTGGCTGGAGAAAGACAAACATGGCACCGCAAGTTTGTGGAACAGTGATCAGCACCTGACAATGAGCTGTCTTCACGAGTTGCGAATCGAGGAACAGTTGTCATCTCTGCTACATTTGTTTCAACGATCAAACTGAACATTGTTTTCCAATCCCACTCTTTTCATTTTTAAAAGGGAACCAACTGAATGGACGAGTTCGTTGTTTCTTCGTGCGAACTGAGCCGAACAGCCCGATCTGTATGTTGATAGATCTGCCCCTGGATGCGCCACATCTGCCCGCTTCTCGCGAGGGTCGGGTTTCTCCCTTCGTTCTCATAGAAATGAGTTCCAACGATACCAAGTAACAAAGCCTTGGATTATGGGCGATTACTGTCCCCAGGACCAACGGCTGTTTTCATAAACGCTCAGACCACAGCGGTTTGGAATTTTGAGAAATGAGGGCTTTGGGATTGGCGTTCTCCGAAAAACTAACTTTTCTGCTACAAAGCATCGATCGGCCCTTCGTGTTCGTCTTCTTGCCTCTGGTTGGCATAAACGAAATTTGTGTTCAGGTTTCAACGTGAGTCACATCAAATTTTGATTTTGCTTTGAAGACGGCTCATATGTGGTGAATTTGACCAACACGGTTGGGAACTTGCGCGCTTTCATTTGTCCCAGTTGATTTTTCACGTTACATTTCAATCCCGGAGGTCAGACCATCAACAACGGACACGAACTGAAATGCAGTCTGCATGGGAGAAATGAGCAAATGGAACTGTGATGTACAATAGTAATGAGGTGAAAAATACTGCCCATTTCATCTGCCAGGGCCTGATGTTGCTGATGATCATTTACCTAAACAACTGTGTGCTTTATGTTCCGTAGCATTTCGGGGACGACCCTGTCATATGTGACCCAAACCTCCCGGTGACAGTTGTAAATTTGCGAGCAGAGGTCAATACTAATGAGTCATAACCGCAGTCCATTATGCGTCCAGATGCGTCCTTGTGGAGAGTGATTAATGCTGCATTCAACCCACACTGGATTCGCGCACGGGGAGTCGCGCACCATACGTCGACTCCTAGAAGTCTCTGCAATTCTTTCAAATTGCCTGTTCCTGGCAGATAACAAACCACCAAAGGGCTTTAGAGCTCAGCCTTACCCCCTGTTGTTCAAGTTTGCTTCTTGTGTTTCCTCTTTTGGACACGTTCCACTGTAGTATATTCGGTAAACTTCTGTCATACTCTAGAAATATCCGTATTCAACTGCATTGTTCTATATCAATCCAGAATATTCTATAACATTCATGCATCAATCAATTTGAGTATATAAACCAGGATTTGTGGCAAGCTTG
>JAAUXT010066215.1_pt1 | contig 18999 bp, 21 predicted proteins | sample 7278171 | NCBI WGS metagenome assembly JAAUXT01 (sample SAMN14350112, study PRJNA611818) | marine sediment metagenome | isolation source: surface marine sediment (1.8m) | place: French Polynesia: Moorea | collected 2018-08 | reverse complement strand
CAGGTTCTTTTTGTGATAGAGGCATGATCTATGGCTCTCATGAAAGGTATTTGAAAGTAGTTTGCAGTCGAGTTTCAAAAGAATGTCCATAACAATCTCCCTAGCAACTAGATGCAAAACTCCTTTGCAATAAGATACAAATAGTTGAATCTCAGGTTCTTTTTGTGATAGAGATATGATCTATGGCTCATATGAAATGTATTTGAAAGTAGTTTGCAGTAGAGTCTATGACAACTTCCCCAGCAATCATATGCAAAACACCCCAGCAACGGGATGCAAATGGCTAAATCCTGAAGATCAAAGGGGGACATAGCACCCGCAGTTGCCTTAGCACTGCTTCTCTTGTTCAAGACGTGTTGGAGTCCGTTGCACTCGTTTTGGACCCTTGGATCCCAATCCTGGATCCTCAGAGGGCAAAGTTCACTTCTTTTTCGGGGTGGCTGTTCAAATTGAGTCCAATGGTTGACGATCTGCCACTGTTCTCACCACTAGACGAAGAACAGTTTTTCGGGAAGTGGAGCTGTCTGCAGTTTTTGTGTAACCGGAGACGATTCCAGAAAAGAAATTGATATCTTCCACGTAAAAACTGTGGGTCACTACAGCGTACAGTTATGAATAACGTGTGATCAAAATCAGGAGGAAGGTGGAGAACACGCCGTTTTCGTGAACTCCGGCACGTTGACCCGCGCAAGAATCCCCACGGATGTTGCGGAGAGACAGTTCGCTGCAGTTTCTGTCAAAAGCAGAAAGCGGCGTTTTCTTTTGTGAAAAAAAAAATGGAAACGAAACACTGAGAACGAAGAAGTGTGTCTGGCGTCTGGTTTGTAGGGGCATTTGAAAAGTCCAAGTGTGTGCTGCACACGTGTGAAGAAGTTTGAAGGGGAGAATTTCAAAGACTACGAGTAGATCTACAATAGATCTAAGCACCAGGAAGATTGGCAGACGACACATGTGGTGAATCCACATTCGCTTGACCAAACCTTCTCACACGCCTCACCCGAAATCCACGCATCGCGTGTAGACTCTAGGGTTGCACAAACAATTTTCCACAACCCGGAAACTAAGATTCATTTACTTTGGCAACAATCTTGTTTGCGAAAGAAATAGTTCCATGGAGCTCGCGGTGATTTTAGGATTCTGCTCACTGTGCTTTCAGTCGCAGTGTTCTTGTCGCCATGTGTTCTGGTCACTTGCAGATAGATCTACATAATATTTATACAACTTAGAATGCACCCAAATGTACCCACATTATTTGCCCACACTGAATCAGATATAAAACCAGTCTGAATCTTTGCTTGGTATCTGGTTTGAACAGTTTCCTGAAATGCTAAATTTGCCACCCTAAAAATGAGGAACAAATTTTGAAAATGACAAAAATGAATGACACCAGTCTGATACCCAACTAATTAGCTATATTTCATCAATATACATCCTTGGTCAAACATGTGTGTAATTGCTGAGATAACACCCACTTTGTGTGGCAAACTTCAAAATTTCTTCACCACAAAATATGAACTTTTTGCACTCACAAACGGAACCAAATATTCAAACTTGACAACTCACTCGTACCCCAAAACTGCATTGGCGTCAAGGTCTGCATTGCACATGTGGGTGGGGTATCTGTGGGAAGGGGCACCTGGTCACCGACCAGGGAAGACATTCCGTTTCAAGAAAAAAAAAAAAAAACAACAAAAACACAACCAACCAAAAATATACAAGAGGGCAGACACGGACTGGGATGGACTTCACAATCAACAGTCAAAGGGTCTCTTGATTTGACGACGAGGAAAACCACGTAGTTTTGGGCGTGCCTCAGATTCCAATCTTTTGTATTTTTCAGTTCAACTGGAAGCAGCACGACAGGGTCAGGTAAACATGGCGGCGACGGAGCAGCGCCCCAGCACCACTCCCGAGGGAAACCCCCCGTCCCAAGAAACACCCACCGAATCTCCACAAGGACAACCTCCTGCACCAGTTCCTGCCACTTCATCGACTCAAGAATGCCCAGTTTCAGCAGATGTGTTCACATCGCAGAGAAACCCTGAGCCCCCTCAACAGACTCAGCAGCCATCTCAGGAGAGTGTTCAATCCCCACATCGGATTTCGTCTTCATCCCAAGGAAATCCGTCATCTTCACATTGTCCTGCACCACAGAGAAGTTCTCCTGAACCGAAAGAAGCAGCAACCTTTTCCCAAGGTAAACTGTCCTCGGCAGATGTTCCCCCTGTTTCACAAGCGGTTCCTTCTTCAACCCCCGGATTACCTGTCGTGTTGGAGAGAAGGTTGGCTGCAACTCCGGTGTCTACTTCGTCTGGAGTGATAGCGTCACAAGGGAGTCCCCGGGACCTTCCTGCCAGTAACAGCACTGCGCCTGTCTCGGATTCAGCACCTGCTGTCACAGCGACATCAATGAAGCATTCAGTCGTCGCTTCTAGTGCGCCTGCAGACGTCACACATTCTTTGACACCGCCGACTACACAGTCCAAAGTGGAAGTTTCGCAGTCGAGGACAGAAGCACCTCGAACTTCAGCCGAAACAACATCCGCACCCCCAAGACTCGTCCCCTCGGCGGGAGGCATCACAGGGGTGCCGTCAATAGGGTTGTCCATGGGAGGGTTGAGAGTGCCCACCTCGGTTGTGACACCTGCTGAACTTGCGTTTGGTATCCCTGCTGCACGTGCACTGGGTTTTCCCGCAGCTGTGTTGGGGTTCCCAGCTGCCCTCGCGGCCGCCTCGTCCCTTACCCCACAGGTGCACTCCCAAACAGCGTTTTCCCAGCAGCAGATGATGCTTCTCATGGAGAAGGAGAAGCAGCGCTTCGACTCGCACAACCCGCGCCTTGCGTGCACCGCGGCATCAGTGAGTACCTCCGCCGGGACCTACTCCATGTCCATCAGTCGAGGCCCGCTCGTCCCCAGTGGCGTCGGCGTTGGTGTGAAGCCGGCGCCACCGCGGACGCCGAGCGTCCCTCCGCGCACGGCGAGCAGTGGAGGACGGGGAAGTGTCGGCGGAAGTCGCACCGGCAGCGGATCCATTTCCAGGACTCCGAGCGACACGTCGCCGGCGCGAAGTTCCTCCGCGGGACGCTCTGCCATCATGGGCGCCCGCACTCCGAGCGGGCACAGTCACCACAGCCCAAGTCCGTCCCGTCCAGCCTCCGCCCACTCTCGCCAAGGCAGTCGCCCACCCTCTGCCCTTCACTCCACACCACCGGGCGACAGGCACGCTTCACCCCTTCCTCAGGGCCTTTACCCGTCCACCAAGGCTGCTGCCCCGGGGATCCCTCTCTCGTCGCCCAGAGCAGCTCCTGGATCGATAACGCACGGAATCCCCGTCCCCAGTGGGGCTGCTGGAGTTTCTCCCAGACAAATGCCTTCGGGTCAAAAAGCATCTACGAACGAGGCTCCGTTAGACTTGAGCAAATCCAACGATTCCTCATCCAGCGTCTGTGGTGACCGTCCTTTAGACTTGACCTCATCCAGCAGGAAAAGGACGTCTGAGGACAGCAGCAATAACAGTGATGACGACGTTATCTGCGTCGGCGAATCCCGTCGTCCTCCGCCCCGACCGTCGGTCATGGCGACTTCGCACCGCGTCGGGAAGTACCCCCGGCTGTCGGCAGTGCCTCCGGTGCTGGGAAGTTCTCTGTATGAGCAGGCGTCGCAGTACTATCGAACTAACCACTCCATGGCTCACCACCACCCCCACCACCAGAGGCCCTCCGCGACGTCGTCAGCGACGCCACCGCGCGAGCGGATGGTCGCCCCGGCCGCTACGCAGTACTCGGGATTGTACCGCCCTGTCCCCAGCCACGAGCAAGGGAGTATTTTCGACTTGTACATGCGGTCAGCTCAGGCAGGTACGCCCTTCCCTTCCCGCCCCGTATCCCCTCGGGGGGCGGCGACCTCCACTCCCGCCCGCAGCCTTTCCCACCACTCCTCAGCAACAGGGAGAGACGCGGCCAGCAGCAGCAGGGGAAGTAGTGTCATCAGAGCGCCCCCGACGTCTACAATCACTTCGCAGCAGAAACTTCATCTCAGTGAGTACTGCACTCTTGTTTTGCTGAAATGTTTATCAGCCGCGTGCTGATGTTGCTTTGGCCCCCGATCTGGGTTTGTGTATCCCGAACTGGCACTTCTGAGTTGCCCGTCTCCTCGGCTCAGAAAATATTTTGCACTTTTTCAATGTGTCTTGGTATTTGAAATGATGTCCTCCTCATTGTTTTGGCGTACCAGTTTGCGTTGACGGAAGCGTGTGGCTCTTTTTGTGTGTGCAGGTCAGAAGGCGTTGGACATCCACAAGATGGCAGCTGTAGTAGAGCAACAGCGTCGCGCCTTGTACAACGCCAAGCACATGATGTCACAACGAACGCCGCCGTCATCGGTAGCGGCGCCGGGGCACAAAAGCGTCACCAGCACAACGGGTCAGTGATGTTGAAACCCCTGAAGTTGTGGCAGGGGGCATTGCCCTGATGACCACACTGGCTTGCAGATTGCGCTCTTCGAGACGCGCGTGTGTTCAATGCGGAGCCTTCTTGTTTTGTGATCGCAAGATGTGCGACCGGCCCAGCTCCCTCAGAATAATGAAACCAGTTGGGGTGTCTCAATTGTCTGTGCTGTGTCAACACATGGTCTTCTTGTTTGCTTCAGGAATTTCATTTTGACCTTCTACGGTCACCAAATCACACAGAACAGTGACATAGAGGAATAACGTTGGGCCCTCTGTCCCTGAATTCGCCTGATTTCAACGAGTAGTTCAGAGAAAAATTTAAATTTTTGCAGGAAAACCTGTTTCTGGAGACGGTCGACCCAAAGAACACAGCATTCCGAGCGGAAGAGTGCTGATGATGGGAGCGGAGGGGAAGCCCGCCTCCGCCCACCGGCCCCCGCTCACGCCGCCCGTGACCACTCCCAAGGACCGCGTCAGTTACATGCTCGCCCAAGAGCCCGTACCCGCAGCCTGCGCAGCGAATTCCGTTTCCGCCATACAAATCACGCAGCAGCCGACCTACCTCGCGGCGTCGCCCCTTCTGGTGCCCAGCCCTGCATCGGGCAAGCTGCTGTCCCGATTCATGGCCGCCCCAGGGTCAGCAAGTCAGGGCTCGACCAGCAACGGAGCGAATGCGCCGCCGCCGCAAGCCGACTCTTCAGCGGAGGTGAAGGTGGAGCTGAGAGCAACTGGTCAAAGTGGTAATGGCGACACAGCGCCCCCGCGCTTCATCAACACAGACACGCAGACCGCGGACTTGCCGGGAGATCAGTGGCGCCGAGGGCCGTTCCACAGGATCGGAGTGCCCAACAAAAACATACCCGTTGCAAATGTGAACCCTATGGTTCACCACCATCCCCAGCCACACCCTTCCACCCACACTCACACCTCGCAAGTGGGTGGGACGCAGCAGGGCGGAGCAGCAAGTGGCAGCGGCAGCCACGCACCCATCGCGGTGCACCCGAAGAAGCAGATCCTCTTCCAACAGCAAAACCGAGCGCTGAATCAGAGGCACACCGAGGTGCAGGCGGACACGGCCAGCGGCGCCGGCGTCGACCCAGCGCAGGTAAATCAGTCGAAGAAATTCCATCGTGGCAAATCTATCAGAACCAACAATGCCACCCAGTGTGTTTGCAAAGTGTTGTGGACATCAGTGAATCACTCACCTGCCTGTCTTCGACAACATCGTGTGAATGTTTATTTTGCATCTTGTCTTGCAGGGGTCAGTGCAGCTCAAGCCGGAATTCTCCAGCTCGCGCGACGTCAAACTTGACGTGGCTGGACGTGAACGTTACTTGGGCAACATCAAGGAGCGCGTCATACAGCGCGTGGAGCACACTCAGGTACGTGTGCAGCACTCCTTCGTCTTCTGTGCTTGTGTGTGTTTGTGTGTGTGTGTGTGTGTGTGTGTGTGTGTGTGTGTTCGTTTGTGCGTGCGCACTGTGGTTCGTCTGTCGACGCGTGGGCTCGATTCCTGTTGCTTGTTTGTTCGTGGCAAGGTAAATTTGTGATGAACGTGTGTAGTGCTGTAAGATGTCTTGGCTTGAATTCACTTTTCGCGTTTCAGGTTAAAGACGAAGGTCAAGGAGTGCAGAAAGGTGATGACATCATGAAGAGGAAATTCCACAGGGAACATTCGCTGCTGCGCAAATCTCACCACGGGCACGGAGGTAAAGGGGCAGTGACACTTTTTTCTTGCCGATGACAAGATTTGATTGTGAAGAATACAACGGCTGCGAGAGGAGTCAATCACACGTGTCGTGTTTCCTTCCCACACGCAGGTCACTACAAGCCGCTGCTCTCCAAGACGGTTCTTGACCTGAGCGACATCACGGGGGAGTCTGCTCCCGCGCACGCCGCCCCTGTGACGCCACCAGATGACGTCACAACGCCGCGCGATGCGCAAGCACACTTGAAACGGCGTTCAGCGTTTCCACCTGATGACCAAAAATGCGATCCAGTCAAGCGGGTGCTGAAAGATACGAACAGGTGAAACACTCAAAGACGTGGAAGCGAGCCTCACCCTACACTTGAAGAGCGCGGTGCTATTAGTGTCTTTACCGGGCAGTCAATTCGTGAAAAGAAAACTGACTGCCCAGCCAACGCGATTCTGAAGTGACTTGAGACTGGAAAGAAAGGGAGAAATGAACGGCCACATTGTGTTGCAGGAGTGAGGAAGCGACGCAGGAGCAGTACGCGGGAGACACTGAAGTGGAGGACGAGGACAGCAACCACTCGTCAGCCGTAAGTGACGTACGCGCGCTCCGAAATTTTCAAATCTGACCCGTACATGGTGAACACAATTTTCTCGTTACCAACGAGACCAGCAAATTTGTTTGGGTGCGCATGGATAGTAATTGTGTGAAAACCCGTTTGTTTTCAGGATTCCGAGAGCAGCAGCTCCGACTACAAACCGCCCACGCTTTCTCGAGCAGGTTGGTCAATTTCAGATGAAACCTTTCACGCCAACAGCTCTGAGCTCAAACAACGTAAAAAAGAACACATGCAAGGCGGACAATCAACGGATTCGCCGCGAGGTTGAAATCGTGAATCGAATCATGGTTGGGAGCTCTGGTGTGAAACAGGACCCACAAATTCCGATCCGGGAACAAAAGTCGCGCAACTCCGAACGTACCCGCTGCTGATCCGCGAAAACCAAGCGAAAGCATGTTGTGTTCTGGCGTACCACCCGCTCCTTGCTGCTCGGTAGACTTTGAGCTCTATTGCATTTGCAGTAGTCAAGGGAATTCCCCGGTTTCTGTGTCTGGAAGCTGCAGCAGTCAGTGCTGTGAAGCTGCTTGCGCGGGAAGAAAGGGCCTTGGCATCTCTTTGTTCTCCGTTTCAAAGGCTGAGTGGGCGAAGGTTGTGCACTGTCAAACTGCGCTGGTTTGTTGGAAGCTTTTCTGTGTGAAGCAGCACACCGAAGCAGGCACGAACAACTGACGTGACAAAAAAGTGATTTGTCAAAAGCCACGGTTATTTTGTCGTTCTGGTATCATGTTTGAAATGTTGAGATCACATCAGAGTGCCTCCTGACCTCTCATGACTGCTGCCAGCTGGATGACTGCGCCGTTCCGTTCCTGGTCGTCATTGCAAAAGTGTCCAAAAACAACGAGAAGGATGCAATATTTTTGAGAGTGGCGTTTCTGCTTCAAAGCCGGAGCGTCGCGCCAAAGAAACCCCCCTCAAGGTCGCGCGGCGGATCCAGCCTCCGCGTCGTCCCCACGGCCAGACATGAAATCCTCATTTCCCAAATGTGATTCTCGGTGCAATGAAGGGAAAAACGGTGTGTTTGTCGCCTGTTAGAAGAGGCAACAGTGTGCAATCCAGACACAGCGCTTTTCTCACTGTTTACGGGAGTGTGTCGAAACCCAGTTTTATTCCCTGCGTGTCTACATCAGTCACTGAGGGTCCCTTCAAATTGTACCTGTGAACAGGTCTTTTCCTCAAATGTGGGGGGACGTGTGCTACACCAACACCAAGTACTCCTCACACCGGGAGGTCGGTCGGCAAACACAAAGCTCATTGGGTGGTGTGGGCGCAGCCCAACATCTGCATGCTGGGTGTGGTGATGTAACTTCTCTCCTCCGTGTTGCGTTGTTTGTTCGTGTTTGGTGATTGCAAGGACAATTTCACTTGCAACACGTGAGACCACGCGTCTTTCACACGTAATGTCGTTGTTTTTGACGCATGTTTACGCACTTGATATTTGTTTTTTGCAGAACGTTTCCAGGCGCGGATCAAGACACGAAGCAAACAGACGCTGTCGAGTCGCGCTGCCTCACGCCCGTTCCACCGTGTCAAGGGTACGTGTGCAGACAACTTGTGTCCGCCGAAATTACACAAACTATCTTCGTCTTCCAGGAAATGAGAACGGTGTGCGCAAACAAATCTTTTCCTCACCCACTAGCCACAACTACCGCGGCAACAAATCACAAATTTATCTCTACAAATTATCAGACCATAAAGTTTTCAGACTGGGATTTGCTCTGCAAGAGCACGCACTCGTATTGAGATTCACGCGTATGACAACTACCAAACTATTCTCTACTCACCATCAAACGCAAGCGACCTGTCGCCAGTTGCGTAAAGCTCAACTTCACCCACGAGGTTATTCCAGGCAAGACGGGTCGGCGACGCAACAACAGTCTGTACAACAAGAACGCGGCGTACGAGCGCGAGCTGAGAAAGGACGAGTTCAGGAGACTGCTCAGTCGCTACAGGTGCGTTCGTTGAATACGGAATGAACATTCGTCTCCCACGTGGTACACACCAGGCGGCGTAGAACCAGTGCCTTCTCGGTCATCCTGTTTCCCCAGGACACTCACGTGTTGACAGTGGAATGTCCAAACGAAATGTCGCATCAAAGGTCCTTGAACCACCTGGTCTCGTAGCAAAGTTCTTGTCGCGTGTTTCAGACGCCAGTCGCACTCGACGCGCAGCTCTCCGCGCAGCCTGCGCGCGCTGCCGGAAGTGCAGAACTACAACGAAGCGGATGACCTCAGTGATGACCTCAATGACCTTGATGAGTTGGACCCAAAACACAACAGGGTTCAGTTGCCCAGACGTCGTTTCCTCCCCAAAGCCAAGCGAAGCTTCTTCAGGGGTGAGTGTCAGAGACTTTGTTGTCGTTTGTTGACCGCAAGTGTTGTTCCAAGACAAAGACGAAGTTGTGGAGTGTATCACCACAAGTGTTGTGCGCGAGAGACAAAAATAATCCTGAACTGAGAACGCCACGAGATGGTAGTTGTTGACGGTGCGATCTACGTTCACACAGAAGGGACAAATTCACTGATGCTGAAAGTTTGGCAACCTCAAACAAACAACTCTGAGCTTGCTCTTCTGTGTGAACAGCGATCATATTGTGCGTGTTGAGTGTTCTGCGGTAACGGTTTCGTTCAACTGACCTGTGCCCTTGTGTTGGGGAGAAGAACTCAAAAAAGCATGTTGTTCACGTAACAAGCGTGTTTTGTTGTAGTGGCTTGGATGTGTGACGTTACACCGTGAGAACAAGACGTCATAATTGTTTTCTTTCTTCAAACGCCTCGTTCTTGTTGCTGGTTGTTCATACCTTACTTGTGGTAGAATTAAGCGTCGATCAATGACATGGAATGTTGACACTTTGCTCATTCTCTTTGTTGGGTCATGTCAAAGTGGACTGAATCTCACTGAGAAAGAAGACACAAAAATCCTTTTCAGTGACATCACTTTCAAATTAAGTTGGTCGCATTTCGTCGCATCTAGCTCACCCCAGAGCTATTCGTCCAGCCAGTAGTCACTGGCGGTCGATCATTGTTTCCTACACAGTTTAGTGAAGGAGCGTAAGGCTTGAAAAAACAGTGACGTGTTTGAGTTTGCAGTGACGGCAGCTGACGCGCTGTGTTTCAGGAAAGCATGACGGGTGGGGGTCACTGCACAACAAGCGGCGGCGCGCGAGGCGACGAGGCGATGGCGACGACAGCGACGTGTCGCGCACGTCGTCCCGCTTCAACGTGAGTGTGCGCAGCGATACGTGACGTCGTGTTCTGCGTCGACCATGCAGAGGATCTCGACCTGTGTTTCCCCGGTCATCCCGAACACGGTTGCCATTCGTGACTGTCATAGAAATTCCAGAAGGCGATCTTGGAAGCCCGGTCTTCGAAATTGACACGCAGTTGTGTAGCTCAAGACCGAATTTGTCAGTGAATAGACTTTTCAGGAGGACTCTCGGGACGGGTTAGAGTCGCGCTCGGCCCCCGCGGAGCTGCGCAAGCTCGTCGTGTGCAAAGAGACGGGCGAGACGCTGCTGCACAAGGCTGCGCTGCTCGGCAACGAGGTGAGACTCGGATGCGCCGGTCACCGAAATTACCTGTCCATCCACTCTGCACTCCTGAAGTATTCTTGCAGCTTCATCTCATTGTTCGGACCTGGTCGGAAGCGTCTGCTACTCATTGTAAAAGAGAACTTCCTTGTTTTGCCTACGTGTAAGAAGTGAACCTCCCGCTGTTTGATGGATGTGCTCAAGCAAAGTGAAAGACCTGTGCAGGTCAAAAGACGAATTGGCAGTGGACCGGTGTGCAATTGGAGTCCACGCCTCACGTCACCTTTTCAGGACGTGGTGCGATACATCGTCGAGTCTCGTTCCATCGACGTGAACGCGCGAGACAACGCGGGGTATACAGCGCTGCACGAGACGTGCGTGCGCGGCCACTTGCGCGTTGCCAGGTTACTTGTGATGCACGGCGCAGATGTGAACGCTGCCGCTCTTGACGGCACAAGGTAAATCATGAAAACGTTTTGTTCTCTGTGAGCGACGCCTCCCCAGAGTCCAAAAACGTCTATTTGTAATCGTGAAGAACAAGAACGCCGAACGAGCTTGGGCAACCAGGCTGAGATACAGACCCATCACCAGTGAGGAACTGGGCAAGTTTGATGTTGAGCCAAATTTGGGTGATGCTTGTGCAGGACTGGAACAACCCTTGGCCACAAACTTATCCTGCTGAGAACTCAGCCGACAAAAGCCCCTTGGTTTTGTTTGATTGTCTTTTGAGGAACATCAGAATAAATCAATCTTTATCCTCAAATTCTCTGTGATTCAGACCGATTCACGACGCGGTTGACAACAACCACGTGGAGTTGGCGCGGCTGATGCTGGCGTGCGGCGCAGACATGCGCATCGCCACCTACAGCGGACGCACGTGCGTCAAGCTGGCGCGGAGCCTCGAGATGCAGCATCTCATCAACGGTGAGTGCGTGACCCGCGCTGCGAACTGCGCACTATCAGGGAAGCACGCGATCAGGGAACAACTTTATCCGCGAAGTACCATTGGAAAATTTGCTGAACTTGACCGTGGAACACCAGTTTATCCAACAAAAACGGCGGTTTGTGATGACGATTTCGATTCGTGTCGCTGTCTGCACAGGGATTTGATAATCAGCGCCTGCTGTCAAGTGATCGAGTCGCTTTTGTATTTCCAGGTTTCGTGTCGGATCTAAACGAGGCTGAGGAGACTGTTCCCTGGGAATTCTACGGCTCCACCTGCACTGATGGTATCGTCTTTCATCGAGCTCACTGTTCTTGAATGTCAATCCCGCGATGGCCTTGCTAATCCCTGTACAACAAGGAAGTTGTGCTTTGGCTCACATTTCTTTGGAACTGAAGTTTCGTTCCACCGAGCGGACGCTTTCGGAACCTTTCCTTGAATAAATTGATGCTGTTCCACTTTCTTGCGAGAAATCTTTAGAGAGACAGTGATTGCAACCATCATTCGGCAGTGGCTTGTTTTTTGCAGCGTCCAACAAAGAGAGTGGGTGTGACGTGTTCGCGAGCGTCCCGTCCGACGACGATGAGGCCACATCCAGTCACGTGACGTCATCATCGGCGCTTCCGGACTGCGACGTGCTGTTCGAGTTCAGCGACACGCCCATCCTGCCCGTCCACACCATCACACTCAAGGAGCACGAGGGGTGAGTGTTTGCCGATGTGTGGAGACAACTCTCTCACAGGGTTCTGTTTTTGACCTGGCTTGGAGAGTCCGGTTATTTCGTCGCACAGGAGGATTTTACGGACTTCAGAACGAAACTGTGGCGGACATTTGCGTGTGGATGTGCATAACGACTTAGAAGAGGGAAGGAATGTTTTGTTTTCTCATTCAGGCATGAACAAACAGATAAAATACCCAGACAGTAAGCGACAAGTTCAGTTGGGTGATAGCCACAAGTTGTCCGTTGTAAGGTGTGCTGTTTGGTTTCTGTATTTGGTTCGAATTTGCCTTCGGGTGGATGTGGTGAGAAAGAAGAAGGCATGAATACTCATCGTGAGAACTTCAGCCTTGGAAGCAAACTGGCAGGCTGATGCATCAGCGCTGTTATACCTTGACGGTTTGCTCATTTGTGAAAGGAAGGCCTGGTGAGGACACCAGAAGTGTGAAAATAGCGCAACCCCTGCCACTTCACTGCAGTCACTTTGCCTCATCACGTCAATGGACAGGCCTGTTGCAGCTGCTCTGCTTACACTCACACTGAGGTGTCTACGTGTTCTATTGCAGACCCCGACACTACTATCTCCTCAAGAGCGTCCTGCAGCGACTGCATATGGGCAAAAAAGAGCTGCTGCGTCTCTTCCCGGATCTCTACATATACAGCGTCACCAACGCCGCGTCGCAGGTGAAGGACGCCCGACCGAGCATCGCGCGCGCCCTCTCCCGGGAGAAGAGCTTCGACATCGTCAAGGTAACCAGTTCACGGAGAGCTTTGGTATCCAGCTCCTTTCATCTGAGAATGTGTCTCTTTGTTGCAATTTGCACGTTTATTTCTGCGGACTGACAAAGACACCCCCAGAATCTCCCGAAGTCTGTTGTGGAGCATCAGTGCCACCTCCCCCCTCCCCACACCTGTCCCCACCACCTATACAGAACTCCAGATTCACGTGAAAAATGTTTGGCAAATGTTTCGCGTGAACTTGAACCTGGATGAAATTCGAAATTATGTTTCCACGTTGAGGAGGGCGTCTGTAGGGTGGGTTCTCTGACCCTCCACCCATCGCACAAAACACGATTCGAATCAATGTGTTTCCTGCAACATTGACCTGTATCCCGCTCCCGACAAAGGTTTTTCGTTCCTGAGAAATGACATGCTCACTCGACTGATTTCTCAGGTGACTGACACGCTGGACGCTGCGCTCGGATACACACGTGAATTCCTGTTTCCTGAGCACGCGCGGAGGCACGTCGTTGACCTGCCCGACTCTGCGGCGCGGAGCTCCGCGGTGCCGGGGCCGCGCGACCCGCGGGCGGAGGCGCCTCGAGGCGGGACGGCGTCCAGTCAAGTGCCGCGCATCAAACGGAAATACACACGAAGATGCAACGCTGCCAGACCACCGGGCAGACCGGGAAAGACAGAAACAGAAAGGCCGCCCGCCGCAGCAGGAAAGTCGCAGGAGGTGAAAGTTCTAGGCGACGCAGAAGGCAGCGGGGACGGAAGTGTGATGTCCTCGAGCAACAGCCGTGACAACGGAGTGACGTCACAGGCATCACGTGATGCAGAGCAGCTGCCTGTGCTGGAGAGGGCGCTGGATTCGCCTGAGAGGGAGTGTGTGGGTGGAGAAGGGTCGGGACAGCCTCAGGGTGAGGACAGGGAGATGCCCGAACTCACCATCGCTGCTTATTGAAACACTGTCGATTGACAATGACGTGCTTCGGTTTGCACTGGGTGGTGCCGTGTGAAATCGGTTCGTTTGCTCTTCACGAACAGTGCAGAACGCGACGCTGATGGACGTGATGAGCCTCGCGTGCAGCTGTGTCCATACTTAGCCCACGGAGAGCCTGTTGGCTGTGAGTGGAAGAACCTGATCAACTGCAGTGGGCCAAACTATGAAGGTTTCTCGAAGCGCACAAAAGACGGCTGTGCAGAGCCGCACCAATGAGACAGCTCGTCAGACTCAGCACGTAACAAAAGACTTTAACCGGTGGCAGCAGTGTGTCGGAAGTCTGGGGAAAGAATGTGACAGGAACATATTCAGAACATTCGCACAAAAAATTTAGCCAGGTGTGATTTGTTTTGTCTTGGGCTCGCATCCACGATCCCACGCTCCGACGCTGTGATGGCGCACAACTTTGCGTTTCTCGTGTTTCTCGTTTGTGAAGTTGGACCCCACTCTTACTCCCACCTATTCTCGGTCAAAGTCCAGAACAGTGAAAGACCTTGTCTGAAGCTTTTGTGTGTTGTTGCACATGAATGAGACTTTGGGAACGAGCACTCGCTCAAACTGACCACAGATGTCATCCTGTGCATTTCGTCACGGGTGCACTGCGTCGCTGTGGTTTCTGCACTCGTTCTGAGGTGTTTTGCCCTGCAGCACATGTTCATGAGTTTCAAACATGAAACGCGATGGGCGTGACAATTTTCCGGCAAATGTTGTGTGTTGCACTTCTTGACAACTTTACTGTGATAAGTATTTGTGCTGTTTGTTTGGGTGTCGTTTCTAGGTTCTATTTATCTGCAGCTGTTTGCACTTGGGTGTGTATGATTTCGCTGACTTTGTTACTCGGAACTCTTGATGGTGTACAGTTGACGTTGTTGTGGAATGTTACGGGTGGTAAATGACAGACCGTTTAAACTCCTCGGTTCCTGGATATGATTGTGTAAAGAGCTAGAAGGAAGGACACAAGGCCAGCGAACAACCTACCAGAAGTCGTTTTTGCACCTGTGGTGACAAGGTGGGAGAATAACCTGCAATGTCCGTCACAGAGGAGCTCAGAATTGAAACACGGGTTTCGATACCCGAGACGAAAGGTTGTTTTGACATGTTCTGTAAGTTTGTGAATTGTGAGAATAAAGGTGCTCGGACATTTTTCAGTTGGTGTTGTGTTCACTGCTGACTTGCTGAAGCGTCGTCGCGTGTGTCGTGATTTTGCTTCGAACAGCGGAAACAGGCAAAATCTAGGAAGTGACGTGTCAAGCCAGATCAGTGCCCAGAAGAGACCCCCCCACCCACCCACTTCCAACTCCAACTGCAGCATTATTTTGCTCAATGGTCAAACGGGCCAATTGGTGACACTCAAAAACAAGCTGTTTTCTTGCATCTGGAGCTTGCAAAAACCTCTTTGCTTGGTACCCCTTCCTTCGGGAAGGGAAACCAGTGCCAGAACGGCTGAGAACCTTATCACCCGCAACAAAATTAATCTTGGCCAAATCTGTCCTTTTTCGTCAATGATTGGCATCTCGTTTGCGTCACAAACAAGAAGCAGTGCTCAAGGCAACTGCAGTGCGAAGTCCCTTGCCGGTAATGTTGTCGATTCCAGGCAGGGGGGCAGGGGACATTTCATCCACCTTGCCATACACTGCACTACCACATGGTGCTTGCCCTAAAGGGACTTCGCACAACAGCATGTGGTGGGACACCCTCCTCAAAATGAAAATTTTCACAACTCTGGTCACAAAACATGGACAACGCCGTGATTTCTGTTGAATGCCACAACAAAATACTCCGTTGTTGTCACTCCGGTGTTCTGAACTTCTTAATTAAGTCAACGCGACAAGTCCAAGAGGTTCCGATAGGTATCGTCACCGTTAGATTGGTTTCATCGAGTTGTTGGTGTCTCTTGGTTCGTTGGGGTGTCTGGCCATTTCATTCCACTAGCTCGGCGTGCCTGAATTGCAAAGTTTTCATTTCCCCAGCTACAAGAAGCAAGAAGACGGAAAAAGCGGAACTTTTCATCTTTTATTTTCACGTCGTGCACTACTGATAACAAAACCCAAAGTTTGGTTGGTTCTCTGGACACAAACGGCTTCAACAAACGAAGTTCTTGATTACGCGGATGATTTGGCCACAACGAATTTCAATCCGCATGCAGAATAAGCAAACCCAGAGCAAGGAACAGCCGATTTTTCGCGTGACGAAAATGTCAAATTCCAAATTCATAGACGATCTGAAACCCACAGGAGGAAAGGGGTGTCACGAGCCCTTCTGAAAAACTTGGTGGTCTCTCTGACCCTCAGAGCGCACGTACGATGTACCCCAACCCCCAGTATCATTGAAAATGGATTGCTGCATTTTCGAAACAGGTGAATGACATACTGGCCGCAACTTGTTTGGATGCGGCTGCGGACTTTTAGCAACATTCGTGTGGATTCGGTAGGTGAAAAGGGCGTGCGGGATCTGACGAGCTGAATCTGTGTGAACATCAACTGCAATGAGAGATCGGCCTGTCATGAAGTGTTCGCGTCAAATCACGATTCAAGACGCAGTGCAAACAACTGCTTCCTTTTCTTGCATGCCTTTACACTGCAAACGCAACTATCACAGTTTAAAAATCTCCACAAAGAACAGAATCGGACAAGGTCTGCACGTCTGTTTCTACCATCTACACATCCAAACAATAGACGTATTTCCGTTTCGTAGTGCCAAGTGCGCATGCATTCGAACGATTCGCAAACATTCTTCACCACGGAAGCACGCACACACGACTAGAAAGGAATGTTAGTTTCAGCAACAGTGTGTTCTGACCTTTGATCCTTGAGCACATACACGTGCACCCACACTCGCACCCACACACACACACACACACACACACACACACACACACACACACACTGTCTGATGAGGAATGATCATGATGAATTACAAGGACTTCATGTTTACCGTCTGGAAATGTTGGCTCGCACACTCACACTGAACAACCTGCCTTTCACAAGCCTCGCATGTCTCGTTCCAAATTCATTTCCCAATCGTTTCACATGCACCTCCCCAACACTGCTTCTCAATCATTCACCCCCCTCCCCACTTTCCCAGCCGGCTGGTTTCAGTCCTTCTTCATCCTCTGACTGGTCATGCGGTAGATGATGGAGTCGCGGCCCGGGTCCATGTTCCACAGAGCGACGGAGACGGCGAGCACGGAGACCCCGATGAGAATACTTATCCACAGCACCAGGTTGAAGATGACCGCGTACTGAGGGTCCACTGCAGAGGCGAGGTTCAAGCCCTTAAGCTGCAAAGGACAAATGTGTTCGTGAATACACTGTGCGAAGTTCTCTCAATCTGTCAGAAATTTTCAAACACTGGTTCTGCAGCCGCCACCTGAAAAAAGTCACTCGCACTGAAGGCCGAGGACCACCGAGTTATCGGGAAAACACACGTTGAAACACACAAAGCGATTGACGTGCTGACGACCACAACAACTGGGAGACTGTACGTTTCGCGACCTCACTGTTCCTCCTCCGGACACTGGTTCAAACCACAGAAAATGAAAGCGTGATCGTTCATCAGGGATCAACGAGCGCGGTTCACAAAACTCCCGTTGAGCGTTCATCCTTCCAGTCAGACCCACCTTGACTCGCCCTGGAGGAAGGTCAAACCCCCGCCCCCTTAAATTTACACTCAGTACACACCCTAACATTGAACATCCTGACTCGCTGCACAAAGCGCGTGGCTGCGGCTGGCTTCGCCAAGCCGCTCGCTTTGAAAGCAGCTGCACTAGTGCAGCTTGTGTTGTGCTGTGCGCACAGCACTGCCATGGGCCTTCAGACTCCCTTCAGCAGTGCCACAGGGCTGGAATGCACACGAAGTGAATCGAAACACACGAAAACAGGTAAATTCCAAACCACAGACACTCCTCCAAAACATCCAGTACATTTTTCACAGGTGTCAACCTGCTGTTGTGGAAGAAACAGTGCGATTTAGTGAAATCAGTGTCGACACTCGTGTGCTCAAATGTGTTGTCACACAACACGGGGGCAGCGCACTCGCTGTGAGCGCAAGCTGGAACAACTCACACCACACGGGTGCTGTTGGGAAAAATCCATCTTGTGTTCACATCCGGAAAGCAGCACGAACTACTGCTACAGCAAAGCAGCAGAAACTTGAACCTCTACGAACAAGTGCAACAAGAACATTGACAGATGAAATGTCCAACGATTCCACAGCTGTTACCCTGCCAGGTTTGTTTCTGTCTGCCTTGAATTGTCTTGCAGTCTTTCGCCGTTTGTGTGTCTCCCTTCTCGCCCTGTCAAGCGCCTGCGAGAAAATTCACGTTTTGTCCAAACAAAATCTCCTGTGAATGCATAGGACGAACCTGTAGCGTTGAGCTGCCACAATTTCGGGTTGTCATTCAATGGGACACACTGGTGTTGATAGCATGCAGGTTTTACTTCTCCATCAAACCCACGCCACATCCCATACCGCCGAGTGCAAAATCACTGCGTTGACGAAAGTAAACGTGACCATGATGTCGACGTCATACTGACCGGATCACTGTCGTCGTCGTCGTCGTCCTGCAGCAGGCTACGCGCCGCACGTTTCACGACGTTCACGTTGCGCTCTGGTGACGGGGACGTGGGAAGAGTCACCACGGCAACGAGCACATTGTCGTTGTACAGTTCGCGCAGAGTTGCTGTCACCTGAGAAGAAAAATGAAACAAAACCCAACTTTCCTTTTTCATCTGTTTGTTGCTTTGTTGTTCTTTTTTGGTCACTCGAAAACAGCAGGGTGGAGTGAACTTCAGCAACGATGACAGACACGTTTTACGAGTGATGTCCTGGTCATTCAAAGGGAGTTTCAACGAGTGATGGAAACACACACGCACACACACGCGCACACACACACGGACACCCACCTCTTGTATGAGCTGCTCTACAAGACGCACTGCATCGGCAGCCTGCGGCGAGGCGGGACCGTGCGCCTTCAGAACCTCGCGCAGCCCTGAGAGGCTGTACACGTGCAGATCCGGCACAGAGTCGCCCACCTGAGCCGAGCCTTTCAACTGAAACACAAGAAACTGTTGTGTTGCACACTGAAAACACAAAGCACGCCACCCCCCCACACACACAGACAAGGCGCATCAACGCAACGCACCCCAAAGATCCTCTCGAAAAGCTGCCAAATCGAACCCGCTCATTTGGTTGAACCCGAATGCAGCTCAGAAACAACTAGACTTTCAAGTGGAGAATCAGCCGCGCGCAGCGTACATCGGCAGGACAGCACTTGTGTGTGTCGAAGAATGTGTGCATAGTGTTATGTTTCTCAAAAAACAATT
>JAAUXT010058396.1_pt1 | contig 18999 bp, 23 predicted proteins | sample 7278171 | NCBI WGS metagenome assembly JAAUXT01 (sample SAMN14350112, study PRJNA611818) | marine sediment metagenome | isolation source: surface marine sediment (1.8m) | place: French Polynesia: Moorea | collected 2018-08 | reverse complement strand
TGGAGAGGGGAGGGGTGTTGGAGAGGGGAGGGGGGTCCATAGAGGGGAGGGGGGTGGTTGGAGAGGGGAGGGGGTGGTTAGAGAGGGGAGGGGGTGGTTAGAGGGGGGGTGGTTACATTCCAAAGTGTGGACAGACACACACATGAATACTCAGGGTTTTTAAGCCAACAGCGGCACCTAGATGGCCGGCTACGCGACCATCAACAATTGTCACAAGACACGTCGGAGGACGCGCTTTTCACAATTTCAAGTTGAAAGTGGGGCGCCCTGACCCCCAAAGTTTTGTTCACCCCAAATTTAGAGCCTTCAAGGGGTCAATCGAGACCGAAATCGGGCCATTCCCCAATTCTGACTGGAGGAAGCACAAGTTTTGTCCTCACTCTCACTGCAGAGTGGCAACACCGAAGAACATCGACACACCAGACCCAAGGAAGCAGAGTCAACAAGACACTGACACTGATCGTTCCAGGAACAGCTCAAAACAAGCACTGTTCCCGTTGTGGTCCGCCACCAATCTGGATTTTTGTGATTGATTGCAAGCGCCGTGTTGCACCGAGAAGCAACCAAGCTTTTTGTTTCACTTTATCGCGGGAGCTGCCTTTTGTGTACCTGTTGTGACAATGATTCATTTCCAGTTCTGAACTGGAGGTGTAAACCCGACGACTGTGGACACACCACTGAAGGTCAAAACACTGTTTTCTGAGAATCTGGACGTGCAGGATTCTTCGTCGAAATTCGTCCGATACACACGACATATTCGATGAGACAACAATTTGCAAGATTGTCATGCACTATGTTAATGGCATGAATAACCGAGGGCACAGTGAATATCTTACATTACTTGTGGTAATACATCAAATTGAACTGACAAAGTCAACCAAATGGACTGATCAATCATCCACAGGCTACAGCTTTCACTTTTACATGCCAGCTTTGTATCCGTCGCGTCTCCGCACAATCACGACAAACTTCTGCGAATGGCAATTGATGGGAAATGAATGAGAAAAAAACGTTCGGTGTTCTCAAAATTGAGAGCATGCAGTTATCACTCAGTATCTTCTCTGTTTGGATCATGACGAGTCATGCAGCATTTGGTTCAATGGGATCGAGGAGGGTGCCCTCAACGTTTAAAATTAGGCAATTTACGACTGAGTGCTTTGTTCTGGTGTCGTGCGTGTGTGCATGTGTGTGTGTGTGTGTGTGCGTGTGTGTGCATGTGTGTGACCACAACAACAACTGTGAACTTTCTTGCACCTGCCCAGTGATATCACTTTCTCAGACGTTGAAGTCCAAATTGCACGAGTTTGATGCCAAAACTGACCAGGTCTGTTCTATCTGACAAGATAATTGAATTCATAGAAGAGCAGAATGTTTGTTGAACAGTGAGGCACACCGTGTCTTTTCAAAGGTGAGAAAAAGACGTGATGCGACAGACGAGTTGAAACAAAGAGCATTGGTCAAGACTCCGCCTCGTTATCCCTTTAATTCAAAGAAACGGTGTCACGCAACAGTTTAGTCTGAAGTTTGTTGTGACCACCCACTGCATGACAGGATTATCTTTGGCTGAAACAAAATTGAAGACAGGAGTTTAAATCAGTACTTTCGAAGACAAAGATACCTCTGTGATCTGCCGCAGTTTGCTTGTTGAGATAAACTGCTCTCTGTGAAAGGTTACCAAAAGTGAATATTCAGTGCATCAAGGTAAATATTTAATGTCTGAAAGTGCAATATTAACCGACTGGACAGGCCATCACCGACGCATGCGAAATGCAATATTCAAGTGACATGCCACAGCGAGAGGAGGTGATTTATCTCATCCCGACACTCAGCGCGCACTTTGCTGCGTTTAGACTTGAAAATAGCTGGGGGCTCCAATGCTGTACGTGAAATGCACTCCATAATTGTGCACTATTTATGTATGTGGTGTGCAGCCTTGTCGCTACAGAAAAAAGGATCCTGTCAATTGCCTCGTTCGCGAGCAGCACACAAGACGTGCAAGTGAAACATTGCAAACGGGTTCTGTTGGTTTCACTGAACTGAGAAGTCAACACAGACACAGCAACGCAGATTTGACAATTCTGTATTTTCCTTCGGTTTTTCGACGCTGATGTACGCGGACCTGGAATCCTGAGGGCAAGCACACACCAATCTGGATTTTGCATGACTGATTTAGCAGAGCGCGCACCCACCCATGGCTAACAACAGCTTTCTGTTCAACTCGCCTTTTGCGACGTGGACTTTGGGTGTTTGGGTGTCATTGCGTCGCCCTCCTGATCTCCAATTGCTTTTGCAATAAAAACCAATTATTCAGTGTGCACACAAAACTTTCTAAGCCTTGATACGAGCTTTAATGGAGAAATTCGAGTGCAAACGAATTCATTAGCCTTGTAAGGCACAAAAATGTTTGCACTTGACATCTGTGTACTCGTTTGCTTTCTCCACGACTTCCCAGACGTGAGAAGCTTTTGGAGTGACAGTGCTCACAATTTCCGCATGTAAACCACGACCACGAGGGTCCACTCGTGTGAATCTGTTTTGATTTCGCTGACCACTCTTCACCCTCGACCCCTGTGCCACCCACGGACGAGCGGACGCCGCGGCGCCTCGGCTCAACCTGCGGGCGCGGTGTTGGTCGGCGGCTCGAGGTCAAAATGCACGCGTTCCATCCATCACCTCGAAACAGTGAGGAATCTATTAGCCGCGTGAGTGTTCTTTTGAACTCTGCTTCCACCAACCAGGAAACCACGCAAAAAAAAAAAAGGATACCAACGAAAAACGAAAAGATTGGCCTGACGAAAGTGCGATTGTTGCGTGAATTTCGTTTCCTTCAATATCACATCTTGGTGCCCTCTGCTGTCTGCAGAAACGTGAAAAATCCCTTTTTAACAACAGAAAAGTTGTGAGGCAAGAATTAGCATTACCCGATAAATACCTTCCAAGTGATTTGAAAGAAGCTCGCTTTCAACACTCGAGGACAAAAGATGTGCAAAAGCAGAAACTAAATCTTTGTGCGACAGGAAGTGGTTGGGCGGACAAAGAAGCCTTTAATCAAATGTCTGCACCGATTTTTACATGCCTTCAACAAATGTGTGACCTTTGCGTAAACCCACACCAGCGACAAGAGATACGTCGTGTTTGGCTGATAGGTTCTCTGCTGACAGGTTCTCTGACCAGGTCTCAAACTCGTTGCACAACGATTCTGAAAGGGACAAAGCAATTTGTGTTGCGGTGCCTCTGGCGGAGATGGAAGTATCAAGCGAGCGCAAGTTATTCAACCGCCAGAGAACGAACCGTTTCTACTAATGATGTCTGCATGACAATAGAGGCAATGAAGTGGGCTTTTTCACTTGATCGCAAGTACAAAGAAGGAAAAATAAAGCCATCCCGTGCCCTTAATCATCCTGCCTTGGAAATCCGAACTTGCCCCGCACTGACATGAAAATGCAGCTGTGAATAGAAGACGCTTTGTGTTAAAAGGCACTCAGCATGTGGTCCTGGCGGATCGATATATCACAATACCTCGAAGGATGCAGGCATAAATGACCTGGAATGGGAAACTGGAAATCTCCTAATTACGATGCATATGCACGAGTGACAATGCTTGCTTTTGATTAGGTCATCCTGCAGCAGCCACAGCAAGCAACGATGCTGGCACAAGGCAACAGAGGTGAAAACCTCCATCGTCTATTTAGCATCTGTGGTGCAGTAATTCCGAGGTTGCATTTCACAGCAGACGAAGTGGTTTTTGAAAGACGTTTGGCCGGTTGACCAGAACATGCCTTCCCGAGCACATGATCCGGCGGTGGCAAGAAGAACATCCTTCGCAGTTGATGCTAAACGATGGAGACTGGCACGAAAAATCATTCTGTCACGGACAAATGGCCCGCAGAAAGTGGAAGAAAACGCTTTTGAATGAGCCAGGCTTTTTGAAAGATGAGCACCCACAGCGAGGCGTTGCAAAGAAACTGTGGGCCCATTCAGGAGCAGGTCGCAAAAGTCGCCTCGTGTTCAAGTCAGACTTGTCCGGCGGATCTCCACGTTGAGCCTTAGATCACGACATGTGTTGTTCATGATAAGCTCGTATTGATCTGTGTCAGAAATTTGATATCTTTTGTCAATTTAGCAAAGCAAATACACACTTCTTTGTTGATCAATAGTACTGTGGCAGTGATATGCTGGTTTGTCTCTTTGTTTTTTGGATACGGTGAGATTTGGCCTTGAAAAGACAATGGGCAAAAGAATCAACTGCACAATCTGCATCCTCACACACAAAGTGAAGCGCAAAGCGTTTGTGAAGGTTAATCAATCGCACGGCACAAAAAACGTCGAAAATGAAAGGAATTTTCAGTCAGAGGCCATTGATTCAGTTTTCACGAACAATTGGAAAACATTTGCAAGAAACACAACTTGCGAGTGTTTTGCAACAAATGAGATGTTAGCACGAGCTCAGGTGTCGTGGACCATTCTCCGTCACATCACAAACTTCAAATCAATCTCAACAAAATGTACTTCGGTTGAGTTGCCATTGTTGAGCCAAAAATGAAAACACAAATTGCCAATGACAATTGTGCGGAAAGACCTGTTTCGCGCATAAAATCTGTTACACGCACAAGAAGAACACCAGACGCCATTAGAATCACATCAGATGCAAACTTGCTCTGTGAACACTAATTACCATTAGATCCTCTGTGATGCCCTCGGGATGTCTGAATAGTACGAGTGTCATGTAAAACTGATGCTGCGGCGACGTGACACCTGGGCACACAAAATGTATTTGACATGCACAAAGATCGGTGTGTCTCATATTGTTGGATCGGACCTCGGGCTTCACCTTGTCATAAATGTTGTACCTTGTGGTGATTTTGTCATTTGAATGAAAGCACTTTTTCTGAATTCCAAAACTCGAGTGAAAAATCTAAGCTTCATTTTGCACAAAGGATGCAGCAGACAGAGAGGGAACAAGAACATGCACATCAATTTTTCTTCGAGAAATAATTAACATGAGGAAGAATGCAGGCGTAACCCAGTTTTCATTGCACACACGACGCTGCACACAATTTCTCAGCCCTGGAGTCGGTCCCTAGAGGAAGTCTCTTTGAAGAGGCAGGTCTCGTCGAAACGTGGCACAATCTGCTCACTTATTGGCAGCAACAGAAAGGGAAAACCGATATGATAACAAAGTAAAACATCAATATGAAGCACTCAATCCAGAAGCCAAGTAACAACGGAAATTAGTGAGGATTATGGATTCACTTTGTCAGCGGCTTCAAACACAAGTGTAAAACAATTGATAAGGTGAAGTTTTGCATTCCGTGGGCTGTTAAAAACCCTCACTAGGTACATGTCCGGTTTTTGTGGAGTCGACCTGACGTGGTGCGCAAGTGGGTGCACGAAGTGTGTGTGTGTGTGGGGGGGGGGGGGTCGTGACAAAGAAGTATGCTCGTTGAGTGAATATTTGCTTGCGGCTTTTGTTGCTGTTTATACGTTGGCAATGTCACCAAAAATGCAGACATCGCGTGACAAAATAAATATCAAGAGGGCTTATCGTCGTACATGTAGAAAACAAGCCAGAGTCATTCAGTTTCGTGGACCAGACGCTCGGCCAGGCAACTTGAGCCCTAGCTGGGTGTACTCGGCTTGTGAACGCTTTGTCCGCTCAAGTTATCACATCGAATTGAACCTGGATGTAAATTGATTGAAAAGTCTCAGGCATTTCGATACAATGTACTTCATTTAGCAAATACCATTGAACAAAACACTCGAGAAGGGGAACTAATATGGAAGGTTCCATTGTCCGCAACAGGCCTCGGGACATTCGGTGTCCATCCCTTTTCTGTTGACCGCAGCTTAAGTGTGTCTTTTGTGGTATCAGGCAGAGGAAACCGTGCATTATCTCTTGAACCCACTCACGCCAAAGGTCAACGAATCAAGGAATTTTCTTTTCAAAGCGATTTTGAAAATGCTTGGAAACAGGACAACCTGTCCGTGCACCATCACGTTGATGAAATCAACAGTTGGTGAAGGATGAGCCTTTGTGTATCTCTCTCAGGTGAGGTCAATCTGCATGTCCAAACTCCGCGCACAAGAGCTGTTCCTTGTTGACTAAGTTTCGACAAAAACACTTTTTGTGATTCACTGCACTCTGTTGAGTGGAGGCACTCAACAAAAGCCAACCATTCCAAGACCAAAGTTTACCCTGACCCCTTTTCTTCTTTTGTCTGGGAAATCCCATGGGAAGAAACCATTGTGAAATTCTACACAAAAGCCAACAATATGAGCAGACCAAGTGTCGCAGATCTCTCGCATCTCACACAAAAACAACGCAAGTGCTTACTGGCCACATTCAAAAAGCATTTTCTGTTGTCCTCGAAGCAACTAGTTGCTGGTTTTTTACGGGTCAATTCGTCGCTGTTGCTGCAGGTGACGAAGCCATAAATGGGTCCGACAAGAAAAGCCGAGAGACGCCTAATTGCAATGTATGTGGTGGCACATGAACATCAACTTATTATGTCGCTCAACGTTATTTCAAGCGGCAGGTTCGGGGCCTGCCGGGCATGTGACCCACAGGGGGTCCTCTGTTTTACCTGAACGCTTCAAATTCAATTTCTTTGGATTGCCAATTCAAAAAAAGGCGAAAGAAGATCAAGAAAATGTAGCTGTTTGCATTGTTGATGGAGAGTGCTAAGCGGTGTTTGCCTCTTTACCTCATGAGGAAGAGACATTCTTTGTCACACGGCCAACTCAATCTTTTGTGCATCTCTTGCATCCAAACGCAAAACGTACAGCGAGATACGTGGCGAGTTTTCAGACCACACTCCACTGCATGGAACATGAGGCAATCTAGAACGATTTTCTGCGATGAAGCATTTGGCCTCTGGGGTCGTACTGAATCAATAATACACAACACCTAGATGCTAGACACCTCCAGAAATACCCTGGAAATGTTATCTGAGATTGTAATAGTGAGACGAGACGGGAGGCAAGGCTGACAGGTTGAGAAGAAGAGTAATTTAACGTGAGTGGCGCCCACAATTTCAAAGCTTTTCAAAAGGAACCGGGCTTCGGAAGAACAAAGTTGTCGTTTCACGACAGAATTCCTCGTGTTCCGGAGATGTGCGTGTTGTTTGGAAACTGTGGACGGGTTCACCATCTTTGTTTATCTTATCAGCTGATTTGGGACAATAAATTTTGTGTTTGTGCTTGCGTACTTGCCTCAGAAGTTCTCAAGGTACTCACTAAATTCCAGCAATCCATAAATGCCAAGAAAAGGCGAAAACTCGGACAAGATCGTGTTTTTCTTTTGTTTGTTGTTGTTGTTGTTGTTGTTGTTATTGTGCTTGTTGAGTCTGATCGCACTGAAATTTCACGAAACTTTCAGACAAAAAAATGGTACTACCAGAGATGAAACAACAAATACAAGTTGAAATGACAGAAATCACGATGAAATGGCAAAAAACATGATGACAAGAGATTTCCCACAAGCGACCCGACCCAATGCCAGCGTGGATTTTGCATGATTGATGACACCCGCTCTTTGAGCGACTCCGCACCATCTTGACCCTCCTCAAGCAAACAATTTGTGTTGGGACTCTGACTTTTGAGTAAAATTCATTGAACACTTCATTCGGTCAAAAATATTGACATAACTTGAGTTAGCGCCTGAAATTGCGCCTGAAAATGAAACTGATAATTGACAAATACCAGCGACTGTCAACTTCACAAAGTGTCCTTCTGCCAAATTGCGGGTTGCTGCACAGTAATCAGCACATTGACGTTCGTGATCAGCCATTGACGGGTTTGGATTTCACGTGCGAAAATTTGAAGGTCAATCTCTCTCTCCGGCTCCATCACTTGCTCGAAGTTTCTTGCCAAGAGGGGCACGCGTATCAATTTGTGGTTCAGTTCCCTGACACAACGTTGTTTTGGACGCCTCAAATCAATGTCTGCACGCATGTGCGACAAGTCATCCATTCATCATGCCTGTCTACTGACCACAAGGGTTCGGATGTGTTCAGGGGATGTGAAATTGCCAACTGTAAAGGCCTCACCATTGCTGTTACAGTAATTTGCCAGTGCAGGTTGTGGCTTGAAAAGACCCTGAGCTGTGAGCTGAGGTGCCATCGTTTTATCTGAGTCAAATTTCTCGCTCAAGCTGCAGCAATCACACCAACAAAACTTTACAACAGATGCAACGGAAAGTGACAATTGAGAAACAGCGTTCAGTCTTGTTGAATGGTTGGTGCACAAAATATCACAATGTTGGGGATGGCAACAAAACGACAACGACAACAACTGGTTGAAAAAATCACAGAAGACAAAACCTTCTGATTCATGGGCAGGGACTTATAACGAAAGAAGTAAGTGCCCTTGCTGCACTCAACTCCACACAGCTCGCTGGACTGCAACAAATAATCTGCGACTCTATGGAAGAATCTCTTGAGTTGATCTCTTTGGTAGATGTATTCTGGTTGGTTCAGCATTTGCTGATTCCAAGCTTGGTGGTTGCAGATCGACCGGCTCTATTAGCTGCAGGATCTGTAACGCAAAACAGCTGTCTGATAAGCAGCCTCTGAACATTTTAGAAGGAAATAACTCTTGAAATGTTTATTCTTGTGGTGCAAGGTGAAATGGCAAATTTCAGGACGCGATCATTCTTTTTTTTGTTTGGTTGAATCACTTGTTTGATGGAAAAAAATATTGCTGACAACTGACTTGTTCATAGAAGTTACCCGACAGAAAAACGTGTTGCGAACGTGCCCAGATTCACAGAATATTTGCCTGACACATATGTGATTCCAAATGCTGCATAGCGAGGATGCTGATAAATACACCCGCTGCTCTGATCGTGAGGTTAACAAAGAGCAGCAGGTAGACGGAGGTAGTCTACCCGAGGTGCAGTGAGCCACATGTCTGTATCGTTAATGTCGTGAAATGATTACTGTCTCATTTACATCCAAGTGGCAAATGATTTGTGTGATATGGTTCTGTTGAAAAGCTCGCATGAGTGAGGCACAAAGACAACATGATACGCAACGAGTTCAACGCAACAAAAGACAAATTGGGGATGAGCTTTCCGTGGTTTACGCAAGGTGAGCGGCAACACTCACTCAACTGTCTGTGCTCAACCAAGGGACATGCACAGGTGGGTCTTTGCACGGAAAGGTTGGGATACAGATTGAATATCTCAACCTTTGCACGACGGAATCGAATGCCCGTTCATCCAATGCCCATTCGTTCAATGATTTTGATTTGAGATCCCATATCCAAAGCACTTCAACAACGCGCAGAAGAGCAGTTAGCACAGGGCGTTTTGGGCGCGATGGGTGTCTGCGAATTATTGGGCAGGAAACTGGTGATGTTAAACAAAGCAGCTGTTTGATAACAAACCTCACAACACTCTCTTCCAGAAAATATCCCTTCAAAATATTTATTTTCGCGGTGCACAGCTTCAGCGTACAGAAGTATGGCAAATATCATGATGACTTTTATCAACAAGCGGCAGCGCAGATGTCTAGCTTTGCACACAAACATCAGTCCTAATCAAGACAAATTGTGAAAAAATATTACTCGTGTGTAACAAAATGATGCGAGTCCACAGCCACTCGTTCCATTATCTAATCCGTCTGATTCCCCCGTGTAGTTCTTCCCGAGTGTGGAAACATCACAACTAACAAACAGCAACAGGCCAAAGAAAATGCGGCAAGACTCGGCGAGACGACTGTTTCTGTCTGCATTGTAGCCCCGTTATCTGCAGTAACTGTTCAGGTCATCTGCAAAGCCATTGATATTCCTGCAGGGCCCAGATTAGGACAGCGAATCCGCATCGATGCTTGATCAAATCCCAGCAGATTGCGCTTGAGAATTGTTGAAGGAAACAAGCGAATCAATGGCACACAAAGAACTGTGATCAGAAGCTGGCCCCCTGTGCGCGGAATGCCAGATCAGCAGCCACGCGTCGTTATGAGAAGGCGTCCTCCTCGACCGACTGCGACGCGGACCCGCCTCACTCCCAAATGACACATGCACTGCGCCCGTTAAGAATTTGCTCCCAATAGGTTTGCAGATTCCACGTCTTGACGATGGCATGGAATGGATGATGGAAAGAAACACATCGCTGCTGAAAGGTCTTTTTTTTGACAGCTGCCTGGACACATTTTGGTGCTGTTGTTTTTGTGGCGTCACACATTTTTTTTCGCAGATGTTATGAATATCTCTTCACGTCTTCACTGGCCAAGCTGCGAGCCATAAAGACTTCATTCCACGTTATTTCAGGACAATCAAGAAGAGACGTGGTCTGATCATATGTGCCAACACACTGGTTTGTTCCAAGAAATTTTCTCACACACACCACTTTCCACCATCTCGCCACAGCTAACATGTAATCTGTGAAAGAACAGTGACCAAGTTTCAGTATCTCAGGTGTTCTGTTGTGTGTATCTCTCTTAGTCTCACCCAGATTGAAGGCAACAGCCAGAGAGGAAGTTTGCTGTACACTGATGTATTGGATGGTTCTGTTGGCGAAATTACACACTGCAGGTGAGATACAGATGATAGGCATCACGCGTAGTGTACATACGATAGAGTATTTACATTGATCCTCTGGTGCGTAATTCGCTCAACAGTGTGATTGTACAACGAAGTAAAAACTCAAACAAACTGAGGAAATTCAAAGAATTTGCACTGAAAGAGAAGCAACACACAGAAAAAACAAGGAAGCGCTTATTGGAAAACAGCCGCAAGATTTATGTGCTTGGGAACAACTTCGGCTGGATAAATAGATGCAGCATTAACTTCTTGATCCTAGTTACAGGATCAACCCTTTACCACTGAGCAAGAATTGTACCTTTGCTCAGTTTCGTTTCGGGTCAGCTGTCTGGTGCTCAGTCCAAGAACAAGAGGGGGAAACTGAAACAGACAGACAGACAGACAGACAGACAGACAGACAGATACACACACACACACACACACACACACACACACACACACACACACGAGCGCACACAAACGGGTGGGCGAGGTGGGCGTGCAGAAGCATATCGTGTTGAAACTTGATCGTGATGGAAACGAAACGACACACTTGGGAAAAACGTGTAAATTGCATTCACTTCCTCTACAGAGAGGAAGAAAAATTCTTATATTTGTCCAAGATAGGGAAAGCGGGGATTTCACTAATAATCCATCAATCTCGAATGCTTTTTCATATTGATCTGGCAGAAGTGGAATGGTAAGAGTAGCGCATTAAAGATGTATTGACCCGGAGCAGCTCGTTGTGTTGGTAATACATCACCTATGGCAGCTCTCCAGCTTCTCTGTTTTTACCTCAACAGTCAAGTGGAGTTTCTCATTCCGGATAAGAAACGACAAGTGGTGTCAACTTCAGCCACCGTAAAATTCAACGTTGTTTTCTGCCAACAGACCATTTCAATGAAGAGAAAAATGCATTTTATGGGAAAAATAAATTTCTTTATTGTGCATGACTGTTGAACAAATGTGAAAATCTCAGTGAATTTCTTTGTTGCTCTTTGCAGAAAGATCTTCTTGTGTAGAAACTGCTTTCAAAGGAGAAAACACGCATCATTGAAGTGAGACTTGGTGGGATATACTGAACGCGAGCGAGAGGGGCAACATCTTTGTTCTCCTGAAACACATTTAATTTGCAGGGATGCTCACTTGTCTTGAGATTGGTCTCTGCAGTCGGCTTTGTACCCAACCGCTCATTGTTTATGCAAATAGAGAATCCCTAGAGGATTGATCCAGGCATTGGCAGAGATGTTCATTCCAAGTAGAATGTCTGCGGCTTGTCATGCAGTGAATGTCCTCACTCACCATACATCAGGCGACACAAAGGCAAAAATGCAGATCAATAATCTGCTGCCTGATGCGACTAATCATGCAACTCCGTTAATTAAAAGAGTGAAATGACTGTAATTCGCCCTCCGTATTTTGTCATCTGTATCGCTGTGTGCGCGATTGTCGTATTGACAAATTGACACTTGAGATATTCAAGTGTGTGTTTCCTTGTTTCTCAACAAAAGTGTTACACCAGCGACTGCAACAGCGTAATGTTTTGTCTGGACGTATTTTCAGATGATCCGTACTCGGTGACTTTGGGTCAGCATGAAAATCCGGTAGAGTCCTCGTGACGACAAAACAGACGGCTGAGGTGCATCCTGTTGACGAGGAAGGTTGTCGTACCTGGCACCCCCGTGCAATTGGCTTTTCAGGATGGGGACGATTCTTCAGGGTGGCATGAATGAATTTCCACTTTTATGAACACGAGTATCAATAAAACTGTCTGAAAACTAACCTTCTTAAATTTCGTCTCAAATGGGAGTTGGGGCACACAAACCATCTCAGGACGAAACACGACAAGAAGAAAACCAAAAATAGTTGAATAATTCCGTCTTTGTTTGCGTGCGTCCATTCTTAATTTTAATTACGCTTTTCCTTGCTTGTACTTTTTTGCAAAGCTGCAAATCATCTGGACCAATGCAAATTTTCTTGTTTTTTAGTGGCGCTCGAAAGAAAATGCTCGCTTTTGCTTGCGTTTTTGTCGAAAATTATATTGGACTGAAATTTTTCTGCTTTAGAGTGTCACTTTCAGTCGCCAATGAAAAGATTCAGTGGAAACAGAGCTACTTTAAGGCACTGCTCTGCTATCCCGGAGAATTTCTTTGCAAGAGCTGTTCTTCAAAGGACTGCAATATCATTAGAGCAGACAGCGTCTCTTTTGTGAGTGGAAAACCATCAAGCTGTACATGAATTGATGGTCTGAAATCCCTGAGACACAATTTTAAGGTGATTTCCACTGGGAGTGCGCCGCGGCCTGATGGATTAGGTGCGCTTTGTCCGGAGTCACACTTTGATTCTCGAGTACTGCCCATCTCTGAGCCCCACACGAATGCTCAGTTGCTTCCATCAAGCTAGAAACCCTGAGGTTAAAACGTACGCGTGAAATTAAAAAGCAGTTGCCATTCGAGTAATTTCTGCAAGTGAAAACTCTCATGAGGTGTGGTTGTGAACGTTGCTGTGATCAATGAGACCTTTCACTGGAGAGTGCAAAAAGGTAAGACGTTCACTTTATTTTGAGACGAAAGGCACACGGGAGTCTGTCAACTCCTGTGAGGTGGATCCCCAGGAAAAGGAACGTTTGTTACCTGTTTTGCAGGAATCGAGCTGTGTGCTGCAGGAGAGGCCTGCATGGGAAACGCAATTCGTGTGCAAGGAAGTGTTCTTCGCAGCTTTGCAAGAAGAAAAAAAAAGGACGCGATATCACAACAAAAATGTGGTCACAGAGGAGGTACTCATCAGCAATCGAGTCCCTGGCTGGTGGTCACAAAGCTTTCCGATTGCCACAGAATCATGAAGTCACAAATATTGCACGAATCGTACGTGAAGACTGAGGAGTGGCGCAAGTGAAATTTCTGCAAACATGAAATATCTGCCAGAGAGCAATTATTGGCCAGATATTGAACGGTCGTGCCCTTTGATTTCATGTTTGAAGATGTTGCACTTGTTGTACAACAAGAAGTCAACGCTTCTCGACAAAAAACAACCTGTCATTCCCTATGGCTGGAGACGTTTTTTTATCTCTGTGGAGAAACCACCCACTGAGGATCATCTGTTCAATTCTTGTCTCCACTTCGTCGCCCACACCTCGAGCTTGAGAGACAACTGAGCAGAGGCAGTGACACGAGGCCCTGATGACTTTTTAATTGTGCGCAGTGAGTTTGCTGAAAGCCCCCCTTATCCTCCCCAATGAAGCTTCATCAGAAAAAATTAGACATTGCCGACCACAAATGGTCGCTTTTCTTCCAAACGCCTCTTCGGCGGAGCACGGAATTAATACAGCACTCCGAGCTGGCGGACCGGTTGCAATGACAAAGCAATAAGGTTCAAATAAGGTTGGCCTGTTAACGTCCATTCCTCCCTGAGGGCACAGCAGTTTCCCATATTGATCGTCTTGCGGATCGCAGAACGGTTTTTCCAAGGGAAATCTCGGAGCTGTCAGAAGGACCAGTGTCACTGTCTTTGGGGGGTCGGGAAGGCAAATTCAGCATGTACGAGTACAGATAAACATAAGAATCTGTTTCAGCTTCAAAGAAGAGTGGCACTGCTCTGCATCAAAAGACACAACAAATTGCAAAGCAGACGACAAATTCCGAGAAAATATTGCCACATTTTGCAGCTCCTCCACTTTTTGTCTGTTTGTCAAGAAATGGCGAGACAGCGGTTGTGGCCCGCGCTGATTGCTGTTGTCAGGAACATCGCGATGTTGATGTCTCTGCGCGATGTGACCAGCTCCGGCGCATGCACGGCTCACGCAGCCCGCGGATCGCAGCGGGTCCTCAGCCCAACTCCTATCTATTGATCTCCTTAAGTGTCATTCGGTCGCCTGTTATTCCACCACTTGGTGCAAAGCGTTCCATCAACTAGATTTTGCCTTCTCAGAATCCAGAACTCAGTCTCCAGTGAGATGCAGTCAGCACATTGAGTCAGATTTCATCTTCGTGGAAAGACGTGTGAGACATGGTGCGTTGGTGTTGGAGAACATTTTGCTTTGTTCGTGTGAGGAGCTTGGCTGAAAGATTTCTTGCTTGTGTTTCCGTGCAGAAAAGCCAAAGGACAGTGGGAACAGAAAGCCACCGAAAACAGCGGTGCAACCTTGACTGCACCAAAAAACAACACCAATCTTCGCAGCAGTGTTGTTTAAGCTACAATTAATGGACCACTGGGTACAAAGTAGTCAATCATTTCAAGTACCCATTCTCTCTAGAATCACAGATGAACCGCGAGTTTAAAGTTCAGTTCGCTCAGTCGCTCACTGCCTCCGGCAAACAAGCCGGTCTAACGCAAACAATTGCACAGCGAGTACAATTGATCCAACAGAATACAGCTGCTTTTGCATTCCCTCACACGTGCACAAGTATTACATGTACTATCAAACCGCAACATGCAACCTCATAATTTAAAAAGCATGCATCATGCATTCTAAAGTCGACAAAAATATCGACTAAGAGTGTAGAAACGAACTGGGAAAGATGTTAATTTCCATGTGGACTGTTGGCAGCTTCCCAGGGTGATTTAAACGTATCCACTACAATTGGTAGGGACAGATCGAGGCAGAAAGGACTTGATGTGATCGATAAATCACGCACGCCGAGTTGTCGCATTATTATCCTTCCAGGCACAACCCTCCTTCCTGCATAATGCCCTGAGCTGGGGATTGAACCACAGATCTGTGTGCGTTTGAAATGCATCTTATGCACTGGCACTTTGCGATGCGAGAAATTTGAACCACAGTGGCAGAGGCAGCAAAAAGATGCAAGATACACGAATGAATTTGCAAAGCAATGTGTGTTGCCAACATTCAGAATGAAGCCGTACTTTTCACGTCGAAATCTTTGTTGCAAATTTGCACGAACCTTGATCAATGCACCCAATCGAAAGTCTGGGACAGGGCAGTTCTTTTTTCTGAACACGATGTCCGCTGGCTTCAACGCTTTACTTCAGGAGCAGCTTCTCCGAAATCGATCACACTTGATAAGTTGTTCTTTTCTTGAAACAACGCAGTGATGGTCGCAGCAGCTTCATGCAGGTCCTGCCTTTTATGTACTTCCACCCTGTTGCTTTCAATAAATCACAAATGTCCTTCAAAGTCAGTTTCATTGGTTCTGTCCCTGTTCAGTGCGTTACAGTGCGTGGTTTTGGTGCAGAAGGGTTCACAAGTGCAATCAAAGGCAACCACGATACCTTCTTTTGGAGAACACAAGTTGGCTGATTGTTCAAGAGACCTCTTCTTTTAAATAACCTGACAAGGAGAAGGGAAACAAACGCACTCGTTACCTTTTATTTTGTTGAAAGGTAAACATGTCGGGGCAGCGAATACCGTGTTTTCGCTGGGCTTTGTTCCTCCGTCGCAGCTGTTGGGAGTGAAACACTGCTGCTGAATGCGTGAAAATTACAATGCTCGTAGTGTAATAGCTGCAAATGATTGATCCCCAACATCATTACATCTGCCTCACATATCATGTCTCTTATGATTGATCACAGTGAGCGTGGAGAATAACCCAATATTCGCTTCGTCTGCCCGGGGATGCTCTGCCCGGTGAAAGCTGCCGAGAAGTCGCCCCCCTTGACCAGTCAGAGATTACACATGCAAGCCACCATGGTGGTATGTTTGTCTGCACGTGAGCCACAGTTCGGTGGGGAGCCAAAGACGTGTGGTCAACTCAGAGTGAACAGAATGCACCGTGTTGCCGTGGTGTAACTGTTGGAATGACCGAAGCAATCTCAACACCCAGCGAACAGCTTGTTCTTCTGCAGGGTGTATGCAAAATGTTTGTGTTGATGGAACAAACGTTAGACTGACTCAGGTATGTGGTAGGTACCGTAGACGATGACGAGCATCGAGATCAACCGCGTCTGGTTACCCCCAGGATCTCTGGACGCCTCTCCCCTGCTCACATTGTTCCTCAATCAATACGTTATCAAAAACATTCGTGGCTTTTCCAAGCCCAGAGCAAAACAGGTGACATGTAAGGACCCGTGATTCAATTTTGCGCCGGAATGTTGCTGTGCACGAGCGTTGGGCCCCTGAGGTGGAGGCAGTGTAGACTACGCTGAATCAGACAATTGGGTTTGGACTTTGCGCACAGGTCAGGGATCCTACCCGCAGGTATGATCTTTCATTGACAGCTTCTCGTCAGACAACTGGATGAAGCTGCAGGTCGTAGCTTGAACGCAAGTCAATGATCCTTTCCCAATGGCAATTAACCTTGAGCACTTGTCTCGCAGTCCACGGTGTCAGGTGTTGGTTTATCTCTCTGTCGTCGGGAATCATTTGTCTCGTCATCTCCACAGCCAGTCATCTTCTGACCTCACAGTCTGGCGTCGTGACAAAATCACGATAACTTTCTCGAGCTTCAACGTAGGTTTTACACACTTAATGTATTGCATGTTGCACTCTGCAGCAATTTAGAAAATTCAAACGAACACACTTAGATCGACAACAAAACATCAAACTCGTTCAGATGTCAGACAAACGTCAGACAAGTCAGAGAGTGGAGCTTGAACGAACACAAGAACTCAGAGAGAAGTCTGTGTCCCACCTGACCAACTCAGCACGACAACAGCCAAGACACTAAATCCAGACAGCAATCAGATGGAAAAAAAACACTCAGATAGAACTCGGACAAAGAATTTTCAAGGACGGAAACTTGGCAGAAGTCAAAAGCAACCCAGACCGAAGGTTCAGAAACATGAAGAACTCAGCAGTGTACGCATCCCACCGCAACAACTTCGCATTCGGAGGATTCACACAATTTGTGTGCAACAAATTTTCAGGACTCGTCCGAAAGTCAAGCTGATCTGGTTTTGAATCTGAGTGCCACGAGTTAAGGAGGGAGGGACCTGCGGTGATGGCGACTGATAAATTCCAACAGAACAGGGAAGATTTACGCGATCTAGCGAGGCGGAATCGCTATTACTTTTACGGCAACATTAGGGCTCCGCAATCAGTGAAAGTTAAGTTTCACTGCATCTCTAAATCAAATAGCCCAACATTATTGTGACAGATATGGCACCGTGGCTGATGCCGCATCAGAACTCAAATGGGGTTCGGATAATAAAAGCTGTCTTTTCCCAGAGGCCACATAAGTGCACAATAAATGTTGCAGCAGCAACATATTCAAATCCAATATTGTATCCACTAGAGAAAAGTAATTTATCATGGAAATGGTGCAACTGTACTCTGATAACACAAAAGAGCAGGTAGAGGCAGCTTTATCTTCTTTGTGCAGCCGAAGAAGCTCGCCTAATAAGGAAGGGGAACAGTTGGTTTTAATTCTTCGAGATCTCCACAATGTCATTTCCGCACAGCTTTATGTCTTTTCTTGCTGGCAGTTTTCCCAGTGGAAGCATTTCTTTGACTCATGTCTGAACCCCATCCGCCTCATCCTGTTAAGGTGTCCGTCCAGGCAGCGGCGGCTGCACGTGCTGGAAATGGGTTGACGCTGTCTGATTGCGAAACGAAATCATGTCGCCTTCTTTGTCAGGTTTCTTTGCAGAAGAAAAAAATGCCTTGCAACAGGGTTCAATGGACGAGTACGTTTGTGTGTGAATTGTCGAAAATAACAGCCAAACACGAAACATTTTTGCAAACAAGTCGTTTTGTGCGTGTGTCTGAAGGATTTCACTTGAAAATATCCCTCACGGAGTGATTTCACAAACTTGTGTTCAAACACTACTTGCACTCGTTCAAACATTTCAGACTTGCACGTTTGAAGTTTGAGAAGCATGAAACGTTGGCCAATAAAACTCGCCCCTCGTTTTGTTCTCTTTGCGTGTTGGCACAACCTCGGAATGGCACTCTTGGCTCAGTTCATCCTGCTGCATGGCTCGAATCCGTCCTGGTGACAAAGGACGGAGCCTAATGGTCATTTTATGGATCTGATTTATGCTGTCCGGATTTTGCGTTGACTGTTAGCTGCAGAAGGAAGGATGTCCAGCAGAATACCGACAATGCACGAGAGATTTCACACGAAACACGTGGAAATCCACCCCCCCCCAAAAAAAAAATAACAAAGAAGACAAAACCAAAATACGAGAAAATTCATGAAAAAAAGACAACACAAACCAAAACAGAACATAAAATGCAACAAGAAGTCAAAGATTTGATGAAAACAACAATTGCCAGGCCACCTTGACAAACAAATAGAAAAACGCACCCCTCGCCCACCTGGCATAGAAACAAGTGCTGCAGAGCATTGGCAGTTTAGCTCGTGAGTACTTCAAAAAAGGGCAAACAAACGAGCTGGGGGGGGGGGGTCGTGAGCAGATTTGAGCTTTCCTGATTTGAACCGATCAATGGCAACTGAACAGGTCGAGGAAGTAAGTCTCAGAAGTGCACTGAACAAGAAGGCTACGCCTAAACAGCGTGTGGTCCATAGAAACGTTCGCAGTTGATGAAATTTTGCCAGAATCATTTTCAGCCCATTT
>JAAUXT010082039.1_pt1 | contig 19002 bp, 17 predicted proteins | sample 7278171 | NCBI WGS metagenome assembly JAAUXT01 (sample SAMN14350112, study PRJNA611818) | marine sediment metagenome | isolation source: surface marine sediment (1.8m) | place: French Polynesia: Moorea | collected 2018-08 | reverse complement strand
GGTCACCTGATCACCCGCAATGGATATGACCGCGCTGTGGTTGATCGCACCGTTGGTGAATACGGCGATGTCCGTGGTGCCACCACCGATGTCCACCAGGCACACACCCAACTCTTTCTCGTCCTCCGTGAGCGCCGCTCGGCTGGACGCCAGCTGCTGCAGAATGACATCATCCACTTCCAGACCGCAGCGACGCACGCATTTAATGATGTTCTGGGCGGCGCTCACGGCACCGGTCACCATATGCACTTTAGCCTCCAGGCGCACCCCCGCCATACCGACCGGCTCGCGTATGCCCTCCTGGCCGTCAATGATGAAATCCTGGGGCATGATATGCAGAATTTTCTGATCCGCCGGAATGGCCACCGCCTTGGCGGCATCAATGACCCGGTCCACATCTTCCTGGACGACCTCTTTTTCCTTGATGGCCGTTACCCCATGGGAATTCAGGCTGCGGATGTGGTTGCCGGCGATACCGGTGAAAATGGAGTGGATCTGGCAGCCGGCCATCTGCTCAGCTTCATAGATAGCGCGCTGAATCGACTGCACGGTGGATTCGATATTCACCACCACGCCCTTCTTCAACCCCCTCGAGGGATGAGAGCCGATTCCAACGACCTCAATCTCGCCCCCCGGAGCCACCTCGCCCACGATGGCAACGACTTTGGACGTACCGATATCGAGTCCCACAATCATGCTTTTTTCGGTCTTCTTGGACATGAGTTATCCTTAAATTCTTCAGCCGGCCGAGTTGGCAGCGTCCTTGGTCTTCCAACGCACGGCAAAACCATTGATATAGCGCAGGTCCACGGCCGCGATCTCAGCGGTGTGCCCGGACCGCAGGCGCGGGTAAAGGTCCGTGAAACGCTGCAACCGTTGCGCAAAATCATCCCGGCCCAGTTCAACGACGACCCCGTTATCCAGTTGCAACCACCAGGCACGCCGTTCGTCCTCGACCAGGCGCTCCACTTTTAAACCGACCGCTGCAACGATGCCGCTTGCCATCAAGTGGGCCCGAATGACTATCTGCTCGTGGCCCCGGGGACCGGACAGATGCGGCCAAGGCTTGCTCCGAGGTAGCTTATCGGGCCGAAATCGCTTGCCATTGACATCGACTATTTCATCCTCGCCCCAGTAACCAAAGACCACGTGCTCCCGAAACGTCACCTCGATACTGTCCGGCCACAAGCGCCTCACGGCCACTTCTTCGATCCAGGGATTGGCCATGAACCGCCCATACACATCCGCGATATCGAGGAAGAAAAAATTCTCTCCCAGATATTGCCGCGCCACCCGTTGCAGGTCGGCCTGCTCGAGATTGTGCCGCTCACCCTCGAGCTGCACATGCCGCAGGGGAAACCGCTCCGGGTCCGCCAGCATCCGACCCCCGCTATAACAACCGATGCCGACGGCCGCGAGCGCCAGAACCAGCCGCAGGCGGGTCCACCAGCGCCGCCACGACGACCTGCTCGGATCTGACGGTGTAGACGCAACCCGTGGGCTCGCCCCACGCCTTCGTCTCAGCCCGGGAAACCGGCGTTTCAATCCCGCAACCTCATCCATGGATACGCATCACAGGGGCCGCTCAAAACTGGTCTCGAGAATCCGCCAGACCAGTTCCGGGAAATCGATACCAACGGCCTTGGCCGCCATCGGCACCAGACTGTGCGACGTCATCCCCGGGACCGTATTGACCTCCAATAACCAGGGCTGTCCCGAAGCATCCAGCATGAGATCCACACGACCCCAACCGTAACCGCCCACCGCCGCGAATGCCCGCTGCACCAGGCCACGTAGCTCACTCTCCAGGGCATCATCCAGGCCGCAGGGACATTTGTAAACGGTATCCTCGGCCCTGTATTTGGCCTCGTAATCGTAAAATTCCCGCGGCGTCTCCAGGCAGATCAACGGTAACGCTTCGCCCTGTAACAAAGCTCCGGTGTACTCCCCCCCCGTTATCCAGGGTTCGGCAAAAACCGGGGCGTCGCAGCGTGCGGCCTGCTCCCAGGCAGCGCGGACCTGGGCCCTGTCTTCAACCCGGCTGACACCGATGCTGGAGCCCTCGCAGGAGGGTTTGACGGCAAGCGGCAAACCCAGCTCATCGACAATCCGATCAGGATGCAAATCCTCGGTTAATACCCGAAACGGCGAGGTGGGCAAGCCGCTTCCCTGCCACAAGCGCTTGGTGCGCAATTTATCCATCCCCAGTGCGGACCCCAGCACGCCACTGCCGGTATAGGGTATACCCCGGGTCTCCAAGGCGCCCTGGATAACCCCATCCTCACCGCCACGACCATGGAGCGCGATAAAGGCCCGATCAAAGCCACCCCGCTCCAGCGTCACCAGCACCTCACGGTCCACATCAATCCCATGGGCATCAATATCCCGGACCTGTAACGCCCGCAACACCGCCTCGCCACTCCGAAGCGATACTTCGCGCTCCGCCGAATGCCCTCCCAACAGCACCGCTACCTTACCGAACACGCCAGGATCTCGAACCATCCTGCGCTGCTCGGTCAGCATGCCCCATTCGTCTCTCAATTTCGTCGCCCCCATTCGCGCCCCATTTGAGCGGCCACCGCACCGATGTCCCCCGCTCCCATCATCAACAGCACATCACCGTCTTGCAGTATTCCCGGCAGCACTGCCGGCAGTTCCCACACGGATTCGACGAATACGGGTACGAGCTCTCCGCGTACCCGTATGGCCCGGCTGAGACTGCGGCCATCGGCACCGGTGATGGGCTTCTCGCCGGCGGGATAGACCTCGGTCAGCAGCAACGCATCGACCTGTGACAACACCTTGGCGAAATCATCGAACAGATCCCGAGTACGGGTGTAGCGATGGGGTTGGAACGCCAAGACCAGCCGGTGCCCGGGCCACCCCCCCCGAATCGCCTCCAGGACCGCCTGCAATTCCCGGGGATGATGGCCGTAGTCATCGATCAACCTCACCCTCCCCGTTGCCAAGGTAAATACTCCATGACAGTGGAAACGCCGGCCGATGCCTTGAAAATGGCGGAGGGCCTGTTCGATGGACGCCACCGACACCCCGAGTTCCCGGGCTACGGCGATGGCGGCCAAAGCATTGAGAACGCTATGGCGGCCCGGCAGATTGAGGGTGATATCCAGCGGCGCCGAATCGTCCGGACCCATGACTTGGAAGCGGGTTTTCATTCCCTGCTGCACGATATCCGTTGCCTGGATATCACAGTCTTCAGCTGTACCATAGGTGAGCACCGGCCGGCCCACCTGGGGCAGAATCGCCCTCACCTCCGGATCGTCGGCACACATCACGGCAAGCCCGTAGAACGGCAAATGATGCAAGAACTCGATAAAAGCCCCACGCAGGCGTTCAAACTCTCCACCATAGGTGGATAAGTGATCGGCATCTATATTGGTAACCACCGTCAACATGGGCTGCAGGCACAAAAAAGAGGCGTCGCTCTCATCGGCCTCGGCGACCAAATACCGCCCCTCGCCCAGCCGCGCGTTGCTACCGGCACTGTTCAAACGCCCGCCGATCACGAAGGTGGGATCGAGCCCCCCCTCCGCCAGCAAGCTGGCAATCAAGCTGGTGGTCGTGGTCTTACCATGGGTACCGGCAACGGCAATGCCATAGCGAAAGCGCATCAGCTCAGCGAGCATTTCCGCCCTCGGAATCACCGGAATGCGCGCCGCCCGGGCCTCGGCCACTTCCGGGTTACTAGCCGTGACGGCACTCGAGGTCACTACCACGTCACAGCCAGCGGTGTGCAACGCCGCGTGTCCTTCGAACACCGTGGCACCCAAGCCAGCCAGACGGCGGGTCACCGCGCTGGTCTGAATATCCGAGCCGGAAACCTGGAATCCAAGATTGAGCAGCACTTCGGCAATGCCGCTCATACCGGAGCCGCCGATCCCCACCAGGTGAATGCGACGAATCCGATGCATGTCCCGCTGCATTGCCCGCGCTGAGCCCATCATCGCTCGCTCAACCATGAGCCCGCTCCTGCTCGAGGCACAGGGTCACGACCCGCGAAGCCGCATCGACTCGAGCCAGGCCATGGGCTGCCTCGGCCATGGCCAACAAAGCATCGCGATCTCTCAGTAAGGCGCTCAGTAGACCCGCCAGTTTCGCCGCCGTGAGATCCTTTTGCTGGATGACCTGCGCCGCCCCCTCGCGCTCGAGAAACCGCGCATTGGTTGTCTGATGATCATCCACCGCGTAGGGAAAGGGTACCAGGATGGAACCCACGCCGGCCGCCGCCAACTCGGCCACGGTCAACGCCCCGGAACGGCAAACCACCAGATCCGCCCACCCATAGGCCGCGGCCATGTCATCAATGAAAGGCTGCACATTCGCCACAACATCCACTTCCCGATACGCCGCCACCGCAGTCTGCTGCATCCGCGCCCCCGCCTGATGGTAGACCTCGGGGCGCTCGTTTTCCGCGAGCAAGGCCAACGCGCGAGGTACCAACTCGTTCAGGGCCAGCGCTCCCTGACTCCCGCCGATCACCAGCAGCCGCGGGCGACCGCCATGGGTTTGAAAGCGCTCGCCGGGAGCCGCCAAGGCCGCAATGCTGGCACGCACCGGGTTACCCACGGCCAAGGCCCGGCGGGCAGGCGGGAAACTACCGGGAAATGCCTCCGTTACCCGGTTGGCGATCCGGGCCAGCCAGCGATTGGTCATGCCCGGTACCGTGTTCTGCTCATGCAATACCAAGGGAATCCCCAGACACCGGCTCATCAAACCACCGGGGCCACTAACGAAACCGCCCATCCCGAGCACCAAGCGGGGTTTGATGCGGCGCAAAATCGCACCCGCCTGCAGCAACGCCGCCGTGACCATGAAAGGCGCCAGCAGCAACCGCTTTACTCCACTGCCGCGCAGACCTGCGACCGACAGCCACTCGATGGGGATACCCGCCTGCGGCACCAGCTTGGCTTCCAGACCCCGGTGTGTGCCCATCCATACCACCGGAATATGCCGGGCCCGGAAACACTCGGCCACCGCCAGGGCGGGAAAAACATGCCCCCCGGTACCGCCGGCCATGATCATTACCGGCGCCGTCACGCTGCCGTCTCCCAGGCACCTCTGCGCTGGCGCTGCAGCCGCGGATCCGCGCTCCGCGTCTCCAGCTCAATGCGCAGTAAAACAGCCAGCGCCGTACACATCACGACCATGCTGCTGCCGCCATAACTCATCAGCGGCAGTGTCAACCCCTTGGTGGGCAGCACGCCCATGTTGACACCCATATTGACCAGTGCCTGCAAGGCGAACCACAGCCCGATTCCATAGGCAAGGGCGGCGGCGAATTTCATCTCCATCCACTCCGCATAGGCACCGATCCTGAAGGCCCGCCAGACGATAATCACATACAAGCCGATGACGACCCCGACGCCCAGCAGACCCAGCTCTTCGGCCAGAATGGCAAAGAGAAAATCCGTGTAGGCCTCGGGCAGATAAAAAAGCTTCTGTATGCTTGCCCCCAGTCCCACGCCAAAAAACTCACCCCGCCCAATGGCGATCAGCGACTGAATGAGCTGAAAGTCCGTGCCGTACGGATCGTCCCAGGCGTTCCAAAAACTGGTGAGCCGCACCCAGCGGTAGGGCGAAAAATAGAGTAATGCGGCCATCGCGGCGATCATCAGACCCTGCAGGGCCGTGAATCGCCAGATACTCACGCCGGCGAGAAATACCATGCCGAGCGCCGTTGTCATCATCACGGCGGCAGCACCGAAATCCGGCTCCAACAGCAACAATACCGCCAGCACCGCCAGTACGATTATCGGTCGCATCATGGCCATCAGCGACGTCTTCAGGGCTTCGCCGTAACGCTGCAGATAGGCCGCCACGTAGATGAGGGCCGCCAATTTGGCCGGCTCCGAGACCTGGACGTTGACGGGCCCGACTACGATCCAGCGGCGACTGCCATTGACCTCTTTACCGATCACCAATACCAGCACCAGCATGACAACGGTCAGCAGCAACAGCACCGGCGCGCTTCGACGCCAGAACTCGACGGGCACTCTCAGAACCACGGCAGCCAACACCAGCGCGGTGGCAACATAGATGCCCTGACGAATCGCAAAGTAAAAGGGCTCGCCGGTATTGCGATCGGCGATGGGCATGGAAGCGGAGGCCACCGTCAACAATCCCATGGCCAACAAGATCAGGCTCGCCAACAGCACCCAGCGATCCAGCGTCGGCAGCATCACCGCTGGCCGCTCGGCTCTCAGCTTGCTGGCACCACGCCCGGGCGCAACCGCGTTCAACATTGCCCTTGTCTCCGGGCCGCCGCGGCGAACGCCGCGCCCCGTTCTTGGTAATTGTCGAACATATCGAAGCTGGCACAGGCCGGCGATAGCAGCACACCATCACCCGGTTGCGCCAGACGCGCGGCCATGGCCACCGCCTGTTCCAGATCCCTGCCAAAATGCAGCGGCACGATGCCGCCAACGGCCTCGGCGATAAGCGGTCCATCACGACCGATGAGAATCAGTGCCCGCACGTTGCGGCCAACCGCCCGTCGCAACGGCGTGAAATCCTGGCCCTTACCATCCCCACCGGCGATCAGGACCATCGGCCCGGAAAGTCCTCTCAGAGTCGCCACCGTAGCGCCGACATTCGTGCCCTTGGAATCGTTGATCCAGCGCACACCCCCATGCTCGGCCACCAACTCGCTGCGGTGCGGTAATCCCACGAACGCCTCAAGGGCCTCCAGCATGGCCGCCTTGTCCAGCCCCAGACTGTGTCCGAGGGCAAGGGCCGCCAGGGCATTGGCGTAATTGTGGGCGCCGCGAACCTTTAACCTCGCGGCCTCGAGCCAGCACGCCTCGCCGTGAGCCAGCCAGATTTTTCCCGCCCGGGTCAGCAGCCCGAACTCCCCGGGTCCAGGCGGTGCCAGAGTGAAACGCAGCACCCGGCGTCCCGGCTCGACCATCGCCGTCACCGCGGGATCGTCGGCATTGATCACCATCCAACCACCACCGCGGAAGATACGCTGCTTGGCCCTGCGGTAATCGTTCAAGCCGGCGTAGCGATCCAGGTGATCGGGACTGATGTTGAGCACGGCGGCCGAGAGGGCGTTCAAACTATGGGTCGTTTCCAGTTGAAAGCTGGACAGCTCCAGCACATAGAGTTGCGTATCAACCTGCCCCAGCAGCTCCAAGGCTGGCGTGCCCAGGTTACCGCCCACGGCCACCCTTACCCCCGCCCGCTGTGCCATCATGCCCACCAGGGTAGTGACGGTACTTTTACCATTGGAGCCCGTGATAGCCACCACCGGCGCTTCGGCCAGGCGGGCGAACAGCTCGATATCCCCCCACACCGGTACCCCGCGCTCCCGCGCCGCGGCGATGGGCGCTATCTGGACCGATACCCCGGGGCTCACCACGATGCGTGAGGCCGCATCGAAAGCAGCGGCCGAGAAGTCACCCAGATGCATCGGTATGGTCCCGAACGCCCGGCGCAGTTCGGCCAGTCCCGGGGGCCTGTCGCGACTGTCGACCACTGCGACCGCGGCCCCCAACGCCATGAGGACGCGCACCGCGGACACACCCGTCCTGCCCAGTCCCACCACCAGGGTGATTCCACTTAGGTCAAGGTCGGGAGGCGTATCGGAGCGCATCGGGATTGCCATCTCAACGAATCTTCAACGTAGCCAAGCCCACGAGCACCAAAATGACCGTGACGATCCAAAACCGCACGATGACCCTCGGTTCGGGCCAGCCCTTGAGCTCGAAGTGATGGTGCAGGGGCGCCATGCGGAAAATGCGCCGGCCGGTCAGCTTGAAGGAAATCACCTGCAAGATCACGGAAACGGTCTCCATAACGAACAACCCCCCCATGATGACCAGCACCAATTCCTGGCGCACCACAACGGCAATGATGCCCAGTGCGGCGCCCAGCGCGAGCGCCCCCACATCGCCCATGAATACTTGGGCCGGATAGGCGTTGAACCACAGAAAGCCCAGCCCGGACCCGACCAACGCGCCGCAGAACACGATGATCTCCCCAACCCCGGCCACATAGGGCACGGCCAAGTAGGTGGCAAATTTAACATTGCCGGCCACATAGGCGAATACGCCCAACGCCCCCGCCACCATCACGGTCGGCATGATGGCAAGACCGTCCAACCCATCCGTGAGATTGACGGCATTGCTGGAACCCACGATCACCAAATAAGCCAGCGGAATGAACAACCACCCCAGATCGATCGCCACGGTCTTGAAAAATGGAACGATGAGCTGCGTCTCCACGGGCGTCTGCGCCGTCAGATACAGCAAACCCGCCGCAACCAGCCCGGCACAGGATTGCCAGAGGTATTTGCTGCGGACCGATAAACCCTTGGAATTGCGCAACACCAGTTTCTTGTAATCGTCGACCCAGCCGATCGCCCCGAAGGTCACTGTTACCAGTAGGGTCACCCACACGTACAAACTGCGCAGATCCGCCCACAGCAGGGTGGTAACGACCACCGCCACGATAATCAGCGCGCCCCCCATGGTGGGCGTGCCGGCCTTGTCCAGGTGGCTCCGGGGACCATCATCACGCACCTGCTGGCCGATCTGATGGTAACTCAAGCGCCGGATCATGCTGGGACCCACGATAAAAGAGATGAACAACGCCGTCAGCACCCCCAGGATCGCGCGCAGGGTAAGGTACTGAAAGACGTTGAAACCACCATAGAATCGGGTCAACTGCTCGGCCAATAACACCAGCATTATCGTTTTGTCCTTTCTCTGAGCGGCGTTTCGACCTCCGCGACCAACGCCTGTACGATCCGTTCCATCCGCATACTCCGCGACCCCTTGATGAGGATAAGGGGTTCATGGGCGGTACCGGCCACGGCTGCGTCCAAATGGCGGATCAACTCCTCCGCCGTTTCGAAGTGGTGGCCGCCGGGGCCAAAGCTCGATACGGCATGGCGAGCCCATCGGCCGAGGGCATAGAGCCGTTCGAAGCCAGCCCCCCGGGCCTTGCGTCCCGCCTCGGCGTGGAGCTGCTCGGCCCCATCCCCCAACTCGGCCATATCACCCAGCACCAACCATTTGGCCCCTGGCTCGACACCGTGGGTAACCAACGCCGCCTCCAGGGAGGCCGGATTTGCGTTGTAGGCATCGTTGATGACGACGCTCCCGTGCCGACCCGAAAAGCGCTGCAACCGCCCGGGCACCGACTCCATGCGCTCCAGGCCCTGGCGAATAGCCTGCAAGGAAACCCCGACCGCCAGACTCGCCGCGGCGGCGGCCAGGGCGTTGCGCACGTTGTGGCCGCCCCGCATGGGCAACCGAATGTCAATCTCCTGGCCGTCCACCACCAGCTGGAAACAATTTTCGGCCGAATCCCGCATCTGAGCCCTGACATCGGCGCCGCTGTCCAAGCCAAAACTGACGCACCGCTTGTCCGGCACCAAGCCGCGCCAATAATCCGCATAGGGGTCGTCCCGATTGATGACCGCCACCCCATCGGGCTCGAGCCCCTGGAAAATCTCGCCCTTGGCCGCGGCCACGCCGTCGAGGCTGCCAAAGCCCTCCAGATGGGCATGCCCGGCGTTGTTCAGGATCGCGACATGGGGTCGCGCCAGCTGGCTCAGATAGGCAATCTCTCCGGCATGATTAGCTCCCATCTCGATGACCGCGAAGTCGTGCTCATCCTGCAGACGCAGTAATGTCAGGGGCATCCCGATATCGTTATTGAGATTGCCTCGGGTCGCCAATACACGGCCCCGTTGACCCAGAATACGGCTCACCATTTCCTTGACGGTCGTCTTGCCGTTACTGCCGGTCAAACCGATCACCACCCCCGCGAAACGTTGCCGCCAGGCCGCGCCCAAAAGGCCCAGCGCCACGCGGGTATCCGCAACCCGCAGCAGCGGAAAGTCCGTGATCATCGGTGAGCGACTGACCAGCGCCGCACAGGCCCCTTTGGCTCTGGCTGCCGCAACGAATTCGTGGCCGTCGAAGTGCGGTCCCTGCAAGGCCACGAACAAAGCCCCCGGCTCCAGGCTGCGGGTATCACTACCGACGGTTGCAAAACGCACGTCTTCCCCCAACAAGTCGCCATCCAGCAATGCCGCGGCCCGGGCCAAGGTCATGGCAATCATGCCCCTTCCCCCAAGGCCGTCCTCACCACATCGCTGTCCCTGAAGGGGATGCGCTCGTCACCCACGAGTTGATAGTCCTCATGGCCCTTACCGGCGATCAATACCACATCGCCGCGGGCCGCCCCGGCGATGGCTCCAGTAATGGCGCTACCTCGGTCGCTACAACGCTGGGCTGCCCGGGGTCGCTCCATGCCCGCGAGAATATCGGCAACGATGCGCCGCGGGTCCTCGCCCCGGGGATTGTCGTCGGTGACGACGACACGGTCGGCGTAGCGCTCGGCACACGCTCCCATGAGGGCGCGTTTGCCCGGATCGCGATCTCCACCACAACCGAACACGCACCAGATTTTGCCGTCACAGTGTTGTCGCAGAACACGTAAAACCTGTTCCAGGGACTGGGGCGTATGGGCATAATCCACGACTACCAGCGGCCTACCGTCATGGCCACCGAATCGTTCCATGCGCCCGGACACGGGGGATGCCCGCGAAAGCTTCCGCAAGGCTTCGGCAAGCGGCATCTCGAGCACCAGCAAGCTCGCCAATGCCGCCAGCAGGTTACTGGCATTGAACCGCCCCAGCAGATTCGCCCGCAGCGTGCCCTCTCCCCACGGCGACCGCACTTGCAGCTGCAATCCCGCCGCTGATGTCCGCAAATCCCGCCCCCCCACGAAGGCATCCACCGGGGTTGCTCCATGATCCTCGAGACCGTAGCCGACAACCGTGATCTGCCCGGAAAGCAGCCCGGCCAGTTTCCGGCCAAAGGCATCATCCAGATTCAACACGGCGTAATGGGGCCGGTGCTGCAAAAACAAACGGGCCTTGGCCTCCGCGTAGGAGGCCGGATTCCCATGGTAATCCAAATGGTCGCGGCCCAGGTTGGTAAGGACCGCCACGGCGAACTCAAGGCCTGCGACCCGTCCCTGCGCCAGGGCATGGGAGGAGACCTCCATGGCGATGCGGGCGACACCGCGCGCATGCAGTTGTGTCAACCAGCGTTGCAAGGTAAGGGCATCAGGCGTGGTGTGCGCCGCCGGTGTCAGCTGGCCATGGACACCGTAACCGAGGGTACCCATCAGACCACAAGGAGAGCCTTCTTTGCTCAACGCCTCCGCAATAAAGTGGGTACAGGAGGTTTTACCATCGGTCCCGGTAACGCCGATCAAATCCAGATATTGATTGGGGTGTCCGAAGAAGCGTTCCGCAATGAGGCCAACCTTTCGGCCGAGGGCATCGACCACCACCAGAGGCAATTCCCGGGTCTCCTCCAGGGGCCCATGGTAAGGTGGTTCCCACGCCACCGCGGCGGCCCCCATCTTACGCACGGCCGGCAAGAACTCGAGACCATGGTGCGTCAACCCCTGGGTTGCCAGGAATAGATCCCCGGCCTGGACTTGGCGGCTATCACTGGCCAGACCGGTGATTGGCCTATCTTGGCCGCTCAGGACCTGTGCCAAACCGTCCAGGAGAACCTTGAGAGACGGCGCGGCTGGTACACTCAGGTTCATAGCTCCCGCCCCTCCTTGACCGCCAGGATTTGAGCCTCGTAGGTCGAGTCGGGCGATACGGCGTCGGGGGCAATATTCAACAGCGGTAACGCACCGCTCATTACCTTGCTGAAAACCGGCGCTGCCACCAACCCGCCGTAATAGGCTTTGCCCTTGGGATCATCGACCATGACCACCATGACCAGCCGGGGGTGGCTGGCCGGCGCCATGCCGGCGAAAAGGGAAAGGTAGCGCCGCGCCGCATAGCGACCGGCCACGATCTTATGGACAGTCCCAGTCTTGCCCGCCACCCGATAATTGGGCACGGCTGCCCGCAAGCCCGTACCCTTCTCCCCAACGGCCAGCTCCAGCATGGCCCGCACCTGCTGGCAGGTCCTGGCCGAGAGAATTCGTTGCGCCTGTGGCGGTGGGGAATCCAACCGCAGCAAGCTGAGCGGGCGCCGCACACCGTCGGCGGCCAATACCGTATAGGCCTGCGCCAACTGCAGCAGTGTCACGGAAACCCCGTAACCGAAGGAGTGCGTGGCGTACTCGAAGTCGCCCCAGGTCTTGAAATGACTCACGGCACCACTCTGCTCGCCCGGGAAAGGGACTCCCGTCGCCGTGCCGAAACCGAGCTCCATGAACAGCTCCCAGAGGGCATCCCGGGATAGGGAAAGCGCGATCTTGCTGGTGCCGACATTGCTGGATTTACTGATGATGCGGGCCACATCGAGGCGGCCGTAATTCTTGGTGTCCCGCACCACATTACGCCCGATTCTCATGTAGCCAGGCCGGGTATCGATCACCGTCGTGGGGCGGTAGGCTTTGCTCTCGAGCGCCACCGCGACGGTGAACGGCTTGAGGGTGGAACCGGGTTCGAACACATCCGTCAGGGCACGATTGCGCAGCAGAGCGGGCTTGAGGGCAACGCGGTTATTGGGGTTACCGGCCGGCTGATTGACCATGGCCAGAATCTCGCCCGTCGCCACATCCACGACCACAGCCGAGGCGGCGCTGGCACGGTGCTTGAGAACCGCGGCCTTGAGGGCGCGATACGCCAGGTATTGGATACGCCGATCGATACTCAGGACAAGGGTTTTTCCGGGCTGGGGAACGCGGATACTCTCGACATTTTCAACGACCTGACCCAACCGATTCTTGATAACCCGTTTACCGCCCGGCATCCCCTGCAACCATTGCTCAAAAGCAAGCTCAATCCCCTCCTGGCCGATATCGTCGATATCGGTAAAGCCCAGGAGGTGGGATGCTATCTCGGCCGTGGGATAAAAGCGTCGATACTCCCGCCGCAGACCGATTCCGGGAACTTTTAACGCCGTTATCCGTTGGGCCACATCCGGGTACAGATGGCGTCGCAGGTACACGAATTCGCGTTGCTCACGGGCCACCAGGCTCTGTTCCAACCGCGTCGCGTTCAGCTGCAGGAGATCCGCCAGCTGCGGTAACTTCGTCCGGTGTTTGAGCACTTCGTCCGGATGCGCCCATACCGAATCGACCGGCGAACTGACCGCCAAGGGCTCACCATTACGGTCCACGACCATGCCGCGCAGTGCCGGCACCTCCAGCACCCGCAAATAACGCTCACTTCCCTGGCGCTGGAGAAAGTCCTTGTGAAACAGCTGCAGATAAACCGCCCGCACCAGTATTCCCAGAGTAGCAAACGCCAACAGCCCCAGGATCAATCTCCGGCGTCCGGCCTGTACCCGCCTTGTGGGTTTGTCCCTGTTCATCGCCTGATATATACCAATGAATCCTGGCCAGGAACCGCCATCCGCAGGCGCGTCCGGGCGGCGTGGTCGACAACCGCTTCGGTAGCGAGGGTACTTTGCTCAAGCTGTAGTAGCGCCCATTCAATCTCCAAATCATCCCGCTGGTTTTGCAGCGTCTCCAGTTCGAAGAAAAGACCGCGGCTGAGATGCTTGGTGTAGATCACACCCAGACCGGTACCGACAACGGCTAACGCCAGACCCATGGCGATGAGGGTATCGTTCATGCCATTCGCTCCGCGACTCGCATGACGGCACTGCGGGCCCTGGGGTTGGCGGCGAGCTCATGGGCACCGGGTCGCAGTGCCCTGCCAATCACCCGCAACGTGGAGCCGCTTTGATCGGCCTGCACGGGCAGATCGAGCGGCCAATCGACCCCACGGGCTTGCTGACGCATGAAGCGCTTGACGATACGATCCTCGAGGGAATGGAAGCTGATAACCACCAGTCTGCCATCGGGTGCGAGCACCTGCGGCGCTTGGGCAAGGACGGCTTGCAATTGTTCCAGTTCGCGGTTGATGAAAATACGAATCGCCTGAAAGCTGCGGGTCGCGGGATGCTTGCCTCGCTCCCGGGTCGGCACACTCGCCGCAATCAACTCCGCCAGCCTCGATGTCGTCTCGATGGGACGCTCGCGGCGGGCCACGACAATGGCCCTGGCGATACGACGGTGAAAACGCTCCTCACCCAATGCTTTGATAATGTTTGCTATCTCATCTTCGCCGGCCATGGCAAGCCACTGCGATGCGTTCATCCCGGCGGAAGGGTCCATGCGCATGTCCAAAGGACCGTCCTGGCTGAAGCTGAAGCCCCTGGACGGATCATCCAGTTGCGGCGAGGAAACACCCACATCCAGGAGAATGCCCTGCACCACACCCGTCAGACCATGCTCCCGGGCAACCTGGGCAAGATGGCCGAAGATGGTCCTTATGAACCGAAAGCGCTTATCGCCCTGAAACCGAGCCCTCGCGTAGCACTCGGCTTGGGGATCGCGATCGAAGGCGAAAAGACGTCCCCTCGGGCCGAGGGCATCCAAAATCGCAGCGGAGTGGCCTCCACGACCAAAAGTGGCATCGATATAAATGCCATTCGGTCGCACTTTTAACGCTTGAACCGCTTCTCGCAGTAGCACAGTCTGATGCACGGGAGTTGTTAGGTGTTGTCAGAACGACAAGGACTCCAGCTCAGCTGGCAAATCCCCATTGTCCCCCTGATTCTCGGTAAGCCATTCGTTCAGCAGGCTATACCATGTCGGCTCGTCCCAAAGCTCGAACTTATTACTCTGTCCTACCAGTACCACCCTTTTTTTTAATCCAGCAAACTCCCGCAATGGGAGAGATAATGGAATCCGTCCATTGGCATCCATTTCGTATTCCTCTGCATATCCCATCAGCAAGCGTTTCAATCCCCGCGCTTTTTTATTCGTGCTGGATAACTTTACCAGCTTCCTCTCTACGTCTTCCCACTCGGGTAATGGATAGAGGAGCAGACAGCGGTCCCGATCAATCGTCACTACAAGTTGCCCCCCGCAGGACTGGCGCAGCCTGTCACGAAACTTGGCAGGTATAGACATGCGACCTTTTGCGTCCAACGATAGGGGGCTAATGCCTCGGAACAAAGCTGTCTCCTTCGTCGAACTTACTCCCTTTTACTCCCTTTTACTCCACTTTATCCCACTTTGCCCCACACTATAGGCAGCCCTCCATAACCTGTCAAGAAAAACTGTTTGTCTGAAGGGAAAATAAAGACATACAATAAAATTATTTAAATATAGATACTTATATAACAAATACCCGCTAACGAAAGCGGGCTGCCTCCGCAGTCATCGCAATCAAGGCAGGCAAAAAACGCCTGAAAATTAGGTTGGAGTCGGCCTGTAAGCCGGGTTCTGTAGAAGGCAATCATTCATCTGCGACGTCTGTCACCAAACGCCTCTAGCGACCTACCCGGGAGCCGTGCGGACCACACACCATGCTCCCCTATTTGGTCTTGCTCCGAGTGGGGTTTACCCTGCCGTTGGCGTTACCGTCAACGCGGTGCGCTCTTACCGCACCATTTCACCCTTACCAGCCCCTGAGGACTTAGGCGGTGTGGTTTCTGTGGCACTTTCCGTGAGCTCACGCTCCCCAGGTGTTACCTGGCACTCTGTCCTGTGGAGCCCGGACTTTCCTCCGTCACCCGTGGGGATAACAGCGATTGCCCGGCCGACTCCAGCCCGCAGTTTCTCCGTAAACCATTCCTCTTGCAAGTCCAGTTAAGGTGAATTCCAGAAAATAATCTCATCATACCCTAACCCTTTATCCCCCCCGGAGGCGAGAGAAAACGGATAGTTTCATTGTCGGAAATCAGCTAACAAGCGCCTATCTTCAGGGCTAAATCATAAAGGGCATTTTTCTTGTGTCCCGTGATTCTGGCGGCTATTGCCACGGCCTGACTGATCGGAAGATCCTCCAGCAGCACTTTCAATACCGCCGAGGCCTCTACGGTCCGGGGCTCCAGATCAACGGTCTCGGGAGCAGCACCCTGCACCAAGACCACAAACTCCCCCCTACAGCGACCTTTACTGTCCGAGATCCGGTTACACAGCCCCGCCAAATCATCCCCTCGAATATCCTCATGCAACTTGGTCAACTCCCGCGCTAACACCGCCTGTCGCTCTTCGCCGAGAATATTCGCCATGTCCCGCAGCGAGGACTGCACACGGTGACTGGCTTCGAAGAAGACCAGGGTACGCTGCTCGCCCTTCAGCGCTTCCAGGCGATGACGGCGGGCACCCGCCTTAGCCGGGAGAAACCCCTCGAACACAAAACGATCCGTCGGCAATCCCGCCACCGAAAGCGCAGCGATCAAACTGCAGGGGCCTGGAATCGGCACGGCCCTCAAGCCATGGTGATTTACAGCCCGCAGCAACCGGAAACCGGGATCACTGATCAGCGGTGTCCCAGCGTCGGCGACCAGCGCGATGGATTTTCCACTCCGCAAATCCGCTATCAGTTGGGAAATTCGAGCGCTTTCATTGTGCTCATGCAGGGAAATCAATGGCTTTTCGATGCCGAAATGCCTCAACAGATGACCGCTATGGCGCGTATCTTCCGCTGCGACCTGGTCCACATGGCGTAACGTGCGCAAAGCCCTCGCGCTTATGTCGTCCAAATTGCCAATCGGGGTGGCAACCACATACAGAACACCAGTTTCAATTGACACGCTATCCCCCGCTACCGATACTGAAAATAGACACTACCGGGATTAGACATCAGCCTTGAACAGATTCCAATCATTGACGCCATGAACCCGAGAGCATTACAAGGAAAAAGGGGCGAGGACCTGGCTTGCGAGTATCTTGCGGAGCAAGGTCTCGTCCTGATAGAACGCAACTATCGTTGCCGCACGGGAGAACTCGATCTCATCATGCGGGATGGATCGCAAGTGGTTTTTATCGAGGTGCGCCTACGGCGCAGCCACCGGTACGGGCATCCCGAGGAGACCGTCACCAGGACCAAGCAAACACGCTTGATCAGGGCAGCCGCCTTTTATCTTCAAAGCCGACGCATAGACAGTCCCTGCCGGTTTGATGTGATTGCGATTGCTCGCAACCCATCGGGTGGGACCCTGCGTTGGATCAAGGACGCCTTTCAGGCTTTCTAGGCCAGCTATCGTTGATGGCCTTTTTTCATTGACATAAGCCATTCAAAATTTTATTAAAATTGACCCCATGAATTTATCAGAAAGGATTACCAATCAATTTAACCTCAGTATACAAACCAAGCAGCGAACGTTGACGACACTGGCGCCTACGATCGCCCGGGCCGCGGAAAAAATTGCCCGGTGCCTTAAGCAAGGGGGAAAAATACTGTCCTGCGGAAACGGCGGTTCAGCCGCCGATGCTCAGCATTTCGCCGCGGAGCTCCTCAACCGTTTTGAAATCGAGAGGCCCGGTTTAGCCGCCATCGCGTTGACGACGGATACTTCGACACTGACGTCCATAGCCAATGACTATGCTTTCGATCAAATATTCTCGAAACAGATCGCTGCGCTGGGTCGACCAGGAGACCTTCTGCTGGCCATCACGGCCAGTGGCAACTCGGGGAATATCCTGCAGGCAATGCAGACCGCAGCTGCCAACGGCATCGCAACCATTGCCCTGACCGGGCGGGACGGTGGCCAGGTTAGCCGTATTCTGAATGATCAGGATACGGAAATCCGGGTCCCCAGTATGTCCACGGCCCGTATCCAAGAAACGCATATTCTGATTATCCACTGCTTTTGCGATCTAGTTGATCATCTGTTGTTCCATCAGGGGGGAGAGTTAGCATGATTCATTTGATCCCAGCATTACTTCTGGCAATCTTGGTATTCGGCGGCCTCACGGGTTGCGCTCCGGTTATTTTCGGTGGGGTCGCGGCTACCGCCGGCGTGGTCAACGACCGGCGTACCACCGGTACCGTCATAGAGGATCAGGCCATCGAGGTAAAGATCAACCAGGCAATCTATGACTCGGAGGAGGTGCGGGAGCAGGCTCATATCAACGTGAACAGTTATAATATGGTGGTATTGCTCAGCGGTGAGGCACCCTCCGTTGAGATGCGTGACAAGGCCGAGGAGATCGCTCGCAATACCGAGAAGGTGAGGGAAGTCTATAATGAGATCGTTGTCGCCACTCCCAGCAGTCTCGGTGCCCGCGGCAGCGATACCTGGATTACCGCCAAGGTGAAATCCGCCCTGTTTCAAATAACCGACCATCCCGATTTCGATCCGACCCGGGTCATGGTGATAACGGAAGGGGGTGTGGTGTACCTGTTTGGCCTGCTGACGCCCGAAGAGAGCCAAGACGTTACCAGCACCGTGCGATTGGTCGGTGGTGTGCAGAAAGTCGTTACCCTTTTCGAGTTTATCGAACCGAAGGAACAAGTGCTGAGTTGAGGCTTTGTGGCCGCCTACTTGATCACCTTGAGGCTTGGCCGTTTACTTTTAGCCGAGGTCGGGGAGGGCTTGTCGGGGGTGGGAGGTGACGCATCCTCCCCAAAAACCATACCTTGATCGTTCTCACGCGCATAAATGGCGATCACGGCATGGGTGGGCACGCGCACTAGGCAGGGATTGCCGCCGAAGCGAGCATTGAACTCGATCCATTCATTACCCAACTGCAGGGCGTGGACGGCACTCGGTTTAATGTTGAGCATGACCCGACCCTCGTGCACGTACTGCTGGGGAACGGCTACGCCGTCAATCCTGGCGTTTACCAAAATGTGCGGTGTCATACCATTATCCAGGATCCACTCATAAAGAGCACGGATCAAATAGGGACGGCTTGATGTCATATTCGCGTTATCCAAGGCAACAGAGCAGTGTAATTATCCGGCATCCACTTCCCGCAACCCATCCGCCGGCGACGAGTGTTGGCAACTACGGGCGCATCCTTCGTTCGGCGGCACTCAAACTGCGGCGAAACCCGGGGCGGCAAAATATTCTCTCGGCATAATCCATGACCGCGCGGGCCTGCGCGGGCAACTCAATGCCGTAATAGGGTAATCGCCAAAGCAGGGGTCCCAGGCTGCAATCCACCAGCGAAAACTCCTCGCTCAGAAAAAACGGCTTGGCATCAAATACCGTTGCACTCGCGATCAAGCTGTCACGCAGG
>JAAUXT010031944.1_pt1 | contig 19002 bp, 22 predicted proteins | sample 7278171 | NCBI WGS metagenome assembly JAAUXT01 (sample SAMN14350112, study PRJNA611818) | marine sediment metagenome | isolation source: surface marine sediment (1.8m) | place: French Polynesia: Moorea | collected 2018-08 | reverse complement strand
GACAGACAGACAGACAGACAGACAGACAGACAGACAGACAGACAGACAGACAGACAGACAGACAGACAGACAGACAGACAGACAGACAGACAGACAGACAGACAGAGTCACCTTGGTGCCACAAATTGCAAGAATGTCTTGATATTTGCAGGATGAAGTCTGCATTGCAGCATGTGTCACAAAACGGTATAGCGAGCGCAAATCTACGAGTAAATCGTCTTGAATGCAGGCTGTGATTTGAGGTGAAGGAATCTGGGTTAAGCGCGGAGAATAATTGAGTTGACGCAGGGAAATGGTGCAAGGACGGACACGGAGGTGGAAGCTGCGGCCAAGGTGATTTGATGTCTGTCGTTGGAAAGACTGATCGCAGAGAATGGACGTGGTTCGTTCGTGCAAACGCATAAATGCACAGCCAGCAATGAGGGACAAAATTGAAACGAAAATTCACTGCAAGTGAGTTCCACTGGAAATTGAAATGCGCAGTGCTTTTCTCCCGAGTGGAACACACGATTTCACCACCAAAATACATGCAACCAAAATGCATACAAGTGGAATACAGAAAGGATCAATTTCAATTGATATTGATTTATTTTTGTTGTTTAGTATTCACCCAAATATACCCAAATTATCTGTACCTCAAAACTGGTCACCAAATTGCACATAAAGCTGACTGAAATCTTTACCAAATCTCTATTTCAAACACTTTCCCAAAATCCCAAATTTATACCCAAACTTTGGCCTGACACAAAAACCATATTTAAACTTTGGAAAATAATACACAAAAATGGCATTGGTCTAATACCCAACTAATAGATACTTTATTTCATGATTATATACCCTTTATCAAATATTTATACTTTCTGAGATATCACCTACTTTGTGCAGTGAAGTCAAAAATTTTATAACCCTAAAAATTCAAACTTTTTGCCCTAAAAAATCTACAAATTTAAAACTTGACAAATTTCTTATTTGCACATCATCCTTGACCCAAATAAATTCAAAAAGATCTGAGAGGTTGAAATTTGAAATGTATCTTCACCAAGAAATGGGTGTCCATATGGTTTCTGCCTTCACTGCTTGCAGGCAATTCATCTTGGTCACCCATGTCTCGGTCGCTCAAAATGTTTGAGCTTGGTCTCTCATCTCAAAGTTTTCAAAAAAATGACAATGGTTCACTTATATTTGGGATTGTGGACAATATCTTGTGATTCCTTTGTTGTTTGCTGCAAAATAATGAACTTTTGGTCAAAAAATCTGAGTTTTTGTGGCTTTCACCCTCATCTATGCACTGTTTTGTGTTTTCCCCTGTCGCCAAAGTTGGACGGTTCAGCCACCGTTTTTGTGAAGTGTCAATCTACTGAAGACGTTTCAACACTGCAGTGGAACTGCTGGATTTGAGAGCCACTACAGTGCCCCAATTCTTGTTCCGTTTGCTTCTGGATCTCTTGCCGTTTTTTTTGTGGTTTGAGCACAGAATTGGTTCTCGCCATACATCTAGCTGCACGGCTCTGACACGAGAATAAACTATTTTAATGGACGCAGACCTGTACAACGCATCGCAAACAGTTGCAGTCAAAAGTTTCCGTTCCCATAAATTTCGTGTCGGGCCTCTTCTGGCTTTGACCTGCTTTCTTCTCTAGACCCGAAAATCAATTGATGGGAGGTCACTTGTGTGTGCGTGTGGTCATTGAAAGCAGCATCTAGCTGCGAATGGCTGCTGTCGTGTTTTATGGGCAGGCCGGGCATCTGGCCAAAAATGGTCCGAATCGTTTGACGTGACACGGAATCCAGACAAAGGTCGCGGGGTGGCTGAGTGCAGTGCGGCTTTTGTTGCTGGCTCTTTTGGGGTTTGACCTGGAATTTGGGAAGGTTACGAGTGATGCAAGATTTGACGGAAAAGGGCAAAAAATATTTTTCAAAATTCCGTTGTAGATCGACATATGCCTGCACTTCTGTCCCTCGAAAACTATGCGCAGTGGCATGCATTGAGTGTTGGTTTCTTTCTCCTCGAAAAATATTTCAACAACATTGAACGGTTTTTCTTGCACGAACTGCTCGATTATGTGTCGTATTTCAGTTTCAAAACTTTAACTCCAGATGCATTTCCACATGTCGTTAGATGTGTGGAAAATCTCCCAGAAAACGTACAAAATACTTCAATGGTGGCATCTGGTGCAAAAATGTGGAAGTACTTTGCCCAAAGTCTCCAGTATGTTATTTTTGCGACAGAAGCTGCGTTGCCAAGAGAAAGGAGAAATTGACGAAATTATGAACAGACAGCTGTGACAACGGTTCCCACCGCTCGGTCGGTGCAGATGGACCGCCTACATGTTTGAGAACCGCAGTCACCCCTCTCGGTGAAACAGTCCTGAGAAGCACTGCAAGGAAACTGCGGGTACGATATATCCCACGATCACAGAGAGAATTCATTGAAGAAATAACGAACGAACGAAAGAAAGAACGAAAGAAAGAATCAAAAGAACGAAAAGAAATGGCTCAGCCAAATTCTCTCTGCAGCCCCGTCAACCACGAGGACCCACCACCCACCCACCCACACAAAGACTAACTCTGAGCATTGCAGACAACCCCCCCCTAGTTATCTGGCGGGGTGTGATCTTGGTGGGGGGTGGGACACAGTGGGACTTCTGGCCTGCCATATCCCATCGCACAAGCAAGGCTGAAGGGATGAGAAGGGACATGTATCGCAAAATACATAGGCCTGTCTTTCGGGGTTCGGCGGACGCAAAGGACGCCCCTGTGTATCTACCTGAGTGACCTCTTCCCAAGTTTGGCCAAAAATTGGCAAGTGGGGAGGGGGGGGGGAAGAGAACAGTAGTATTTGGTAAGGTTTCTTCTGGGGGCGGGACAAGTTCCTGCGCGAGTGTCGCCATCTGTTCCGGTAGCAGAACCAGTGAGTTTCCGGATCCTGTAGATGCAACGACAAGCAGATTGCGCAAAGAGTAAACGTCGTACCGGCCAGTCGCGACAGCATCTAAAAGTGTTGTAAGGACATGAACATGTAAATTGTTGGTGAAAGAGCATAGCCATGTTTTTATTGTGGCTGTTTTTCTTGTACTGTCACGGAACGTTGGGTTCCTTTGGGCGATATTAGGTGCACATTATGCTTGTGTCACATTTCTCTTCAGATGGGTGACCCTACAGGAAAGAAAGGTGCGAGCGGCGAAACGGAAGGAGCTGAAGAAGTCGAACTGGACCAGGACGATGTTGAAGAAGTGATTCTGGATGAAGCAGACGAACAAGATTCAGGTAGATCTGGAGCGGTCTGTGGCCGTTCATATGTTCGAAATTTTGTACGCTCAATTCACTTCAGGTACCGGTCCGTGTTCTGCTGCCAGATACGAGGTGAGGTGTCCGTGTGAGGGAAATCGGTGACCACAACCCCAGGAGCGAGCGATCAAGAATCAATTGATATTGAACGCACAGCATCAATCACAAGCAGGTCGCATAGGCTCCATGCTGAGCTGTGAATTACCGGTATGTCTTCAGGCGGTTTGGTGGAAGACCTCGATGAGATGGAGCTGGACGGAGACGAAGCGATGGAGGCGCCACCGCAGGACGACGCTGTCGTCACGTTCACCAAACACACGGGTGAGTCCATTTCGAAAGCACGAAAAAATCTCTGGAGTCTTGAAAGGTGAACCCAGGAGATGAGACCGGGAGAAGTCACAGAGGAACAAATGGAATCTCACACCGCTGGTCTTTGGTGCGGTCTTTTGTGCGAAAGGAAGGCCAAGTGCTCTGATGTTCAATTTCCGATTTCAGGTTCAGTTTTCGTCGTTCAAGCAGACCCGAAGGAAAGCCAGTTGGCAGTGACCGGTGGGGAGGATGACAAGGCCTTTGTGTGGAAGATAGCGGACGGGTCCCAGGTCATGGAATGTACAGGTAGAACCCCAAACAACGTGGGCTATCCGACTTACGAATCACGATGCACGAGGAGCAGCTGGGGCAGGAAGAATGCTCGTGTGTATTGTTGTGCGGAAAGACAGGTGTTTCTTCAGTGTCTGAAGGTGTCTTGTAGGACACAAGGATTCGGTGACGTGCGCTGGGTTCAGTCACGATTCCATGTACCTCGCGACTGGTGACATGAGTGGCCTCATCAAGGTGTGGAAAGTGTCGAGCAGCGAAGAAGTCTGGTCGTTTGAAACATCAGACTTGGAGGTTCGTGGAACTTTACCCATTCACAGCACTTGCTGAAAGTCAACCCTGGACGCGAACAAAAACTGCTTTGTTTTGACGCGCAGTGTTGATGGCGCACTGTGACTGACACTGTAATGTCCACTCAAACACTGGTATTTGGTGTTTCCAGTGGTTGGAGTGGCATCACTTGACGCACGTGTTGCTCGTGGGGACGAGTGACGGAGACACATGGATGTTCAAAATCCCGAGCGGAGAAACGAAGACCTTTCAGTCGCACGGGGTTTCCAGCACCGTGGGAAAAATCATGCCACACGGTGTGTTCCACACACTCTTGGAAACTTACCTTTTGATGTTCAACGTGCTCAGATCAGTGTCACCACACCACTGCAGCCGACACGTGTCATCATCCATGTCGGAACTGTTGGCGTTTTTTGTGGTGAACTTTTTCAATTCTTGCAGGAAAACGAGCCGTAGTTGGGTACCAAGACGGCATCATAAAAATCTGGGACTTGAAGTCGGGTGCTGTGTTGCGTACGATATCAGGTATTTTGAGTGTGCGGCTCCGTGACACTCTTTCTTATGTGGCACAAGCCGAGTCAGACGAACAAGAGCCGTTTCAAGTGACTTACAGTTCAAGTTTCTGGTTTGATCGAGCAGGTCATTCAGGACACTCAGATTCCTTGACAAGTTTGGACTGTCATCCGGACAACACGCTAATTCTCTCCGGATCCACCGATGTCACCGCCAAACTCATCAACACCCAGACCGGGAAGGTGTGGATTTTGTGGTGGTTGCGGCTACAGACGAAGCTCGCTCGTCGTACCTTGGAAACAGGTGTTATGGTGCTCAATATAACCGGTATGTATTTCGTGCAGGTCCTCAGCACGTACAACTGCAGCAGCGCGCGGAGTGACGCGGATGACGATTCCGTGGAGGTGGTCTGTTTCTCCAAAACAAGGTCAGTGGAACGAACATTTATTTTCTTTCTGGTTCATTCCAAAATGATGCTCTGCAAAAATATGGCATCAAAATAAAGTCTCTTTGGTTTCTTTTGTTCCATTGCTGCCATTGTCAGCTTGTCTGTCCGATTTCAAAATTGGTACAGCTTTTCAAACAAACAGTTTTGTGTTTTTCAGTCAAAACTTGGGTGCTACAGGAACATTGGTTGGAACCTTGACCATTTGGGATTTGTCCACGCACGTTGCAAGACACCAATGTTACCACGAGGTACGTTTCTGGCACCCGTGCGCAGTCCTTCATTGTGTCAACACACTGGTGAAACCCATCATGTGCGACGTCATTTCAGCGACTTTGGGAAGACGAAAAATTCTGTTCACATTCACACCAGAAATTGTATTTTTTCCCGACTAGTCGTTGACAACTTCTTCCACTGTGTTTGTAGGCAGGAATAGTTCGCATGCGGTGGCATCCAACCGAATCACTGATCTACACTTGCACGTTGGATGGCGCCGTCCACTTGTGGGACACCAGATCGGGCGAAAGAAAACGGCAATGGTTTGGACACACGAAGGACATTCTGGACTTCGATCTCACCAAGTATGTGTTGTTGTTCCAATCGAAGCTGTTTCTTGAGATACACCTGAGCCCTCCTGATTCGACTCGGCAGTGACTGATTTTCCTGCTCCACAAAGAAAGTGATTCGGCTGTTGCCGATAAAAAACCGTGTCATGTCTGAAATACAGGATTTCAACGCAAAATTGCTTTGGTCTCACGATCCCTTGTCTGTTTCAGAGATGGTGCTTGCATTGTCACTGCATCCGACGACAAAACAGCCCGAGTATTTGCGACAGCGGTCAAGAGATAGCTGCAACTCAGCAGTTCCGACAGACGGGAACGTTTTTCGGCTGGTGCTAAATGCGGCAAACGTTTTGTGACACCATCTTCTTTTTAGCATTTCGTTACACGGTAAAGTTATCGTTTGACGATACCAATTCCTGCCGAAGTTTTACAGATGCCAGCTTGAATGTCGGCGTCTGGACTTGGGAGAACCCAGCAGGAATGACCATGAGAGCAACTTCTCAGGCTTCACGTGCTCGCACGGGAAAAATGACCTTGTCAAACTTTTTGGAACAAGATGATTTCCGAATCTAAATCTGGCGAAACCTGGCGTCGGTTTTCCTCCGCTGAAAGGCTCACTTGATCTCCTGCTTCCTTCAGCGCCAAGCGAAGTTGGTGATTCTGTGATCGGATTCATGGTTTCGGGATTTCATCTCAGCCTCAGAGAAACTTCATTTTCTCTGATTATCTGTGACACTTCAGAACAACAAGAAAATCGAATTGCATGTTCATTTGTGTGACAAAGAGTGCGGTTCAATTCTCTGCGTGTTCTCTAGTATTCGTCGCACGAGTTTTACTTCTGATCGGAACTCCAGTGTTGAGAAAAAATACTCCGAATGTAGCAAAGACTTTTATTCGTTCAGTCTTCTCTAACAAATCGCTACACATTTTGGTAAAAAGCAATGTACAAGACTTTTTCAATAGTATGTGGACATAGTCGGTTTTTACAGAAAAATATTTGCTATTCACAAATCTTTTCAAATCCACTCGCTTGGGATAAAACGTTTTCAGTTCTTTTAAACATGGACATTCAACAATACAGAAAAGTATTGAAACTACCATCGTTTTGAGTCAACTACAAGGGTCTACAGACTGCAGTGTCGTTCAGTGAAGTACTTGTCGCGACAAACCTGCTCCCAGGAGGACTACAACTGGACTTGAAAACCCAAATGTCGTTTACAGAACTCGGACAACTCGTGTTCAACAGTTGTGAACAAGTTAACGAGCGGAGTTTCTTCTGTTGCACGCAGTCATTCACGCAGGCACAACCGCAAATTTGTCTCCTCTTGTGGCAGTTGCAACATGCAACTCTTATTGCTTTTTCGTTGAGGTTCAGACACTTGAAACTGGAATTTTCACAAGCCAGTTGCACCTTTCAATCGGATTCAATACGCACTCCGAACTGAAAAAAAATGTCCTCAAAACAAATTCTTTCGTTGGATCCCCCGAAAGGCCAAACCTCACGTACCCCAAGGCGAAGTGCAACAATAATCTGACAATTCTGTAACGGTTTTGGCCTGTGCAGTAACACGCACCAACGTGAGCTCAAACTAAATTTCGCAGAAAAACGCGTGACAACGGTTTTGTGTGAAACCTGCACCAGGCAAGTTCCATTCAACGGTTTCGCAGCTGAATTTTTTCAGGTCGCCAACACATCGATTCCAATTCAACCCAAGTGCAACTGCCAGTAACAATGAAGGTTGCATAAACTCTTGAATACTGTTCTCCAGAAAAATCGCATCAGTTGACCCGTCTGGGCAATTCTCACGGACTTTGTAACAGAAATGCTGCACTCAATGCGCAAGTAACAGATTTGCGTGGCGCCACCAAGCAACGCACAGCTGCATACAAGGTCGAACAAACATCTGCAGATTGTAACCAAATGCCGATGCCGAGACAGAGAAGAGTCGCCTCGAAGTTTCGTGCAGCCAACACGAGTGCTCGCTTTCTCGCACATTTTTCTCACACGGCCCTCTTGATAGTAGTGACACACACATGTGAACAATACTGACGCTTTACTGTCCAACGAACAAACTGATATGAAGAAAGGAACAACACACAAAATACTATTTCTGTTCTTTTCATTGTGCCAGAATTTTGAAGAATCTTATGGCAGGGATATGATCACAGATTGCAAGCAAGTAATTAACAAGGTAAGCACTCCGTGCTGCTGGGCACCTTCAATGGCTTCCAAAAATGCGGTGCACAGCGATGCCGCTGTCGACACAGGTGAGGAATCTTTCATTGCAATTCTTCCGCTTTCATCCAGTGTTCACCAGCTTTACCCCAGTCCTTCTTCCGCACGTGCATACAAACTTCACTGCAGAATTGTTGTTGACATTTTCGCGTCACAAACACACCAAGAAAGCAACCGACTTTCCCTAAGTTGTGCAACGTCCTTCCAAAACCAATTTCTGATGTTGCCTTCACAAAAACCCCGGACATGACAGCGAATTGGCCGGTTGTTGTTTTCTAGTGTCTCAGCTTCAGGTGTTGATCGGCAATTGGCGTGTCCGTTTACACAACTTCATGATTTTAATAATTTCTCAACTGTGAATTTGAGCAAATGCAGGGCAGGGAAACACCAGAGTCAAGTATCGAAGTGCAAGTGATCAAATGTGGGGAAAATATTCACAGTCAAACATGAGCACTCACAGCACGCACACGGAGACACTTCTCTGACGGCAGAACTCCTCTCCCACTTGTTGGTTCTTGCCCACAAAGGAAGCCATTCTCTCTGACATCTGTAAAGTGTCTCCGGTACGTAACACTCACTCTTCAAAAACGTATTGAGTGTAGCAAGGCCAGCCTTTCTATTTTACTTCTGTACAATATTTCGTCACTGAGCAAACACGCTTGGCATTCAAAATGTGATCAAAAATATGAACCACAATGCAAGAACAATCAAGAGCACAGCAGTTTTGTCGAACTTTTCAATTTAGGTCACTTCAGCCTGATCCAGTGAAGTCTGCGTGTACGTTTCACACGTGGAAATTTTTGCTTGCAGCTCGGAGGTGTTTTTTTTTTCTTTCAATGCAAGCTGTGCATGATTAGAGTGTTCTTGATCGTGTGTGTTACAAGATCCACATTCAAGTGCAAACGGCGTCAACCACGACGCAAACGCACACAGAGGCAGAATGCGAATCACCCGCGGGAAGTGAAAGGTGGTTTCTTTCACAATCTTCGAAGAAAACATCATTACCGCTCAGCCTTTTGACTGTTTCAGGCAATTTTGATACGACAACAAATTGATGACAACGTTCTCTTGACCCCCCCACCTCCAATTTCATTCAAAGTCTGTGAGGCATTTTGGGCAGAGGACCCAAATATTTCAGCCAGTCGCTTCCAATCTCACAAAAATCGTAGCCGTGAAATTTACCAACATGACGTAACAAAACGAGTAACAAACCACAATTCAGTTCGGTGTCAACAGTGACAACCAATGGCAATAATAGTAATAATATGAGGGATAACAACTATACAAATTATATGCTGGGATAGTATTGTACAAAAATGTTTCTTTCGCTTCATTATCATACAGGTCATTACAAAAGTATCATAACTGCAATCAGATGACCCCTTGTGCCCACCACGACAAAATTTGGCCGCGCAGTATTGTGGTCGTGTCGGAACAAGAAGAAACAGAAAATTCGAACTGCTGTCACCCAAGGTGAAATCAAAACGTGAGTCATGTACAACACAAAATGTTGGTGAGAGGTGACGTTTGCTTTTCCGATGCCTTGCAGACAACAAGAAGGTCCAGACTTGAAAGTCGTTGGAACCAAAGTCCACGAAACAATTGCTTGGGTCAAAACAGTTGAGAACAAATCACCACCAGCACCTGAAGACCATTGTAATTCTCATTTTGTTTCTAACAAATGAGTGTCCACTTTCAATCGGTTTCTCGTGAAACTTCACAGCTGCCTGAGCTTGTTGTCAACGCCTTCCCAACAACATCCAAAACTAGTTTCTTGAAACATTTGAAAATGAAATCAATTTCAGAAGCGAGCACGTCAAACCCCAGTTTTTCCTCACACATCACTGCATTCTATTCAGAAGGACGTTGAAGCGTGTCTTTATCTGTAGTTTTGCTTGCTCGTTTGGACCGTGGTGGAGTAGAGAGGGAGATGATATGCCAGGCCAGCCCAAGCAATACACGTCCAGTTTTCTGCAGGACTTATCAGGCAAGGCAACGATGCAATGAACGGTTCCACGCTCTTCGCCGCAAGAAATTGCAGCAAATTTGTCACTTCGTCCGACATCAGTACTTTCAGTCCAATGTGCGATTTCTTTTTTGCTGGAAACTTTATCCAATTTGGAATTGTTCTCCATTGCTCCATAGCAGCACTTTATGTTGGCTCCATCATCGCACTGCTCAGAGAACCATACCGGACGCTCCACAACGAACCGTTCATCCAGTGAGAAGGAAAACAGTCGTGATATAAATGCAAACGTGACACCAGCCTCCTCCTTCCTCGTGGGAACATAGATCTTGGTGTAAGGCAACTCGAAGACGCTCAGCTGAACAGCCGAGAGTGTATTGTACTTGCTTGTGGCGCCAAGTGGGACTCATCATTTGCGAAAATTCTTCCTGCAACATGCGTGCACTGCTAGCAATCACGTAGTCCGCGCTGCGCTTCGCACAGCGCTGATGCCAGCAACAACTGCATAAAAATCTACGTCCTCAGTTGTAAACTTGATACAAAGCATCTCACAGGTATTTTAGTTCGAAGGGTTCGCTGTGGCCTTGACACCCGACGGATCATGTCTGTTGGATACTTGCTGTAGAGTTTCACTCTCCAAAGCCAATATCCACAGTTTGTTCGCGCCACAAGAGTTCACGTAACTCTCAAATTTGTCAAGCACAAAACACAAGGCCAAGCTCCCTTCACTTGGTGGATGTCAGTGTGATTTGCACACATGTCGCTATGTGTTGGCGTTTTTCAACACCGTGTACACATTGTCCACTTTTGCAAGTCCTTCAAAGAACGGGACGAGGTCCAACAACTCTGTGTCCTGCATGTCGTCAAACCAAGACGCTACAGGCACCTGAAATGGAAGAATATACTGTAATGGCCTGCAAAGTGAGTTCTGAAACAGTGAATAGTGGACTGAAGCAGCCAGTGACACTTGAAAACTAAAGTGCCTTCCAGTTGTCATCACAGTGGAGAAACCCCCTTTGAGGACTTACTGCATTGTCTGGATGGAAGATGTAGGAAGCTGGCGAGTTATCTATTATCACAACTTGACTCAGGTCCCTTCCCAGCCGACTCAAGTCCTGCAAGACAATTTTTAACAACTCAAATTCACAAACTTCGCCAGGAAAGTAGTCTCAGCATTTTTAACAACCGCGAATGCGCGCAACATGGGAAACGAACTTGACACAGCACTCGTTATTTTTTGGTTTGGTTTGTCTGACCAAAAACCAACAATTTACCTTGACGTAGTTGCCCCGATGAAAGACACAGGACTCCCTGAAAAGGCGGCTTTTGAAAACTCCCCACTTGTCGAGCAAGTCTGCTACCGGGTCTGCGTACTGCAACACAAACGACAGCCAATTCAAATTTCCCTCAACCTTTTCCACAAAACCAAACATTCTCATTTGCTGTTTCACTACAAAACACTCATTATCAGACAGTAACTTCTCAACTGTGGATTCCTAACTTTGTACTGATAAAACGCAAATGCGTCGTGACGATGGTGATCAGCCAGCACAGCGCAATACGAGCGTCTGTCAGACGAGACGTCTATCCTTCTTTCAGTTTGGCAAAGTTCGATGAGCTTGTGGAAAATCGGCTTCAAGAACATCTTACATTTCAAGATCGGGCGTACCTTTGCTAAACTTGCAGTGAATAGCACACACTCGAAGAGTTCTCCCATCTTCTGCAAAAACTCGTCTACGTAAGGCCTCTTCAACACGTACACCTGAAACATGACGAAAGAAAAATTACCACTGGTCATAGCTGGTTCGAAGAAATGAGAACCAAAAGGAAAGCAAAGTCACTGAAGCGGGCAACCATGAACCGATCTTCAGAGCAAAATGAATAGGGGTTCATCCCTCATCTATCACACCCACATGTTTTCCTCACAAAGCATGGTGGAAACAATTTGATGCAGAACACCGAAGTCACGCTGCCTCACTTCAAGTGTTGTGAACCATGCGAACATGTGCTGAACCGCGGGGCTCGTTTGACCTCAGCAAGTCGTTTGCTGGATGTGCACTCGTACACATAGGAACAAAGAAGTGGCGAGAAATTTGAGAAGGAAAACACACAGGAATTACTGACCTGATGAATAGTACCGTCTATTTCTACAGGTACGATAAAATCTGCATTGCTCACAGGCTGAAACGAGAAAGGAACACAATATGATTCATTGTACACATTTGAAGAGGGCGTTGCTGTCGGTTCTGGCTGCCAAGGCGATGAAAGCTTGCAGGTCTCAAGCTCAGGGAGATCGTAAATGGCGTGCGTCATCCCAACCCAGATGTCCAGCAGGTATCGCAGCGGGAGCAACGAAGAAACCAGTGGGTCATCTGCCTTTCTGCAAAATCTGTCGGACGAGATTACAGCTTCGAGGCTGACTCTTTGCTCTAATTGTCCCTTTGTTAGAATCCCACCAGGAGCCACAGTAGACTGAAGACCTGCGGTCAGCAGAGCTGCTGCCTCTTTCCAACAACGCTCATCACGAGCCTTTTCAGCCAAGATGGTCACCAATTGCAAGGTCCTGTGTTCCGATCAAGGACACCTCGAGCATGGTGTCCACAAAGTTTGTCACAACTTGTGCAAGATGCTGGTAAGCGCACCAATTTGCAACTCCCACTTCGATTGGCGCAACTCCACACTCCAATTGCGCCGGCCTTCAGATGGAATGAAGCGACGGACAAAACAATTTGACGTTCAGATCTGCCTTGTGCACTCGAAAACGACCGCGGCGCACGTGAAGAAAATGAATCGTGCTGTGCACAAGGTCTGCTGTGGGGTTTCTCCATTTTTGATGTTCTCAAAGCCAAGTTGGCAAAGGCACCCACCCGAAAAAACAACCACACCCCAGGTTTCTGAAGGGGAAAAAACACCAGTAAAGTAATAGCTTTGAACACAGACGCATCGCAAACACAACGTTCGGGGTGACATCTTTGGGAGAGTAAAATCTACCCGAGGTAGGCCAGAAACCAGTGGGGTGGGACCAACCTCATGCTTGAGGTACGAGGTTGGACCTCCTCATTTTGGGACCTGCCTGTCGGTCCTGCCTCCCCTCCCCGAGAACAGCAGCAACTCCCCTGCAGCTATCGCCATTGCCAATTCAGGCTTGGTGCGAAGGACACGTTTGTGTGTGTTTGACCAAAAGGTTGAAAATAAAAGCGTCCACGAAGAAACAACTGTTTGTGAGAAAAGAAAGACAACAGAAGCCCACCCTGGTTGCAATTGGCTCGCACACGGAGCGCTCTCCTCTCGGTACAGAGTAACGGGCTGGTACTGTTGTTGACTTTTGCTTCTTCCCCAACCCTGTTTCCATTGGATAAGTTGCAGAAACAATGATAGTGACGAGCACAAAACGGAACCGACGATTCTCGTCCCGAGTAGTTTTGGTGTGAGTGTCGAACGCTTCGTAACTCTGCGGACAAACGAACTTGCTCGTAGTTCGCCCACCACACTTGACAACGAGGCATGGCTCGACAGATTTCCAGAAACGCCAAGCCCACGAAAGCCTGAATAATTTTGCGTCAGAAAACTAGAGTTGCAGTTGGAGGATTTCATGCAAAGAACGAGGAAACGAATAACACTTTGTTGGTGATCAAAAGCAGGCAACGTTCTTGCCGATCTTCACACTGTCAGAGGCAGGTAATCCTGGAAATACTCGCGAAAACAAAAAGAAGAAAAGAAACGAGAGCGTACATTCTCCACCTCATTTCATGATTCACTGATAACAGAGGGAGCAGCACCTGCAGATGAAAGGCAACGATGCGGTGGGAAGAAAGTCAGCAATCGCGTGTGTACGGTACTCGACCAAGACACCACTTGAGAAACCATCTCGATGTCAGAATGGCAAACACAGGACGGTCCAGATTGATTCCTGGTCAGTTTGGAGAATGTATTCGTATGTGACTCCATTTCGAAACATTTTGTTTTCGACAGCCATCAGTAAGTTCGCCGAGCGAATTCACAGCACGATTCTGAATGCACTCTCGCAAACATGCGAACCAGTTCTTCCTTTACGTTCTGGTTCACGGCCAGGAATACCTGCCTGGGAAAACTTGATACCCGAAAAAAGTACCCTGTGTACTTTTCATGAGACAAAGGGCAATCAAATAGTCACACACGTGTGCGACTTGCAAATGCTACAGAGCACCCCAGGACAATGCATTTTCAGGAAGAACTTCCTCAATCTTGCCCAAGTTTTCGACAGGGGGTGGAAAACAAGAACACGCTGCGTTGAAGACGTGAGTCCCAATATGAGGAGACCTTCAATCCTGACAAAACTTTTGAGCATGATGTATCACCTTTGCGTTGGCGAGGTCACAGACGACATGTTGCACAATTTGACGATCAAGTCGACCCCTGAGTCATCTGACCTTGAAGGCCTTTACTCTGTCATCTTGTGCTTAAGCCTGAAACGCCTGTTTGATGTCCATTTCTGCAAGTCTCCAAGATGAAGAGAGTGACTGCCATCAATGATAAGCTGGCTCAACGCATCAACATCTTCTTTGGTGTGCATCTTGGATGGACTTTGCGCGAGGTTGGCGCACGTTTGCGACAAGTTTATGGCAGGAGAACATTGAGCAAGGGTCGCTGCTGATTTTGGTACAATGAATTCACAAATGGAAGGACCATGTTGGTGGATCAACCCAGAGATCACAAAAGGAGAACAGGCAGAAGTGATGCCAATGTGCAAGCCATGAGACAGTTGGTGACTGCAGATCGACGTCTGACCATTCAGGCGTTGCACAGGGAAACTGGAATTTCTCAGTCATCAATCCAGCGCATCCTGAAGAAGGATTTGCACCTGACCAGGAGGAGTGCCAAACTGGTTCCTGCCCTGCTTACACCCAACCACTTGCGCCAGCGCCTGGAGTGTGCCCAACTGATGCTGTGACATGTGCGGCGCAACCCTGCTGTTTTGAAAAAGATAATTACAATGGATGAAACTTGGGTTTATCAATATGACCCTGAGTCCAAAATGCAGAGCAGCCAGTGGATGTCCAAAGGGGAACCTCGGCCTCCAAAATGTGCACGCCCCAGGGCTGTTGGAAAATGCATGTTGGTCACATTTTTTGACTGGAAGGGGATGATTCATTATGAATTTGTGCGCCACCAGACCATTGATTCTCCTTATTTCTACAGTATCCTGCACAGACTTCAGGAAGCCATCCGCACCAAGAGGCCAAGGAAGAAGTTTTACCTTCATATGGACAATGCCTCCCCCCACACTTCATGCCTCACCCACCTCAGACTTCTGCTCACTGGCCAAAGAGTACTGGAACACCCTCCAAATTTGCCTGATTTGGCGCCGAGTGATTTTTGGTTGTACTCTCGCATCAAACGTGGTCTCAAAGGTCACAGATACCAGACACTGGATGATCTGGAAGAAACAGTTGCTGACCAAATTGGTGGCATTGGAACAGAGGAATACAAGGACTGCATCCTGACCAAATGGCCCATGAGATGGGCGCGCTGTGTGTTCCGTGATGGAGATTATTTTGAAGGACTTCAATGAACACTTTTGTTGCGTTTGCAGGCAGTGCTCACATTGTCACAGTGTGTTCTTTTGTTGATAAACAATGAAGCATTGTCCTCAAAATTGTCATTGTTTGGCTTCTGCTTGCGCAAGGTAGACTACCAAAACTGTGTTAACTCGTTCCAATTTGGCCAAGTACAAAGGCTGATACAACATGTAAAGTTTCGTCAGGATTGAAGGTCTCCTCGTAGAACACTCAAGTCATACTGCTGTGCCCATGCAGTGTTGCCCACGATCAGACCCGTGGCCAGGGCGGCGTACAAACCAGGGAAGTGAGGCTTCAGCTGATCATGATTGCTGCACCAACCACAGTTGGTTTGGCTGGCAACAAGAAAGCAGAGCTTTGAACACGCCCAACGTTGCGGGAAAGACCTACCTCTCGGCAGGTAGGTGCTGGGGACGAGGAGGGGGAGAGGTCCAACCTCCCGCAGAGGTGGGTCCAGGGGGGCAGAAATCCAGGGTGTGATGCCTTGAACCTGTGCACAAAGCACGGCGAAAATTGTGTGTACGTACACATGTCATTTTCTGATTTCCTGACAGTGTTAGACAGACATCCATTCCCCTGTCCACAAACTGCAGCGGTCTCTGATGTGATTACAGCAGAGGCGCGGCTTTTTTTCAAAAGCAACATCTGACAGGGAAGTTCGAAATTCGAGCCAGCATCATGTCGAGCTGTGTAGCCCAACTGAACCACAGCCCTCCTGCACAGCGACGCCTTGGAAAGGCACCAGAACCTTCCTGCAGCCCGACAAGCTGTTGGCCCGAGTCCGCTCCCGGGCCTCAAGTCAGTGACATTTGATTCGTGTCGATTGATTCTGACATCTGATGAGACTTTTCCATCGATCTTTTCCCTCTGCACAACACGGGCTCTCAACAGCGTGTACCACCAGCTTTCTGGGCTGGGCGGGACTCGACCAATATTTGCCCTGTCGATGTGTTCGCACTTTAGCTCATTCCACACCGCGAGCAGCTCTTCACAGTCGCTCTGATCCAATCGTGCTTTCTCGCCGCGTTGATGAAGGACTCTCCTCCGACACTGAACAAACCGAAGCGAGCTCAACACCGGTCTCTTCAAAATCAACGAAAACTCGAAACTTTCTGACATACATCCAACAGCAAAATTCAAAATATTTCTCGACAACCAACACCCCAACAAACCTGGTGGTCGTCTACATTCAGAGGAAAGTGAAGTTTCCATTGAACGTTCAACTGATCAAGTTGGACGCTCAGTGACTGGAAAATGACAAATTCACACACAACCTGCACAAAACACCGCACTTAGGCTTGGCTACTCTGGATTGTGAGCGGGTCCTTTTGAGCAAGCATCGCTGTGAAGCAGACGGTTTGGTTCTCAGACGACAGGGGCAGGGTCGGAGCTGACTCGAGGCCGGTCAACTCAAAACTTTGCATGTTTAGTTCAGGAAGGGGCAGGGGAGGAGGGTTGCAGATCGGAAAATTGAAATCGGAAGCAGCTGAAAGTATGTACCCCGCCCCTTTGTTTTTTCTTTTCAAATGAAGCACTCCGAGGCAAAACAGTCTTCTCTTGAAAAGCACAAGAACAACCAGTGTGGACACATGCCGAACCGACATCCATCAGGCACAACCCAAGGCGGGACCTGCAGAGGGGGTCTAATGGCGGCACCCATGCTGGACGCCATGTAGGACCTGAGCTGGTGCCACCATCCTACACAGGGGGTGAGGGGGTCTGACAGTAGCACCCGTGCCGGGCCCCAGGTAGGACCTGGCACCCTCTCGAGGGAGGAGTCTGCATTTTTCTTCCCGAGACGTGATTTTGCCAATACACGTCGTATTCGGCGCGTGTAGAAATGTGTGTTTGCGTTACAGCGAGTTCGCACTGTTGCGTGGTCAATGCTGTGTCCGTGTACTCACCTTGAAAGAACTGTGTACTAAGGTTTCGTCGAGGTCGATCACAACACATTTCTTGCTCATGTCCTGATGTCGCACGGGTGGCAAAAGGAATTTCTGTGATGTCTGCTGAAAATACACGAACACAAAATGTACGTTATGAGAATTGAGTGACCAGCGCTCACGTCAACTTGTTTCACACAGAACTGTCGAGTTGCAACCAGGCAACAAGAAGGCAACACCTAGAAAGCTCGCGGTTCCACCACACTACCTTGGCCGACAAGAAACTTGCAGATTTGGCAACTTGGCACTGTTCGCTGGTTGCCTTTACACTTTTGGCCAAGGGTGACTCAACAAAGGGGCAGGGGTTAGCCACACAAATGTTTTTCTGGCCAGAAGGTAAGTCACCCAGCTGTTACCCCAATGAATTTAGGGCAGGAGGAATGATCAGCATCAACTTCTGAGCAAAAAAGAACAGTTTGGAAGACACCCCCCCCCCGCCCCAAGGTACGTTGACCCGAGTGCACAGAAACCGCGAGCTTTGGAAACGACTTCAAGGAACCTTGAGCCTTGTGGCTTAGACGGCGGCACTCACAAACACATGACACAAAGCGATTAAAGAGACTCCCAGAATTACATATTTCGGGGGAAAGAGGATTTGGGGAACTTGATCCTATTTGGCGCTGTCTCCGAAGCTGGAGTCGCAACGGAGGCATGTTCCAAATGAAGCAACGTCTACAGAAGACGCAGGAGTGATCGGATGATGTCCTGCGCGATGCATGCAGCGAAAGGACTCGAATGGTGTGTGTGACCGGCCGGCTTGAGTTCTTCGCTTTCATCCAGTTTCACGTCTCGCTTGGAGACGCGCTGAAATCTACATGCTCCGTAAGAGCTCCGGAAAATGGCACTGATGACAGTCAGTTGGGCTTTGGGATGCTGGACAGTCTTACTGAAGTACGATACGCTCCTTTGATGTCAGACAAGAAATGTTTCAGTGAGGACATGATGCCGATTTTCTTCCATTTCACAAAATCTGTCTTCACATCATCTTGCTCAAGCAACAATGTGCGTCGTTCACGAGGCTGTGCTCATGACAAAGGATTAGTTCAACAAATTCTTTTCAAGCGCAGAACTTCTGCAAAACCAACCAAACTTTCAAGAGAATATCAGCCGCTCGTCGTGTACGTCGCATGCAGACTGAACCCAACACGCAGAAATTCGACTCCCATAAGTCATGTCCTGAATGTGACCACTGTGGTTGGGTGAAAAACAACCTTACTGCACAACTCCGTCACACAAGACTCAAAAAGGGCCAACACCGACTTTATCCTCTAACCACCGGGGGGGGGGGCACACAACTTGTTGGACAACTTTCTTGGACAAAACTCAAAATGGAAAAAAATGGTAGGTCCAAAATGTGTTGGGGGGTTTGAGGGGGGGGGGGGGTAAACCAGACTATCTTTTCAGGCAAGACTCGAAATGGACAAATATGACAAGTCCAATTTTTTGTGACCAAAGGGAATTAAATTGGACAACTTTTTCAGACAACACTCAAAAAAGGACAAAAATGACAAGTCTAAATTTTTGTGAGGCGGGGGGGGGGGAAGATCGGAAGAGCACAACTCTGAACAACAGTAACGAACATCGATCTGGGATTCCGGCTTG